>Ga0126378_10000363_pt1 | contig 34270 bp, 23 predicted proteins | sample PanSoiMetPlot_23_FD_92587 | JGI IMG/M metagenome (GOLD analysis project Ga0126378, IMG submission 92587) | Tropical forest soil microbial communities from Panama - MetaG Plot_23 | ecosystem: Environmental > Terrestrial > Soil > Tropical forest > Bulk soil | place: Panama | collected 2016-02-17
CGAAGCCGTAGAAAAAACAGGAGAATGATGGGAAAGAGCGCTGTCGCGGGAACCGAAGCGGCGATTTGCGCGAACGGCTGGGCGATCCGCGCAAGGCGTGGACTGAAGCCGATGGCGACGCCCGCAGGAACAGTCCAGAGCGCGCTGAGGAGGAGGGCGGAATTGACCCGCAGGAAAGTCAGCGCGGCGCTTCGGAACAGATCCACATAATCTTCCCGGCGAAGATCGGAAAGCTCCCGGGCGCCGTAGTAGAGGGCCAGAACCAGACCGACCAGGACGCCGGCCAAAAGCGGGTAGGCAATCCAGCGGCGCAGATGACGCTGCTTCGGCGCGGCGAATGTCTCGGCAGCACGGCGCGCCCCAAGAGTGAATTGCAGCGTGAGCCAGTTGATCAGCGGAAGGAAAAAGCGGCGGTACAGCCGAATGAGCAGTGAAGCCCGCCCGATCAGATGCAGCAAGGTGGTTTGCGAGGCGGCGGAGCTTTCCACCTGCTCGAACTTGAATTTGTCGGCCCATTGAATGATGGGTCGCCAGACAAACTGATCCAGCAGAACGACAACCGCAATCATGGCCGCAACGCCCCACAAAATTGCGCGGGAGTCGCCGTGGCTGGCGGCCGTCTGAAGGAATGAGCCAAGTCCGGGAAGGCGGAAGTCGCGATTGCCCAGGACAAACATTTCGCAAGCCATCAAGAAAAACCAACCGCCCGCTACGGAGACCATGGAATTCCACACGAGGCCAATCGTTGCGAAAGGAAGGTCCAGTTCAGCGAAGCGCTGCCATCGGCTGAAGCGGTAAATGACAGCAGCTTCGTCTAGATCGCTCGGAACCGTTTTTAAGGAAGAATAAAAGCTGAAGGCAATGTTCCAGACCTGACCGGTGAAAATCAGCAGGATGGAGCCGAACTCGATGCCCAACTGGCTATGAGGGAACAGCGCGACCATGGCCAACATTACGCCTGGAAGAAAACTGAGCACGGGAATGGACTGCAGAATGTCAAGCAGGGGAATCATAAGCATTTCGGCGCGGCGCGAACTGGCGGCGAGATAGCCGTAAGCTAGAGCAAACGCAAGACTGAGCGCGTAAGCGATTCCGATGCGTACCAGCGAATACAAGGCATATAGAGGAAGGTCGCGTGGATTCTGCGAAATGTGAGCTTCCGGATGGACGGGACCAAGCCAAGTCCGCCCGATCGCATAGATCCCAAAAACAGCTGCACATACAGAAAGAAAAACTGCGATGTCAATCAGGAAAGCCCAAGTCCAGCGGGAACCCGCAGGCCGTTTTGCGGCGGGAGGAACCGGCGTAGTGTGAATGGCGGACGGTGCGGGCGCCGGCACAGTAGCCTCAGATCTCTGTCAGCTTCAGCTTGCCGGACTCGGCGTCATAATCAAAAATCTCGGCATAGCGCCCCCATTGAATGGCGGTTTCCAACTGGCGGCCGGATTCCTCTTCACTGAAATGCTCGTCAAGCAAGTCGCGGAAAAACTCCTCGCTAAGCGTGCGGTTGGATTTGGCCCGAAGGGCTTGTTCCATCTGGCGGAGCAGCGGCACGTTGTCGAGTGCGGCCTTCCGAAAGATGGTTTTGCGAGTCTGAATGTCCGCCCCGGCAAAAGCGCGGCCCGCGTGCGTAATGATGGCCTCTCCCTCTTCGACGCGAAGCAGCCCGAGCAATGTGGCGGTCTCGATCGTGGGGAGAAGGGACTCGAGGTCCAAGCCAAGGTCCTCGGAAAGGCCGTGAAGTTCAACGCGCCCGCCGCGGTCCGCCAGAATTTCCAGCAGGGCAGCCATACCGCCCGGGCGAGTATGCGGAAGCGTTACGACCTTTGATTTAGGAGCCCCACCCGGGACCTGAGTCCGCGTCGGGGCGGTGTCGTCCTTATGACCAGGGTGGGTCAGGACGCGGTAGATGGAATCTACCAAATCGACAAATTCCGTACTCTTGCGATCGCGCGGATGCGGAATCGTAACGTCGAAATCCGCGTGGATATGCGCCGGGTTTCGCCCAAGAACGATAATGCGGTCCGCGAGAACGACAGCTTCCTCGATGTTGTGCGTGACGATGAACATGGCGCGTGTTGGAATCTTGTGCCCGAGCCAGAGCTCCAGAAGTTCGCCTCGAAGCGTCTCGGCCGTAAGCACATCGAGCGCAGAGAACGGCTCATCCATAAACAGCACTTCCGGCTCGACAACGAGAGCGCGGGCCACGCCCACGCGCTGCTTCATGCCTCCTGAGAGTTCCTTGGGGTAAGCCGATTCGAAACCCTCCAGACCGACCGCGTCCAAAATTCGCAAGGCCCGCTTGTGGCGTTCAATCGGAGCAACGCCCCGTGCTTCGAGCGGGGCTTCGACGTTTTCGATGACCGTGAGCCACGGAAATAGCGCAAAACTTTGGAACACGATAGAGACATTAGGAAAATTTCCGTTCACTGGCTGGCCTTGCCAGTAGACAAAACCTCCGCTAGCAGGGGAAAGCCCGGTGAGCATGCGCAGCAGTGTGGATTTCCCACAGCCTGACGGTCCAAGAAGCGCAAGGATCTGCCCGGGAAACACCCCAAGGTTGATTGGGGCAATCACCTGAATGCGCCCGCCATCGGGATGCTGGTAGAATTTTTCAAGCTTGCGCGCTTCGATAATGGGTACCGGTGCAGCGGTGTCCACGGTGCTCATAAGCGCCTGTATTATCCCTCAACTGCAGGTTCGCAGCACACCTCCGTCAAGACGCAAGTTCCCCCAGCAAATTCAATTCGAAAGGCCAATCATGCTGGATGAAGACTACGCAAACCAAGCGGATGGGAGTCGAAATGCCCGTCATTGGCTGCAGGCGGCTGGGATTTCTGCGGCAACCGCGTTGTTCGTGGCCGTTCCTTTTTTGCGGCTGGGAAACGTGATCGGACACGACTTTGCATTTCACCTGACTTCATGGATGGACGTTGCCCAACAGTGGAAGCAGGGAATTGTTTTCCCTCGATGGGCGGAATGGGCAAACGGCGGATTTGGGGAGCCGCGATTCCTTTTTTATCCGCCGCTATCGTGGACGTTGGGGGCGGCGCTTAGTCTGGTAGCTCCGTGGAAGGATGTGCCGGTTGTGTTCATCGCGGTGGCGCAAGTGCTGGCTGGGCTCTCGATGTACGCAGTCGCAAGGCGGTTTCTTTCGCAGGCGGGGGCGCTGCTCGCGACCGTCTTCTACGCGGCCAACCCGTACGTTCTCTTGGACATTTACTTGCGCAGCGCCTTTGCGGAGGAACTGGCTTGCGCACTAATGCCGCTAGTCGTGCTGGCGGCGCTCGAGTTGAGCGGCCTTGTGGAACGACGACGCTCCAAATCTCAGACGGCTGTGTTCCTTGCTCTGGTCTTCGCAGCGGTATGGCTATCGAACGTGCCCGCCGGAGTAATCGCGACCTACAGCGCCGCACTGATATTCGCTTGGGCCGCACTACGAAGGAGATCCTTACAGCCGCTATGGAATGGCGCGACGGGATTGGCGTTGGGTTTTGGGCTAGCTGGATTCTACTTCTTGCCGGTCCTCTACGAACAGCGCTGGATCAATACGGCGATTTTGCTCCCGGCGGAATACATTCCTAAAAAGCATTTTCTCTATGCGCAACCCTACTGGGAAACCGGGCTGCCAAAAACCGTCACATTCAACTGGATCGTTTCAAGCGTGGCCGTGCTGATGAAGCTGGTAACTGCGATTACGGCGTTCGCAACGCGCCCCAGATCCAGAGGCGAAGGGCAAGACCGTGACTTTCGGACCGTTTGGCGCGTACTTCTGTTACTTGGGGGAGCCGTAGCATTCATCCTGGTGCCTCCCAGCTGGATTCTATGGAAATATCTGCCTAAATTTGCCTATGTCCAGTTTCCGTGGCGCTGGCTATCCATTCTGGCACTCGCCTATGCATTCTACCTGGCGGCAACCATCGAACAAAGACGCTACCGATGGGTGTGGACTGCCGCGGGCTTTGTGGCTCTGGCTGCAACGGCAACCTACATCGTGCATTGCGGCATGTGGATCAGCAAAATCGACGTTACGAAAGGCATGCACCAAGAATTCATCGAGGAGGACGGAGGTTTCATCGGGGCTGCCGAATACTTTCCCGGGGGAGAGGACTACCACAGCTGGTTTACTTCTCATTTTCCGACAAGCAGGCCAAGAGTCCAGGTTCTGCCGGGTGAAACAGGAGAGGAACCGGCGAAAGCACAAATCCAAATCGAGAAATGGACGGCCGAAGAAAGGGACCTACTGGTGACGTCTCAGGAGCCGGTGCAAGTGGCGCTGCGGCTGCTGAATTATCCTGCTTGGCAGACGGAAGTAAATGGAAAACTGACGGCGCCGGAGCGTTCCTCACCATTCAATCAGATGGTTTTGTCAGTACCCCCGGGCCAATCGGCAATCCGAGTGAAATTCAAGCGCACCGCGGACCGCCTTGCTGGTTCGGTGCTATCCGCGGGGAGCACCTTCATCGTCGCAACAATTTTGCTCACTTGCTGGCTTCGTGAAAGAAAGACGGTGTGGCATCCTGGCCGGCAAATCCTGGCAAGGCCTGCACATAACCCTGGTGACAGCGCTGCCGCTTAGGGCATGATGGTGCCTTCGGCGGGGATCGCCTTCGCGCGATGCATCGCAATTCCTCAGCCGGAAACCCAGATACCGTGGCAAGCTCTGAAAACCCAAGGACGTGGCTGTCCGTGCTCGGAGTTTCTCTGCTGACAGCGTTCCTTGTGGTTTTGCCGTTTTTCTGGCGCGGAAACGCGTCTGGCCACGACATCGCGTTTCACGCCTCTTCCTGGCTGGACGTCGCGGGACAGTGGAAGGAAGGAATCCTTTTTCCGCGCTGGTGCGAGTGGGCCAACAATGGCTTCGGCGAGCCGCGCTTCATTTTTTATCCGCCGCTTTCCTGGATGCTGGGAGCAGCCCTGGGATTCGTCGTGCCGTGGAACGCCGTGCCGGGAACGTACATTGTAGTGGCGCAAACGCTGGCAGGAATATCCATGTTCGCGCTTGCCCGCCGCTTTTTTCCCCCACGCGCCGCAATCTTCGCCGCCGCCAGTTACTCCGCCAATCCCTACGCCTTGCTGGTTGTCTACCTGCGCAGCGACTTTGCAGAGGAGCTGGCGTGTTCCGTCCTTCCTCTGCTGCTCCTGGCCGCGTTGCAATTGTCCGGACTGACCGAGAATCGCTGGCGCTCCAACACGCGCGCGACGGCGATCTTTGCTTTGCTTTTTGCGGGTATGTGGCTTTCAAATGCTCCCGCGGGCGTGCTTGCAACCTACAGCATGGCGCTCCTATTTGTTGGGGCCGCCATTGCGAGAAAATCTCCTGCTCCTTTATGGCTGGGCGCGGCCGGTATGACGCTAGGATTCGGGCTGGCGGGATTTTACTTGCTTCCGGCCGCTTACGAGCAGCGCTGGGTGAACATCAGCCAGGCCCTCGCCTACGGATTGCAACCTGCGCAAAATTTCCTTTACACGAAAATCGCCGACCCCGAACACAACCTCTTCAACTGGATTGCTTCGAGCGTCGCGATATTGTTGATGGCCATGACCGGAGCTGCCGCGATGGTGGCGCACCGGAACGCCTTAAAAGAGGAATTCGCACGAGAGAAAAGGTCCTGGCAAGCATTGCTGTTGCTCGGCGCGGCGGCAGTGATTTTGATGCTTAATTCCAGTTGGATTCTCTGGGAGCATTTGCCGAAGCTTCAGTTTGTTCAGTTCCCGTGGCGCTGGATGGGGATCCTGGCGCTGCCTTATGCGTATTTTGCGGCGGCGGCGGTGCGCCGGTGGCGTCCCGGCTGGGTTTGGGCTGTCATTGTCGTCATGGCCGCCGTGGGCACGGCGGCGTTTCTGGTTCACAAGGCCTGGTGGGATTCCGACGACATTCCTGCGCTGCAAGAAGCGATTGCCAGCGAAAAAGGGTTTGACGGCACTGACGAATACGATCCCGCCAAGGACGATCACACCAACCTGCCGGCAACAGCGCCTCGAGTGCAGATCCTGGCCGAAGGCGCTGAAACAGCCAAGCCAAATGGGCAAGTCCGAATCGTCAAGTGGACCGCCGAGGAAAAAGACCTGAGCGTGACTTCGCCTGAGCCTCTCCGCCTGGGAGTGCGTCTGCTCGATTACCCCGCATGGCGCGTCGAGGTGGAGGGCCAGCAAGTGTCGCCAGAATCTCCCGAGTCAACCGCGCAGATCATACTGCCCCTGCCCGCCGGAACTCAGCGTATCAACATCAGGTTTGCGCGCACCCGGGACAGAGTGTGGGGCGCAGCTATCTCTTGTCTGGCGGGTATCCTATTCCTGCTTCTACTGTTTAAGGGACAGCCTTAGCTCCACAAAAGCATCGAACCCGCGAAGAGTTGGCCAAGGCGGCAACATGCCTCCCATACATTGTACGCTGGCGCTGCGAGGATCCTGAGGCTCCACACCGTCTTCCATACCGCCCGCCTGCTGACAAATAACGACACTTCCTTGCGAAGCGAATGTCGCAGGATGTCGCTTGCCAAGGGTTCGAGCAGAGAGTAGCATGGCGCCAATAAATTCAAGCGCCAGGTCGAATCCACGCGTGCCCGTTTGAAGATTGCGCAGGGAATCGGGCTGGCGATGGGAATAGAATCTTGCAAGACAGGCCCGCTAATTGTTTTTTTCCCCGGTAGTGCCAGACAAATATCAAGGTGAGAGGACAGCCTAAAATGACGATGAAACTTGCTTGTCTCCATGCTGCGCTGTTCGTGATTTCTCCCATCGTGGTCGCCCAGAGCGTGCCGCCCACGACCCAGGCAGCCGCCGCACAAAATTCTGTGGTTCCTCAGCCGCCGCAGCCGGCCGCGGATACGCCCGCGAAACTTGTTGTGAAGGAAGGCACCGACGTAAAGCTGAAGTTTGCGCAGGACTTAAGCTCGAAAACGGCAGCCGAGGATGATCCGGTGAATCTGGTCCTTGATGAAGATTTGAAAGTCGGTGATGTGATCGTCGCCAAGGCTGGCGCCAAGGCTTTGGGCGCGGTGACCCATGTGAAGAAAGCTGGAATGATGGGGAAAGCCGGCGAGCTGAATATGCGATTGGAGTATGTGCTGGTAGGCGATACGAGGATGAAAATTCGGGGAACAAAAGGCAAGGAAGGTCAAGGCAAAGAGGGCACTGCGGTCGCATTAACGGTGCTTTTTGGGCCGATCGGCCTCATCAAGCACGGCAAGAACGTCGAAATCAAGGAAGGCACGCCGTTGGGGGCTTACGTGGACCAGGACTTCGCCGTACCTTCCTCTAAGTAGTCGTTCGATCGGCTAGCGAGTGGCAAGACGCTGCCGACAGTCAGCGGCGGTCGACGGTTGGGTGGCGGATGTCCTGTCCTTGTACGATGTAGATGACGTCTTCGGCGATGTTGGTGGCGTGGTCGCCGATGCGCTCCAGGTTTTTCGCGACGAGAATCAGCTCAAACGCCGGAAACACCACGCTCGAGTCGCCCATCATGTAGGTTAACAATTCGCGGAAAATCTGGTCGCGGTAATGATCCACCTGGTCGTCGGTAGCCAGAACTTTGTGCGCCAAATCAACGTCGCGGCGAACCACGGCGTTGAGGGCATCGCGCACCATCTCTTCCACGAGATCGCTCATGCGTGGAAGGTCGACATACGGCTTTACGCGCGGATGGCGCAGGACCCGCAACGATCCTTGGGCAATGTTTACGGCTTGGTCGCCGATACGCTCAAGGTCGTTATTAATCCGAGAAATGGCCAGAACGAATCGGAGGTCTGTGGCCATGAGTTGATGCAGCGCCAAGAGCTGAACCACCCGGTCGTCAATCTCCATCTGGAGTTCGTTTAGGGCGTCTTCTTCCTCGAGGACCCGTTTTGCCAGAGCTTCATCGGATTCCAACACGGAATGAACCGCCTGATGAACGGCTCGCTCGGCAAGGCTGCCCATCCAAAGGAGCCGCTCTTTTAACTCGTTCAAGTCTTTTTCGAAGTGGCGTTCCATGTCACTCTCGTTTCCCAAGCGCATGAACTACGATTCCCAAGCCCGTCAAATGGTTGATGGTGATCCTTGGATGCGGCCCCTGCACTCCGAAGGCAGGTGGCGCGCCGCTTACTTCATCCGAAGCGCCCGGTGATATATGCCTCTGTCCGCGGGTCGCCGGGCGTGGTGAAGAGCTGCGGCGTCGGGCTGAACTCGATGAGCTGGCCAATCAGCAGGAATGCGGTGAAATCGCTGACGCGCGCGGCCTGCTGCATGTTATGGGTAACGATGACGATGGTGCAAAGGTCTTTCAGTTGAACAAGCAGTTCCTCGATTTTTGCCGTGCTGATGGGGTCGAGCGCGGAACATGGCTCGTCGAGGAGCAGCACTTCGGGCTCGACCGCGAGCGCCCGAGCGATGCACAAGCGCTGCTGCTGTCCCCCGGAAAGTTCGTAGGCGGATTTGTGCAAATGGTCTTTTACTTCGTCCCACAGAGCCGCGTGGCGCAAGCTCTTCTCCACCGCTTCGGCAATGGGGGCTTTCGAACCGTTGATTCTTAGGCCGTAGGCCACGTTATCGAAAATGGACTTAGGAAACGGATTCGGACGCTGAAAGACCATCCCTACGCGACGGCGGTGTGCGGTCACATCCTGTTTGAGGATATTTTGGCCGTCGAGCAGGATTTCTCCTTCCAGGCGCGCATTGCTTACCGTCTCATGCATGCGGTTCAGGGTGCGTAGCAGGGTGGACTTTCCGCAACCGGAAGGACCAATGAGCGCGGTGACCTTATTGGTTGCAATGCCCATGTTGATATCGAACAAGCTCTGCTTGCTGCCATAAAAAAAGTTGACCTTGGAAATGGTCATGCGCATGGACAGCGTCGCGTTGGATTCGCGCGGCGTGGTGGTGGCGGTTGGCGGAATATTTACGGGCACAGCGGGCCTCACAGACGCCATGATTTAGGACCTCGAAACCGAGATGCCGCGCGAAAGTATGCCGCGGGCAACTATATTAATCATAAGAATCAGGCCCAGCAACACCAGTCCGCCGGCCCAGGCTTGACGATGCCAATCTTCATAAGGCGAGAGGGCATAGTTGTAAATTGTGACCGGGAGAGAAGCCGTTGGCTGAGTCCAGCCGGCACTCCAATAGTTGTTGCCAAATGCCGTGAAAATCAGGGGAGCGGTTTCGCCGGCAACGCGAGCAAATGCCAGCAAAATCGCGGTCAAAATACCGCGATAGGCCGCGGGAACAATCACCGTGGCGATCATCTTCCATTTGCTGGCTCCGAGAGCCATCGCCCCCTCGCGCAAGGAGTTCGGCACGGAGCGAAGAAATTCCTCGGTGCTGCGGAGGGTGATAGGAATCATCATCAGGCCGAGCGCAAATCCGCCCGCAAGGGTGGAGAATTGTTTAAACGGCAAGACCGCTAGTGCATAAGCGAAAATACCGATAACGATCGACGGCACGCCATTGAGCAGGTCGGCGGCATAACGCACCACGAAAGCCATCTTACTGCCGCTGAACTCCGCGAGGTAAATTGCGCCTAAGAATCCAATGGGCACGCCAACCAGGGTCGCGAACAACAGCAACTTGGCGCTTCCGACAATGGCATTGGCCATGCCGCCGCCGACCTCACCAACCGGAACCGGCAATCTCGTGAAAAAAGCCCAGTTGAGAGAGGCCCCGCCGCGGACCACCAGATAACCGAGAATGAGAAACAGAGCCAAGACGGAAACAGCAGCGCAGACCCCGGTCAGCGTTAGCATGAAGCCGCTTACGAGCTTGCGCCATCGCAGATGTGCGTTCACGCCCGAGCCCTTCCGGCGCCGCGCTGCGAGGTGACAACAATGAGAATACGCGCGAGCCCGTTCAGGACAAAGGTCAGAAGGAAAAGCACGAGTCCCAGCTCGATAAGGGACTGCGTATGGAGTTCGCTGGTAGCTTCGGCGAGCTCGTTGGCTATGACAGCCGCGATGGAGTAGCCGGGAGCAAGGAGAGACGCACTAATCTTGGGGTCATTTCCAATGACCATGGCGACGGCCATCGTCTCGCCGAGAGAGCGTGCGAGAGCCAGAAAGATGGAGCCCATAATGCCGCTGCGAGCAAACGGCACGACGACCTTCCAGGTAGACTCCCAGCGTGTGGATCCAACCGCCAGAGCAGCCTCGCGCTGGTCGCGCGGGACAGAGAGTAAAACCTCGCGGGAAACGGAAATAATGTAGGGAATAATCATGATGGCCAGTACGATTCCGGCGGTAAGAAAGCTTAAGCCGTACGCCGGGCCCCGAAAAAGCGGGAGGAAACCAAGAATACTTTTGAGCGAGGGGGCAATGTACTGGCGCATGAGTGGCACCACGATAAAAATTCCAAGAACGCCGTAAATCACGCTGGGGACGGCGGCAAGCAGATCAATGAAAAACTCGAGGGTGTCCGAAACTCGAGGCGGCGCGAGTTCCGCGAGAAAAATGGCCGCGCCAATGCCGAGAGGAACGGCAATAAAAAGCGCAACAGCCGCGGTGACCAACGTGCCATAGATGAATGGCAGGGCGCCAAAGTCTCCTTCGACGGGATTCCAGGTGGTAGTCCTGAAAAAGCCAAGACCAAATTTGTGTCTCGGCAAAACGGAGTCATGCCACAGCTCGAGAACAAGCAGAATCGATATGAGAACGACGGTAGCCGCAAAAACGAAAGTGATCAGGCGAGCAATCTCGTCCCCATCCCTCAGGCGCGATAGAAAAGAGCGCGAGCCCGACACAGGGCCCGCGCTCGGAAGAGATGTGGAAGCAGTAGCCACACTATTGAATTTCGGCCAGAGCCTTCTTTTCCTTGGCGACCACTTCCTTCGGGAGCCGCGCGTAAGAAAGAGCTTCGGTGTAATTCTGACCGTCACCAAGCATCCAGGTTACGAAACCTTTGATGGCGTCGCGCTTGGCGCTGTCCGAGAACTTCTCGGGGATGAGCAACCAGGTAAAAGTGGAAATGGGATAAGCAGCTTTCCCCTTGGCATTGGTGATGGAAACACGGAAGTCGGCTGGCATATCCTTAACCGCCCCGGATGCGGCCGCAGTGACGCTGGCGAGCGAGGCTTTCAGAAAAACGCCATCGGCATTCTTCACGTTACCGTAGGGAATCTTGTTGGCTTCTGCGTAGATCAGCTCGACATACCCAATGGAGTTTGGCGTATTCTTGACCGTGCCGGTGACACCTTCGCTGCCCTTGCCGCCAAGCCCAACCGGCCAGTTCGGGGAGGTTCCTTTGCCGACCTTGGTTTTCCATTCCTCGCTGACTTTGGAAAGATAGTCGGTAAAGCAGTAGCTCGTGCCGCTGCCATCAGCGCGATGCACGACGACAATGTCTTCCGACGGCAGTTTGACTCCCTTGTTGGCGTCTGCGATGAGCGGATCATTCCACTTGGTCACCTTGCCAAGATAAATCGCCGCCAGCGCCTCTCCGGTGAAATTCAGCGTCGCGTCTACTCCGGGAATGTTGTAGGTGGGAACGACGGCGCCCAGAACCGTCGGGAAATGAAGGATGGGCGAGCCATGTTTATCCTGGTAAGCCTTTAGCTGTTCGTCGTTCATAGGGCCGTCGGAAGCTCCAAAATCAACTGTGCCCTCCGTAACTTGCTTGATTCCGCCTCCGGAACCGATCGACTGATAGTTAATTTGAATGTTCGGGTTCTTCTTGTGGTACTCATCAAACCACTTGGTATAGATGGGATTCGGGAAGCTCGCGCCCGCGCCGTTGATGGATAATGCGTCCGCCCAAAGGACTCCGGCAGCCGCACCGAGTAAAACCACAATGATTCCTGCGATACGCTTCATTGCTTCTCTCCAAACGTGGATTTTGCCTATATATTTGCAGTCTGGCTTCTCAGTGTTACGGAATTGTTACAATTTAGAGAGAGTTGCTTGAATCGCCGGGCTCAGCGTGAACGTCATGTAAGCTCTCCTGATTCTCGGCTTGTATCTCTATAAAAACAAAGGGGCTATGGGCGTGAAAGCTAACCTCTTTGTTTTGAAGCCACCTCGTTTAAGAATTGCCATACAAGCCGCTGCGTTGCTCTCCCAGGTGTATGTCTCAGCCGTGCCCCACGCGTTCGGCTCGGGATGAGGTAAGCGTCTGCAACGAAGAAGGCTGAAACTGCGGTGTCCTGGCGTGCAACCAAAAGATAGTCCCGTGTTCTAAAAAGGTGATGACTAGTTCTGGTCGTTATTGTCGCCGGCTTTCGTTGTTGGGGAGGATGGCGGCCCCGGAGTTACGCCGGCGCTGAGGTGGTCGAAATTCATGATGGCGTTGAAGACGAGGAAGTAGCTGCCGGTGGTTTCGGCGCGCCAGATCGGATTGTTGGCGAAAAGCACGACGTGACCTTTCCCGTGAGGAACGTCAACGACCGCAGGCTTTTCCGCAATTTCATTCGCGCCAGTGATCATGCCGCTAAGAAGTAAATCTTTTTCCGCGGCGAACCGAAGAACAACACGCGGCTGCTCATCCGTGGGAGGGATGGCCCAGCGGGCAAACTCCTGCAAATCTTCGGGGACGTAGAGTTCTTGCTCGTGTGGCGTGCGCTTGACCGGTTTTTCAGGCGGCATGTAGGGACGCGCTTGAATCACGTCGGGATCGCTCGTGGAGCCGCGGCCGCTCGAACGCGCAGAGCCGCCCGGCCCTTCTTCCGGCCCGAAGCCGCCGAAAGCTCCGCCAACCGTGATGACCGGCCCCTGCCGGAAATACAGGTAAAGCTTGTCGTCATAGCCGTAGGTAATGGGGCTTTTCTTGTCGTCAACGGTCGAGAGAACGACGCTGCCGGGCGCTTGCATGGCGCGAGCGTCTGAAACATTCACCATCTCGGTCATGCCACCGGCGACTGGAAGCGCCGTACTCGATTGCACCGCAAGCAACAGCCCGCCGTCGCTGACGAAGCGCTCGAGGTTGGCGAGGCCTTGATAGCCCAGACCGCCGCGGATGTCGGCGGTGGAGTCGAGGCCCGGAGCGACAAAGTTGGGAGTATCGACGGTGTTCTGCCAGGGGCGCGGGCCGCCACGCATGGGCAAGCCGCGAAGCGCGGCGCTGAGGCCGGCGGCTCCCCCTCCGCCCATGGGTGGAAGAATCAGGACGTCAAATTTTTCACGCAAATTGGAATTCTCCCGAAGCCAGGTATCCGCAACGTAGGTGTAGGGAATTTTCAATTCGTCGAAGGCGACGCGGAACCAGCCATCGTTCTGGGTGTTCTGCCAGTTGTGCACGATGCCCACACGTGGAGCAGAAATGGGATGAGCGGCGACGGCGACGTTGGCGTTGGTAGCGTGTGCGTGAAGGCCGAGTTCAGCGGCGGCTTTTTCGAGTTGAGTGCGATCGGCGTTGCGAAGGATGAACGCGCCGGCGTTGAACTTGAGGCCGTCGGCTTCGAAAGAATCCTCGGCAGCTTCCATGGAAATGGAAGGGAGGCGGAAACGCAGTGTGGCGAGCGTGTTGTCGGTATTGTGGCGAATAAGGAAAGTTTTGCCCTGGCCGTCAATGCCGCCACGAGGGTCTATTTTGGCGACTTTACGCATGGGCGCGTCGAGGATCACAGTATCGGCCACGCGCACCGTTTTGACTCCGCGAAGTGCGCCGAGAGTCCATCCGGTGTCGTCGTAAGAGCGCGGATCGCGCGGGCTGTAGTACTGCGTGTCGAGAACCATATCAGCGAGGCGACTGTAAGGCTGGTCCATGCGGACGACGTAGCTGCCAGCGGGAATCACGGTTTCGGCGGGCTTTTTTTCTTCTTTAGGCTTTGCCTCCGCGCCAGGTTTCTCGGCAGACTTTTCCGCGGATTTCTCCCTACGCCCATCTGAATCATGGCTGCTGTCAGCAGCCGGGAAACGAATTTCTTTTTCTGTGCGGTGGACTTCGATGCCTTGGAGCTCAAAAAGATTCAGGAGACTGGCTTGTTCGGCGGGGCGGGGATCGTCGGCGGGGAAAACCCAAGCCGCGGGGCCTTCCGTGCGGGCCTTTGCAACGGCCCGCTTGCTCTTCAAGTAAAAATTGTTGAGGAACTTCTGGCCGTTGGAGGCTACGTTGTTCATCCCGAACAGAATGGCGCTCTGCTGCATGTTGGTGTTGTCGCGCGCGGACCATTTCACTTTGGGGAGCGGCGGATTGGGGCGATACCACTCGCGGCTGGTGTCGGGGGGCCGAAGCGTGCGCACGCGCGTGTCGGCGCCGCCGTTGCCGAAAGTTTCGTAGAAGCGGCCGATGGAATTGTGATTGTTGGCAATGGAGAGGAGATAGTTCGGGGCCCAGCCATCGTAAAAGCCGTGCGTCCAGACGCCCAAGACGCCGCGCTTGGTCATCTCTTCAATCTCGTGATAGGCCATTTCCTGCCACTCACTGATGACAATGGGATCAAGCCAGGCGTTGTACGGGCCGGTGCCGGTCATGATGTACAGATAAGGAACCGATTCGTGGAGGTCGTGCATGACGGTAGGATGGAAATCGAGGTAGGTCTTAAGCATGTTGCGTGAGAGCGCGAGGGTGACGCCGAGGTTGTCACGATTGTTGTCGTGCGAAACGTAGTGGCCCCACCAGATCAGCGGGTAGGGCGCCTGATCGGGATGCTTCTTGTGCTGGAGATAGACGTCGACCATGCGGTCGTGGCCGTCGACTTCGACGATCGGCGTGATGAGCACGATCGAGTCGTTGCGAATTTTTTGAATGAAGGAGGTATCCTCGACGGCCAGGCGATAGGCCAGTTCCATGAGCATTTCGGGCGCGCCGGTTTCCGGAGAATGGATACTGCCATCGGCCCAATACATAGGCTTGCCTTCGGCGATGAGTTTTTGCGCTTCGGCATCGCTCAGCCCGCGCGGGTCGGCTAAGCGCGCCGTGATTTCCTTGTAGCGATCGAGTTTGGCGAGGTTGGCCTCGTCAGAGACAGCGGCGACGAGCATTTCGCGGCCTTCTTCGGACGTACCGATGCTCCAAACCTTCACACGAAGGCTTTTGCTGGCGAGCAGGCGAAAGTAGGCGTTGATGTCCTTGGTGTAGTCCAGCACATCCGGAGCGCCGACGATGTGGTGAAGAAACGCGTCGGGCGGAGGAACGCACGAGCTGAGAGGGAGATGGTCAACGAGTTCGGTCGAGAAAAAGGGCTCGGTGGTGAACTCTTTGATTTTCTTCGTGTACTCGCCATGATCCGTTATGGTGCATGGTTTGGACTGAGCCAAGCCAGAACCACAGAAGAGACCCAGCGAAAACAAAACGCCAGACAAAACGCGCATCATTGACCACCTCAAGACAAAGAAATTGAGCGCGTGGATTTTATAGCGCCGCCGCTAGAAACCTCAAGCAATTCCGCGGCACGGCGATGTTGGATTTTTGCTGACGTAGACTCTAGGATTGTCGACGGACGAAGCCCTTTGGCCTATGATATGCGCCGCCCCTGGGGTGGGCATTCTTTAGGGTGGTGAATCGGAGAGAGAACTCATGGAAGAGCAACTCAGTCTGGACTTTTTGCGCGTGGTGGAAAACGCGGCGGTTGCGGCGGCACGCACGATGGGTTTCGGCGACCGCCACAAGGCCGATGAAGTGGCGGTCGAGGCCATGCGCAAGACCATGGACTCGGTGGAAATCGACGGGACGGTTGTGATCGGAGAAGGCGAACGCGACGAAGCGCCGATGCTGTACATTGGCGAAAAAGTTGGCCTCGCCACGCACGCGCCAAAAGCATTGTTTCCACAGGTGGATATCGCGGTGGACCCGCTGGAAGGCACGAACTTGTGCGCCACGGGCGCGGCCAACGCCATTGCCGTGCTCGCCGCAAGCGAGCGCGGCGGATTGCTGAACGCGCCGGATTTGTACATGGAAAAAATCGTGGTCGGGCCGGCCTGCAAAGGTGCGATCGACCTGGATGCGCCGGTAGCCGACAACCTGAAGTCCATTGCAAAACGGCTGGAGCGCGACGTGGAGGATTTGGTGGTCGTGGTGCTGGACCGCGTGCGGCACGAGAAGCTGATTGATGAAATTCGCGCGGCTGGTGCGCGCATCCGGCTGATTGGCGACGGCGACTTGTCGGCGGGCATCTCCGCAGCCGTGGTGGGTACAGGAGTGCACGCCGTGATGGGCACGGGCGGCGCACCGGAAGGGGTGCTGACAGCGGCTGCGCTGCGCTGCTTGAACGGGCAAATTCAAGCGCGGCTGGTAATCGGCAAGCCGGAAGACGCCGAACGGCTGGGAAAAATGGGAGTGAAAGATCCGAAGCGCATTTACGACACGGAAGATCTGGCGCCGGGTAAAAAGATGGTCTTTGCGTGCACGGGTGTGACCGATGGGAACTTGCTGAAGGGCGTGCGCTTTTTTGGAGAAGGCGTGCGCACCAGCTCGATGATCCTGACCCTGGACGACCGGCAGGTGCGGTTCATCGATTCCGTTCACCTGGAGAAGAGGCCGGACATCAAGGTGCGGTTCAACTAGGCGACAAGCACTCGCTCACTAGTTTCTGCTATAGGCATAGGTTGAGACCCCTGCCTCCGACAGGCGGCTTCAGCGACCCCATCCGTTCGACTCAGAATGACAAGGTCCGTTAGAAGGGGCGAAGGATTAGCGCTGGTCGCTGGTGATGGCCAGGAAGACGCTGTCGTCCACGGGAACCGACCGCGTGAAGAGCGTGGAGGTCTTCGCGCCGGCCATCGCTACGTGTTTTGCTTGGCCGCTCAGCGCGGGACCCGCAGGATTTACGTCGGCTCCGCCGCCATCTCCAGGTTGCAGAGAAATGCGCATGGTCTTCGGTGTGCAGCTCGTGCTGCCACGGCCCTGAGATCCGTTTAAGAGGAACACGTCGCCAGGAACGAGCGTGGACGGGCGGAAGCCGAGACAAGTGTCGCGAACAAATACCTGCCGCAGGCCGCTATTCGCGGCTCTAGGTGAAGATCCCTTTTCCGGGGAAGGCTGCTGCGCAGTTCGGCTCGGAGTTATGGCCAGAAAAGCGACATAGCGTCCCGAAGAACTGATCGAAGGCAAAATACTTTCCGTGCCGACCAGCGCGCCACCAGAATCCGTCGAAATCAAAATCGTCGAAGGCTTGCACGAATCCGAGGCGCCGATACAGGTATCGCGCAAATAAATCTGGCGGCCCGAGGGCGCGTTCTCCGCGAGGTTGCTTGCGTCGGAACTGAAAGCGATGTAGCGGCCGTCGGAACTCATGGATGGCGTATGGCTGTCGCCGGAAGCGGCTTCGCCACCGCTGGTGAGGGAAAGCATAGAAGTGTGCGGCTGGCAGCCCGTTGAGGTGCCTTCGCAAGTATCTCGCAGGAAGACTTGTGCGTGGTCCCCACTCATGGCCGCGTATGCCACGTATCGCCCATTCAGACTGACCGCGGGAGTTTCCTCGGAGACTGCGCCCTCGGAAGCTGAATTTGCTTGCGCCTTGGCAGCCGTGGGACAAGTTGTGCCTGCAGCCTGGACGGTTACTGCGACGGCCGGCGTGCTGGTACCACCGCCGCTGCCGGTGCTGCCCGGGACATTCGGAAGTTGCAGAGAAGGAGGATTGTAGACGGTCACGCTGGCGTTGCCGGCGGCGTTGATGTTGGAGGAAGGAATCGTAACGCTGATTTGGGTCCCGGTGGACGCTGTCGGAGCCGGGAGCTGGAGCTGGGATCCTCCAAGAGCCCAATTCACGGTGGAAACCTGTGAGGGGTCGGTAGAGCCATTCATGAAGTTGGTACCGGTCAAGGTCATCGTTAAAGCGCTCCCGGCAACAACACAAGCGGGAGAAACGGAAGTGACCGTGGGAAGCGGATTGGCCGGATTGTTGATGATGAATGTGAGGGTGTTCGAGAGCCCGTTGGTACCGGTTCCATAGTTGGAATTGGGATTGATGGTGTTGACGGTAGCCGTTCCCGGCTTGGAAAAAAGCGCCGCGGTGATCGTAGCGGTCAACGCCGTCACGTTGTTATTGGCGTCGAGCGTAATGTTCGTGATGCAGGCAGCCGTGGACGCGCCCGAGCTTGTGCTGACGGGGCAATTCTTGCCATTCCACTGCACCTTCGTTTGGGGAACGAAACCGCCGCCATTGAGCGTCAATGTAAAAGTTGGGCAGGACTGCGACGCGGACCCGCAAGTGGAAGCGGGAATTTGAGACGGGGACAAGAAAGAGAGCGTCGCCCCGCCAGGACTCTGAAAGGTGTTGCCGTAGTCGTTGCAGCCGGCCAGGAAGAGAATTGTACAAACTGCGACAGCCAGTGCTGTCCAAAGCCGCTTCATTGCCACTCCTTTAGTATTCCTGTGGCCCCGAACACAGGGGGCCCGTCTGTCGGGCAAACGGCGGGGAAGCCGCAATGCCGGCGCACATTAGGGGGTGTGATGCCAAATCCGCGCGAAGCGTTGACCAACGCGGAGCCCGTTAACAAGAACGGCCTTTTTGGAGTCCCACCCCTCGAGAGAGGACGCTCTGCCGCGAATCACAGCCCTTGCGCAACTCTACATGCTTACCATCCGGAGAGGGTGCCGGTCAACGTGTAAAGTCCACAGATCGCTGGCAGAAACATCGGAGGTCGAGGCGGCCACCAGAACCTGGCCAAGCGGCGTATCAGGGAGCAGCAGGCTCCTGCGGCGAACCCAGAGCGGTGACGGCGGCGTGGACCAATTGCTGGATATGCGCCTGGCAGTCCGCGTCGTGCACCGCCAAAGCGGCGGCGGCTCGGTAGCAAGCCAGAGCTTGCTGTTTGCGGCCAAGCTTGGCGAACAGATCGCCGCGCGCCAATTGGAAGAGCGGATTGGACGGATACTTTTCCGCCAAGGGGGTGATGATGCTGAGGCCTCGCTCGTACTGCTGGTCATAGCGATGCAGGTTCATGGCGAGATAAAAGCGGGCAACGTTGGGAGTGAGAACGCCATCGGCGATGGCGTGCTCCAGCAGCCGAATTCCCTCCTGTTTTGAACCGCCGGGAATGCCCATGAAGAAACGCAAGACTTTCGCCAGGGCGCTGAGGGTATCCACGTAATAGTTGTAAAGGCCGAGACCGAAATCAGCGTCGGCCAGGGTGGGGTCCAGCGTCTTGGCGCGAAGAAAATGTTCGCGAGCGCGAACACCAAAGCGGGCGGTATTGCGATTCTCACCTCGTAAAGCATAGAGGCGTGCGGCGGCGGCATCGGCCATTCCGGCGTAAAACTGCATTTCTGCGGACTCGCTTTTTTGAATCTGGGTGGAAGCAAGCGCGGACGCTTTGGCGGCCAACTCGAGATAATGCGGATCGGCCGGAAGTTTCGAACGATGTCGGGCATCGCTCATTCCGTACTTGAACTCGGCCGCCGTGCACCAGAAGCGCCACCAAAGTGCGTCGGATTCCAACAAATAACCAATCGGGTGCTCCGGGTGCTGCTTTTGCAGTTGCCGGGCGGCCTCCTGGGCGCTGTCGAGATCGAAGGAGTAAATCTTTTCGAGAATGCCGGGGGTCTCCGGCGGCAAAGCAAGCTGCGTTGCGCACACGGGGCTGGACAAAAACCCCAGGAGAAAAAGACCAACAATGCCGGGACTGCGATGGGACGCCAAGGAAGCCCTTTTCATTCAAGAAGAGTTTCGCACAAGGGTCAGGGTTTGCGCTGGACGAGTTTAAGCTGTTCCAGAGGAGTTGCAAACCGAGGAATCTGCGTTAGGCGCTAGGGAGCGCATTTGCTATTCTCGGCGGGCTGATGACCGCATCCGATAAAGCGAACAGTCCTGGGCTTGAGCGCGGTTTGGGCCTGAAAGAGGCCGTCGCGCTGAACATGATCGAGATCGTGGGCATTGGGCCGTTCGTGGTTAGTTCGTTCGTGATTCGCGCGATGGGCGGGCCCCAAGCGCTCGTCGCATGGCTAGCCGGAGCGCTGCTGGCCACCCTTGACGCGTTTGTGTGGTCGGAACTCGGCGCGGCGATGCCCAAAGCCGGCGGCACGTACGTTTTTCTGCGCGAAGCCTACGGTCCGGAGAAGTGGGGCCGGCTCATATCTTTTTTGTTTGTGTGGCAGACCTTCCTGCATGTGCCGCTTTCCGTTGCCTCGGCGTCCATCGGGTTTGCGAACTACGCCGAGTATCTTCATCCGTTGTCGACATTTGCCCACAAAGCCATCTCAGGCGGACTCGTACTTTTCTTGGTGTTTCTGCTGTACCGCCGGATTGGAACGATTGGGAAGATCTCCGTTCTTCTATGGGTTGGAGTGGTTGGCACCATGCTGTGGCTGATTTGGGGAGGCATGCGGAACTTCAATTCGCAACTCGCTTTTGATTTTCCGCCCGGAGCGTTTGACTTTTCAGCCGTGTGGTTCGCGGGCCTCGGCTCCGCGATGATCAACACAATTTACAGCTACTGGGGCTACTACAATATCTGCCATCTCGGGGGTGAGATTCGCGATCCTCAGAAGAACATCCCCCGCGGGATTTTCCTGTCCGTGCTGGGAATTGCCGTTCTGTATTTGGCGATGCAGACGAGCATCCTCGGCGTGGTGCCATGGCGTGAAGCAGCCGAATCCAAATTCCTTGCCAGCCTTTTTATCGAGAAGCTCTACGGCCCCACCGCCGCAAAGCTTGCGACCGGCATGATTTTATGGGTGGCCCTCGCTTCTGTCTTTTCGGTTTTGCTGGGAGCTTCGCGAGTTCCGTACTCGGCCGCCTTGGACGACAACTTTTTTCCGGTCTTTGCCAAGCTGCACCCGACAAAGCGGTTTCCTCACATTTCTCTCCTGGTTCTGGGCGGCTTGGCCTTCTTGTTCAGCGTGATTTTGAACTTGCAAACCGCTATCGTAGGAATCCTGGCGGTGAGGCTGATTGTGCAGTTTATCGGTCAGGCTGTGGGAGTGATGCTTCTTCGGAGGCGGTGGAGTTCGGACAAGTTCCCTTTCAAGATGTGGCTTTACCCGGTGCCCGCGGTTTTGACGATGACCGGGTGGTTTTGGCTCTTTTGGAGAACCGGCGCAGCGCGGAAGTGGGGCCTCTTGCAGATCGCCCTTGGAGTTGTGGCGTTTCTGGTCTGGACCTGGGAAAAGAAACAATGGCCTTTTGCAAGCTCCCAGCCGGCAGTTGAGCGTCAGCAGCCAGGGATTCCAAGCTGAGTTGTTTTGGGGGACGTGTGAATTCTTTGCCTAGGCAATTCGCGGTTATTTTGGTCGGACTCGCAGTGAGCGCCACCTTTGCAAGCCTTGCGAGGGCGCAGTTTCCGCCGGCTCCTGGAACCGGTCCTGGCTTGCCGGAGACCGTTGAGGCCATCGAGCGCGCACGTGTGACCACGCGAATCCTTTACGTCACCGCGCATCCTGATGACGAGTCGAGTGCCGTACTGACGTATCTTGCCCGCGGATTGCACGCGGACGTTGCCTTGTTGTCGCTGACGCGCGGCGAAGGCGGGCAAAACGATCTTGGCCCGGAGCAAGCTCCGCAACTAGGAGTGATTCGTACGCAAGAACTGCTGGCGGCCACGCGCGGCTATGGTGTGAGGCTCTATTTCACGCGCGCCAAGGATTTTGGCTTTTCGAAGACGCCGGAAGAGACCGAGAAGGCCTGGGGCGAACAGGTTCTTGAGGATATGGTGCGCGTGATTCGTTCGTTTCGCCCCAACCTAGTCATCAATAACTGGGGCGGGGTACATGGCGGTCATGGACACCATCAGGCCTCCGGGCTGCTCACGCCGAAAGCCGTGCAGTTGGCGGCAGATCCTGCTTTCCAACTGCGCGGGCCGGCGTCCGAGAGGCCGGACTTGGCACCGTGGGGTAATCGAAAACCCGTGGTGGTCCTTGATCTCGACCGCGGCGAAAAACCGCAGGGCTACGTACTGCCGCTCGATGAGATTTCTCCACTCTATGGCAAGAGCTGGCGCGAGATTGGACTGGATGCCTTCGCGAATCATCGCTCTCAAGGAATTGCCGTGTTCCTGGGTTCTCCCTTCCTGCGTCGCCCTGTTGCGCTCAAACGTGAAGACGGCGGCGAGCTGAATCCGGCCATTCTTGCCCAACCGCTTGGCCCGCTCGACGAGGATTACGAAGAGGCGAATATGGGCGTGGATCCGCTCATGCGCGCGGTCGACGCAGCCCTGGTGGAGGCGCGCGACGCTGCTTTACGCCTGGACTGGAAAACGGCGACAAGCGCTTTGGCGGAGGCCGGCAGGAAGTTGAACGATGTGCCGAAGCCGAATCCTTCGGGGAATAACCCGGAGCCGCTCCTGTCGCTCGCGAGAAGCACCGCACGCAAGCGGGAGAAAATCGAAGAAGCACTGGAACTAGCGGCAGGGCTGCGGGTTGAGGCGACCGCCGACCGCAGCGAAATTGTTCCCGGAGAGACCTTCACCCTGCGTGTGGATTCGCGGCACCGCGAAGGCATTTTGGGCGATTTCAAGAAGCCGGCGCTAAGGATGCCTCCGGAATGGAGCGTTTCCAAAGAAGAGACGGATTCGCCCAGTGTGATTCGCTTTACCGTCCAAACGGCGCAAAAGCCGCCGCACCTGGGCGACGGACCGATGGCCTCGCTTGTTCCGGAGTTACCGCCACTCGTAACGGCCGGCGAGGAAGCAACAATAGAAGGTTATTCGTTCACCATTGTTTCGCCCTTGACGAGCGTGCGATCCACTTCCGCGCATGTGGACCGCACGAGCCCACAAGTCGTTCCCGCTTACACGCTCACCGTCGAACCGAAGCAGGACCTCGAGAATCTGGCCAAGCCAAGAAAGCCGTTTGATGTTTTCCTCCGCGTACACTCGTACGCGACCGAACCCGGTCAAGTACATGTTGGACTCGCGGTTCCGAAGGGATGGAAGGCCAGCGCTCCTGTGGTGCTGAAATTCAGCGGGACCGGTGACCGCTACGCCCGGATCGCGGTGACGCCGCCGCAAAAACTTGCCGCGGGACGCTACAAGATTGCGGCTTACGCGGAGCGAGCGGGGGAGCACTCGCGATTCACGCAATCGCTCGAGCCGTTGCCAAGCCTGCCGACGGAACTTTGGAGCGAGCCGGCGCAATGTGCGGTCCACGCGTTTGGCGTTGCGGTGCCACAGAATCTGCGCGCGGGTTATGTGAGTGCGGAGGGCGAGCCGATACCGGAGGCGCTCCGGCGCCTGGGCATCCAGGTGGACATGCTTGACGCAAAAGATCTGGCCTTTGGAGATTTGTCTCGGTTCCGGGCCATCGTTGTCGGAGTCAGAGCCTACGAGTTGCGGCCCGAGCTTTCCGGGGCGAACCAGCGCCTGCTGGACTACGTTTCAAACGGCGGAACGCTGGTCGTTCAGTACAATCGCGATTTCGTTTGGGACAAACTCGAACCGGCTCCGTATCCGGCGCTGATCTCGCCCCCGCTTCCGCCTGCGAAGGAAGGCGAGGCCCGGACGCCGCGGCCTCTTCCGCGCATCACGGACGAAACTTCTCCCGTGAAATTCCTGAAACCCAACGATCCGCTGCTCAACACACCGAACAAAATCACGCAGGAAGACTTCAAGGGCTGGGTGCAGGAGCGCGGCCTCTACTTCTGGACGCAATTCGACGCTAAATACACGCCCCTGCTGGCAATGCACGATCCGGGCGAACCGGACCTCAATGGCGGACTCGTTTATGCGCACTACGGCAAAGGAACTTACATTTACACCGGCCTGGCGTTCTTTCGGCAATTGCCGGACGGAGTTCCAGGCGCATATCGTTTGTTTGTCAATCTGCTCAGCGCATCGCGCGCGAAGTAATCAACGCAACACAACCACATCGCAGAGCCGCTGGCCGAAACACGGCGTGCTATTCTCATGGCCCAGAGGGGCCAGACAAGCATGGAAAAACAGTTCGGAATGGAACGTCGCTTTGATGGGTTGCGCAGGGCTTTGACACTCTTGCTAGCTGCGGGATTTTTGCTGGCAAGCATTTCTCCGGCGGAGCAAAAAGACAAGAAAAAGAAGAAAGAGGATGCCAATACCTCGAACACGGCGCTCATGAGCGATCAGCAGCAGATTGATTACATGTTGTCGGAAATGACGGGCGCGTTGCAGGTCGGCGACGTCGAAAAACTGCACTCCACGTATGCCGATGACGTTTCAATGGTGAGCGACAACTGGGCGCCGCCGGTCATGGGCTGGGCAAACTACCTGGCCATTTATCAGCAGCAGCGCGCGCGCCTGCAGCGCGTCCGGATGGATCGAACGAATACCTTCATCAAAGTGAAAGGCGACGTCGCGTGGGCGTGCTATCAGTGGAATTTCATAGCCACGCTCGATGGACAACCGATGCAATCACAAGGGCAGACGACGGTCGTGATGGAAAAAAGAAACGGGCACTGGGTCATCGTGCATAACCACACGTCACTTACGCCGCCCGCTTCGGGAACACCCGCAACGCCTACGTCCCAGCGAGCGCCCGCAAAGCCAAACGGGTTCTAGCCGTCGCCCCGTGGGGCTGCGACGCGACGGCAGGCTTCAGAAGTGCTTGAGGCCTTCGTAGATCCACAGGCTGCCGGCGACCAGCAACAGCGCGCCCGAAAGGACCCCGGTGATCAGCAAAGGACGAGACAGCGTATTGATTCTGGCGACCAGTTCGCGCTGCTCGCGGGCCATGTGCTCTTCCGCTGCGTCGAGAAAGATCTGATCGTCCTCGTGGCTGGACAGGACGCTGCGCCAAACCAGAAGAATGACGAAGACAGCGGTAACGATACCCCAGACAATCAGAAGATAAAAGACCGTTGGCGTAAGGGTGTTTTCCACGGCGGACCTCCCAATGGAACCGGCCCACTGTGCCGACCGCCCCCGCGACCGGCAAGGGGCTTAATACTGTTCTAGCCCGGGAGTATAGCATTGCGAATCGAAATTTCTAGTGTTAACTATCACAAAAACTCATATACCCTAAAGCACTCTGCGTTGCCTTCCGCCGAAGCAAATTTTGCCGCTCTTTTCTTGTCCGTCAGCCTGCGTTGACAAAGGAGAGGGTCGCGGGCAGAATTGAAAATGCCTCCTGTGGTTGGCTCCTCCCGGAGCCAACTTTTTCACTCGTGCCCGAGTGGCGGAACTGGCAGACGCGCTAGCTTCAGGAGCTAGTGATCGCAAGGTCGTGGAGGTTCGAGTCCTCTCTCGGGCACCAAAGTCCTCGAGCTTTCAACGCGTCGTGGTTGGCCTTTCGGCGGGAAATCCGCTACCGTGTTTCCGCTAGACATTCCGCGACAATTTCGAGGTTCTTATGCTCCCCTGCTTCTTTTGGCTTGCCTTTCCGGCGTGGCAGCCGCACTTTTCTTTTCCGGCGGGCGCGCAAGCCAATGAAATGATCGTGCTGAGGTGGCTGCACATCATTTTCGGGATTATCTGGATCGGGCTGCTCTACTTTTTCAATTTGGTGCTGACTCCGGCGATGAAACAGTGCGAGCCCAAGGTGCGGATCAAGATTTATCCAGACCTGATGTCGCCCGCGATGGGCTGGTTTCGCTCCTCGGCATTTGTGACCGTGCTCGTGGGCTTGCGTTATTTCACGATTCATCTGGCTTCAGACGCAAGGCTGGCGGGTGATCGCACGCTCATCGCGAAGTGGTTAGGCTGGTGGCTGCTCGTATGGATGGTCGCATACTTCTTCATATACAGGCTTCAGCTCCCGGCGAAGGGAATACTCGATTCTCTTTGGGTGCGCATCGCCGGGATCTCGCTGGTTGTAATCGTTGCGTCCTGGGTTGTTCTTGCGTTGAACGGCGGCCCGACCGTTTCCAACCCGCATTTGGCCATTAGTGTTGGCGGCGGACTTGGCTTGATCCTGTTGCTGAATACGTGGGGCGTGGTGTGGCGCGTCCAGAAGCGATTAATTGCCTGGAGCCGCGCGAGCGCCGAACAGGGAACCCCCATGCCTCCCGAAGCCGAGCGGCTGATGCGCTGGAATTACTTGACGGCGCGCACGTCCTTCTGGCTGTCGTTTCCCATGCTCCTCTTCATGGCCGCCGCCAGCCACTATCCATTTCTCAGCACTGTAGCCCGATAGATGGAAGGCGGCTATGATTTAAGGTCACGAAAATTGCCTTTCCAAGACCGCCTGGGACGACCATGCAAAAAGATTTGGACGCTTGGAGGCAACCGCCGAGCACGTTGCGTCGGAGGCCGCTGCAGCTGCCCGTTCCTATTTGAGTTCCCACACGTTTGCAGGCGAGCATCACCGACCAACTCCTGTTGCTCCTCGCTTTCGCGCGAGGAGGCTCTTTCTCCGCGACCAAGATAGCCTGCCTGCTCAAACCAATATGAGAGGGATCGCGCGCTTCTTGCCCCTCACCTTTTGTACCCAGAAGAAGGAGACCTACGTGCAAATTTGGGTCGAACCCAGGCAGGAAAAAGCAACGGCCGTTTGATATTGCTGAAGGGAATGGAAAAGGAGGCGGGCCAGGTCTTCCCGCCTCCTTCTTTTCCCCTCTCGGGGAAATCCGGCTAGTCTGACGGAGGGCGACTAGCCGGTTCGTGTGTTGGCCTACTCATATAATCCCGAACGTAAGAAAAAAGTTCCGGTAAAACCAAAAAAGTATCTACAATCGGCGGGTGGGAAACCTGCGCCTCCTGAAGGCGCCAACCTCATGCCAAGCGCTTCGAGCCTAAGCCCCGATAACATACTTCGTTTTCTACAACTTAGAAGTGAACCTGCCTCCGCAAGCGAACTTGCAAAGGGCTTGGGTCTAAGGAAATCCGATAATCGGCCATTTTTCAAAATGCTCGCCAAGCTCAAAAAGCGCCGCGTGATCGAGGAACTGCCCGGCGGACGCTATCGGCTACCCGGGCGCAAGTCCGACCGGGATTCCCGCAAGCAGCCGCCAATCCGACCATCCCTTCCCCCTCTGCGCCCACAACCTGGCTTGACCAACGGAGATGAAATCAAGGGCCGCTTGATCCTTCATCCCGACGGCTACGGATTTGTAGTGCCCGACACTCCCGTCCCGCAGCTCGATGGGGATGTCTATATCGGACGAGACGCGATCGAGGATGCCATGCACGGCGACCACGTGGTAGTCAGGATTCAGCGGCGCGGCGGCGTAACCGGCGCGCAGCGCGCCGAGGGCCGCATCCTGCGAATCCTGGATCGCGCGCATCCCACCATCGTCGGCTTGTTCCGATATGGCCCGCGCGGGAATGTTGTGTTGCCTTACGACACGCGCGTCCAGCACGAAGTGGAGATTCCCGCGGGCCACGAGCTGACGCCCGGGCTCGCGAAGAAGCTCGGATTTAGCGGAGTTGACGAGCGCAGCCTTCGTGGACGGCGCATTCCGCGATTAGCGGAGCTTGATGGCGCCGTAGTCAATGTCGAGCTGACGCGCTATCCGAGGGGCGGCACCGCGCCAGTTGGCCGGGTCATTGAAATTCTGGGGAGGCCTGGCGAGCTTGGCGTAGACGCGGAAATCATCATTCGCAAACATCACCTGCCGCATTTCTTTTCAGCCGATGTCATGCAGGAAGCGGAGCAAGGCGCCAAACCCGTCGGAGATTCCGAGCGCGTGGGCCGAGAAGATTTTCGCCGTTTGCCGATCGTTACCATTGACGGCGAAACCGCCCGCGATTTCGATGACGCCGTTTATGTCGAGCGGCGGCCCAATGGGCACTGGCATCTCCAGGTGCATATTGCCGACGTCGCGCATTACGTTCGAACGGCCAGCGCTCTCGACCAGGAAGCGCGATTGCGGGGCACTTCCGTTTATTTTCCCCATCGGGCGGTGCCGATGCTTCCCGAGGCTCTGTCGAATGGTATGTGTTCGCTGAAGCCGCGAGAAGACCGGTTGGTTATGAGCGTGCTCATGGGCTTCGACGCTGCAGGACGGCATCAGTCTGCGCGCATGACTTCCGGCGTCATTCGCTCCGCGGAGCGCATGACCTACACCAACGTGAACAAGGTTTTGGAAGGCGACGCGGAAATGAGCAAGCGCTATGCTGCGCTCGCGCAGCATTTCCGCGAGATGAAGGAGCTAGCGCTGCTGCTCAACGCGAGGCGCAACGAGCATGGTTCCATTGATTTCGATTTGCCGGAGCGCGTCATTGAATTCGACGAAAAGCAGCGCATGACCAACATTACGCGGAGCGAACGCAACATCGCGCACCGGCTGATTGAAGAATTCATGCTGGCGGCGAACCGCGCGGTGGCCGGGTATCTCTTGAAACGAGGCATCGAATCTCTTCATCGCGTGCATGAAAAGCCCGATGCCCGCAAGGTGCTGGAATTCGAAGAACTGGCGCGCGCTTTCGGCTACTCACTGGGCGTGGAGGATCTGCATCAGCGCGAAATCGCCGTGCGACACGGACGCGTCCCTGCGCCCGCGAAGACGGGTCGGCCCGATAGCTACGGTAAAGGCCGCGAGCGGGCCATGCGCGTCGCGCTCCCCGGTGGCGAAGTCCGAATCACGCCACAGCACTATCAGCGCCTCATTCGAAAGGTTGCTGGCAAGCCCGAAGAGCGCATCCTTTCCTACCTCATGCTGCGCTCGCTCAAGCAGGCGCGCTATGCCGCCGAATCTCTAGGGCACTTCGCACTGGGCTTCGATGAATACACGCATTTCACTTCGCCCATACGACGCTATCCGGACCTTATCGTCCACCGGATCCTGAAATGGGCGCTCGCGAACCCATCGGCAGCTGTGCCCGCTTCAAAAGCGCTGACGCCAACGCCGAGCGGATCACAAGCCGCGCTGTATTCTCGCGGAAATCTCGAGGAGATCGCGGCAGAAACCTCGGAAGCCGAGCGTAGGGCCGACGGCGCTGAGCGCGAATTGATGGATTGGAAAACCGCGCAATTCATGGAAGAGCATCTCGGAGAAGAATACGAAGGATTGATTGTCTCGGTGCAGAAGTTCGGCTGCTTCGTAGAGCTGTTCGAAGTTTTTGCTGAAGGGTTGCTGCCCATAGGCGCGCTGGAAGAAGCGGCAAATGCTCGTTGCGTCTATCGCGAGCGGGATCACGCGATCGTGGCTCTCCGCGGCGGCGAAGGCCGGCAAGGAACGAAAGGTTCGCGCAGCAGCCGCGGCGCGAAACCGCGGTCCCTCGAATGGCACTTGGGCGATCGCGTGCGCGTCCGGGCTGACCGCATCGATCCTATGCGGAAGCGCGTGGAGTTTGCTCTGGTAGGGCAATCCTGACGTTCTCGCATCCGGTTCTGTAAAGCGGTTCGGCTTTTAGACTGGACCTGTGGCCTCATTAAGGGAGTCTACCGATGCTGCGGGCCTACCCGCTTCTGCTATTCTGAATACCTAAGAAGACTTCGCCCGCCTCCCCAGCGTGGCGCCAATCCATTGGAGGATCAGGTTAACTGTGAGTTCGACAACCGCTTCCCTGCAAGCTATCAAGCGTATTTTCAATTTCAACGCCGGTCCTGCGGCCCTGCCTCTGCCGGTACTTGAGCGCATCCGCGAAGAGTTGCTCGACTGGCGCGGCAGCGGGATGTCCGTGATGGAAATGAGTCACCGCTCGACGGAATACGAGAGCATCAATACAGCGACGGAGCAAAAGCTGCGCAGTCTGCTTGCAATTCCCGACGAGTACGCGGTGATTTTCCTTCAGGGCGGAGGCAGTCTCCAGTTCAGCATGGTTCCCATGAATCTTTGCCAGCCAGGAAAGCCCGTGGATGTGCTGCACACGGGGGCCTGGACCTCAAAAGCCATCGGCGAGTTGAAAAAAGGCTTCCTGCATCACATTGCGGCCTCGACTGAATCGGACAAGTTTGCTCGCCTGCCCCGCCTTGACGAAATCAGTTTTTCCTCCGCTGCCTCTTACGTTTACCTCTGCACGAATAACACCATTGAAGGCACGCAATGGACGAACATGCCGGAGACGGGAAGCGTCCCGCTTGTGGCCGATATGTCTTCGGACATTGCCTCGAAACCGATTGACGTCAAGAAATTCGGCCTTATCTTTGCCGGGGCGCAGAAGAACCTCGGCCCCTCCGGCGTGACGATTGTGATCGTCCGAAGAGACCTCGCTGAGCGCGCCGACAAAAACCTTCCGACGCTTCTCCAATACCGGACGCACATCAAGGAAAGATCGCTCTACCATACCCCGCCGACTCTCTCGGTTTACGTGGTAGGGCTCGTTCTCGAGTGGATTGAATCGCTCGGCGGGATCCCAGGTATTCAAAAACGCAACGAAGCCAAAGCCCAGCTGCTTTACGACACCATCGAAGCAAGCGGAGGTTTTTACCGCTGCCCTTTGGAGAGAAATTCGCGTTCGAAGATGAATGTGGTCTTCCGCGTCGCCGGCGGCCACGAAGCGGTCGAAAAAGAGTTTGGCAAAGAGGCGGCCGGAGCAGGCCTCGCCGGCACTCCGGGCCACCGCTCCGTGGGTGGAATGCGCATCTCACTCTACAACGCCGTCCCGCTCGAAGCTGTCGAAGCGCTCACCACGTTCATGCGCGAATTCCAGCGCACCCGAGGCTGATTCGCCTAGCTACTTGATGGCGATTCCGTGCGGACGCGCCGGTCCCGATGCAAAGGCCGTATTGAAGTCAAGTTCAAACTGGCGGTCCAGAACCTGGTCGTTCCCGGTGACGCGCGCGACGTGTGTAGCGCGCTTAAGCCATCCAAGCCTCCAGTGCCAAAAGCAGCAGCCGTAAATTGTTCCGCAAATGGGAGGGTTTCTTGGGTTGCACGAGCTGCTTCCATTGAAAGGCCTTGACTCCCGGCGCAAATCATCCTATTTTGCTCTAGGCCTAGGGCAACACAGCCTGGGCGGCGGGGGACCTCGAACAAGCCATGAGAGATAACGAGCAGCGCGATTTGTTTCCCGGCGCATTGGAAATGATGATCCTCCGCACACTGAAGCGGCAGCCTCTGCATGGTTACGCGCTCGCGCAGCGCATCAAACGAACTTCCAACGATCTGCTGCAAATCGAAGAAGGCTCGCTTTATCCGGCTCTCCAGCGCCTTCTCAAAGAAGAGCTAGTGAAGGCCGAGTGGGGCGTCTCCTCTACCAACCGCCGCGTCCGGATTTACAAAGTGACGGCTGCGGGCGCAAAGCACCTGGAGCGCGAGGTTTCACGCTTCGAACGCATGCTCGAGGGAATTACGAGGGTCCTGGCGCGAGGTGAATCATGAACCGGCTCAAGCAATTATTTTCCCGCGGCCGTCTTTACGGCGATCTCTCCGAAGAGATTCAAGCGCACCTCGAAGAAAAAGTAGAAGAGCTGGTGGGCAACGGCATGTCGCGGAAAGAGGCCGAATCCGCCGCCCGACGCGAGTTTGGGAACGTAACTTTGACGAAAGAGGAGGGCCGCGACGTTTGGCGGTGGTCCTTCATAGAAAACCTTCTCAGCGATATTCGTTACGGTTTACGGATCCTCTTCGCCAACCCGGGCTTCTCAATCGTTGCCATCCTTACGATCGCTTTGGGAATTGGCGCAAACACGGCCATCTTTTCTGTCGTCTACGCCGCGCTCCTTCGCCCACTGCCCTACTCCCAACCGGAACGCCTGATCACGCTGACGGAATTGCGCCCGCAGCAGTCAGGGGCGGCGGACGTGAGCAAGCAAACTTGGGATAGCTCTTACCCCGATTACCTCGACTGGACGCGCCGGTGCAAGTCCTTCCAGGCGCTTGCCGGTTTCAGCGGCGACGGCTTCGTGCTTTTCGGCGCCGGCGAGCCTGAGCCCGTTTCTGGCGCACAAACAACGATTAATTTTTTCTCCACTCTGGGCGTGAAGCCTTTCCTTGGCCGCGATTTTGTTGTTGGCGAGGACATAGCTAAGGGCCCAAAAGTGGCGATCCTCAGCTACGGCTCCTGGATCCGTCGTTTCGGCGGCGACCCGCATATCCTTGACCGCACAATTCAACTCGACGACAAGAGCGTCAGCATCATCGGCGTTCTCCCGCGCACGTTTGAATTCGCGCCCCGGGGAAACGCGGAAATCTGGGTGCCGCTGCATATCCAAGACGACCTGGTTACGCGCCGCAGCCTCCGCTGGATGCCTGTCATCGGCCGCCTCGCCCAGGACGCCACGCAGCGCCAGGCGCAGGCGGAACTGAATTCCATTACGGCGAGCCTGGCGGCCGCTTATCCGCAGGAAAACGCGGCGATCCAAGTCGTGATGGTTCCGCTGCGCGAGCGCATCGTCGGCCAGGTCCAGCCGGTTCTCTTGGTTCTCTTTGGTGCGGTGGGGTTCGTTCTGCTCATTGCCTGCGCCAATGTTATGAACCTCTTCCTGGTTCGCGCCGCGGGCCGGCGCAGGGAATTCCATATTCGCGCCGCTTTAGGCGCCGGACGCGGGCGCTTGATTTCGCAGCTACTTGCGGAAAGCTTGATGCTCGCTGCTGCGGGAGGCGTCCTCGGCCTGATCCTCGCGGAGTGGGGAACGTCCCTGCTCATCACGGCCATCCCGGACACGCTTCTGGCGTTCACGCCGTTCCTGCGCGACGCGCACACAAACCTGGCGGTCCTCGCATTTCTCGCCATCGCTGTGATCTTCACGGGAGTCACTTTCGGTCTTGCGCCGGCGCTGCAAATTTCTCGGGGACAGGAGAGCGAAACGCTCAAGGAGGAAACCCGCGCGTCGGCAGGAGGAGTTCGCACCCGTCTTCGCGGCCTCCTGGTTGTCGCGGAAATTGCATTTTCTCTGGTGCTCCTGATCGGCTCGGGATTGATGGTAAAGAGCCTCGCCGCGGTCCTCAATCGCGATCCTGGTTTCGATGCAAAGAGTCTTCTGGCCTTTTCAGTAAATCTTCCCCCGACAACCTATCCCAAGGATCCCGACGCGATTCGTTTCGACAAGGAGTTCACCGAGCGCCTTAGCGCTCTTCCCGGAGTTGCAGGAGTGGCCTCCAACAGCGTTGTTCCCCTCACTGGCAATGGAGCCTCCATCCGCTTTGTCGTCGAAGGCCAGCCGGTCGAAAAAGGCCACGAAAACGAATGCAACATCCGGGATGTTTCGAACAACTATTTTTCTGTGATGAAGATTCCGCTCCGGGCCGGCCGCCAGTTTGCTGATTCCGCCGATTCGACAACGGCCCCTCAGCACGTCGTCGTCAACGAAGCCTGGGCGAAGGAATATCTCCACGGCCAGGATCCCATCGGCAAGCGCATCAAATTTACCTATTCTCCTAAGGAAAACTACCGCGAAATCGTAGGCGTCGTGGGCAACACGGCGGATGCGGGACTCGACCGCCCCGACGAGCCAACCCTCTTCCTTCCTTTTTCCCAGGACACGAATTCTTTCATCAACTATGTCATTCGGACCGGCGGCAGCCCTGCGAGCGTGGTGGGCGAGGCGCGCGCCTCCTTGCATGCCATCGATCCGCAATTGGTTCTGATTCAGCCCTTCACCATGGACCAGATCATCGCCCAGTCTCCGTCGGTCTTCCTCCGCCGCTATCCCGCCTATTTGATTGGGAGCTTCGCGGCGCTCGCGCTGATTCTCGCAATGATTGGCTTGTATGGGCTGGTTTCTTATTCTGTTTCGCAGCGCACGCGTGAGCTGGGCATCCGTATCGCGCTAGGCGCCCAGCAAAAAGATGTCATGAGACTGGTGCTCGGTGAAGGCGCGCGCCTGACCATCCTTGGTCTTGTCTTCGGCCTATTGGCTGCGCTCGGCGTCACGCAGTTAATGCAGAGCCTGCTGTTCGGCGTAAGCGCTCTGGACCCGGTCACATTCGCTTCCGTAGCGATTGTGCTGGCCCTGGTGGCGGTTGTGGCCTGTTGCATTCCCGCCCGGCGCGCGATGCGCACGGATCCCGCGGCAGCGTTACGGTACGAATAACTCGTGCCGCCTGTGGCGTCACAAGCGAACTGTGAAAATAGCCTCAATCAACCACGATTGAAAACAAGGGCTTATGGCTATTTTCTAAGGAATAACTCCGAATCCTCCCCGACCGCAGCGCCCGCGCGCTAATCAGGCCAGGTCGAACAGCAAGACCTCCGCGTCGTCCGCGCCGGTCAACGCAACGGTTTTCTCGCCGGAAATGGCCGCGCCGTCGCCTTCCTCAAGTTTTGTTCCGTTCAGCGTCACGCTGCCGCGCGCCACTTGTACGTAGGCGTGGCGGTCCGGCTTCAATTCATGCTCGACCGTTTCCGCAGCACCCAGAACCGTTGCGTACAAATCATTATCCTGCCGAATTTTTAGGGAGCCGTCGCGCCCATCCGGAGAAACCAGTAGCCGCAGCTTGCCGCGCTTGTCCGCCTCGCTGAAGTTCTTCTGGCCATAGGCCGGCTTCAGCCCCGGCTGTTCGGGGAACATCCAGATCTGGTAGAGATGCACCGGGTCGGTTTCCGAGGCGTTGAACTCGCTATGCGTCACGCCTGTGCCCGCGCTCATGTACTGAATGTCGCCGGGCTTGATTACCGAGCCATTGCCCATGCTGTCGCGATGCTCGAGCGCGCCTTCCAGCACGTAGGTGACGATTTCCATGTCGCGGTGCGGATGC
>Ga0126378_10000364_pt1 | contig 34164 bp, 26 predicted proteins | sample PanSoiMetPlot_23_FD_92587 | JGI IMG/M metagenome (GOLD analysis project Ga0126378, IMG submission 92587) | Tropical forest soil microbial communities from Panama - MetaG Plot_23 | ecosystem: Environmental > Terrestrial > Soil > Tropical forest > Bulk soil | place: Panama | collected 2016-02-17
GTTCTGGAAGCATGGTACGCGGGCAGCAAGGGTGCGGATGCGGTGGCGAACATCCTGTTCGGCGAAGTGAATCCCAGCGCGAAACTTCCCATGACGTTTCCACGCAGCGAAGCTGATCTGCCGCACCCAAAGTTGCTGACACCCCCTCCGGGCAGCCGATCTGACGAATCCAAGCCGTCGTTTGCAGTGCATTACGATGAAGGACTGAAGGTTGGCTACAAATGGTATGACGCCGAAAACAAGCCAGTGCTTTTTCCGTTTGGCTACGGACTTTCGTATACGACGTTCCGCTACTCCGGCTTGAAGGTGAGCACGGGCAACGAGACGACCATCAGCTTTACGGTGAAAAATACCGGCAATCGGGCGGGGACGGAAATCGCCGAAGTTTACGCGGCGCTCCCCGTAAACACAGGGGAACCGCCGAAGCGGCTGGTCGGCTGGGACAAAGTGAATCTGAACGCCGGCGAGAGCAAAGAAGTGAGCGTGTCGGTGAGACCTCTGTATCTTTCGGTTTACGACGAGAGTTCCGACAGCTGGAAGCTTGTACCGGGCAGATATACGTTTATGGTGGGCGGCTCCTCACAAAGTCTGCCACTGGTGGAAAAGCTCAACTTGAAATAGCCTCGGCGAAGGGCGAAAAAAAATCGCCGGCAAGTCTCACGAATTGGCCACGCATGCGCCCTGAATCTTCAGGAGATTATTCGGGCGCACAAGAAAACAGGCAGAGAGCGGCACCGCCGGCGATCCCGGATTCCACGCCATAGCGCCCTGGAACGATGGGGATTTCCAGGCAGCGCTCGTTCATACACCAAGCGGGCAGCCCTTTGCGGATTTTTCCAAAGAAGGGGTGCAGCATTGCCGCCACCCCGCCTCCAATAATGATGACGTCCGGTTCGAGCAAATCCACGATGTTGCCCAGCCAGATAGTCACCAGTTCGACGGTTTCGAGCAGAATCTCTTTCGCCAGCGAATCGCCGGCGTCGTAAGCGCGGCCGACAATCTCGCTCGTAACCGCTTCGATCCTTCCTCCAGCAAGCTCAAGCATCATAGATTCTCGTCCCGCTGGTTCTACAAGCCGCGCACGTGCCTTTTTCGCGATCGAGGTGCCGGAAGCCAGGGCTTCGATACATCCCTTCTTTCCGCATCCACAAAGGGGCCCGTGGTAGTCGATGACCATGTGCCCGGCCTCGTCGGCTGCGCCAGTCCGCCCATGGTAGATTCTCCCGTCAAAGAGAATTCCCGCGCCGATGCCCGTGCCGATGCAGGTGTAAAAAACATTGCGGTGACCTCGGCCCGCTCCCCAAAGCGTTTCGGCAAGACCGGCGGACTTGGCATCATTTTCCAACTTCACCGAGCCGCCGTAACGACGGGCAATTTCGGCAGCAAGCGGGTAGTTTCTCCAGCAGGTCAGGTTCGGGGGGTTCAGCACAACGCCGGTGTAGGGGTCGAGCGGTCCGGGGGCACAAATCCCGATGCGCCGAGACCCGCTGTTTGCTTCCGGCGCAAGTCTCAGCAATTCGTCGATTGCGCCGGTAACTGCGGCGAGCCCTTCCTTGGCCGTGCCTCGGGGGTTCATCGGTACGCGCGTGTGCTGATGAATTTCGCCGTGCGCGTCGACCAATCCCGCGGCCACTTTCGTGCCGCCTACGTCCACACCGATTGCACAAGTTTCTGTGGTCACGCTGTTCGCCATGAAATCCAGCCTCAACTGGGGATTGCGCTGCTATGCCGTAGTTATCCCAGGACCCGAAGGCTTCGAGCCTCTCAAGGCATAGTAAAAAATGTAAACGTAGCAGAGCGCGGGAAGGATGAAAGCGTGGTGGATGCCGATGCGGTCCGCCAACGCTCCCTGCATGACGGGAATAATCGCGCCTCCCACAATGGCCATGATCAAGATTCCCGATCCATCCCCAGTGAGCGGACCGAGCTTTGCAATTCCCAGCGTAAAAATGCTGGGGAACATCACCGAGTTGAAAAACCCGACTAGGATGATGCTCCACATGGCCACCGGTCCGGTCGTCAACATCGAAATCAGCACGAGCGCGCAAGCTGCCGCAGCGGCGATTCCCAGGACGATGCGCGTTTCCACTTTTTGCAGAATCGCCGAACCGATGAATCTTCCGACCATGGCCCCGCCCCAGTAATAGGAAACAAAACCGGCAGCGGCCACCTCGCCGATGTTTCCAATATTTTTCTGCGTGAAGTAGTTGATCAGGAAGCTGCCGATGGAAACCTCTCCCCCGACATAAACAAAAATACCGATGGCACCCAAAACGAGGTGCGAATATTTCCATAAACTTGTCTTAGGGCCGCCATGGCCGTGACGCTCGGCATGCGGCATGGCCGGCAGCTTGATCATGCTGATGACGATCCCGAGCAATATCAAGGCGATGCCAATGGTCAGGTATGGCATCTTCACCGAGGAGGCTTCCTGCACGCGGTAAGCCTGAAGCGCTGCCGCAGGCATCTGTCGCAATTCGTCGGGACTCTTGGGATGTGGACTGAGAATGAGCAGGCCACCGAGATAAGGCCCAATCATCGTTCCAAAAGAATTGAACGCCTGCGTCAAGTTCAGCCGACTCGAACCCGTTCTTTCTGGTCCGAGCACGGCAACGTAAGGGTTTGCAGCCACCTGCAACGCCGTAATTCCAGCCGCCAGCACCATAAGTGCACACAAGAACAAAACATACGAAGCGGCTGAGGCGGCGGGGAGGAACAGCAGCGCTCCGGCGCCCATGGTCATCAAACCGACGACCATCGTGCGCTTGTAGCCGACCCAGTCGATAAGCTTGGCGGAAGGAATGGAAAAAATGAAATACGCCGAAAAGAACGCGAACTGGATCAGCATCACCTTCGCATAGCTCAGATCAAAAATCGCTTTGAGGTGCGGCACGAGGATATCGTTGAGGACGGTGACGAATCCCCACATGAAAAAGAGGCTGGTCACAATAGCGAGTGCGCCTGTGTAAGTTGTCGAGGTTTCGCTCGCTCCGCTCGAATCGCTCACTGCTAGATTTGGCATTGAAAGGTCACGTCCGTTTCTCTTTGGCCGTCGCCAAGACTGCGGCTCCAAACCGGGCAGGATGATGACACACTTGGCACGCAGAAAAAACCATGCGAGTTCCGCGAGTGTTCCTCCGCGTGCTATAAGTGTCGCCAGAATCGACGTTCTAGTCGCAACGGGTGAAATGATGAGCAAGACTGGATTCCTGGCCTTGGCTTCCGTCCTTTGTTTCACGGCTTTTCTGCGTTCAACGCCCTCGCGCGCGCAAGAAGTCTCGGCGGTTGTGGTGCTCCGGGAAACGGGCTTGCCTTCGGCGGACTGTCCCGCGTTCCCGCAGCCGCAGCTCGAAAAAGCCCTCCCAGCAGCGCGCCATGTTTCCGCAGATCAACTTGCCGCGGCCTTGAGTGAACCTGCTACGCGTTTGCTCGTCCTTCCCTATGGCTCCGCTTTCGCGGAAGACGACTGGCCGGCGATCCGCGAGTTCCTGCAGCACGGAGGCAACCTGATGGTTCTGGGCGGGCGCCCCTTCACGCGCGCCGCGTATCACAACGATTCCGGCTGGCATCTGCGGGATTACAGCGTGCGCTTCATCCGGCAGCTGTCCATGGATCAGTTTCAAACCACGCCGGGCTCTGCAGGAATGGAATTTCAGAACAATCCCAACCTGGCGATCTCGTTGCCGCGCTTCTCCTGGCAACGGGCGTTCAGCCCGATCATCCGGCTTAGCGCCGTGGACCTTTACAATCGTGGCGGCTCGGCCGGCTCAATTGACGCGCGGCTTGATCCGCTCGCCTGGGGCGTGCAGGACGGCCGCAAGATGGCCGCGCCCGCCATGGAAATCGACCATTTGCGAAATGGCTTCGACGGGGGCCGCTGGATTTTTCTTACCGCTGAACTCGACTCACAATTTCTGGCAAGCAATGATGCTGTCACCCTGATTCGCATGCTCGCCGAACGGGCACGGCACGGCTCCGAAGGATTCACCGCACGCCCGACACTGCCCCTTTATTTGCCAGGTGAACCCGTGGAAGTGGAGGTTCTGTGGCACGCCGCCGAAAAGCCCTCTGCGCCGCTCATCGTTCGGATCAGCGATTTCACCGATACTCAGCCTTCTCAGCGCGAAGTGCAAACCGCGAATTTATCCGCGCCACAAACCATCTTGCTTCCTGCTCCCAAGGAAAAAGGATTCCACATCATTCAGGCAGAACTCTTGGAAGGAGGTGCGGTGCGCGCCGTCTACCGCTCCGGGTTTTGGATTCGGGACTCGGAGTTCCTGCGCTCCGGCCCGCGCCTCTCCGTAAACCGCGATTTCTTCGAACTCGACGGACATCCCCTCGGTGTTGTCGGGACAACTTACATGTCGAGCGAAGTCCAGCGCCTGTATTTCGATCACCCCAACGTTTACGTCTGGGACCGCGACATGGCGCAAATTCAAGCTGCCGGTCTGAACATGCTGCGCACGGGCTGGTGGACCGGCTGGGACAAATTCTGCGACGAAAACGGCCAACCGTATGAACGCACGCTGCGCACTCTCGAAGCCTATCTGATGACCGCGCGCAAACACGGGTTGCCGGTACAATTCAACTTTTTCGCTTTCCTTCCCGACGTCCTGGGGGGAGCGAATCCTTACCTAGATCCTCATGCGCTCCGCAAGCAGCAAACGCTCGTCTCCACGGTCGTCGCGCGATTCCACGATGTTCCGTTTCTGGCCTGGGACCTCATCAATGAGCCCAGCATTTCGCGACACCTGTGGCAGACACGGCCCAACGGGGATCCCATCGAGCTGGCCGCGTGGAATCAATGGCTTTCGAAACACCGTCCGGACCGGACCGCGCTTGCAGCCGCCTGGAACGTGCTGCCTGATTCCGTCGCGGGACCCATTACTCTTCCGGGTGAACTCGAATTTAGCTCGCGCGGCGTGTATGCCGGCCACAACTCCCTTCGCGTTTATGATTATTTTCTTTTTGCGCAAGAAACTTTCGCCGATTGGGTTCGTGCGATGCGAGAGAAAATCAGGGCTACAGGCTCACAGCAGCTCATCACCGTCGGCCAGGACGAAGGCGGCGTGAGGGACCGTCTGTCGCCCGCTTTCTACGCTCCGGTGGTCGATTTCACGACGAACCATTCTTGGTGGGGCAACGACTCCCTGCTTTGGGATTCGCTTACCGCGAAACAGCCGGGAGAAGCCATGCTCATTCAGGAAACGGGGCTGCAGCGGGAAATCAATTTGGACGAATCCGCGCGCTTCACGCCGGAGCAGGAAGCAGCACTGTTCGAACGCAAGGTCGCGCTTTCTTTTGTTCAGGGTTCGGGCGCTATCGAGTGGCTTTGGAACACGAATTCCTACATGACCGAGGCCAACGAGTCCCCCATCGGGGCTCTGCGTGCCGATAGCACGGAAAAGCCGGAAGCCACAGTGATGCGCGATTTCGCGGGTTTTGCGAAGTCTCTGCATAGCCACTTGCAGAATCCGCGCGAGCCTTCCGTCGCGATTATCACGTCGCAGGCAGCGCAATTCTCGGTGCTTGCCGATTTGCAGCTTGAAGCACAGCAGAAAGCGGTTCGCGCTCTCGCCTACGAATTGCACATCACTCCAGACGTCATTGCGGAAAACCAAATCTCAAAGCTCGGCACGCCACAATTGGTGATTCTCCCGTCGCCCCAATCCTTGAGTGAAAACACCTGGCAGGCTTTGCTTGCCTACGTGAAAGGCGGCGGCAATCTCCTGATCACCGGCCCACTCTCGCGCAATGAACACTGGCAGTTCCGCGACCGGCCGCATGACCTTGGAATAACCGCGCAAATCGAACCACAGAACTATCGCGGGGCGGAGATTCGCCTGCCTGGCAAAACGATCGCTCTCTCGTTCGACCAGCAAAAACAGTTTTCTCTCGAGGCTCTTCGCTTTAGCAGCGGCGCAACCTGGCAAGAGGTTCCTTCGGGCAAAGGAAAACTCTTCTGGTCTTCTTATTCTCCGGAATTGGCGGAAGGGCTCGAACCGGTTACATCGGTCTATGACTACGTTTTGGCGACGGTTAAGATCAAGCCGGGTTTCGAATCGCAATCGCCGATTCCTTCAAGTGTGTTGATTTCCTCCGCGGAACTTCAGGATTCTGTGCTTTACGTCCTGGAATCGGAAAACGTAGACGATGCCGCGATCGACCTGAAGGATGCCGTTACTGGGGCCCGGCTTGCCCTAAAACTTCCCGCGCGGCACGCGGCCCTCGCACTGATCGGGAAAAAAGAAAAAGCGGTAATAGCAAAGTATGGCTTCTGAGTCCTTCTTTGGCCCGTGAGCCGCCCATTTTTTGTAGTCTCCCTGCCATCGTGCACCGCGGATGGTCCCTTATTTTCCCGCCTTTTTTCGAGACCTGAGGCCGCGCTGCGCAAGATTCCTTGTAACTTTGCTCGCCGGGGCGACTCTCAAATAGGGACGGGAAAGGCTTGTTCCGGTCGATGTCTTGGGCGAGAAGGCTCAGGTTTGATTTTATCTGCCATGATGAAGAGTAAGTAGGATAATGAGAGTTGGCATTTGTGTTGGAGGATTTAAATGCTGTTCCGTAAGGCCACGGATTTGACATACGCGGACGTAACACCCAAGGCCGTGTACTTGGACCGGCGCAGATTCCTGCAGGCTGTGGGGATTGTGGGAGCCACTGCGCTCGCAGGCAAGCGCCTATTCGAATTGGCAATGCCCTCTCGAACTGCGCTGGCCGCGACGAAATTCGACGACCTTATTAAGAGCCCCTTCAGCACCACGGAAAAGCAAAACTCTTACGAGAACGTTACGCACTACAATAATTTCTACGAATTCGGCACCGACAAGGGCGACCCAGCGAAAAACGCGCAGAAGTTCAACACCTCCAACTGGGTGGTTTCGGTTGAAGGCGACGTTGCGAAACCTCGCAAGTTCACCATGGAAGAAATCCTGAAGATAGCGCCGCTCGAGGAGCGCATCTACCGGCATCGCTGCGTCGAGGCCTGGTCCATTGTGCTTCCCTGGATTGGTTTCTCGTTCAGCAGTCTCGTGAAGCTCGTCGAACCCACCGAGAAGGCCAAGTTTGTTGCATTTCAAAGTTATTATGATTCGCGGCAAATGCCCCAGGGACGCTGGGCGGGGATCGAGTTTCCCTATGTCGAAGGCCTTCGGGTGGACGAGGCCATGAATCCGCTCACGCTGCTTTGCGTCGGAATGTACGGTGAATCCCTGCCGAATCAAGACGGCGCGCCCGTTCGCATGGTGATTCCGTGGAAGTACGGATTCAAGAGCATCAAGTCGCTGGTCAAAATCAAATTTCAGTCCAAAATGCCGCCGACCACCTGGAATCTCGCTGCGCCAAATGAGTACGGTTTCTATTCGAACGTGAATCCCCACGTGGACCATCCACGCTGGAGCCAGGCCAAGGAACGCCGCCTGGGCGAAATCTTCAGGCGCGACACGCTGATGTTCAACGGCTACGGCGATCAGGTCGCCAGCATGTATAACGGCATGGACCTGAAGAAATATTATTGAGCTGCATCCTGCGAAATGCGCGCTCTGCTCACCAGCAAGTCGACGAAAGTCGCGGTTTTTCTTGTTTGCCTGATTCCGCTCGGCACACTCGTTTGGCGTGGCTTTCACAATGGTCTCGGTGCCAATCCTGTAGAGAACATTCAGCTCACCACCGGCGACTGGACGCTGCGCTTTTTGGTTTTCACTCTCTGTATCACGCCGTTTCGCAAGGTTCTGAATCTTTCCGACTTGATCCGTTTCCGCCGCATGCTCGGTCTGTTTGCCTTTTCGTACCTCTGCATCCACTTCCTTACTTACCTTGTCCTCGACCAATCCCTCGATCCTTCCGCGATCTGGAAAGACGTCGCCAAACGCCCATTTATCACCGTGGGCTTTCTGGGCTTCCTGCTGCTGCTACCGCTGGCAATTACTTCGACAGCTGGCTGGATTCGCCGGCTTGGTGGCAAGCGCTGGCAGATGCTCCACCGCGCCATTTATTTCGCGGCGGTTTGCGGGGTGATCCATTACTACTGGAAGGTGAAATCCGACGTGCGCATGCCGCTCTTCTACGGCGCGCTCGTGGGAATCCTGCTTCTGTGGAGGTTGGGAGACTGGTTTTTTAAGCGCCGCTCTGCCGCCGGGGCAAAACTCTCCCCGCAACACGTTCCTGCCAACCCGGCCCAGTAAATCGCAACGCCTGTTGTGATTCTTAGGCCGGAACTTGCACCGGCTCGGCCGCGTTCTTTCTCTTCTTGAAGCTGTCAATCGCGAAGATTACCCCCGCAAGCACAACGCCAATCGCCGCCAAGATCGTCCCGGCGATCCTATCGTCGCTGGGCGCCCGCCCTGTATGAATCACCCACACGGTGTCCGCCACAGCCATGCCGTTCTTTTCGAAAGCATACTTCACGTCGCCTTCCAGTCCTTTATCGGCCACTCCCCGGACCGTGACGCTGCCGTCGGCTTCGGCGTGCAAGCGTTTGTTAGCCTCTTTTTCATTTACGCCGACAACCAAGCGCACCGGGGACTTCCCCTTCGCGTCCGTGTACATTGGAATGTACAGATAGTTTTCTTTGTTCAGATACGTCCCGCTCAGATGTCCCCGCACGTCGGCATACACGATTCGCGACTGCAGCTTTCCCGGTTCAAAATCCACGGCGGTTAATTGCTGCAGGCTGCCGGCTTGCGTTCCATTGAAATACATCCATCCACCGAAACCCACGACAATCACGGGACCGGCGTACCGCACAAACTGGAGCCAATTCTGCGGAACCGGCGCTACATTCTTAGTGGGGGCTGCGGGCACTGGCGCATTCAGCGGGCCTGGAACCGGTCTCTCCGCCCCTCTCAAAACCACTTTGATCACGCCGGCAATTGCCAGAAAGCCGAGGATGATCACCATCGCCGTCAGCTTAGGCACATAGTAGCCCAGCCACTTCACCTGCAATTCGGCCAGGTAGCGGTAAGGGCCAGAGTAAGTAAAAGTCCAGTAGAGAGTGATTCCTACCATCACAATCACTGAAGCCGTCACGAACTTATTCGTTTTGCGAGTATCCGGATTCATGTTGGCCTCCGGGTCATGTCGGTTGCTATCCGCCCATTTTCTCAAGCCCGCTGGGCGCAGCGAGCGATTGGCAGTACATCTGTTTTGTATGGCAAACCGTACGGAAGGACAGGCAAATTTTGGAACTTAGTTGAGGTTGCTCGTGGAATTTCGGTCCTGGAATTCCACTCCCCAGAACCGTGGTGCCGGGGTCAGAAACTCAACGCCCACACGCTGCCCCTTCTCCACGGGCTCGCCCAGGTAGACGACTCGGCATTCCTGCTCTTCCTGCGTCATCGGATTCGTCAGCACCAGTATCTCGCCGTTATCCACTTCATGCTTGAGAAGCAGCAAGCCGCCGTGAGCGCTCACCACCACGGTCTCGCAAGTTTCCTTGAACTTCCTGCGGTCGTGCGTGCGCCCTTGAGCCTGTACGCGCATCTTGCGGAAGGCTCGCGCGCTTCGTCTTGGTGTTGCGGAAACTACTTCACTCATAGTCACATCATCGGTCGCCATTCAGTTATCGTCAATCTGGCCTTCCGTACAGTTGTTCTCCATTCGAAACGCAGCGGTCTGATGCCAGCCATCGTGCGTCTATGCGATCACCTGACGCCGCGCGCCGCAGCGGGCCAGCACTTCGTCCAGTTCCTGAGGCCGTCTCAATAGAGTTCAAACGGTGCGTAGACAACTCCCAGCCCAAGGAGGTTCGCGCACAGGACCACAAACGTCAGTTGGCGTCGGATCAAAGAACCCGTGAACCGGTGCATTTCGATTTCGGTCTTGGCTTTTTGTCACCATTGCGGAGTGCCGGCGGGCTTCTATCCATCCCTGTCGCGTTACACTTGGCGGGAATGCAAAGTCAACTTCGAACGAGTTTCAACACGCCCGCAAACCCGCCTCCGGTTGTGCACATTCGTGGCCAAGAACGCTGGGCTTTGCTGCTGCTAAAGCCTTATCTGTCAATGGACTAGAGCAAGAAAGCGGCTGTAGGAATGGCAATGGTTGTCTCCAACTGGTGTCACCGTTTCACTTTGCCAGCGGTTCTCGCTTTCGCGCCGGCTTGTACCGAGATAAAGCCAGTCATAAAATAAAAGGTGCGTGGCTAGCGCCGGTCGATTCATCCGCTGCCGCAACATTCGTTTCACATTTTGCGTAGGATTAGTTTGCATTCCAATCTGAGAGGACTCCCGTCCCCCGAGGACTTTCTATGAATCTTGTTGAGTGGATTGACAGTTCGCGCGACCAGCACCTCGCCGAGCTCTATGAATTCCTGCGCATCCCAAGCGTTAGCGCCAAGAGCGAGCACAAATCGGACATCGAGCGCGGCGCGCGCTGGGTTGCCGAACACCTGCGCGCCGCCGGATTCAAAACCGTGGAGATCGTTCCCACAAACCTGCATCCGCTCGTCTATGCCGAATCCTTGGAAGCTCCCGGGCAGCCAACGATCCTCTTCTATGGCCATTACGACGTGCAGCCTCCCGAACCACTCGATCTCTGGACCTCTCCCGCCTTTGAACCTACCGTTCGCAACGGCAATCTCTTCGGCCGCGGAACCGCCGACGACAAAGGGCAAGTTCACATCCATCTCAAGGCATTCGAATCACTTCAGAAGGTCAACGGCAAGCTTCCCATCAACGTGAAAGTTCTCATCGAAGGCGAAGAAGAAGTCGGCAGCGTCAGCCTTTGGGACTACGTCCAAAAAAACAAAGCAAAATTGAAAGCCGATGCGCTCGTCGTCTCCGACACGTCGATGCTCGGGAAGGGCGTACCCTCAATTACGTACGGGCTTCGTGGGCTGAACTACTACCAGATGGAACTTACGGGTCCCCAGCGCGATTTGCACTCGGGCGTTTACGGCGGCGCGGTGCCGAATCCCCTCACCATTCTCACCGAGCTTTTCGCCAAGCTGCACGACAAGAATTTCCGCGTTACCGTGCCGGGCTTCTACGATCAAGTCGCCAAGCTTTCCAATGCCGAGCGCAAGGCCCTCAATTCCCTTCCCTGGAAGAAGAAGGATTTTGAGACAGCCGTCGGCGCTCCCGGCTATTGCGGCGAGAAAGGATTCACGACGGTCGAGCGTCTTTGGACGCGACCGACGCTCGAATTAAACGGCATCTGGGGCGGCTATCAGGGCGAGGGCGCCAAGACTGTCATTCCATCGAAAGCATTTGCCAAATTCTCTACGCGCCTCGTCCCCAACCAGAATCCTGACAAAATCGCGCAACTTGTCGAGAAGCAGGTACGAAAGTTGCTGCCAAAAGCGGTTCATTGCAAATTTGAAGTCCTGAGCAAGGGGAAACCGTGGGCCGCCCCGTACCACAATCCGATCTTCCAGAAAGCGCAAGCCGCGCTCGAAAAAGGCTTCGGCCAAAAAGCGGTGTTCATCCGCGAAGGCGGCTCGATTCCCTTCGTCACACAGATGTACGACACATTTAAAGTGCCGTGCGTGCTTATCGGGTTTGGCTTGCCCGACGAAAACGCCCACGCCCCCGACGAGCACATCTCCCTTGAAAACTACTTCGGGGGCATAAAGGCCATCGCCCACTTTTACGCCGACTTGGCCAAGCGATAAGCCACTCAGCCTTTTGGTCGGTCACTATTTCCTTCGTAGGAATTTTGGCTGGACGCACGTTTTTTCGGCGGCCCGCAGGCTTCAGAAATGCGTTCCAACCGCGTTTTTAGCGGGGATTTCCACACCCCTTATCAAAAAACCCCATTTTTCCGGCTCTTTTTGCGGTTTTTTCCTTGCGTTCGCGGTTTTCCTTGGCTATAGTCCTTCCCGGCCCGAGTATTTCACGCACAATTTGAGGGGTAGCCGACTCGGCGCCTGCTTCGATCGCATCGAGGCCTGCCCCGATTCCCTCGGGGTGGAAAGCAAAATCAGGAGGATACGCACTAGATGTCCAAGCCACTGAGCAAAACGAAAATCGTTGGGCATATCGCCGAGAAAGTTGGAACTCCGAAGAAAACCGCGGCCATGTTTTTTGATGAGCTCTTTAAGCTTGCCGTCAAGGAAGCCAAGGGCGCTGCGGGCAAATTCGTGATTCCTGGCCTCGGCCGCTTGGTTAAGGCGCACCGCAAGGCGCGCATCGGCCGGAACCCCCAGACGGGCGAGCAGATTAAGATCAAGGCGAAGACGGTGGTTCGTCTCCGTCCGTCGAAAGCGTTGAAAGACGCTGTCCTGAAGTAGCCGCTAGTCTTGCAGAGCTTTGGCCCCCGGTTGACCTGAGCCCTCAGGTCAACGGGGGTTTTTCTCTTTCAATCGTGTTTAGTTGCATGCTCGCAGCATGCTGCGCCCGCTTGATAACAGAAGTGAAGAAATTGCTTTACTAGCCGCACAGCAGGTGAATCAAAGCGTCTTGACGTAAGCCACCACGTCTTTAATTTGCCCCGGTTCCAGTGAATCTTTCATTCCCGGCATTTGCGAGTCACCGTTCTCGATCCACTTGGTCAGAGATTCCGTTGTGACTTTGTTTCCATTCACTGTGAAGGTTCCTCGCTTGGAAATTCCCTTCAGCCCCGGTCCGATTTTCTTGTCTTCCTTGTCGGCGAAATGACACATGGCGCATTTCTGCTCGAACACTTGCTTGCCCTTCGCCGCCGATCCCCCCGAAGCGTGGCTCGCGCCTTTCTTCGGCGCGTCTTTTGCCGGCGGGTCCTGCGCCACCACAGCGCACCCCAGAGCCAGAGCTGCGATCCCAAGCAGTAGAAGATTCCGCCTCACGATTCCTCTCCTTCGTCTCAGCAAGATTTAAGTTACCGGCGATCCCGGCCCGGCCTCGTTCCCAAACTCACCCATTTTCTCTGTTTGGCTGGCGAATTTCCACTACCGGACCGTCGACCGCCATGAGTACAAGCCCAATCACCGGCACAAAGTACAGGTTCCTTCCGTGAACGTCCCTGACTTTCGTACTTTTGACCGCTGCAAATCGTTGTGCTAACTATGGCTCATGAGCATGGAGACGCTCACACGCGCGTGGGAAATCCTGCAGGACGCCTACCAGGCACAAATGGAAGGCGATTACGATCGCGCCGTCGAGCTTTATCGATCTTCGCTCGAGATGCACCCCACCGCCGAGGCCCACACGTTCCTCGGGTGGACTTACCACTTTCAAGGCCGCATTGACCAAGCCATCGTCGAGTGCAAGCGCGCCATCGAAATCGATCCTGACTTTGGCAATCCTTATAACGACATCGGTGCGTACTTGATCGAGCAAGAGCGTTACGATGAAGCGATTCCCTGGCTCGAACGCGCCAGCGAAGCGCGCCGCTACGAGCCGCGGCATTTTCCACATTACAATTTGGGCCGCGCTTATCTGGGTAAAGAAATGTACTCGAGCGCCATGCGCTGCTTCCAGGAAGCTCTGCAAATCGAGCCGCGATATTCGCTCGCGCGCCAGGCCCTCGCCTCCCTCCGCCGCCTGGTCAACTGAAGAGTCTTCAGCTTCTCACTCTCAAGCATTCGGTTTTCAGTTGATAAAAATCCTAGGGGTCGTCTGCCGGCAAGGGTGATGGTTGCGGGCGCGGAAACTCTTCCACAGGAAACTCTCCCTTGCGCCCGAAAGAGATGACTCCCTTACCGGCCAGAAACGCCCGTAGGCCGCGATCCCGGCTGCCATTGCGCGTTTCAAGAATTCCGGACTTCGTCGGCCTGCGCGGCCCGGATCGCAGCAACAATGCCGGATTGCGAAAAGTCATCCGCGATCGTCACCGGTGGAAGCTTCATCTTTTCCTCATGCGTCTCGCCAGTCGGCAGGTAAAACCCATCTTCCCCGCAAACTAAATCAGCAAAGTAAGATTCAACCCGGCAAACTTGAGAATTCCGAGGACTTCGGGAAAGGTCAGCTTTCCCGACAGCGAAACCCTCCAACGTTCTGCGCATCGCCCCCGTGTTCATCGCGTGTCATTTTCTTTCGAGGGCTTGACCACGCGGTCATAAATCCACAACAACAACGTCGTCAGCAGTCCAACGCAGACGATGGCGTACCACGCACGTTGCGGCTGGTGAGCCACTTCCGCAAATTGATGCATCACGCGTCCGCCAAACCATCCTCCAACCAGGGAACCGATTCCAATCGGCAAGAATGCAAAGCCCATGTACAGTCCTTGCTGTTCAGCGGGGGCCAGCTTCGCAATGTACTCGTAGTACCGCGGCGCCTGGATGATTTCGCCCAGGGCGAGAACGATGATCGACAAAACCGCGCCAACGACCGTGGGTTGAAAGGCGATGATCAACCAGCAAAGTGAAGAAATCAGCGTCCCTAGAATCACCGCGCCGAAAGGCGCGATGTTGCGCGTCAAATGGTTGATGACCAGTGTGAGGCTGATGACCGTGAGTCCATCGGTAACCAGGATACGTTCGACGCGTGCGTTCGGATCAATATAGGTGTGAATGAACCCGGGCAGGGAAATGTATTGCTGCCAAAAAACAATCCAGTACCCGGTGAAGATCAAAAGGAAGAGCATGAATTTTGGATTCGAGAGCACCGTCAGGAAATTGCGCCCTACCTGCGCAATCGAAGGCGGCGGAGCGTCATTGGCCTTGCGCGGCTCGCGGAAGAAAAACAACACAAGAAAAAACATCGCGAACACACTGAGAGCGGCGACAGCAAAAACCTTTTCAACGCCGAGGTGCGTGTGCGCCCAGTCAGCTACATAGGGTCCGGCCGTGCCGCCGATGTTGACCAGGGTGTAGTAAATCGAGTAGCCCAAGGTGCGCACATTTTCCTTCGACGCGCGCGCGGTGGTTCCCACGACGCAAGGTTTCACCAATGAGATTCCCAGCGCGGGAAGAATCAGGATGCAACCAACGAAAAGACTCAGGGGCATTGCGTTGCGAATGGGAGCCAGCCACGATGCTCCAATGGAGCCAATCAGAAAGTAAGCCGCCGCAAGAATGAGATATGCAACGGACAGCGCACGGCGAAAGCCAAGTTTGTCGGCCACCGCGCCTCCAAAGATCGCCAGAAACCACACCATGCCGCCAAAGATTCCCGTCAGGGTACCGGTCTGCTCGGTGGAGAAATTCAACTTGCCCTGCAGATACAGCGCGAGCGAGGCAAAGGCCCCGTAATACGAGAGCCGCTCGAAGATTTCGCTGATGTTGGCGACCCAGAATGGCCGCTCGAACCCCTCGCGGATCTCCTTCAACCTTTGCCCGAAGCTCATGATGCCTCCCCGCCGCGCGCCGGGATAATAGTCGAGGAAGGAGCGGAGGTAAAGAAGCTGAGTGCTGGTGTTCACGGAAGGAAACGGAAAAGGCGGGTGTTAGAATCTCACGCACTCTGGAGAAGGCATGAAACGAACACTCTGCATTCGGATTGGCGCCGCCTTGCTCACTGCGATGCCTGCGGCAATGGTGTTGAGGCGGATAGAAGCAGCGGAGCAGGGGGTGGTTCCGCCCGAGAATGAAGAACTTGCCGCGATCACCGAGCGCGGCAAGTTGCTATATGAATACGACCAGGCGGCATGGCACGCCAGCGATGCCGTGCAAACGGCGAATCCCAAGAACGTCGAGGGGCAGCGCTACGTCGCGAAGAAGGAAAACGGCAAGTGGACCGTGGTCTTCGGTAAGCTGAATGAGGATCGCACCCGCTTCGGAATTACCTACGAAGCCGAAGAACAGGCGACGCTGCGGCAGTTTGCCGTGCGGCAGGAACCGGCGGAGCGCCGGGGCGAAGGATTTTTTCTGGTTGCGGCCCGCGCCATCGAAGTCGCGATGAAGGATTTTGGCGCCGCGAACCGCCCGTACAGCGTCGCAGCGCTACCGGGACCTGCGGAGCAACTCTACGTTTACCTCTATCCCGCGCAGACCAAAGCCCGCGTTTACCCGTTGGGAGGCGATGTCCGCTACCTGGTGAGCGCCGACGGAGGGAGAATCCTGGAAAAGCGGCAGATGCACAAAACCATCATTGAAACGGTGGCACCAGCCGGGAAGAAATCTGTCGGCGGATTCCACACTCACGTTCTGAGCGATCTGCCGGAAGACACGGATGTGTTTCACGTGCTCACCCAAGACCCGCCATTGCCAGAGATGGTAGCAACGCCGCACTTCACCTATCAGGTGAAGACCGACGGAACGATTCAGATCGAAGAAAAAAGGCAGCGCAAGAAATAGATCTTTAGTGTCGTCCATGCAGATTTACTTTCCTTCGCAAGACGCGGTGCGAGAGGATGTGATTCTGATTATCTCAGCAATAAGTCTCTTTTCTGCTTCCTGCCATCCGGGTTTAAGCCGACGCCAGAAGTGGTGCGAGTCCTGTTGCATCCCCGTGGCGGGCCTCAGAAAATGCGCGAGTGGAAGGCGAGCGAAGCGGGGATGTGGGCGGCGAAGTAGCCGGCGTCGTGGCGCCCTGGATAGATGTGGAATTCGTGGGCGATTTTGCGCGCTGTAAGAATTTTGTCGAGCGCGTTGGCACCCGCGTCGAAACCGTAATCGTCCTGATCACCGCAATCGAAATAAATTTTCAGCCCGGAAAGATTCGCGGAACGCGCCAGCGTGAGCGGGGTGTTGGCGTTCCAGAAGGCGATGTCCGGGGGAACCCCGAAGACCGCTCCGAGAATGCGAGAGCGTGGAGATTGCGGGGCATTCACGAAAGCAGGGAGCTTTTCGATGAGCGCGGCGCTATGCGCGCTGACCGAGCTGAACAGCTGTGGATGGCGAAACGCGAGGTGCAGCGCGCCGTAGCCGCCCATGGAGACTCCGGAAATGGCGCGGTTGGTCCGGCCGGGTGATGCGCGATACTTTTTTTCGATGAACGGAAAGAATTCCTGGAGCAAGAAATCTTCGTAGCGGACTGTTCCATCCTTGGAGTTGATGTAGAAACTCGCGTCCCCCGCCGGAGTCCCGACCAGAAAATCCTTCAGCTCGCCGTGTTCGCGCTCGTCTTCCAGGAGATTCCACAACCCGGAATGCACGAAGAATTGCTCGTTGTCGCCAAGCCCGTGCAACTCGTACAGGATGGGAAAGTGTTTCGTCTTGTCGGCATCGAACGAAGCGGGAAGCACGATGCAATACGGTACGCTGCGGGCAAGAATTTTACTGGGGACAGCGTTGCACTCCACGCGGCCAGAAGCAAGAGAAGGCGGGGTGTAAAGGAAATAGAGGCAAAAAAGGAGGTAAAGGAAAGGGTGGCGGAGAGAAGTGGCGAGCGGCGAGTGACGAGTGGCGAGAGAAGCATGGCGACCAGGAGGCACGATGCGTTGAGATCCTTCGGGCATCCTGGAGATGCCCTCAGGATGACACCTTGATTTTACGCCAGCTCATTCGCGGCAACATGAAATCGGCAGCGGTGAAGAGCTACTCATAGCGGAGGGCCTGGACGGGGTCGAGGCGCGCGGCGCGGGACGCCGGGTAGAGTCCGGCGGCGAGGCTAACGCCCACAGCGAAGAGAATGCTGAGCAGAACCAACCACCATGGAACCGAAGAAATGTCCACACCGGGAAGATTTTGGCGGTGCAGATAGATGTTGGTTCCGAGGGTGAGCGTGCGCCCGATGAGCCAGCCGAGAAGGGTTCCAAAAAGACCGCCGAAAAGACCCATCACTCCGGCTTCGACGAAAAACAATTGCTTGACGTCGCCGTCGGCGGCGCCGAGCGCTTTCAGGACGCCGATTTCACGGCGGCGCTCGAGGATGGCCATCACGAGCGTATTGATAATGCCGAGAGTCGCGACCGCCAACGCGAGGCTGCCGAAAATGCCGAGGAGAAGATCGAACACGGAAAAGAAAATGCGTAGACTCTTGGACGCGTCGAGAAGCGAAAACGCGCTGAAGCCGAGATCTTTGAGCTTGGCTTCGGTGGCTTCCACGAGCGAAGGGCTCTTCACGCGAACGGTAAGGCTGGAGTAGGTGGGCTTGTCGCCGGAGGAATCGCGAAGAATATCGCGGAGGTCATTGACCTGCGCAGCGCGCAAGGTTTCCGCAATTGGCAGAGGAATGAGCAAGCGGCCGCTGCCAAAGCCGCCGAAGCCAGACGCGGGCTCGGTTTCAACGACGCCGATGATTTGAAAATGCTTCTCTTTCGGAACGACGGAGAATCCGCCGGGGTTTCCCGGGGCGTCACCGGCTTGCGACGTCAGCGACTGACGTTCCGCGTAGCGCAGAATCAAATCTTTGCCAATCAGCGAAGAAGTCTGCGGATTCAGCTCTTTTGCAAATTCCGCTTGCAGGATGGCTTCGTCGGCATTCGGCGAAGAGAAAAAGTGGCCTTGCATGCCGTCGAACGCGCCGCTGGCTTTCGAAGATTCGGGCATGCCAGCAACCATCGTGGCATAGGGCTTTCCGTCGTAGCGCACTTCGGTGAAAAAACGAATTTGCGGATAAACCTCGACGACATTGGGCATGCGGGAAATTTCCGCGCGCGCCTCGGCGTCCAGCAAACGGGCTTTTGCGTCGGGAGTGCGCGTGGCCGGAGGGCCGCCGCCCGGCCCGCGCAAATTGGTTTTTGGAGTCACGAAGATGGAGTCGAAGAGGCCGCTCTTGGCCAGGCGGCTGGTAGCGAGCTGCTGGAGGCCGACGCCCAGGGAAAGCATGGCCACCAGCGAAGCCACACCCACAGCCACGCCAAGGGTTGTGAGCGAATTGCGCAAAACGGCTTCGCGGAGATTGCGGAAGGCGAGATCGCTGAGGTCGCGAAACTTCATCGCACGGCTCCATTCGAAAGGAGTTTGCCGTCGCCCATGACGGCGAGGCGGTCGGCGAAGCGCTCGGCAAGGGTGCGCTCGTGCGTGACCATGATGATGGTCATACCGGGGTTTTTTTGAATTTCGCGAAGCAGCGTGAGGATGGATTCGCCGGTGGCGCTGTCAAGGTTGCCGGTGGGCTCGTCGGCGAGAAGAATTTTGGGGCGATTGACGAGCGCGCGGGCGATGGCAGTGCGCTGCTGTTCGCCGCCAGAAAGCTCGCTGGGGCGGTGGCCGATGCGTTTTTCGAGGCCGACGCGCTGGAGTGCTTCCCGGACGCGTGCGGCACGCTCGGAGCGGTCCACTTCGGCAAGGCGGAGCGGCAGCTCGACGTTCTCTTCGAGCGTCATGCGCGGAAGAAGGTTGAAGGATTGAAAGACCATGCCGACGGTTTGCCGGCGGTAACGGGCGAGCTCGAGGGAGGACATTTTCGAAAGGTCCTGGCCCTGTGCGACGACAGAGCCGGAGCTCGGGCGGTCGAGACCGGCGATAAGATTGAGGAGCGTGGATTTTCCCGAGCCGGAGCTGCCGAGAAGCGCGAGGAATTCGCCGCGCGGGACGGTGAGCGAGACGTCGTTGACGGCGCGAATGACCGATTCGCCCATAACATAGTGGCGGGAAACCTGGTCAAGCTGGATCGCGAGTTCTGCATCGGGCATCGGCATAGGTCTCAAGAGTACTACGCAGGAGCGGGTCTGGAGGTTGCGGGCGATGGATGTGGGCAAGCGCGCGCTGCAAGAAGCTTTCTGGGGATGCCGGCTGCCGAGCGGATTGGGCCGGGTACGTTTTAGATTGGCACCGACTGAAGTCTGTGCTACTGGTGCTCCCTCAAACGACAAAGGCGGGAGGGTGGCGTGAGAAGAAGGAGCCTGATTGTAGCGCTGGGGTGCGTGGGAATGGCCGTGGGCGCGTGGGCGCAGAAGCCGCCACTGCTGCCAGAGAAAGATGTTGCGGCGCTGGCGAATGAACTGAGCGGGGAGACCGCGAAACGGAGCCTCGAAGGCATTGCGCGGTTTCACCGGCAGCGCGGGTCGCGGGGGTTTCATGCGGCGGCTGAATTGATTGTGGAGCGGCTGCGCGCGTATGGATTGAGCGACGTGGCGATTCTGCAGTTTCCGGCGGACGGAAAGATTTTCTATGGGACACAGAGGTCGCGGCCGGCGTGGGACGCGGAATTCGCGGAGTTGCGCCAAATCACTCCCGAAATCGAAGGAGAAGGAGGCATCAGTCCTGACGGGAAAACTCATTGGCGCGCAGACTCGATGGTCTGGAAAGAACGCTTGCTCGCTAGTTATGAAGCCGAGCCCATCGTGCTCGCGGAAGACAGTGAAAGCGCGGATGTGACGGCGGAGTTGGTCGACGTGGGCAAAGGAACGAAGGAGAGCGATTACGCGGGAAAAGACGTAAAGAGCAAGATCGTGCTGGTGAGTGCTCAGCCGGGAGCAGTCCAGGACTTGGCGGCGGGGAAGTTTGGCGCACTGGGAATTGTGAGTTACGCGCAAAACCAAAAGACGGCGTGGTGGGGCGAAGACGAAAACCTCATTCGTTGGGGGCATTTAGAGACGTTTTCGCTGAACAAGACCTTTGCGTTCATGGTCTCGCTGAAGACGGCGCGGGGTTTGCGCGAGCGCCTTGCGAACGGCGAGAAGATTACCCTGCATGCGGTGGTAAAGGCGGGACAGCATCCGGGGAATTATGAAGTCGTGACGGCGACGATTCCGGGAAGCGATCCTAAGTTGAAAGAGGAAGAGATTGCGTTTGGCTGCCACCTGGATCATCAGCGGCCGGGCGCGAACGACAATGCCAGCGGGTGTGCCACCATCCTGGAAGTGGCGCGGACGTTGCAGAAATTGATTGGCGACGGGAAGCTGGCGCGACCGACAAGGACGATCCGATTTATTTTTCCTCCAGAGATTGAAGGCACAATGGCGCTGTTGAATGGCTGGGGAACGATTGAAGGTAGAGCGCCAGACTTGGCCAAGTTTCCGAGCCTTAATGGCCCCGCACTCGCAAAGCACATCAAGGCCGCGGTGCATATGGACATGGTAGGAGGAGGGCCTGAAACGAAGGCAGTGTTCCACGTGACGCGCGGGCCGATGAGCTTGCCGAGTTTTGTGCATGACGTGGCCTGGGCGTTCGCGGAGTGGGTGAACCAGGAGTCGTACCAATTTGCGGCGACGGGGACGGCGGACTATCCGATCGTGGCGCCGGAAGGTGGTAAGGAGCCGCTGCGCGCCGAGTATTCGGCGTATACGATGGGCAGCGACCACGACGTGTATCAGGATGGGTCGTTCGGGATTCCGGCGATTTATTTGAATGACTGGCCGGACCGGTACATTCATACAAATTTCGATTCGGCAGCAAATATTGACCCGACGAAGTTGAAACGTGCCGCGTTTATCGGCGCGGTGAGCGGGTATTATTTGGCGGAGATAAAGAATGCCGAGGGCTGGCAGGCTTTGCAACGAACCAGTCAGCAGGGACTAGCAATGAGTTTCTACACCGCCTCGAAGCTTCGGAATCTCGAAGGCCGCGAAACTTGCGTCTTCTTGGGTGCAATCACGCTCTATCGGGACTCTGCTGAATCATCCATCTATCGATTCACAAATTCGGCTAGGGGTTCCGGGTTACGGCCTCCAAAGTGTGAGGACAAATCTGTCGACCCAGCTATGGCGGGCATGGTCTTTGGCCGGGTGGTGCAGCCTAGAGGGCCGCTGGCGGTGTTTGGGTATGACTATTTCGCGGATCATGCGAAAGCGGCGGGAGTGTCGACTCCCAAGCTGCTGAGTTATGAGGGATTGTGGGGTGGCGGCGAAGAGTACGCGTATGAAGTGCTGAATTTTGCGGATGGGAAGCGAAACGCACCGGAGATCCGCGATGCGGTGTCGGCGGAGTACGGGCCAGTGCCGTTGCAATTGGTGGTGGAGTACTTGAAGGCGCTGGAGAAGATTGGAGTCGTAGAAGCAGTGAAATGAGGAGTCCGAAGACCGAACAGAGATTCCTCACGACACCGGCCGACCGTTTGCAAGAGCAAGCGGACAGATGGGCGTCGGCTCGCTCCGTTCGGAATGACATGCGGTTGGTGGCGCGGTTAATGATGAGGTGCTAGCATCGCAGGGTTGCGCGGAGGCGTACCCGCTCGGAAGCGGCCGCTACAGGGAGACCGATGGCAGCGACGATGAAAGCGTTGCGGAAGATGCGGCCGGCGCGAGGGTTGCAGATGGACACAGTCGCGATCCCGACGATTGGCCCTACCGACGTGCTGGTACGCGTGAAGGCGGCTTCGATTTGCGGGACCGACCTGCACATCTACGGCTGGGACCGCTGGTCGCAGGGACGCATCAAGCCGCCGTTGACGCTGGGGCACGAATTTTGCGGAACTGTGGAACGCATGGGAGATGAAGTCACGGCGGTGAAGCCAGGCGACTTCGTCAGCGCGGAGATGCACGTGAACTGCGGGCACTGCCGCCAGTGCCGGCTTGGGCAAGCGCACATCTGCCAGAACCTGCGCATCATCGGGATTGATCAAGACGGCGCGTTCGCGGATTTCGTGAGGATTCCTGCGTCGAACGTCATCAAGCTGGATCCGGACATTCCCGAACATTACGGAGCGATTCTCGATCCGCTGGGCAACGCGGTGCACACAGTGCTGGCGGGGGCCATTGCGGGGCAGACCGTTTTGGTGACCGGCTGCGGACCGATTGGGCTGATGTCCATTGCCGTGGCCAAGGCTTGTGGAAGTTCGACCGTTTTTGCTACGGAGACAAACGAAGCGCGGCGCTCCATGGCCAAGAAAGTGGGCGCAGACCTGGTGATCGATCCCGCCGCCGAAGATGCGGTGAAGCGAATCCTGAAAGAAACCGACGGCACCGGCGTGGACGTGCTTCTCGAAATGAGCGGGAATCCGCAGGCGATTCAGCAAGGATTCCGAGCGCTGCGGGCGGGAGGGCGCGCTTCCCTGCTGGGCATTCCCACGGAAAATGTGCCGCTCGACCTGGTGAACGACGTAATTTTCAAGGGCGCGACGGTGCAGGGGATCTACGGACGACGGATGTACGAAACGTGGGTACAAATGACGGCACTGCTGAAGGCCGGGCGGCTGAATCTAGAGCCACTCTTCGGGCAGCAGGCACCCCTCGAGAAGTTCGAGGGCGCGTTTGCAAAACTGCAGGAAGGATTGCCCGGAAAGATTCTGCTTTATCCGAACGGGGTCGGACACTGAAACAGATTCCCGAACCTCTACCGACGGAGTGCAACAAGATAAACTTCATTGGCGCAGCATTCCCTCGGCTTCGCTCGGGACAAGGCTGCGCGGCTACAAGAGCCTAGGAGCCGCCCAATCAGGAGCAACTGACGCATGACTTCACCGATTATTGCGCCCCCAGCTCGCCGGAAACGCGCTTGGTTCGAGCGCGAACAGTTTTGTGATCGCGGAATGGCGTGACGCCGGCGGACCGGTGGGCGAACGGCGGCTGATCGCGCCGCCGCACGTTCATCGCCGCGACGATGAAGCGTGGTATGTGCTGGAGGGAGCGCTGTGCATTCAAATGGGAGAAAAAGTCGTTGAGGCGCGCGGAGGCGCCGGCGTTCTTGTGCCCCGAGGGACTCCGCACACCTACTGGAATCCGGGTCCCGGGCCGACGCGGTATCTGCTGATCATGACGGCGAACATCCTCCAATTGATTCAGGACATTCATGCGATGCGCGAGCGCACGCCCGCTGCGCTCGAAGCGGTATTCCGTAAACACGATTCCGACCTGGTGAAGGCCTGAAAAAGCAACTCCGGTTTGCCCCTAAGCCTGCCTTGGAGCACAATAAGAATCTCCCCCGGCCGATGCCTACTATCAGGAGCGACAACATGTCGGAAACCGCCACATTGGCGACGAAGCAGAATCCGCTGCAGTACGTCACCGAGCAGTTGAACGAGCTGCGCGCAAAGGGCGTGGCCCCCAAGCTGCGCATTCTTGAGGGCGAGCAGAGGCCCGTTTGCATTTTCGACGGGCGCGAAGTGATCAACCTCGCCTCGAACAACTACCTGGGGCTGACCACGCACAAGGCGCTGCGCAAAGCAGCGCTGGACGCGGTGAAGCGATATGGCGTCGGCGCGGGAGCGGTTCGCACGATTGCCGGCACGATGAAGCCGCACATGGAACTGGAAGAGCAGATTGCGGCATTCAAGAAAGTGGAAGCTTGCGTGGTGTTTCAGTCGGGATTTACGGCGAATGCCGGGACTGTTTCCGCGGTGCTGGGCAAGGATGACCTAATCGTTTCGGACGAACTGAATCATGCGTCGATTATCGATGGCGCGCGGCTTTCGAAAGCGACGATCAAAGTGTTCAAGCACAAGGACGTGCAAGACTGCGAGCGCATCGTGCAGGAGCACGCCAGCTTTCCCGGGAAGAAACTGATTATCAGCGACGGCGTGTTTTCGATGGATGGCGACATAGCGCCACTGCCGCAACTGTGCGACCTGGCGGAAAAATACAACTGCATCATGATGGTGGACGACGCGCACGCTTCCGGCGTGCTGGGTGCCAATGGGCGCGGCACGGTGGATCACCATCAGTGCCATGGGCGCGTGCACATCCAGGTAGGAACGTTGAGCAAGGCGATTGGCGCGATGGGCGGATATGTCTGCGGCTCGCGCGACCTGATTGATTTCCTCTATTTGCGCGCGCGGCCGTTTTTGTTTTCGACTTCGCATCCGCCTGCTACGGTCGGAGCGTGCCAGGCAGCGTTTACGCTGCTGGCTTCGCCGGAAGGCGAGAAGCTGGTGAAAAAGCTCTGGGCCAACACGAAGTTCTTCAAGCGTGAGTTGAAGAAGCGCGGATTCCAGTTCAAGGCTAGCGAGACGCCAATCATTCCGATTCATGTGGGTGAGGCTGCGAAGGCGTTTGAGTTTTCGAAGAAGCTTTTTGAGGCCGGAGTATTCGCGCCCGCCGTCGGTTACCCGGTCGTCGCAGAAGGGAAAGCGCGGCTGCGAGCGATTGTCAGCGCGGCTCACAAGCGGGAGCAGTTGCTGAAAGCTGCGGATACACTGGCGGAGGTCGGCAAGTCCCTGAGTATTGTCTAGGCGCCGAAACCGACTTTCGCGGCCGATTCTGGCTTGCAAATCCTGCAGCGTACGGGTTATTTCGCACGCTTGCAGAACGCAGGCGTGCCCTTAAACTATTGATAATACATCCCTTACTTGGGGCACGCAGCTTGCCTCTATCAGCACGCTTCTTGCACACCCTTTTATACGAGGGTAGTGGGTTTCAATTTCTCAGCTCCAATGTAACCACGTTGAGGAGGTCGAACGACCATGTATCGCATGGGAATTTCGGTTGTGCTAGGGGTAGTGTTCGCGGTGGGCGCGTCGGCGCAACCGCAAGCTCGAGCGCAGGCGGAAGCACAAACCAGCGGACAAGCGTCTGTCGAAGCAGGAAAAACGCAGACGCAGGCTGGCGCTTCCAGTTCAACTTCCGCGGGGGCTGCGGCGCAGAATGGGCAAGGCAATGCCGCGCTGGCCAGCGGGACGACGTTCAACGCGGAATTGAGTTCTCCCGTGGACTCGAAGAAGTGCAAGCCGGGGGACGCGGTGAACGCGAAAACGACTGAAGCCGTCAAATCCGAAGGCAGGACGGTCATCCCGAAAGGCTCGAAGCTGGTGGGGCACGTGACGCAGGCTTCGGCGCGGGCGAAGGGCGAGGCGGAGTCTTCCCTCGGCATCGCGTTCGATAGAGCGATTTTGAAGAATGGTGAAGAGATTCCACTAAAGGTGGCAATTCAAGCGCTGGCGTCGGCGCAAAGCAGCGCGTCGATGGCTGGCGATCAAATGGACACCATCGGAGGGCCGAGCGGTTCGGCTGCCGGTTCCGGAATGTCGGGCGGCGCACGCGGCGGACTGGGCGGAGTGACTTCTGCGGCGGGCGGCGCTGCGGGCACGGTGACGAACACCGCAGCGAATGTCGGAAGGACCGCTGGCGGAGCGGTGAATTCGACAGCAGACACTGCGGGAAACATCGCGGGCGCTTCGCATGGAGCCGTAGGCGGATTAAATGCCGCGGGGCAGCTTACTTCGAACAGCCAAGGCGTTTTCGGGTTGAATGGCCTGAACCTGAACGCGGCGGTGTCGAATGCGACGCAAGGCACAGTGATCACTTCAGCGGGAAAGAATGTGCACCTCGACAGCGGCACCCGGATGCTGCTGGCAACGCAAGCACAAGCAGGTTCCGCGGGTGAGTCGAAGCAGTCCGGCGAGGGCAAGCCGAATCCAAAATCCGAGCAGAAGCCGGAAAAACCGTAACGACTGATCGTTACATAGGGCCGCGCGAAGAATTGGAATCGCGCGGCCTTTTTCTATTTTGCGCGGCCTCCGAGCACGAGGTTGCCGCCGCGAGTCGACTGCTGGTCTTTGCTATACTCGCCCGATGGCTTCGGAATCGAAAAAGCTCTTTCTTGTGGACGCGATGGCGCACGTTTATCGCGCGTTTTTTGCGCCCATGCCGCAGCGGTTGACCGGGCCCAATGGCACACCCACGAACGTTCCCTTCCTTTTTGGAAATATTCTCAAACGCCTGATCAAAGATTACGAACCCAAATACATTGGCGTGGTTTTCGATCCGCCGGGAGCGACATTTCGCGACAAGCTGTTTGAAAAATACAAGGCGCAGCGGCAACCGATGCCGGATGACATGCGCGTGCAAATTCCGTTGGTGCGGAGACTCTGCGAAGCGATGCGTTTGCCGATTTTGGAGGAAAGCGGGTACGAAGCGGACGACGTCATCGGGACGATTGCCGCGGAAGCCACGAAGCAGGGATTCGAGGTGCTCATCGTCAGCAATGACAAGGACATGATGCAACTGGTCGGGAGAAACGTCCGGACGCTGAAGACCGGTTCGGGGGGATTCAAGGGCGACATCCTTGTGGATGAAGCAAAAGTTCAGGAATTGCTCGGCGTGCCCGCGGAAAAAGTTGTCGATTACATGGCGCTTCTGGGCGACACCGTGGACAACATTCCCGGGGCAAAAGGAATTGGCGAAAAGGGTGCGTCGGAGCTGATCACGAAATTCGGCAGTGTGGAGAAAGCGTTAGATCACGCAGCTGAAGTCTCGAACAAGCGTTACCGCGAGGCGCTGCAGCAGCAGCGCGATCAGATAATGATGTCCAAGCAGCTAGCCACGATTGCGACCGATGTGCCGCTGAAGCTTGACCTTCACGCGCTGGAGAGGCGCGATCCTGATGTGCCTGCGCTGGCCGCGCTTTACCGGGAGCTGGGCTTCAGTTCGCTCCTGAAAGAGTTGGGCAGCGGGACGGTTGCGGCGTCTGCGCCGACTGCTTCGGGCGCGGAGGGGAAGACAGACTATGCGCAGTTCGCGAACGCGAGCGAATTTCGCGAGTACTTGGCAAAGCTGCCTGCCAAGCAGCCGCTGGCGGTCTGGCTCGATCTCGATCCTGGGCAGCGCGAATCGGAAGGATTCGGAACGCGCATCGCGGCGATCCAGGTCTCTTCAAGAGCTGAAGAAGGGCGGTCGGTTTGGGCGGATGAAAAAGGCGAGGCGCTCGAAACGCTCGCGCCGCTGCTCCAGGATGCGAAGCAGCCGAAAATCCTGCATGACCCGAAGGTTTTTCATTTGCTCGCGGGGCGGACGGCCAACGTTCAGCACGCGACGCAACTTTATTCCTACCTGCTGCGCCCAACAACCGGGAATCACAATCTTTCGGACGTGGTGATGCGCCAGTTCAGCGCCGTCCTCGGCGAGGGTCCCGGAGAACATGCCGATTATCTACAGCGGCTGGCCCCGGTGCTCCGCGAACAAGTGAATGAGCAGGGACTTGCAAAGATCTATGAAGAGATCGACCTGCCGCTCGCGCCGGTGCTTGCGGAGATGGAGCGGGTGGGGGTTCGCGTCGAGCCGAAAGAGCTCGACAAAATGTCGCAGGCGATGGACAAGGAAGTCCGGCGCCTGGAGAAAGAAATCTGGGGAATGGCTGGAGTGGAGTTCAACGTCAATTCCCCGCCGCAACTCGCAGAGATTCTTTTTGACAAATTGAACCTGCAGCCCAATGCGCGGCGAGGAAAAGCGAAAGCGCGCTCAACCGCGGCAGATGTTCTGGAGGAACTGGCCGCGCAGCACCCGCTCCCTGCGAAGGTCGTCGAATTCCGCGAGGTCTCCAAGCTGAAGTCCACTTATGTGGATGCACTGCCGAGGCTCGTTCACCCCGGGACAGGACGTTTGCACACCAGTTTTTCACAGACGGGTGCGGTCACAGGAAGGCTCAGCTCAAGCGATCCCAATCTGCAAAACATTCCTATTCGCACGGAACTGGGACGGCAGATTCGCGCCGCCTTTGTCGCGGAAAAGGGCAAATTCCTGCTCTCGGCAGACTACTCGCAAATCGAACTACGCGTGATGGCGCATTTTTCGAAAGACCCCGTGCTGGTGGAAGCATTTCGCAACGGCGAGGACATTCACGCGCGCACGGCGCAGGAAGTATTCGGCGTCGGCCCTATGGCACAAACCGCGGAGCATCGCCGCGCAGCCAAAGCCATCAACTTTGGAATTATCTATGGCCTTTCGCCTTTTGGCCTCGCGCAACAGTTGGGCATCGAGCAGAAAGAAGCGGCGCAGTTTATCAACGCATATTTCACACGATATCGCGGGGTAAAGCAGTATCTAGACAACGTTCTCGCGGAAACGCGCAGGACGGGGGTGGCCAAGACGCTGTTTGGCAGAATCCGCCCCATTACAGAAATCAATTCGCCGCAAGTGCATCTGCGCAACTTTGCAGAACGCACCGCGCTTAACTCCCCGCTGCAAGGGACGGCTGCGGATCTCATCAAAATGGCCATGATCAATATCGATCGGCGCCTGGCCGAGGAAAAATTGGAAGCAAAAATGATTTTGCAGGTGCATGACGAACTGCTTTTCGAGGCTCCCGCGAAAGAATCCTCCAAACTGCAAAAGCTGGTGGAGGAAGAAATGGAAGGTGTTTATAAGCTGGCCGTCCCGATTGTCGTGGAAATCGGCGTTGGGCCGAACTGGCGCGACCTGGAGTGAGTGATATTCCTTGTCAACTCCCATTTGTCGTATGCAACGCCGGGAGGGTGGTTTCCCACTTTCGGACTTGCGGTCTTCTATGGCATCTTTTTCCTGTTTTTCAGAGTCTAATTGGCGAAGGACGCGTCAGCCCTGGTGACCCTGAAATTAGAATCTGCTCAGAAAATTCCGCCCCCCAGCCGGCAGTGAGGTATTTCATGCGCCGGATGTTTTCGCTCCTGTTCGGAATGAACCTTGCTGTGCTCTTTGTGGGCTGCGCCAGCACTAGTCCTGGGACACAGTCAATGATCAGCGTTTCCATCGCCCCGCTCGCGGCCACTGTCGCTATTGCCCAGTCTCAGAAATTTACAGCTACCGTGACCGAGAGTATGAAGGGCGCCACCTGGACCCTTACACAGGGTGGAGCGGCATGTTCACCGGGGTGCGGAACGATCGCACCGGCGAGCACAGCGAGTGGCGCACCGGCAACATACATGGCGCCAGCCACAATGCCGGCTAGTGGCACGGTAACGGTGACAGCCACATCCGTGGAAAATACCGCAAAATCGGCTTCTGCCACGGTTACGCTCACCGCCCAGGCAGCTGGGCCCGTGGCGGTCATGCCGAGCGCGGCCACGGTCGAAGTTTTCACCACGACGCAGTTCTCCGCGACGATTAACGGACAAGCCACCACGGCAGTTACTTGGCAAGTGAACGGGCTCTCGGGAGGATCCACGACCACCGGAACGATTTCCTCAACTGGCCTGTACAGCGCACCACACTCGCTCTCCAATAGCATAATTCCTGCCAGCGGCGCTCCCGTGACTGTGCAAATAGATGCAGTATCAACGGCAAACACATCGAATGCTGGCACCGCCACCGTGACCCTCAACGTTCCCAATCAAAGCACGGAGCCTAAGCCAATCGGTCTAGGAACCTCCGGGAGCAACGTGAACGACTCGAACACGAGCGGAGGCAAGGTTACTTGCTGCGGCGGAACACTAGGCGCGCTGGTAACTCGCGCCGGCACACAATACATCCTCAGCGCCGACCACGTGCTGGCTCGCAGCGGCGCCGGTATGGCAGGCGACCCGATCGTGCAACCAGGGTTGATTGACACAAACTGCTCTTCTTCGCAAACCACGACGGTAGCCAACTTGACGCAGGGGTCCTTCAATCTGCAAAACCCTCCTTCGGCGACCGTGGATGCGGCCATTGCGCAGGTGGTCTCGGGAGCAGTGAATTCCAGCGGGAATATCCTGCTACTGGGATCGAGCACGGATGCGAGCGGTGTCCCTGTGGCCGGCTCGCCAAATGGAGGAAATGGGCAGGCCGCGTCCATCAATCTTGCGGTTGCCAAGTCCGGCCGCACGACCGGATTGACGTGTTCCACAGTTGGAGCGACCAATGTAAGTGTCTCGGTGGCCTACACAACGAACTGCGATGGTTCCGGGACGAAATTCACGGTGATTTACAACAATCAGGTGGACGTCTTTGGCGGAGATTTCTCAGGGGCAGGCGACTCCGGGTCGCTGATCGTAACGCAGAGCAACGCGACGCCCGTCGCGCTTCTTTATGCCGGGTCGAACACAGACACGGTTGGCAATCCCGTTTCTAGCGTGCTGAATTTCTTCGCCTCGGGAGGCAACACCGCCAGCTTTGTGGGCGCGGCGCGCAGCAGTCCTGTCATTGGCTGCACGCTGCCCGGACCCCAAGCGGCCATGGCAGCGCGCATGACCGCACAGGAGGTCCTTCCATCGAAAGATCTTCTTGCCCAGGGAAAAGCGGTGCGCGACGCCCACGGTGGCGAGCTGATGGGCCATCCCGAACTGCAAGCGGCGGGAGTCGGAGCAAGCTACGACAATCCGGGAGACCCGGCGATTCTGCTTTTTGTGACGAAAGGCCAGCCGCGGACGAATCTCCCTGCTGTGGTGGACGGAGTTCGCACGCGCATTGTTGAAGGTGAAGTCTTCGCGCAGCACGGCCTGCTTTCGCCCGAGGAGAGCGCCACGCTCCAGCAGTCCGCGGCGCCGCCACAACTCGTTTACTCCCTCTCGGACGCAGAAGTTGCGCGCGCCAAGGTGGTGCAGGAGAAACACGGAGATGAGCTGATGAAAATGGATGGCGTCCAGGGTGTCGGCATCACCGCTAGTGTGGATTCGCCTGGCGAAGCCGCGCTAATGATTTTCGTCATTCGGGGAGCGACACATCCGTCCATTCCGCCGGTCATCGATGGCGTGCGGACGAGGCTTCGCGAATCGACCCGCTTCCGCGCGGGTTTTGGCGACAAGCAACCCCAAGGCACGTGCTCTGTGCCCATTTCGAAAACGAGCAGGGCCAATCGAACCGCAGGATTGCAACCGAGGCGGTAGCCAGCCAAATCGGGCCGCAGCCAACGAGCCGTCATCTTAAAGCTTCCCTTCGCCTTGGCGCGGGCGTAGAATCCGCTCAAAATCAAGCCGAGTTCGCTCCTTCGGCGGTGCTCGACCTGTCGGGAGGTTGCCATGCGTCGGACGCTCTTCGCTGCGAGTGCGATATTGCTCTCGGGAATTCTTTTCCCAAAACCAGATTTCACCCAGGAAAAAACCGGAGCCACGGAACCCAAGATGACGCCGGATGATATTGCGAAGAAGAATCCCATTGCGCCAACGGCGGGGAGCCTGGCGGAAGCGCGCAAATTCTTTGGCTACAACTGCGCCATGTGCCATGGGAAAACCGGCGACGGGAAAGGCGACCTCGCAGCGGACATGAAACTTGAACTTCGGGACTGGCGTGATCCAGCTTCTCTCGAGAAGATGACCGATGGCGAGCTGTTTTGGATTATTACGAACGGAAAAGGGAAAATGCCCGGTGAGGGCGATCGCGATCCGGAAAAGATGCGCTGGAACTACGTGAATCTGGTGCGGTCTTTCGCCAAGAAAGAAGCGGCAGCGGACAAACCCAAGACCGAAAACCCACAGCCTTAAAGTTCGCAAACGCTCCCGCGCCCCGATACATGCCCTTTTCTCGGGCGCGATTCGATGTTTTGCAAGCGCATGAGAGCGGATGGCCTCGTGATATGCTCACCTGAAGAAATTGGGAAAGGAGCAATTGCATGGCGCACTCGCCGCAATTTTTGAAGCTGGTCAATGAATCGAAAAAGAAGGTTAAGGAAACGAATGTAACCGATGTCAAACGCCGCATGGATGGAGGCGAAAAGTTTCTTCTCGTGGACACTCGCGAAGACAACGAGTGGTCCAATGGTCACATACCGGGAGCGATCCACCTGGGAAGAGGCATCCTTGAACGCGACATCGAACAGCAAGTGCCCGATACCGGCACAAAACTCATTCTCTATTGCGGCGGCGGATTCCGCTCTGCGCTGGCTGCGGACAATCTTCAGAAGATGGGATACACCAATGTGGAATCCATGGACGGCGGCTGGAGAGGCTGGGTGTCTGCCGGGTTGCCCACGACCAAGGGCTAGCAGGCTAATTTCGCCCTGTCTTGCTCTGGGAAAAAATTGGCTGGGGCGGGAGGATTCGAACCTCCACCATCCTCATTAACAGTGAGGTGTCCTACCGATTGGACCACGCCCCAGCAGGTAGCCGTCCCCCAGGATTGCAAGGAAACGCTGGAAGTAGGTGGGCTCGGCCGCAGAAAAATGCGGGCAGCGCTGAGTTTAAGATACCACGAACGCGACGAACCGCGCGAGGCTCGCCACAAAATAAAATCAAACAAACTTGCATCAAACGCACGCTCGAGTTCATCAACTAGGGCGTGTTCACACTATCTCAGAGACTCGATGATGAAAGACCACGTCCAGTCTCTCGAAGCGCGAAAAGATGCGACGAAAGCCTTTCCAGCTTCGAAACGCTCCACCTGGTTGCGTCTCTTGTAAGGCTGGCGGTCGTAATCCTAAAGTTCGCGGCGGTGCGACTTTGGCGGCACTACCGGATCATGGTCGCCGAGGACGCGGTGCAGGGGACGTTGCTTCGCGCCGGGCGGTATCGCGACAGCGTCAAGGAAGGCGCGCCCCTGCGCCCGTAGCTGCCGCGTGACTACGAACGCCTGCCTCGAAAGTATATCCGCGGTGTAGTTCCCTGCATGGTCCGAAACATTTCAATGAAGGCACTTACACTGTCGTAACCGACTGCGAGAGCGACCTCCGTGACAGATTTCCTTTGTGCCAGCATCTCAAGGGCAGCAAATAAGCGCGCTTGCTGTCGCCAACGGCCAAATGACATGCCTGCCTGAGCCGAAAACGCACGCATGAAAGTACGGCGGGCCATTCCGGCAACATCCGCCCAAGCGTCCAGCGTGCGGTCATCCGCAACATCATCCAGGAGAGCTTCGGCAACTCTGGCCAGTCTTTCTTCTCTTGGTATGGTCAAACGCAAGGGCTGCTGGTCAGGCTGTCGAATCTCATCACGAAGCGTTGTGATTAAGTGCTTCTTCGCGGGGTTGAGCGGCTGGCTGAGATCCCAATCGACCATGCGATGAACGATCGCGAACAATAGCTCCGATGAGTTGAACACGCAGGGCGTCTTGGGCAGTCCGCGACACATCTCCGGAGACAAGTCCACCATCGCGCCAGCCGCGCCCCCGACAGAACGCGCCGCGTGCTTACAATTTGGTGGAGTCCATGCGCAACGCCCGGAGGGAAACATCCATCGTTGGCTTTCTGTTTCCACGATGAGCAACCCGTGGGTCAGTGCAACGAGTTGCCCGCGCTGATGACTATGCTCTGGCGTCCAGCCCTCGTCCGTCTGTCTCTTGAAGGTATAAGCCAGTACTGGCGTATCGGTGTCGTAGAGACGGCGCAGTTCTTCAAAATTTTTCAACGCCCTGAACATGGATTTGCGGGGTTGACCCTTTTCCGACATATATCGCCACTTTCCCGTTAGCGGAACAGCCGAAACATAGCTAGAGTACGGGGCAGGATTACCAAAGATAACATGTGTGATAATCATGTAATGCCTAAGACATGGGAGCACGGTGATTCACATTCGAAAGGCGGAACGAAAAATGACCGCGAAGTTTCTGCAGAGGCAAAGCACACGGCGCGAAATGTTGCGCAATTACGCCGGGTTTGCGGGAAGCGCGTTGCTGGCGCAACTTTTTCCTGCAAGTCTTTTGAGCGCCGGCGTTCCTGGCCTCCGGCAGCCGGCCTCAACGCCTCCAACTGACTCTCTGGTGGCCATGCGGACGCAGATGGGTAGTACGCCTATCCAATCGCAACCGCTGGCGGAAAATCTCACGTTACTTTCCGGGCCTGGGGGAAATGTTGTGGTGTTGAACGGGCCTGAGGGCAAAATCGTGGTGGACACGTTTCTTATGCCGGCCTGGCCGAAGTTGAAAGAAACGCTCGATGGGCTGGGAAATGCGCCGCTGAAGACGGTGATCGACACGCACTGGCATTTCGACCACACGGATAACAAC
>Ga0126378_10000365_pt1 | contig 34127 bp, 31 predicted proteins | sample PanSoiMetPlot_23_FD_92587 | JGI IMG/M metagenome (GOLD analysis project Ga0126378, IMG submission 92587) | Tropical forest soil microbial communities from Panama - MetaG Plot_23 | ecosystem: Environmental > Terrestrial > Soil > Tropical forest > Bulk soil | place: Panama | collected 2016-02-17
AGAAGACCGCGCAGCGCCTGGCGTTTTTCCTATTACGGGCCGCGCCGGAAGATGCGCTGGCGCTGGCCGATGCGATTCGCGACGCCAAGGAAAAAATCCGCGAGTGTACGACGTGCCACAACATTACCGACACCGATCCGTGCCTCTATTGCGTCGGTCCCACGCGGAATAAGAAGACCATTTGCGTGGTCGAGGAAGCTCACAACATTCTGGCAATCGAGAAAACTCGCACCTACAGCGGTATGTATCATGTACTGGGCGGTTCGCTCTCGCCCCTGTCCGGGCGCGGGCCGGAGCAGCTGCACATCAAATCGCTCATCGAGCGGCTCAAAGGAAACACCGTCGAGGAAATCATCATTGCAACCAATCCGACCGCGGAAGGCGAAGCCACCGCGGTCTATCTGTCCAAGCTGCTGAAGCCCCTCGGCGTCCGCGTCACTCGCATTGGCGTTGGCATCCCGGTTGGCGCCGACCTGGAATACGCCGACGAAGTCACCATGTTGAAAGCCATGGAAGGCCGTAGAGACTTGTAGCCGTCCTGCATCCTCGCACGCCTAGTCACCTGAAAACCCAAGCTTTGCCTGAAACGGATTGCTTCCCAGCGTCACTACGTTTCAAGTGGCCAGTTCCGCTTGCCGGCAGCCTGTCTGACAGGGGAGCTTGCCTAGGAAGGTCCGATGCACCACAAGACACTCTGCAGAATCGCGCTCTTGAGCGCGCTCTTTTCTCCCATCATCACAAGTGCTCAAACCAAGACAAAAACCCATTGTCTTGAGGAAGACCGGGTCGAGGGTGAAACCGTGATGCATCTCTGGACCGGGCCGATGCAGCACGGTTACTACTACCAGGTGGGCAAAGCCATCGAAGCCGCTTCGACGCACATGCCCGACGGAATCAGGATTCACACCTGCTCGTCCAACGGTTCCGAGACCAATATCGACGCGTTGCTCAACAACGAAGCAGACTTCGCCATCGTCCAGAGCGACGTGGCGCATGAGCGTTGGCACTGCGAAGTGAAAGATGCGCAGAAATGTGAGAGCCAGAGAGAGCGCTCGCGCATCCGCCTCGTGACACCGCTTTTCGTTGAGAAGGCGCAGATACTCGTGAGGCCGCACCTGTATGTATCTTCGCTCGCGGACTTGCGGTCGTCGCACTGCATCTGGATCGGAGGCGGCGGCAGCGGGAGCGCACCGACCGCGCGCATGCTGCTCGAGGCCGCGGGCTGGAGCCGGGAACAACTTGAAGCGATCCAGTCAGGCTGCCGCAAGGTCCCAGACGATTTGGACGAGGCCCTTAAGTCTTTAAGGAAAGCGGACGGTCTGGATGCCGTCATCGTGACGCGCGTTGCTCCCTTTCGACTCATCCACGACGCGCTCAAGGATTCCGAAATTCAGCTGCTGGGAATCGACTGGCCGACTGTCCAGCGCATGACCCAAGACGGCATCTATCGTGAGACCTCTATCCAACATAATGAATACGCCGCGGCAGGTGAAGGCGTTTATAGCATCGGCGTGGAAGCCCTCCTTCTGACCCGCAACAACGCGGACTTCGATGCCGTCCGCGCCATGGCTGAACTGATCGAAGATCAGCAAGCCGATATCGAAAACCATTTGCGGCGAAACTTGCTGGCCGAAGGCGGTGCGAGCGGCGATGTCGATTCCGATACCACCGCGATGACCGACGGCAAGATGATCGGCCCCGCCACGTTGACGCTAGTCGGAAGCAGGGTTTCCGACAGTATCGAGGGTTTTGCGGACCCCCAAGCGAAATCAGCTTTGTGGACCTGGCCCATCCGGCGCGGCACGTTCATACGAATGGCGATTCTTCTTGTGGCGCTGGCCACCATTGGCTTTTTTCTGTGGGTGCACCCACGCGGAAAGAAATTGGTGAATGGCTACTATCGCGAAGTCTTGTTTGCCTTCGGCGGGATCCTGGTGTGGGCGTTTGCCGCGTTGTGGCTGCAAGCGATCGAGGGAGACCTGAATGAGCACTTCACCACGCTCTGGGCGTCCGCCTGGTCGCTGGCGGAGAATGTCCTGGCCAAGCTGCCTTTGCCATTTTCATTTGCGCCGGAGCCCACAACTCGAAACGGGGCTGCCGTCGTCTCCGGCTTCAGCTATCTGGTTGCGACCCTTGTAACCGTCTACCTGCTGCCGTGGCTGAAAAAATTCTGGCCTAGGCTCAGGCCTGCTTTCTGGGGCCCAGACACGGGTCCGGACCTGGATCCGAGCCCAAGCCCTAATAAGATTGACCCCAAGGAACCGGCAGCCCCTTCAGGAGCCGCAGCCGAGGTACCCGCCGGATAGGAGGAATTGCGGAGTCGCGTCGTAGGAGCCTGATCCGCGCCCAACATCGTAAATTTCCCTCGCTGCAAGTTTGGGAGCGCAATAGTCTGCCCGCAATACAACTCTTAGTAGTTCCAGGACGCTCTAGGCAATTCCCAAATTTAGGTATAGAGTCCATCTTGAACGGGATAGTCCCCACTCCCGCAACTTGGCAGCCGGGAAACGGCTGACAGGAGGTGCGCTAATGCCGAGCCTGGCGCACTACATGGCGCAGTACGACCACGAGCACGAATCCACCGCGAACAAGCTACTGCACGCTTTCGGAATCCCCATGATTTTCGCGGGAATCATTCTTGCAATTTTGTTCAAGTGGATTTGGGCCGCGGGATTTTTTCTTGGCGGGTGGGTGCTCTTGTTTCTCGGCCACCGGTTGGAAGGAAATCATCCGGCGTTTTTTCAGGGACCAGTTTATTTGCTCGTTGGGCCAATCTGGGTCGCAAAAGAAGCTTGGATGTTTGTTACTGGAACTCACCGCAAGCCGACCTCAGAAGGTGCCACGCGAGGCGCCGCAGAAAAGTAATCCGGCGGCGCTTCGGCATTTGCACGAAGGGAAAATCTACTGAGGTAAGGCGGCGGTCTGCATGAATGATTCAGGCGGAAATTTTGTCGATGAGACAGTCGATATGGTTTCGGAGACGGGAGCCAATCCGAATACGGAATTGAGAAAACGCCGCAGCACGCGCATCGTGCAAGCCGTTCCATTGGTTGTCACGGGTGTGGATGCGCTCGGGCGTCCTTTCGTGGAGCGCACTTCTTCTCTCATCCTTAATTGCCACGGCTGCCGCTACCAATCCAAACACTACGTCCTGAAAAACATGTGGGTGACGCTGGAAATTCCGCACCCGGAAACCGGCCAGCTACCGCGTTCCGTGCGCGGGCGAGTCGCCTGGATTCAGCGGCCGCGAACGGTCCGCCAGCTTTTTCAAGTTGCGCTGGAATTGGAAGTTTCCGGAAACGTCTGGGGCATCGCGTTTCCCCCGGAAGATTGGTTCGCGTTTCCGGAAGGCGCGCAACCGCCGCCGAAGGAGGATGCAACGGAAGAATTATCTTCATTACCTCCTCCCGACATCGAGGCGGAAGCTCTGCCAGCCACGGAAACTGAGCTTGCAGCCTCGAACGGAGGCGACAACCTGCGAGTTTTCCCCGCCCCCGCGAGCACGACCGACGCTTCCCTTCAATTGGCCCGGCAAGTAGCCCGCTTGGTGGCCGATGCCCGGCAACAAATTCAAACCGCGGCGCGTGAAGCCGCCTCTCAAGCCGTTTCCGCGGAGCGAAAGCTTTCCTTTGAACAGTGGGAAAAGAAGTTTGCCGCGGCACGCACGGAGATCGACAGCGAAACCGCACGGTCGATCGAAAAGATTCAGCAGGAAACCGAAAAGCACTCCCAGGAAACGCATGCAGCTGCCGCGGAGGCTTTGCGTACAGAACTACCGCGATGGCTGGCACCGCAACTGGAGCAGCTCACGCGCGACCTCACGGCGAGGCTTTCGCAGGAAGCTCTCGCACAGCGCGGCGAACAAACCAACCAACTGGAAGCCACCACAGAATCACTCAAAACGATTTGCCAAAGGGCAGAAGAAACGGCCGCCCGCCTAAAGGATCAAGCCGAGCAAGCCGAAGCGCAACTTGCCGCGAGAACCGAATCCACCACCCAAGCGCTTGAGGCAGCCGCAAGCGACCAGCAGCAAGCAACCAATTCACAGCGAGAAGCTCTCGAGGCCAAAGCTGCCGAGGTGCAGCAACGCGTAGCCTCCAGCTTTACGACGGCGCAGGAGTCCTGGCACGAGCAAGTTTCTCGCAACCTTGAAGCCGCTCACGGTCAGTTGCGCGAACGCCTAGAAAACATGCTTGTCGAAGCGCAAGAACGCGCCACGGTGGGACTGAAAGAGAATCTGCGCGGCCTTGTTGTCCAACTTCAGGAAGAAACGGCGCGGCACACCGCAGCTTTGCAGGCATCCGCGGGAGTCGCGGGAACCGAATTGGAGCAGAGGCTGGTTGGCCTGCGCGAGTCGCTGCAGGAGCAGTCGCAAAAACTGGAAGCCGTCTTCTCGCGCGTGGAAGAAGCCCACCACCAGCTCGAGCACCATTCCAATACGTTTCAGGACGCGCAGCAGCAGGCCATCGCTTCATTTCGCACGCAACTCGACGAAACTGTGACCGAGCGCCGCTGCGAACTCCACCGCGAAGCGGAATCCCTCTTCGAACGAAACAACGCGCGCATCGCTTCCAGCTTTGAGGAGGCAGCTAACCGCGCCGCCGAGCAATTCTCCCGGAGGATGGAAGAAACGGTGCAGCCGCACATCACGAGCACCGACGAAGCGATCCAGCGCCTCGCGGGAGGCCGTTCGCTCCTGAATGCCGCGCTGACGCTGCAACAGGACCGCATCCGGACTTCTTCCGACGAAGCGTTCGCGGATTGCCTGGCGCGCTTCCGCGAACATCTCGGAACCATCGAGCAAAGCCTGCATGATTCTTCGCAATCCATCACGTATCAGAGCCTGACCGAACTGGAAGGGAAAGTCAGCGATCTGAAGCACCAGGTGGTCGACGAGCTATTCAAGTCGGCGGAGTGGTACGAGAAGAAAGCGCAAACGCAAATTCAAAATCACGCCGAGAAAACCATCGAGCAAACCGCCATACATTTGCGCGACAAAGCAGGAGAAATCTCCTCTGTCTTCGCAACAGAACTGGATCATTCCAGCCGTAATTTCGTCGGTCACACCCAGACCCAAATGGAAGACGTGGTGCGCGATTCGTTCGAACGGGCGCGCGTGCTCTTCGCCGAAGTGGCCGATACCACCGCAGCAGCCTTCACCGACGAAGTTCAGCGCACTGCGCGTCGCGAACTCGAAGGTTACGCCGGGGAGTTGCGCCGCTCCACCGACCAAGAACGGACCGACCTCGCATACCGCGTGAGTTCAGAGCAGGAAGCTTTTCTGAATCGCTTCCAGACTGCTTTGGGCGGAATGCTCCAGTCTGGCGTTGCCGAGGCTCAAAGCACAGTTTCCGCGGGCTTTACGCCTCTGCTGGAACAATGGAAGTCAATGACAGACGCGCACCAGGAAGAAATGCGGCGCGCTTACGGCCAGATGGGCGAGCAGGCCACCACGCATCACAAAGAACGCCTTGAGGGCGTTTCGAACCAATGGCTCCTCGCCACGGTCTCTTCGCTGGATCACCAGTCACGCGAGATGATTTCGGCAATCGCCGCCAGCGCTGAGGAACGGCTCCGCGAAGCTTGCAACCAGGTGTTCGCGGGCGTGGGCGATTCTCTGCAGCATAGGCTGAACGAGATCGCCAAGAACTTTGCGGCACAGGATCAGAACGAACCTACACCGCTCGCAAAAAGCGCGACCACGGGTGGTTAACATTAGATTGGCTTTCCTCAGAAAAAGAGCGCAAACAACCGGCCCCGGCCTGATTCGCGACCTTTCCTCAGTCTCGGTATAATCCTCAAGGATTTCGAGCACCATGGCCAATCATGCTTATTTGCGCGTTTGGACGCGCGACTTTTCTCTGCAAACCATGATCGCGGAATTCGCGCGATTCCTCACGACCGCGCCTTTGTCCGATTCACACGGCGCTTTCGAAGAATTGATTGTCCAGGCTGTCGATCCCGGTGAAGCTCCCATAGCGGAGTGGGATCTGCGCCCGATGAATGCGGGTCCGGCAAAAGTGGCAGCCATGGCGGCCCAGCACCTTAACTCCGATACCGCCTATGTCGTCATGGCGCCTTGGGATTTGTGGGCATTCGACCTCGAAACGTTAAAGTGGCAGCGAAAGCCACAGCCACTAGAACTGATTTGCCACGGCCCGGATTACGACGATGGAATTGCTGCCTCCGCGGGGCACTTTCAAGCAGATTTAGGTTTCGAGCATTTTTTCACAGGCCATGGAGGACTCCTCGCCCCGGCTCCTGCCGAGCGCGCATCCCATCCCCCCGAGCACCCCGTCGAGCACACTTTCCGCCAGTGGATGGCGGCCAGCAACAACCTGAAGGAATATCACGCAAAGACCCGCGAAAACATCCAACAATTGTTCCTTTGGGTCGAGGCCATTGAGCGTGCCTTGCCCGTGGAGCGGACCGAGGTTTGGTCAGAAGGCGAGGAAAACATGGAAGCGCGGCTGGACGAGATTCTGGCCCAGCGTTAAGCCTTCGCGCTCCTTGGCAAAATGTATTTCAGAATCCTTTCAAGAAAAGCGCCCAACAGCTAGAATTGAGTTATTTGGCGGTTGGTTTTCTGAGTCTGGTGTTGTAGCGCAGCGTGCGATCTTCCGCTGCCCGGAGAAAGTTAAGTGGCCCGAGCTGGCACTCCGAATTGCGCTTGCGGCCTCAGGCCATAGGTCAAACCATTGATGGTAAACGCTTCACCGAGCGACTGTACGTGTGCTAACGAGGCTGGCGGGTCTCCGTCCTTTCTTATGGGGATGGGCAATTCTTCCGCGGCCAGGTCCGGGAATATTCGGCTGCAATTATTTGTCAATATACTGATGATGGCTATGATTCTGGGCCTAAGCGGCTGCGGTACCGAAGCACCCAAGCCAGCGGCCCAAACCGAAGCCAAACCAGCCGCGCCGGCCATTCCCGAAGACGTTCAATCCGCCGCGCAGAGCCTGTTGGGAAACGAGGTCCAGGTGCTGGCCTTCGGCGACTTGGCGAAAAATGGCAAGCAGGAATTCCTGGCGGCCAACGTCGTGCCGAAGACTCCCACCAATAACTTGCCCGGCACGATCATAACGCGGGCGGTTGTCGTCGAGAATACGGACGGAAAGTGGAACGAAGTCCTGCGTTGCGATGAACACTTGAAAAACCCGAAGGGTTTTCTCGGGCTGACTCCATTGACGTCCGTGACCGGCTGGCGCCTGCAGTACGAGCAAAGCGAGGCCAAAGGCTTGGCCCTCTACTTCACTCCGTTGAAGGGCGTCACCGATTCGCACGTCCTGCCCATTGGCGTGCGCTGGAATCCAAAAACGCAGCGCTATCAGTCCCTCGACCGCAGCTACGAAAATTTTCTGCTTGAGTCGCCCACCATCGATACCCCGAGGTCCAACGTCCGATGAGCCAGGCCGCCAACCGCACGGGCGCTGCGCCGTCGAAAACTGCGCCGGACTTGCCGCCTAGTAAAGACTTGCGCGGGCTGATGCCCTACCTTCGCCGGTATACCGCCGGCATTGTCATCGGCCTCTCGATGGTTTTTGTAATGGGAGTCGTCACTAACGTGCTCCCGCTAGCCACGGGGATCATGACCGATACGCTTGCCGGTAGCCCCGCCCCCTTCGAGAATCCAGGGGACAACGGAAAAGCGCCTGCGCTCGCGGCAATTCCGCGCGTGGCAAAGCTGAGCCATGCGATTCCCTATTACGCGCCAAATAGCCACCGTACCCTCGGTATCTATTGCCTCATCGTGGTTCTTTGCGTGGCTATCAAGGGCGTTCTTTCTTTCTCTGGACGCTGGATACTGATCGGAGTTTCCCGCGACATCGAATTCGACATTCGCAGCGACCTGCTTAAGCGCTTGCTCGCTCTCGAACCTGAGTTCTACGTCCGCAATCGCACCGGCGAGTTAATGTCCCGCGCTACAAACGATCTCAACTCTGTCCGCATGGTGCTTGGCCCTGGCATCATGTACAGCGCGACCACTATCGTGACCATGATTATGGCCATCCTCGTAATGGTCACGCTTTCCCCTTCCCTCACATTGTGGGTCCTGCTTCCCGCGCCGGTTGTTGCTATTGCCGTGTGGTTCTTCGGCAAGACCATTCATGAGCTCTACGAAATCATTCAAGCTGCCCTCGCCACGCTCACCGCTCGCGTGCAGGAGAATCTCTCGGGCGTGCGTATCGTCCGGGCTTATGCCCAGGAACAGGCCGAAATGCGCGCCTTTGATGAGCCTAACCGCGAATACGTCTCACGTAACATCCGCCTCATCCGCACCTGGAGTATGTTCATGCCCTCGCTCCAGGCGCTGGTCGGCATGAGTTTCCTGATCGTCCTTTGGCAGGGCGGCCTCCAGTTGCTCAACAAGCAAATCTCCTTGGGTGCGCTGGTCGCCTTCTTTTTCTACTTGAACCAACTTGTGTGGCCCATGATTGCGCTCGGTTGGGTCACCAATATTTTTCAGCGCGGCTCCGCCTCCATGGGCCGCTTGAATTACATTTTGACCGCGAAGCCAAGCATTGACGACCGTGCCGCTACTCTTCCAAAAGACTCGTCTCCTCGCGGCGAAATCGAATTCCGCAACCTCACTTTCACTTACCCAACCACTCTTTCCGGGGCGAACGGATCAAATGGCGCTGGCAAAGCCAATGGCAGCGGCGCGCACGCCGTTCTTTCCGACATTAATTTGAAGATCCCCGCCGGTTCCACACTCGCCATCGTCGGTCCCACCGGATGTGGTAAGACCACGCTAGCCGCTCTCGTAGCTCGTCTCTGGGAAGCGCCTGAAGGCGCCGTGCTCATCGACGGCCACCCTATTCAAGATTGGCCGCTTGAATCGCTTCGCCGCTCCATCGGCTACGTTCCTCAGGACACCTATCTTTTCAGCGAAACCGTCGGCGGAAACATTGCCTTCGGCTTGCAGGATTACAACCCGGAGCGTGCGCAGGAAGCCGCGGAAATCGCCAGCATCCACTGCGATATCAAGGACTTTACCGCCGGCTACGAAACCTCGGTCGGCGAGCGCGGCATCACCCTTTCTGGCGGGCAGAAACAGCGCACCGCCATCGCCCGAGCCATTATTCGCGACCCGCGCATTCTGATTCTCGACGACGCGCTTTCCAGTGTCGACACGCAAACCGAAGAGAAAATCCTCACCGGATTGCGCGGCGTCATGCGCGGCCGCACGACGATCCTGATTTCGCATCGCACTTCCACGGTGCAGAACGCCGACCAGATTGTGGTTCTCCGCGAAGGCCGTATCATCGAGCGCGGCACGCACGATCAGTTGCTCGAGCGCGGCGGCTATTACGCGGATTTGTACCAGAAGCAGTTGCTCGAGGAAGAGCTCGAAAACGCATGAGCGCTCAGCACGAAGAAGAGGCCCTAGGCAAAGCGTACGACTCGCGCTTGATGCGGCGGCTTTTACTGTACATGAAGCCGTACCGCTGGCGTGTCGCTTTGGCGTTGGCGCTCGTCGCGGTGGTCACGCCTCTCGAACTCGCTCCTCCGTGGATCTTTCAGAAAGCCATCGACAACAACTTCGTTCCGGCATTGAAGCATCTCGTTCCTGAGAACATGGCCTGGACCGGCGTGATCTGGCTGAGTCTCCTATATCTAGCGGTCCTTACTTTCGATTTCCTCGCGCAGTACATCCAGATTCGCATCATGCAGCGCGTGGGGCAGCAAACCATGTACGACATGCGCAGCGAGATTTTCGCCCATTTGCAGCGCTTGCCGATGAGCTATTTCGACCGCAATCCTGTCGGCCGTCTCGTCACGCGCGTCACCACCGACGTCGACGCCCTTAACGATCTTTTCGCCGCCGGCGTCGTCACCATGATCAACGATTTCTTCCTCCTCGCGGTTATGGCTGGCCTGCTTTTCTGGATCGATCGCCGCCTCGCTCTTGACGCCCTCGCCGTTCTGCCCGGCATCTTGGTCGTCACCATGATCTTCCGCAAATTCGTACGCGACGCCAACCGCCGCATCCGCACCGCCATCGCCCGCATTAACGCGTTTCTTCAGGAATACATTTCCGGAATGACCGTGGTGCAACTTTTCAATCGCGAGGAAAAGGCCCAGGCCGAGTTTGCCAAGCGCAATCGCGACAATATGCTCGCCTGGCGCGATGCCATTCTCGCCTACGCGCTCTTTTACCCCGCAGTCGAGTTCTTGAGCTTCGCCACTATCGCTCTGATCTACTGGTCCGGCGGCACTCGGATTTTCAACGGCACCCTTACGCTGGGCATCCTCACCGCGTTCACCATGTATGCGCAGCGCTTTTTCCGTCCGATTCAGGACCTAAGCGAAAAATTCAACATTCTCCAATCCGCTATGGCCGCCTCCGAACGCATTTTCAAGCTGCTCGACGAGCGCGTGACCATTCAGTCCGATCCCAACGCTCTTGCGCTCGTTCAGCCGCGCGGCGAAATCGAATTTCGCAATGTCTGGTTCAGCTATCGTAACGTTCCCGAACCAGCCGATGAGGACTGGGTGCTGCGCGATGTTTCTTTCCGCATGGAGCCGGGCCAAACCTTCGCTATCGTGGGCCACACCGGCGCCGGCAAAACCACGCTCATTTCCCTGCTGCTCCGCTTCTACGACATTCAGCGCGGCCAAATCCTTCTCGATGGCAAGGACATTCGCACCATCAACCTTCAGGACCTGCGCCGCCAATTCGGCATCGTCCTCCAGGATCCCTTTCTCTTCACCGGTACGATCGAGACGAACGTCCGCCTCGGCACGAACAACATCGACAACATTACCGTCGAGCGCGCGCTCGAAGAAGTCGGCCTTGGCGAATTCATCCGCTCCCTATCTGACGGCGCTTCGACCAGCGTCAATGAGCGCGGCTCCACTCTTTCCGTCGGTCAGCGACAGCTCATCAATTTTGCCCGCGCCTTGGCGCACAATCCGCGCTTCCTTATCCTTGACGAAGCCACCTCCAGCGTTGACACCAAGACGGAATTGCAAATCCGCGAAGCTCTGAACCGCCTGCTTTCCGGGCGAACGGCTCTTGTCATCGCGCATCGCCTCAGCACCATCCAGCACGCCGACCGCATCCTCGTGTTCCACAAAGGACGCTTGCGCGAATCCGGCGCGCATCAAGAGCTCCTGCTCCAGCGCGGCATTTACTACCGCCTCTATCAGCTCCAGTACAAGGAGCAGGAATTGCCTCTTCCCATCGAGGCTCGCGGCGCGGAGGCTTCCGCGCTGCCCGCGAGTGATTGACCTTTTCGACGCCGCTCATGCCACCCGTTCCGCTCCTTCTTTCCGCCGGCGAAGCTTCCGGCGACATGTACGCTGCGCGTCTCGCCACCGCCCTGAAGCAGCGCCTCGACGTCGCCATCTTCGGCATGGGTGGCCCGCAGATGCGCGCTGCTGGCGTCGATATCGTCACCGACTACTCGGAAGTTTCCGTCGTAGGCATCACCGAAGTCTTCAAGCGCTTGCCTTCACTGATCCACGCGATGCGCCATCTTGTCGACGAAGCACAGCGCCGCAAACCCCCGCTCGCCATCCTCACGGACTTCCCCGGTTTCCATCTCCGCCTCGCGCGCAAACTCCGTCCCAAAGGCATCCGCAATGTCTATTACATTTGTCCGCAATTCTGGGCCTGGCGTCCCTGGCGTGTGAACCTCGTTCGCCGCCGCTTCGCCGAAGCGCTCTGTATTTTCCATTTCGAAGAAAAGTTCTATGCCGATGCAGGCGTGCCCGTGAAGTTCATCGGCCATCCGCTTGTCGGTAACGTCGAGGCTACTCTTACGCGGGAATCTTTTTGCAAGAAATACGGTCTCCAAGGGGGAGGCCAAATCATCACCGTTCTCCCCGGCAGCCGGCGTGGCGAGATTGCGCATCATCTTCCCGTCTTGATTGAAGCGCTCGGCGAAATTCGTCGCCGGCTCCCTGGCCCGCCACAGATTGTCGTCGCTGTTGCGCCAAGTCTGGATGACGCGAGTCTCGAGTCTCATTTTCCACGCGATTGGCATGCGCGCTTCATTTCCGATGACACCTACAATTCCCTCGCCGCAGCCGATCTGGCGATCGTCTCCAGCGGCACTGCCACTGTCGAAACCGCGCTCCTGGGCAAGCCCATGATTGTCGTTTATCGCCTTTCTCCGCTCACCGCGCGCCTCGCAAAGCCCCTTGTGAGAACGAAATTCTTCAGCATGGTCAATCTCATCGCTGGCCGCGCCGTCGTTCCCGAATTGATCCAAGACGACTTCACTCCCGCTCGCCTCGCTTCCGAAGCGGAGTCACTGCTGTCCGGCTCACAAAGCGCCATTGCCCGCGTCTCACAAATGAGGAGTGGTCTGCAAGAAGTTCAAAGACTCCTCGGCCCTCCGGGAGCCGTCGACCGCGCCGCCGACGAGATCGCCCGTCTCTTGCGCGCCACACAAAGCAACGCAAACTGAAGGGTTTGGTATCCTATAGATGTACACACGTGTCTTGGCGCCAGGCCACAATGTCGGGAAAGGGGTCCGATGACCCGCAGTCTTAGAAACTTTCTTCCGGTCTTTTTGATTGCTCTGCTCGCCGCGATTTTCAACGCAGCACCACTTTTTGCGCAGGCTCCTCGTCCCGCGAATTTTCTCGCCCACCATTACGATGTCGCCGCAACGCTCGACTCCATCGGCCAGTCGATTTCTGCCACAGCGAAAATTGAGTTCATTGCCACCGAAGCTTCCAGCAACGTGCGCGTCGAGCTTCATCCGAACTTGGTCATCAAGGAAGTCAAGGGTCCCGAAGGCAAGCCGCTCTCGTTTGAGCGTGACAATCAGAACAAGCTCTTCGTCAACGTCCAGCTTCTTACTCCCGTCGCCACCAACGCCCACGTCACGCTCACCTTCACTTACGCGGGCCTGCTCTTCAACGAAGAAAACAGCCCCATCCCCGGCGTCCGTGCCGCCTCCATCAGCAAAGACGGCGCCTATCTTCTCTTACCCTCGCGTTGGTTCCCGCTCACCGACTACCCGTCCAATCGCTACACCGCCACGTTCCGCTTGAACGTTCCGGAGACTTTCGCTGTGGCAGGCACCGGTAAAGCCGCCGCGCCCACACCCGTGTCCGCGAAAAACTCCGTCGAGGGCCCTAGGCTTCTTTATACTTTTGAGTGTCCCCGCTCCGCGCAGCACGGCACCTTCGTTGCCGGCACCAACCTTCAACTCAATCTCAAGCAAGCCGAGGGCATCCGTGTTGCCGTCTACGCTCCGCGCAACATGTCTGCCAACGCGCAGGAGTTTGCTTCTGACGTCGCGCGAGCATCGATCATTTTTTCCGACTTGTTTGGCCCGATTCCTGATCCAAGTTTCACTGTGATTCAGATGCCGGAAGGCACTCTCCGCGATTTTGCTGCTCCCGGCGTTCTTCTTCTCAACCAGCGCGCGTGGGATCCCAAAGCCAGCGACCGAACCATTGCGCGTCTCGTCGCCTCGCAATGGTGGGGCGTCCAAGTTGCTCCCGCCACGCCAAACGACGCCTGGCTCAGCGATGGCCTCGCTCGCTACTCCGAAGCGCTCTACGCCGAACAGAACGCCGGCAAAGAGGCCGGCCTTCGCGCCGTTGACGAATTCGCCGTCGGCGCGCTGATGTATGAAGACGCCGCGCCGGTCTCGCAAGCCGGCCGCCTTGCGCCCTACTCGCCCGACTATCGCTCCGTCGTAATGAACAAAGGCGCCATGCTCTTTCATATGCTGCGCGCGATGATGGGCGATGTGGCGTTCAAATCCACGCTGAAGGATTTTTATTTTCAATTTGCAGAAAAGTCTGTCCGCCTCGACGATTTTGAAAACCTCGCCGCGAAGCGCGTCCAGGCTTCCACGAAGGCAGGACAGGAGCCGCCGAATCTGCGCAGCTTCTTCGCGCAATGGCTCAATTCCACCGGCGTGCCTGAATTCACGCTCGATTACGTTGTCTACCGGACTCCGAAGGGTTTTCGCGTCGTCGGCAAGATCAAGCAGCCGCTTGACACGTTCCACATGCCCATCGACTTGCGCATCGACACCGAAGGCAATCCCGAAACGAGGACCATTGACGCCGTTGGCGCGGAAACGCAGTTTTCCGTCGACGTCTTTGGCCGACCCAAGCCGCTGGGAATCAAGATTGATCCTAACAACGTCATTCTCAAAGGCAGCACTCCGCTGCGCGCTCGCGCGGCCATCGCCCGCGGCGAAGATCTCGCCGAGCAAGGCCGCTTCTACGACGCCGTCGGGCAATATCAGAAAGCGCTCAGCATCCAGCCCAACCGCCCGCTCGCCAATTTCCGCATGGGCGAAGCGTTCTTCTACCAGAAAAACTATCAAGCTTCTGCGAACTCGTTTCGCGAAGCCTTGCAAACCGTCCCCGAGCCTTCGGAAAAATGGGTGGAGGTCTGGAGCCACGCTTACCTTGGCATGATCTTCGACTTGCTAGGTCAGCGCGAGCGCGCCGTCAACGAATACAGCAAATGCAAGCAGACCAACGACAATACTGGCAGCGCACAGGCACTCTGCGAGCAGTTGCTCAAGAAGCCTTTTTCCGAAACGAGCAGCGGCGAATTAATCGCTACTCCCACAACGACCGAGCCTGCGAAACCTGGTAGCGGACTTCCCGCTCCCGCCTCCGGCGAAAAACCCGTCCTCAAAAAGCCCAACCCGCCCACGCCCTAGCCGCGCATCTTCTCTACTTTGGGGGTCGGAGCTTTAGCTCCGACGTGAAGCCAGCCCACCCACCAACTGTCATCCCGAGGCGCAGCGGCGGGCTTTTTCTTCCGTTCCTGAAGGGAACGCCCGTCGCGAAGCCGAGGGATCTGCTTTTTCTTGTCCTGTCCGAAACGTTGAGACATTGCGACGTTCTCCTCACCCTTGCTTGCCGCCCGCGCCAAGCTTTTTCCACAACAAAATGGTTCTTGTTTTTCTCCCTTTTCCCTTACAATGAAAAAGGCGACTCTCTCGAAGGTGATCGCATTGCGGATGGCCGCCGGCCATTCGGCGCTGCGGGGAGAACCACGCCGCGCAGATCGTGCGGTTTCTGTCCTCTGAAGCCCCGCCACGCACGATTCTCACAAGCTCAACGGGATACCCACCATTCCTGAGTTTGATTACTCAAGGATTCGGCGCAGAGACTTGCCCGCCTGCCTCTCCCGTTCCTGAGATACCACTTGGAGGTGTGAGATGTTTCATTCTCAGCTCTACCGCAAACTATCGCTTGCCGGAGCCGTCCTCGGCCTTCTCACGGTGGCCGCTTGCTGGAACCAGACCGCAAACGCTGCTGGCGGCGATACATCCAAAACGACCACGGCCACTCCGGCCACTATCTCGCCCGAGGAGCGGCTCCAGCTCGTCACCTTGCCCAAGGGCACGCACATCACCACCACGGTCAACCAAACACTCGCCACCGAAACGAGTCATTGGGGTGATCCTTTCACTGCGCAACTCATCCATCCGGTCAAGGTAAACGGAAAGACCGTGCTGCCTAGCGGCACTCAGGTCACTGGCCGCGTCTGGGAGGTTAACAAGCACGAGCTAAAAGTGGTCCTCACCTCCGCGGAGGTCCATGGCGTGCGTTGCGACCTGACTACCAATTCACGGCGTCCGTCCGACAAAGACCGGCCAAAGATCAAGGGCCACAAGTCGAAGATAGACAATTCTGTCCTCGCTGCTCACACGCACTTGACCTTCAAACTCGAAAAATCCACCGAAGTCCCCGTCGTCAAAGGCTAGCGGGCCAACAATGTAGGGGCGGCCTTTTAGGCCGTCCCTCTTTCTTCTTTGTAGGGGCACGATAAATCGTGCCCTTCTTCGCATTTTCCTATGTAGGGGCGCAGCATGCTGCGCCCTCTTTCTTCCCAGCGTAGCGCCGGGCTTCAGCCCTGCATTCGGAGTGCGGAGGCTCACCGTCACTTTTGGCCCACCACCGCAGCGTGTCATTTCGAACGGAGCAGGCTGACGCTTACTCTTTTGCGTTCGGTCCTCCGAACGCGTCAGCCTGCGCAGTGAGAAATCTCTCTTCGTCTTGGTAGGGGGCGAAATACCGTGCCCTTTCGTAGCGCGGGCCTGTTCCCTTCGCTCTTCCGCTGGCATGGCTTGTACCGGGGTTGTTCACTGGCACATCCAATCATTGGAGGAGATCATCATGCAGCCTCGCATCGATTACCGGAAATATGCGCAGGAGCCCCTCAAACACTTGCTCGCCCTCGAAAAATACATCGCGGAGACCGGGCTCGACGAAAAACTGATTCATCTCCTCAAATTTCGCGCCTCGCAAATCAACGGCTGCGCCTACTGCTTGGACATGCATTCCATCGACGCGCGTGCCGCCGGAGAAACCGAGCAGCGCCTTTACACGCTCGAAGCCTGGGCGGAGACTCCCCTCTTCACCGACCGCGAACGCGCCGCGCTCGCATGGATCGAAGCCGTCACGCTCGTTTCGCAAACGCACGTTCCCGACAGCGTCTACGACGAGCTGAAAAAGCATTTCAGCGAGAAAGAAATCGTGGACCTGACTTTGGTTGCCGCCATGATCAATCTCTGGAATCGCATCGCCATTTCCATGCGCGCCCTCCCTGGCCGCTACAAACCTGCCAAAGCCGCCGCCTCCTGATTTCTCGAGTCGTTCTCTTCTTCTTTGTAGGGGCACGATATATCGCGCCCTTCTTCGCATTTTCTTTTTGTAGGGTCGCAGCACTGCTGCGCCCGTCTCGGCGCAATCGCCGTCATTTCGAGCAAAGTGGGCCGTGGCTTCCTCATGGGGTTTCTTTAGGGGGGAGCTTTAGCTCCGACATAAAGGCAATCCGCCATTACCATCTGTCATCCCGAGCAGAGCAGGCCGACTTTTTCCCACATTCGCGAAGCGAATGTCGGCCTGCGAAACGAGGGATCTGCTTTTTCTTGCTCTCTCCGAAACGTTGAGACGTTCCAACGTTCAAACGTTCCGACGTTCCGCGTCATCCGCGCGCCGCCACGTCGCCGCCACCGACACCACAAAAAACACCGCGATCGACAAGTTCGTGAATCCACCCGACAGTACCGATCCAAACGGCGCCGGCGCCCGGTCGGCCAGTGGTTCTAGCAAAATCAGCGCCGCCGGATTCGCCAGCACCGTCCATCTCGGATACCAGGTCTTCCCCCACAGCACCAACCCAATCAGCAGAACCGCCCCAATGTACCCGGGCACGGCTCCAATGTTGTACGCAAGGCCCCAATAATCGTTCGTGGCCTGCACCACCGCGCGGCATGCTGCCTCATCGCTGTACCAGCAATACCTAATAGCGATCCCTCTCGCCGTCCAAAGCGTGTGGATCGCGCTCCCCCAGACCATCAACACCGCAAAGAGCACCAGCATCACTCGCCCCATCCGCGTCTGCTCCGGCCGCACGTTGAGATACACATGCCAGAACCCGAGGATGCACAAGCACGCCGCAAACGGCCCAACCAAGCCTCCCGCGTACAGCCGCGCCAGCGAAGCGTTCCGCACAGTTTCGATCATCCCTTCGTGAAACCCCGCTCCCGCCCCCCAGTGCCCGTAAAACAGCATGTCGCCCACAAAGAACAGCACCGCCCCGCACACCCCCGCCACTCCCGCCCACCGCCTCTTCCCCGCCTCCGTTACCTCACTCACCATTCACCCTCCTCCCACCAAGCTTGAACGCTCCCAGCCAGCTTGGAATCGCCTTTTCGTTTCATGCTCCACTGGCTTTACGATTTCAGATAAAATACGCCGAGAGGTCAAGCAATGGCACTGGACTGGTCAGCATGTCCGGCGGTGGAAAGCATCCCCGGCAAAGTAAGCGGCGCGTGGGTTTTCCGCGGCACCCGCTTGCCCGTCGCCACGATCTTCGAAAACCTAGAAGATGGTCTGACCATCGACGAGATCATGGAGCAGTTCGACGTAACTCGCGAACAAATCACCGCGGTACTCGATTTCGCTGCGCGTAGTCTCGAAGCTCCCATCCGCACCTGATGCTTGTCCTTTTTGACCACGGCACGCCAAGAGGCATTGCCCGCTCGCTGCATCCGCACACAGTCAAGGAAGCTAAGGCTCAGGGTTGGGACACGCTTAGCAACGGCGACTTGCTCAACGCAGCCGAAGAAGCCGGATTTGACGTTCTACTCACAACTGACAAAAACCTGCGATTCCAGCAGAACTTGCAAGGTCGCAGGCTTGCGATTGTGGTTCTCAGCAACAGCCGATGGCGCCTGGTGCGCCGTGGGCTGGAATCGATTGCCGCCGCCATAAACGCCGCTAAACCCGGAAGCTATACCTTAGTTGATATATTCGGCTCCCCGAAGATCGACGCTACCTCATGAGCATTCTGGCAATTGGGCGACTCTCCGCCGAGACATCTCGGGTGGCCCACCCTTAGCGGTTTTGTTGTTCGCAAAGCTTGGGGCTGCCTTCGCTAGCCCTCTTCTATCTTCTTTTCTTTCAAGACATTCCGATGTGCCGACCTTTGGGCATTCGAACGCTCCTCGTATCCCTTTTCTCCTCAGTCATTTAATAATATTACTTGACAAATAGTTAGTTTTATGCCAACGTCCCCTTTGAACCTAACCTTTCCAACTGACTATCCGATGAGGATAGTCATTCACCAATCCGCGCTTATCATCGGAAATCCGCGGCCGACTCGTCATCCCCCTCGCCCTTCGGTTCGCCACTTCCCTTAACTTCTTTCCTTTCACGCTCTTGCGCACTCTTTTGCACTCTCGAAATTCACAACTGCTTTCCTTTCAATCGTTTCCGCACTCTTTCCTCAAAATACCCGGGGGTGTGGGTATCCCAACTGAAAAATGCTTCCAGCAACTATCCCATGACGATATGCTGCCGGAACCGTGGAGGTAACGAAAATGAACAAACTTCTTGTGGCATTGGCGGCAATGGGGATGGTGTTCGCGGCGCAGGGCGAACACAAGATACCGCGACCGGAGGTGCCGAAAAGCTTGGAGGCACCGGCCGGCGAGGAAGTGATTCTGGTGGGACACGCCACGGGAGTGCAAATCTACGAGTGCAAAGCGGGCGCGAATCCTCCCTGGGCGCTCAAAGCGCCAGAAGCGGACCTTACCGATGCAAGCGGGAAAAAGATCATCCATCACTTCGCCGGACCCACATGGCAGCACATTGACGGAAGCGCAGTAGTGGGAAAGAAGGTCAATGAAGACCCAAAGCCGAACACAATCGCATGGCTGCTGCTGACGGCGGCGAGCCACACTGGCCAGGGCGCTTTGAGCGGCGTGACAAGCATCCAGCGCATCCACACCGAGGGCGGCGTGCCGCCGGATGCGGGCACGTGCGGCGCGTCGTCGACCCCCAAGGAGTTCAGGAGTCCCTACTCGGCGGATTACTATTTCTACGCGCTAGAGCACTGAACTTCTGGCACTCAAGCGGCGCGGCCAAAAACGGAAGATGCCGGGAGTTCGCGAGCAAGGGCACGATCTATCGTGCCCCTACAAGCCTGGATTTAGGAACTGAAGATGCCGGGCTAAAGCCCGGCGCTACGCTGCAGAAGGACGTGGAAGCGTTCACCCATGCCTTCGGGGTGGATCAACGTTTTCAGCTGGAGGCGGACGCGAATCTGCTCGGCTTCAGTTTGGCCTGGATCGTAGAGGTCGGCGAACTCGTTTTTCTCGCCAAGCGCCAGCAAGAAAGCCGTCTGCGAGGTGAACTCCGCAGTTTCCAGCCTGGAGCGCCGGCCCCAGGTTTCGAGCGCGGTGAAATTCACGTGCGCGGTCAGGTCCTGTTCGCCCGGCGAGGAATAGAAATCCTCGCTCACGCGGTGGTTGCGATACGTCAGCAGCGTCCCGCGCATGTGGCGTTCGTTGAACAGTTCCGCCGCGGGATGGCCGTAGTCGATGGTCAGCACAAATCCGCGCTCGATTCGGCGGCCGATTTCGGTGATCCAGTCGCATGCTTCAAGCCCGGCTTCGGCGTGCTGGCCTTCCTGCAATGTGATTCCTTGCGTCGAGAAATATTCGTTGATCGCGCAGGTGGAAACCGGCGCGACCACGTCCACGAACTTTCCGCCGTCGTGGCCGACCAGAATTTCCTTTAACGCGCCGTATTGCAGGACGACGCGATGTATCGGCAGCGCGTCAATCAGCTCGTTGGAGAAGACGCAACCCGCGGGAATGTGCGTCGGGATTTCAGGGGAAATGCGGAAGTGACTGGGCGATGCGTGGTGCTGCAGCCGCGCAGAGGCCTGCTCGCGGCGAGAGGCGGAGCGCTCGGCGGCAACGTAATGCAGCGCAGCGTAAAATTCCGGAAGTTTGGCGGCGCAGAAATCCAGAATGTGCGCCGCCAGCCGCCCGACGCCGGCTCCCGCTTCGACCAGCAAAAATTCTTCCGGCCGCTGGAGGTGCTCCCACATCGCCGCAAATTTTCGCGCCAGCAGCCTCCCGAAAATCGGGTGCACGTCCACGCTGGTGTAGTAATCGGCGAAGCGCTGCGCTTCCGCTTTGCTGTAGTAGCCGTGTACCGGATGGTAGAGGCATTCGCGCATGAAATCGGCAAACGGGATGGGGCCGTAGCGGCGAATGCGTTCGGCGAGCAGTTCTTCGAGCGGCGTCACGCGCCTTTTGCTCCGGCGCTTCCAGAGGCAAGTTCGTTCTGGAGTTTGCTCCAAGCGCGCTGGAAGACTTCCTTTGCGTCATCGTCAAACAGCACGAAGTACACGGTTTCGAGCGAAGTTGAGTCCCGCAAGTGTTCTGCTGCTTCGCGCAGCATGACGCTCGCGCATTCTTCCAGGGGAAATCCGGCAATGCCGGTGCCGACAGCTGGAAAGGCGATGGTTTTCAGCCCTCTGTCGTTGGCAATGCGCAAGCAGTGCGCCGTAGAACTGCGCAGCGCATCTGCTTTCGTCGCTCCTCCGAGCCGCATGCTCGCCGCGTGGATGACGAATCGCGCCTTTAATTTTCCACCCGTGGTGATGGCCGCGTATCCCACGGGAATGCTGCCGATTTCGTTGCACTCGCGCTGGATTTCGTCGCCGCCTTTTCGGCGAATGGCTCCGGCGACGCCTCCGCCAAGAATCAAGTCGTTGTTTGCGGCGTTGACGATAGCGTCGGTGTCCATTTCCGTCAGGTCGCCTTGCTCGATGATGATTCGTTCTGCGAGTGGTTTCATGGCAGGCTCGTTCTGTTCTCTCCCTTGCAGCCTACTGAGCTTGGCAGAATATCGCTACACTCGCCGGATTGTCATCTCGAGCCTGCCTGCGCAAGGAGGCAGCGAGGGATCTGCTTTTGTGCCGGGCGAAGAAGCAGCAGATTCCTCTCGCCAAAATCGGGCGCTCGGAATGACAAGCTACAGGGCGGCGCGGGCGGTTAGCTGCGATGTTCTCCGGCGGATTTGGGCTGCGAATAATCATAAACGCCGCGGCTGGTTTTCCGGCCTAGGCGGCCCTCGGCCACATATTGGCGCAGCAAATTGTTGGGCCGGTATTTTTCGCCTAGCGTGCTGTGAAGATATTCGAGAATTTTCAGCCGAACATCGAGGCCGACCAGATCGACCAGCTCGAACGGACCCATCGGATGATTCAGGCCGAGTTTCAGCGCTTTGTCGATGTCTTCGGGAGTGGCGATGCCCGCTTCGAGCATGTTGAACGCTTCGTTACCGATGAGCGCGTTGATGCGCGTGGTGATGAAGCCCGGCGCTTCGTTGACGAGTACGACTTCTTTGCCCATGCGGTGAGCGACTTCGCGGCAGATGGCGACGGTTGCGTCCGAAGTATGCGGCGTGCGGACCAGCTCGATGAGTTTCATCTTCGGCACCGGATTGAAAAAGTGCATGCCGATGCAGCGGTCGCGCGAAACGGTCACATCGGTGAAATCAGTGATTGAAAGCGAGGAAGTGTTGCTGGCGAAAATCGCGCCGGTCTTTGCAAACTTGTCGAAAATGGTGAACAGCTCGAGCTTCATTTCCAATTCTTCGGGGACGGCTTCGATGATAAGCTCCGCCTCGCTAATCGCGTCTTTAACGTCAGCGACGGTAGAGATCAGCGAAAGCGCCCTGTCGCGTATAGCGGCTTCGACTTTTCCACGTGCAACGCCTTCGTCAAAGGATTGGCGAATCCAGTCCAGCGCCTTTTTCAGAATTTCTGGGGAAACGTCTTCAAGAACGGTTTTGTATCCGCCGAGCGCGGCGGCGTAAGCGATGCCGCGGCCCATCGTGCCCGTACCAACTACGGCAATGGTCTTCACTTCCATTTCGTTATTCCTTCCGCGACGAGCCGGAAGAATTGTTTCAAGATCAGTCCCCTCGGCAACAAGGGCGCAGCAGTGCTGCGCCCCTACAAGAGGAATTTCATTCAATAGCGGGGGACTGTGGAATCGATTTCGCGCGACCAGCGCTCGATTCCGCCGGCCAAAGACTTCGCCTTTTCGAAACCCTGAAAACGCAGCCACGCCGCCGCGTCCAAGCTTCGCATGCCGTGATGGCAGTAGCAAATCACCTCGTCCGCGTCGGGCAGCGTGTTCAGGCTGGCCGCGAGCGAGCCAAGCGGAACGTGTTTCGCACCCTTGATGTGGCACAGCTCGAATTCCCACGGCTCGCGCACGTCCACCAGCACGAGATTTTCGCCGCGATCGAGCCGCGCTTTCACTTCCCCGGGCAGGATTTCAAGATTCTCCATCTACTTTCCTTTCCAGACTGGCTCGCGCTTTTCGAGGAATGCGCGAATGCCCTCTTGCGCATCATGGGTCTGCATCAATTCTGACAGATAGACGCGCTCTGCCTCTTCCAACTGCCGGAGGAAATCCGCACCGTGCAGCTTTGCCAGAGTTTTGCGCGTGACGTGAAGCACACTGGGACTCAGCGCGCGGAGCTCCTCAAGTAAAGCGTCTACAGCCGCAGAAAGTTCGTAATCTGGAACGACGCGCGTGACGAGTCCGAGGCGATGCGCTTCCGTGGCGCTGATTTGATGCCCAGTGAGGATGAGATGCGCCGCGGCCTGCATGCCAATCAGCGCGGGCAGCGTCACCATTGCGACGGGCGGAAAACAACCGAGCTTGATTTCCGGCTGGCCGAACTGCGCGGATTCCGTGGCGAGTACGAAATCGCAAAACGTGGCCAGCTCCATGCCACCGCCCAGGCAGTAGCCGTGAACGGCCGCAATGGCCAGGCAATCGGCTGTTGCGAGACGGCGAAAGACAGTGTGAAACGCGGAGAGCATTTTTGCGACGCGCTTGGGAGTGTGATCGGCAACGTCGACGCCTGCGCAAAAGGCTTTTGCGCCGACACCTTGAAAAATGATGAAATCCGATTTTGGCAGCGCGCGTTCGAGTGTAGCGTCGAGCGATTCCATCATCGCGATGTCGAGAATGTTCAATGGAGGGCGGTCGAGGGTAATCCAAGCGGCGCGGTGTTCGAGGCGGAGCTGAACGGTTTCTATTCGAGTGGTCATGCGCTGCGTGCTTGTGAATTGAAGCTATTTGCCACGAAAGCCAGGTTGCCGTTTTTCAAAAAACGCGCGGATCCCTTCACTGCAGTCTTCGGAAAGATAGCACGCAATCTGCTCCTGGACCTCGTGTTCTAATGCTTCGGCTAGTTTTTTCCTCTCGCTGCCGAACAGAGTTTTTTTGACAGCGCGAATTGCCAGCGGAGGGCCCTGCATGATTTTTTGCGCCAGGGCTTTCACTTCCGCTTCGAGCTGGGCCGCAGGCACGACGTGATTCACGATCCCGAGGCGCAGCGCTGTTTCTGCGTCGATCATGTCGCCGGTATAAAAAAGTTCGGCGGCTTTGGACGGACCGACGAGCTGGGGCAAAAAGTAAGTGCCGCCAAAATCGGGAAAGAGCCCGACCTTGGCAAAATTCTGGCCAAACGTGGCTTCTTCAGCGGCGATCCGAATGTCCGCAGCCAGAGCGATGTTCATTCCCGCGCCAGCGGCGGCGCCATTGACGGCGGCGATCACCGGCTGCGGCATGGTGCGCATAGTGAGCACCGCTTGCATACCGGAACGAAGCAGCGGCTCTAATTCCTGAGTCTTCCCGGTGGCGCGGCCTTTCCCAATCGCCGCAAGATCGCCACCGGCACAAAACGCGCGGCCCGCACCGGTGATCACAACGACGCGAACGGATTCATCGGCGGCAACTCGCCCGAGCGCCTCGTTCAGCGCGCTTGCGAGCTCGTTGTTCAAGGCATTCAAGCGGTCGGGACGATTCATCACCAGCGTGGCGATGCCGTCGTGTTTCACCTCGAGAAGAACCGGTCCGGCTTGCGCGGGTTGAGGTGAATGGCTCATGGGAATCTCCGATCAGACTGGCCGGGCTTCGCGCTGTTCTTCAATTTTCTGGACGAGTTGAGCGAGCTTGCGAAAATGCCTGCGTTTTTCGCTTTGGTTCGCGTTATTCGCGCCGCTAGTGGAAGGTAAAACGTAAACGCGCGCGCCGTAAAGCATTTCCTTCTGAACCCCGTACTTGCATTTGCGCTGCGCAAATTGTTCGTAGGTAAGCTTGCCATTGAACGCCACGACGCGCGGAGCATACTCCTCGATTTTTTGCGAAAGCACGATGCGGCCTTCGGCGAAATCTTCACGCTTCAAATCTTCGATGCCTTTGGTGGGCCGTTTCACTAAGTCGGTCAGGCCAATGCCAAATTCGATGACGCGACGATCATCATGGTAATCGAATGGCTCCGGAACGACGCCGCTCTCATAAAGAATCGGCCAGAATTCATTTCCACGGCCAGCATAGTAATGGCCGACGCGCACGGAAGATTCGCTGGGATTGCAGCCGACAATCACTAGTTTCATTCCTTTGCGAAGATGGTCGGGAAGAGTTCGCATGACGCTGCGCAGCTGTGCCTTTCGATGATTCTACTTTCCCTTAAGCGGGGTGCGTTTTTAGACGCGGATGAACATGAGTCATTGTATACGACTCTCGCATTGCTAATGCGGAGATACGGGAGTTTCGTTCCACAGCGGCAATTCCCTTCCCAGGTTCCTTTCGCGGGCTGCTGCATACACTTTCATAGCGGCGGCCAAGTCCCACGAAGCGATACCGTTGGATTTGAACAAAGTGACTTCAGCATCGCTGGTGCGGCCGCTGGTTTTTCCGGAGACAATGTCGGAAAGCTTTTTGACGCCGGTCCAGCAGATTTCGTCCCCATGAAACGCGATGATCAAGTCGCCCGCTTCCTGACGCGACTGCTCGACGGAATCGACGACGATAACATCAGCGCTGGCAACCACCTCATCGTCCAACTCTCGTTTGTGCGAATGGTTCGCGCCGATGGCGTTGATGTGCGCCGCCGGCGACAAGTCACCGCCATGGACGACCGGTTGTGAAGAAGTTGTGGCCGTGCAGACGATGTCGGCGCCGCGCAGGGCTTCGGCGGAAGAGCGGCTTGGCGTGATGGGAATGCCCAGCTTCTCAGACATCTCGTTGCAAAACATTTCGCGCTTGGCGGCATCGCGGCCGTAGACGCGGGCGAAATCCAACTTGCGAACGGCGGCGACGGCTTCGAGTTGCGTCCTGGCCTGGCCTCCAGTTCCGATGATGGCGGCGACGCGAGAATCCTGGCGCGCGAGATATTTCGTGGCTACGCCCGAGGCCGCGCCGGTGCGCAACTGGCCCATGTAATCGGCTTCGATTAGCGCGAGCAGGTCGCCGCTTGCCATTTCATAGAGTGGAACGAGGAAGCGCAGCCTGCCCCGCACGTAGGTGTACTGCTTCATAGCGATGAAGCCAGTCGAATAGTCGGCCGCGGTCATGTAATGAAAAAATCCGCCACCAGGCAGTTCGAACCGGCGGCGAGGATGCACCAGCACTTCGCCGGTAGCCTGTTTTCGCGAAATCTCTTCCACGGCCGCGATGGCCTGCGGCATGGTGAGCACTTCGCGGACTTCGGATTCGCGGATATGGAGGGTCATTGAGTTGTTCCAGGGCTTGCCTGCGCACTACCCGAAGCATGATATTCGGTCAGGCTCATCTCCGTGTCTGCGAGTGTTCCGTGGTGGTGATATTGATAGCTAATGAAGCCAACGCCAGGCACAAACTCAAGCTCTGTGTCGTCTGGAAGCGTCACGTACTGTAACAGAAAGGTAATACGCTTTCCCGGTTCCAGCCCTTTTACGTTATTTAGACTTACTTCGCGTTCTGAGGCAACGACCCAGCAATAAAGATCATCGGTGCGCCCCTTACTCTCCTCATCACAAAACTTCATTCCCTTCTTTGGCGGCAACTGCATCAGAAGGTCGTCGTCGGTCCACATACCCTTCAGGAAATCCCGGGGGTTATCCAGCCTTTTGAGTCTTTCTTCGATTTCGTGATTATCGGTGAACCAATGCAACTCATTGTCTTCGGTTCTGACGAACAGCCAACGATTTGCTGGCGCATTCCCCTCGGACCAATTGAAGTCTGCAGGAAATCCCTTGATAACAGTTGCCTCCAAACCGTTTCTACGAATCACGCGAATAACCTCGGAACGAGATGTGACTTTCGTCGTGACTGCTTTCTGCGATTGCATGTCATACCAGCGGACAATTCCGCGGTACAACCACGACGCGCCCTCTTTCATTGGAAATGGATCCGTAGCCGCTTGTCGGCCATTGGAGCCGGAAATCGCTGTCAAACTGACGAGCAACATAGCGCGCAAGGCATTTTTCAAATGGTGACTCGCAGTAGGGGACATTTCAGCGGCTACTTCTTTCTCTTTGTCAACTTACTTGGCTGTCCTTCGCGAATGCGGCGGACGACAGTTTGAATCAGGCGATACGTGCGCTCCTCTTTGTTTCCATCCATGACCTGGAAGCGAAATTCGGGTTCACCTTTGGGGCCTTGCGCGAGGCGAATGGGAAGCTGGCCGCAAAGGTTATTTTCGATGAAGGCGGTCTCGTAGCGGCTTCGCTTCACGTACCAGGTGTAGACGCGCAGGGCAGTGAAATCGCAGACCTGGCCTTCGGGCCCGCGGGCCGCTGCAACAAGATACTGCGGTTTGTCGCCGGAAGGGTCGCTGACGCGATTCAGCTCGAACCAAGCAATGGGTCGAATGTTGGCAGAAGACGCGCCTTCGCGCACAGGATCGGGCAAGTCCAGCTCGACAAAGCGCGCAACGACCCAGCCGGCAATCGGCACAGTCGGATCCCCTGGCTGCGACGTGGTGGCCGTGTCGGCGGCCCGAGCAGAGGTCTCTCCAGGAGGCCGCGTGGCAACGCCACGAACGAGAAACCAGTCTTCTTTCTTCGTCTCCTGCAATTCGTTCCCAGTATCCCGCTCGTCGCTCGACTGCACCCAATCGGCGGTGGCACGTCCTACAATCTCGACAGAAACATTTCGAGCGAATTGATAGAGGCGAGCCTCACGACGCCCGGGCAGAATTTTCAAATTTGTGGACACCTTCGTGCGGCCGCGCGCCTGCACGGGCATGCCACGGACCTGGTCGAGCAGTTTCATGCTGCGCTGCCACAGCGCGGGCTCCATCAATTGGCGGCTGTCGACCCAGCCGACCGCGCCAGGGCCCGTGCGAACCTTGATGTATTCGTTGCGCTTGCTGAGGACTTCGACACGCTCGCCGTAATGCAGCATGCCCACCTGCTGTCGCACTTGCGCGATGCTGCTGAGCATGGGCGCAACTCTCTCGCTGACGAACGCTTCACCTTGCGATTCGTGCTTGGGACGGAACATCCAGGCAGTGAACGTGACCAGGCAGAGCAACGGCACGGCAATGAGCAACCTGCGCTTCATGCGCTGTCACCGAAGGTAGTGCCAATGGCGCGCGCCGCATGGACGATTTCGCTCGCCGGGTCTACGAGTTTCATGGCTTCCAACGCTTTTTCGAGAGGCACAGACTCGATGCGCGTGCCGCGCAGACAGACCATTCGGTCGAATTCGCCTCGCGCGACGAGGTCGACAGCGTGCACGCCCATGCGTGTAGCAATCACGCGGTCGAAGGGCGTGGGCGAGCCGCCGCGCTGGACGTGGCCCAGGACGGTGACGCGAATCTCTTTATGGAGCATTTCGCGGAGCGTAAATGCGATGGTGTTGGCCACGGTGCCGGGACCGCATGGAGGGATGGGCTTGCCGTTCGGATCGGTGGCAGGAAGTTTCACGCCCTCGGCAACGACGATCAGGCTGTAATGATGGCCGCGAATTTCGCGCTTTTGAATAGTCTCGCTTACGGCCTGAAAGGTAAAAGGGATTTCTGGGATCAAAATAATTTGCGCGCCGCCGGCTATGCCGGAATGAAGCGCAATCCAGCCCGCGTCGCGCCCCATGACTTCGATGAGCATGATGCGATGATGGCTTTCGGCAGTGGTGTGGAGGCGGTCGATGGCTTCAGTGGCGATGACGATGGCAGTGTCGAAGCCGAACGTCACATCGGTGGCGGAAAGGTCGTTGTCAATGGTCTTGGGGACTGCGACGACGTGCATTCCGCGGCGGGCAAAATCACGCGCGATGTGCTGCGTGCCGTCGCCGCCGATGACCACAACGGCCTCGATCCCGAGCCGCCGCGTATTTTCGAGGCAGACGTTGGAATAATCGTGCACCACTTCCTGGCCATTTTCCTGCGTGCGATATGCGAAAGGATTTCCGCGATTGGTGGTGCCGAGAATAGTGCCGCCGCGCGGCAGGATGCCGCTGACGGATTCTTCGGTCAATTCCTTTGCGCCGTCCGGCCAGATGAGACCGTCGAACCCGTTGTGGATACCGACAACGCGCATGCCGTGCATGTTGATCGCTGAGCGCACCACGCCGCGAATCACCGCGTTCAGCCCGGGCGCATCGCCGCCACCGTTGACCACAGCAATTGTCCGCATTTTGCCCATAAATCTCCGACTGGCTTTCTGGATTGCTAAGATTGTACCTGAAAGAGAGTGGGTGCCCGAGTCAGGGCCGGTTGGGAGCGATGCGTTTCTGCTAAAATGCGAGCCTCTGAAAGAATCGGTCGAGTTCGCGGGAGGTTTTCCTGATGAAGGCACTCAATGGTCTTCAACCGCTGGGATTGCTTGCGCTGCGTATTGCGCTGGGCATCATTTTTTTCTCGCACGGTTATCCGAAGCTGGTGCACGGCGCGGCGATGCAGGGATTCTTCGCGCAGCACGGCCTTCCAGGCTACTTCGTGTACGTCGCAGCCGTGCTGGAGTGCTTTGGCGGAGGGATGCTGGCGCTAGGCTTGTTTACACGGCCAGCAGCGCTGCTTTTGGCGGGGGAAATGGCCGTGGCGATCTGGAAGGTGAAAAGCAGCCATGGTTATCTGGCCGTGCATGAATACGAATTTGAGCTAACGCTTCTGGTGGCCTGCTTTGCGCTGGCGACGGTTGGCGCAGGAAGGCTTTCCCTGGATCAGCCGTTGTTCGAAAAGGGAGGCGGAAGGGGCGGAAAGTAAGTTGAGTCCACAGTAGCAAGGCTCGAGCGTCGCAGGGTTGGTATAGAATCCTTTGGTCTGGCAACTTCCGGAAAAGAAGGAAATTCCCGTGAATAAACGCTCCGCGCGGTACCTTACACTCGCATTCTTGAGTCTCGTAGCGCTGTTGCTTGCGTCGGTCTTGCGGCTGCCGGCCGCGGATGATTCTGCTTCCCTGCCCGCGCCGCCGATCGCGAAGAAAATCCCCAAGATCACGGAGATCAACGGCCACAAGATGGTCGACGACTACTTCTGGCTGCGTGACAAAAAGAATCCGGAAGTGAAGTCCTACCTCGAAGCGGAAAATGCTTACACCGATGCGGTAATGAAGCCTACCGAGGCGCTGCAGAAAAAGCTTTACGATGAGATGCTGAGCCACATCAAGGAAACCGACGTCGAAGTCCCCTACAAGGAGGGCGGTTACTGGTATTACGTGCGGACGGAGGCGGGCAAACAGTATCCGATTCGCTGCCGGAAGAAAGGCAGTCTAGATGCGGCGGAAGAGGTTGTGTTGGACGTGAACGAACTTGCCAAAGGACAAACCTTCATGTCCCTCGGGGCATTTGACGTGAGCGACGACGGCAATATGCTGGCATACACGACAGACAATACCGGATTCCGGCAGTTCACCTTGGCGGTGAAAGATTTGCGTACGGGAAAAGTGCTAGCGGACCATGCGGAGCGCGTCGACTCCGTCACGTGGGCCAACGACAACAAGACCGTTTTCTACACCATCGAAGACGAAACGACGAAGCGGTCCTATCGAGCGTACCGGCACACCGTGGGCACGACCGGAAACGATACTCCGGTCTACGAGGAAAAAGACGAGCGGTTCGACGTGTACGCGGGAAAAACGCGAAGCAAAGCTTATGTGTTCCTTGTTTCCGGGAGTCACACGACGACGGAAGCGCGCTACATTCCCGCGGACCAGCCGATTGCGGAGTGGAAAGTGCTGGAACCGCGCAAGCAGGACGTAGAATACTACCCGGATCACAACGGCGATTCGTTCTACATTCGCGTGAACGACACGGGGCGCAATTTCCGGCTTGTGAAGGCGCCCGTGACTGATCCTGGCAAGAAGAACTGGCAGGAAATCGTTTCGAACCGCAAGGAAGTGATGCTTGATGACACGGATTATTTCAAAAACTATTACGTGTTGTACGAGCGCGAGAAGGGCTTGCCGCAAATGCGCGTCTGCGACTTGCGCAGCAGCGAATGCAAGCACATCGAATTTCCCGAGCCGGCATACGTGAGCTATTCCTACATCAACAAGGAATTTGACACCACCAAGTTTCGATACGGCTATCAGTCGTTCATCACCCCGGCCTCGGTGTTTGAATACGACATGGCAAGCGGGGGCTCGACGCTGCTGAAACAAAAAGAAGTGCCCGGAGGTTACGACCGCACGCGCTATCAAGTGGAACGAATCCAGGCAAATGCTTCCGATGGCGTGAAGATTCCCATTTCGGTGCTGCATTTGAAAGGCTCCAAGATGGATGGCAAGGGGCCGATTTATCTCACCGGCTACGGTTCGTACGGCGCTCCGAATGACATCCGCTTCAACTCGAATCTGTTCAGCATGGTGGATCGCGGCGTAGTTGTGGCCGTGGCGCACATCCGTGGCGGCGGCGAAATGGGCAAGGCATGGCACGATGACGGGCGCATGATGCACAAGAAAAACACGTTCACGGACTTCATCGCCTGTGCGGAACATCTCGTTTCACAGGGATACGGCTCGAAGGATCGGCTGGCCATCGAGGGCCGCAGCGCGGGCGGCTTGCTCATGGGCGCGGTGCTGAATATGCGGCCGGATTTGTTTCATGCGGCGCTGGTCGGCGTTCCGTTTGTGGATGTGATGAACACCATGCTCGACGAAACGCTGCCGCTTACGGTGCCGGAGTTCGAGGAATGGGGGAATCCGAAGGAAAAGCCGGCCTTCGACTACATGATCACGTATTCGCCGTACGACAACATCGAGAACAAACCTTATCCGAATATTTTGGTGCGGACTTCGTTTAACGACAGCCAGGTGATGTATTGGGAGCCGGCCAAATACGTGGCCAAGATGCGCGCGCTGCGCACGGACCACAAGCTGCTTATTTTCAAAGTGAAGATGGAGCCCGGCGGACACGGCGGCGCTTCCGGTCGCTACGATCGTTTGAAGGACAACGCGTTCGACTACGCGTTTTTCCTGACGCAGATGGGGATTCAGAATTGAACGCCGCAGTTTATAGAGAGGCGGTTGCTGAAGTCGGAATCACGCCAGCGGGCGCCACGGGCAATACGGCCCAGAGAATGATGTAGGCCAAGAGGCCAGTGCCCGCGAACAGCACTGCCAGCAGCCACACGACTCGGATAATCGTGGGGTCCAAGTCAAAATAATCCGCAAGGCCCGCGCAAACACCGGCAATTTTCTTGTCCGTACTCGAACGCATTAGTTTTTTCTTACCGCCTGTTTCGGGCGAGAGACCGGGCGGAGGCGTCTCCGGCTGCTTGGCGCCGCAGCTATAGCAGAACTTCGAGCCGATGGCGATGTCTTTATGGCAATTTGGGCAAACCATGAAATTACCTCCACACCGCGTTTTTCCGTCGTTCTATGAATAGATACGTAAATCGAGCCAAAAGAGTTTCCCAGGGAGCTAGTGTAAACCCGGCGGGTTCAGTACTCCAAAAGCTGTTTGACGGCGGCGGAGATGTGGCTGACTTGCGGTAGGATCACGTCTTCGAGCTTGGGCTGGTAGGCGCAGAATGTGTCCAAGGCCGCCACGCGCTTGACGGGAGCATCGAGTTCCGCGAACAATTCGTCCGCAATGCGTGCTGCGATTTCCGCGCCATAGCCCCAGCTCAGCATGTCTTCGTACGCAACGATGACGCGATGCGTTTTTCGAACCGTGGCGCAGATCGCTTCCCAGTCGTACGGCGAGAGCGAACGCAGATCGATGATCTCCACGTTAATGCCTTCGCGCTGCAATTGCGCGGTGGCCACTTCCGCGCGATGCACCACTGCACCATAGGTGATGATGCTCAGGTCGATGCCTTCTTTCACCACTCGCGCCTTGCCGAATGGAATCGTGAAATCGGGACCGGGGTTTTCGGAGCGGTTGTATGGTTGGCGGTAAAGATGTTTGTGCTCGAGGAACATCACCGGATCGTCGCAGCGAATCGCCGTGCGCAGCAGCCCCGCCACGTCCAGCGCCGTGGAAGGCATCACCACGCGCAGCCCCGGGCAGTGCGTGAAAATCGACTCGCCGCTCTGGCTGTGATACACGCCGCCGCCGGTCAGATAGCCTCCGATAGGCACGCGCAGCACAACCGGCGCCTTGAACGCGCCATTCGAACGCCAGCGCATCACGCACAATTCGTCGCGGATCTGCATCATGGCCGGCCAGATGTAGTCGAAAAATTGAATTTCGGCGACGGGCTTGAGCCCCCTGACGGCCATGCCAATCGCGCGTCCTACAATGCTCGCTTCGGCTAGCGGCGTGTTGAACACGCGGTCGTGGCCGTATTTCCGCTGTAATCCTGAGGTGGCTTTGAAGACTCCACCCTTGCCTTTGACGTGCTTCAGGTTTTCTTCGCGGCTGGCGTCGGCCACGTCTTCGCCGAAAATGGTAATGCGCTCGTCGCGCGCCATTTCTTCGGAAAGTGTGGTTGCCACGGTTTCCACCATGGTCTTTGGGGCACCGTGAAAGTGCGGCTGCGCTTCGAATGCGGAAGAAGTCGGATGGACTTCCGGCGAATAAACATTGGCGTGAATGGAGTCAATCGAGGGTTGTTCCGCGAGAAGGGCTTCATCGGCAGCGGCGCGGACTTCGTCGTCCACTTCCGCCTCGAGCCGCTCAATCTGCTTTTGATCGAGGATTCCCTCGCGGACGAGGAGCAGCGACATTTTCGAAACGGGATCGCGCCGCGCTTCTTCTTCCCGCTCGTCGGGAGATTTGTAGAGCTTTTCGTCATCGGAGAGCGAATGCGAATACGGCCGCGTAACGTGCGCGTGAATCAGCGCTGGGCCGGAACGTTCGCGGCAGTACTGCACCGCTTCCCGGCAAACTGCATAGCTTTCGAGAGGATCCGTGCCATCGCATTCGGCCACGTGCAGGCCAGGAAAGCTCTTCACCAATTTCGAAATATTGCCGCCCGCGGTCTGCACTTCCACAGGCACGGAAATCGCATAACCGTTATCTTCGATCAGATACAGGAGCGGTAGCTTTTTCGCGCATGCAACGTTCAGCGATTCCCAAAATTCGCCTTCGCTGGTCGCGCCATCGCCGCCGGAAACATACACAATCTCATCGCTTTGGTGGCTGACGTATTGACCAAGCGGCGCATTTTTGGCATAGGCCAATGCCTTGCCGCGACCTTCGTAATATTGAGTGGCTTCAGCCGCGCCGACCGCTTGCAAGAATTGCGTTCCCGTGCAGGAAGACTTGCTTACGATGTTGAGCCGCGGCTGGCCCCAGTGCGACGGCATTTGCCGTCCGCCGGAACTGGGATCGTCTTTTGCGCCAACGCCCGCTAACAGCGTTTCCAGGGGCGTGACGCCCAGCATCAAACACAGCGCGCGGTCTCGGTAGTACGGAAAAAGCCAGTCCACGCCGGGACGCAAAAGCAACCCCATGACTGCGCAAACTGCTTCGTGTCCCGCGCTGGAAATTTGGAAGTAAATCTTGTTCTGGCGCTTCAGCTGGATCTCGCGGTCGTCGAGGCGCCGCGATAGATACATCGTCCGGTAGATGCGGGTGAGCGTTTCGTGATCTAGGTATTGCGCTTTGAGGGTGTCGATCTTTGGCAGTCTGATGCGCTGGTGCGCC
>Ga0126378_10000367_pt1 | contig 34071 bp, 25 predicted proteins | sample PanSoiMetPlot_23_FD_92587 | JGI IMG/M metagenome (GOLD analysis project Ga0126378, IMG submission 92587) | Tropical forest soil microbial communities from Panama - MetaG Plot_23 | ecosystem: Environmental > Terrestrial > Soil > Tropical forest > Bulk soil | place: Panama | collected 2016-02-17
ACACGTAGATCGTGAATGCCAGAGAGGCGTCCGATGAGGGCCTCGGTCATGCCATCAGCAAGGTATTCTTGTGCTGGGTTGCCCGACAGATTTTTCAAAGGCAGCACCGCCAGAGATTGGATTCTGGGCCGGGAAGGGTCCCCCACACGGCTCCGGGTCATGACGTAGGTAAGTGTGGCTAGGGCGAGAACAGCCACGCCACCCAAAACAAGCCAACGACTCGCCCGATGAAAGCCCCTAGGCCTGGGGGCGTCTTGCGCGTCGGGAACATCGGTTGCACCCGCAAGCGCCTGCTTATCCCGCCACACATCAAGTTCCGACGTGTAGGCGTAAACCGACCCAAGTTTGGTGTGCTGGAGGCGATAGACTGGCAGCCCTTCGCGCTTCTCCCACCGGCGGACGGTGGTCACGTCACGCCCTAAGTGGGCGGCAATCTCCTTCCAAGACTCCAGGCGCCGCCCCCGGGCGTCAGTCTGGCTCTTAGGGCTCGATGTCACTTCTGCAGACATGGGCCTAGCCGTTCCTGCGGAGTGGCTGAATTATCACACCGGCTTTGTTCTGAGGCAACCGCCTCAACAAACGATGGAAAACCAGCTTGTGCCCCACTTTGCTCTTCTTTGCCCCTCAATGCACGTTGCATCAAGTGGACGTCAGCCACAACATTCCATCAAGCGACCTTCCCCATGTAGCTCGCTTTGCCCATTTCAGCCGAGCCTGATACCCGAGGTTGGGTCCCACCGAAGGTGTATCGGCAGCGCGAGCCAGGAAGCAGAAATTGCCGGAATTGCCAGAAAGGATAACTTGAATGACCCCAAGAAAATCTATCAAACCCGCGGCGGTTGTTGCCGTATTTGCGGCCATAATTTCGGCCGCGACGCTCATTAGTTCACCCCGCGTCAAATCGCAGGACGACCCTGGAACCGACGGCGATTCAAGAATTCAGCAGGGTTTCGCGATAGCGCCAGTCCCCCTGAATCTGGACGGGAAAAATCCGGCGCTGGTCGGACTAGGCAGCTATATCGTCAACGCTACGGTCCCCTGCAATGAGTGCCACGGGGCTGGACCGGCGAACACTCAATACCTGCCGGGCGGAAACCCGTACATGGGCCAACCCAAGACGATTAATCCGGCGACGTACTTGGGTGGCGGCAGAGACTTTGGTCCAGTAGTGCCAGGTTCCGCGCACATCATTTCGCGCAACCTGACACCTGACAAGACCGGGCTGCCCGAAGGGGGTCGCACGTTTGCAGACTTCGTTCAGATCATGAGGACGGGCGTGGACCTGGATAATCTCCATCCCACTTGCCCGCCAGGAGTCATTAACACGGGCTGCGTTCCGGCTCCCTTCCACGGAGAGCTTCTACAAGTAATGCCCTGGCCCGGTCTAAAAGACCTGACGGACCATGACCTGCGCGGCATCTACGAATATCTTAGTGCGATCCCCTGCGTCGCGGGTCCGCCGGCGCCTAATCCACGGCACAACGACTGTCCTTGAGGCGGATCTGGAACTCGTTTTCTAGCCAATCGGTCAATGGCCAAACTGTCCAGATACCGTGTACTCATTATCCTGCCATTTCCCTTATCGACCGGCAGGGAAAACTCCAGCCCGCGCCCGCTCCAGGCCAGCCTTTCGACGAGCTCGAAGCAGCCGTTATTGTTCTCCTGAACCGCGGTTCTATTTAGTCTTCCCCTGTCAGTATTCCTGGTGTTTGGGGTAGGCCGCGCGTGCGGCCGCGATTTGCCATCGCGGCGGCGGTAGCGTAAGATTCGCTCACATGAATGGCAAATCCGGACTTCCTTCTTTTTGCCTAATTTCCCGAGTTGGAAAAGCGGACCCAGGATCCCCGATATGCCAGTCCTAGAAAGAACGACACCAGGAGACAACCATGCTGCGAATTAACGACGAAGCGCCCAATTTCACGGCTGAAACTTCCCAGGGCACGATCAACTTTCACGAGTGGATCGGCAACGGCTGGGCGATTTTATTCTCACACCCCAAGGACTTTACGCCGGTGTGCACTACGGAGCTTGGCTATATGGCCGGCCTACAGCCCGAATTCCAGAAGCGCAATTGCAAAATCATCGGATTGAGCGTGGATCCGGTGAGCAGCCACAGTAAGTGGGCCGTCGACATCGAAGAGACGCAGGGACATAAGGTGAATTACCCGATGATCGGCGATCCGGAACTTAAGGTGGCCAAACTTTATGACATGCTGCCGGCCGAGGCGGGTACTTCTTGCGACGGCCGCACGCCTGCAATGAATGCGACCGTGCGAACCGTGTTCGTGGTCGGTCCCGACAAGAAGATAAAGCTGATGCTCAGCTACCCGATGACCACGGGGCGCAACTTCGACGAAGTGCTGCGCGTGGTGGATTCCATTCAACTAACAGCCAAGCACCAGGTTGCAACGCCGGTGAACTGGAAGCCGGGAGAGGATGTGATCATCGCCGGCAGCGTTTCGGATGACGAGGCCAGAAAAAAATACCCCGATGGGTGGAAGGCACCCCGACCTTATCTGCGGATCGTTCCCCAACCCAAGGAAAAGGCCGCTAGCGGAAGCGGAGCGTGATCTTCAAACAGTTTTACCTGGGGTGCCTGGCGCACGCCTCCTACCTAATTGGAGATGAAGCGACGGGCACCGCTGCGGTCGTTGATCCGCAACGCGATATCGGCCAGTATCTGGCCTTCGCTTCCGAGCACGGGCTCACCATCAAGCACGTTTTCCTGACGCATCTGCACGCCGATTTTGTCGCGGGACACTTGGAATTGCGTGACCGCGTGGGCGCAACCATCTATCTGGGTGCCGCAGCTAAGGCGGCGTATGCATTTACTCCGCTTCACGATGGCGACGTTGTTGAATTTGGACGAGTACGCATGAAGGCGTTGGAAACACCCGGCCACACTCCAGAATCGGTCTCCATTCTCATTTACGACCTGAACGCCAGCGACACGCTACCGCACGCCGTGCTCACTGGGGACACATTATTTATCGGCGACGTAGGTCGACCCGACTTGCGCGTGGCGCTGGGCTGGTCGGCAACCGAGCTGGGCGGCATGCTGTATGATTCGTTGCATAGGAAACTTCTCGGGCTGCCGGACCAAAGCCTGGTTTATCCGGCGCATGGCGCGGGCTCGCTTTGCGGCAGAGCTATCAGCAAAGAGACAGTGTCGACCTTGGGGGAGCAACGGCGGTTGAATTACGCGCTGCAGCCCATGAGCAAGGAAGAGTTCATCCAAGTGGTGACCGCCGATCAACCTGAGGCTCCCGCCTATTTTACGTATGATGCAGTGCTGAACAGCGAAGAGCGTCTCACCCTCGACGAAGCGCTGGCCCGTGAGATGAACCCGCTCAAGGTCGATGCGGTTCTGGCGTTGCAGGCGGAAGGCGCACAGATCCTCGACACGCGGGATGCTGAAGAGTTTGCGGCGGCTCACTTGAAAGGCAGCATCAACATCGGGCTTGGCGGTCAGTACGCGACGTGGGCAGGAACCGTGCTCGATCGAAAGCATCCGATTGTAATCATTGCAAATCCCGGTCGAGAGAACGAATCAGCCGTCCGGCTCGGGCGCATCGGCTTCGACCATGTGGCCGGATATTTACAGAACGGAATGAAGAGCCTGGAATCGCGGCCGGAACTGGTCGCGTTCACCGAGCATCTCAGCGCGCCGTACGCCGCAGAAATCCTGTCGTCGAGGGAGCCGCCGGTGACGATCGACGTCCGCACTCCGCGCGAGCGTGGACAGAAACACATTGACGGCAGCCTGAGCATCCCGCTCAACCACCTGGCCGAAAACCTGGGGACGCTGCCGAAAGACCGTCCGTTGCTGATTTATTGCGCCGGTGGCTACCGCTCATCGATAGCTGCGAGTCTCTTGCAGCGCAATGGATTCGATTCTGTCGGTGAGATTGCAGGCGGCATTACAGCGTGGGAGGCGGCGAAATTGCCGGTGCGCGGTGCGCAAGCATAGAGGAACGACGGGCCCTTCAGTGAGAACTCATTCGAGACGGCAGTAGCAGTAGAGGAATTGCTGAGTGGTTCCCAATGGCGTTTCGTGCAGTTCCTTGGAACTTTCTACCAAGCGGAACTGACCGCCAAACTCGCCATGAAGTGAATCGGCGTCATAGCGCATTACGTCAAGCCCGCTGCACTTCGTGGGGCCCTCCGGGCCAAACGTGCTGATGATTACGTGACCGCCCGGCTTGACGGCGCGGGTAACTTGCCCAACGTAAGCGAGCCGCCGCTCGGGAGTCGTGAGGAAGTGGAATACGGCCCGGTCATGCCAAAGATCATAGACGCGAGGTTCCAGCTCAATTTCGGTGACGTCGCCAACCAGCCAACGAACCTGGTCGGCAGCCGAACCTAATCGCTTCTTTGTGACTTCGACTGCAGTCTGGGAGACATCCAGCACGGTAGGGTTTTTGTACCCGCGAGCGAGAAGGTCGTCCACTAGCGTTGACTCGCCCCCGCCAATGTCAATGATCGATGCAGAGCGTGACTCGGCTGCGCGCTCGATCAGCGCCAGGGATGTTTCCAAGTGCGCCCGGTACCAGCTGACCGATTCAGGCGTCTTGGTGGTATAGACTTTTTCCCAGTGCGACTTCGCGTCCACGGAGCCGCTGCCTCCATCTGATACCGAGATTAGGCTTCCGCCCAACGTGCGGTCAAGGAACCAAACTCAGTGGTAGCGGTGTCATTTTGAATGACACCGCTACCGACTTGCGTCCCTGACCACAGTCTGGCCACAGCTTCGACCGGCCGCAACGTCAACTCTGCTTTGCCTTGTTCTTCTTGGTGATGTCGCAAAGCATATCCGAGTGGATGTTCAGGCCGATGTTCGTGATGTTGTAAAGGTGTTCGCTGGCAACGAGCCAGACGATCTCGCAAATCTGGCGTTCGGAATAGTGGCGAGCCAAGCGGGAAAACGTTTCCGGTTTGACGCTTTTGGTTTTGGCGAGCTCGGTCACGTAATCCAGCAGCGCGCGCTCGGCTTCAGTAAAAAGCGGGCTCGTGGAGTAATGATCCAATGCATCGAATTTGGCTTCGTTCATCGAGGCTTTGATCGTGAACGAGCGCCCGATATCGATGCAGAAAAGGCAGACATTGGTACGCGCTACCTGCTCGCGAACCAGCATGATCGTCTCGGGCGGCAACTGTAGCTTTTTGTCCAGTTGGGAAACCTTCGTATAGAACTGACCAAAGGCAATGGGCAACCGCGCGGAATGCACTTTGAGAGGTGTGAGCACCTTGCCGAATTGCCGGCGCGTAAAGTAATACGCCAGCTTCATCATTAACCCCTCGGGCTTTTCAATCGGAGCAAGAAATGTGTCCATCGCTTGATTCTCCCTCTCTGCCGGCGCGTTCGTGGCCAGGTCCTTCTTTTGAAGCAAATACGTCGTACTCGACATTTTAGTCTCCCTTCTCTCTATCGCTCGGCCTTGGCGCTATGCCGGGTTCCGCCTTTTTGGCCTGCTTTGCGACTTCCGCCTATATGACGAATGGGAAGGCCGGAACCGGACATGAAAAACCGGGAGAAAGGCCCGGAGCCATGCCGGAGAACTAACGGCCTGAGAAGGCCGTCCCGACAAGCTAAAGAGTCGACTGATAGGCAGCGCGCATGGGAGAATTTAGTTTCACGATGAGACGCCCAAGAAATTTTCGAGTGTACTTCGCTTCTGCGGTGCTGGCAATCGGCGCGCTGATCGTGATGCTGCGCGAGCATCGGCCTTCGTTCCTGCGGCCAGATTTGCATTTGAACGCGTATATCACCACAAACGATGGCGCGCTAACCGTCGTAGACTTGGTAAAACTGAAGTCAGTCGCGCGCGTCACGATTGGTCCCGGACTTTCCAGCCTGCGCGCGCATCCTACTCGCGCGGAAGTGCTGGGAGTCAGCTCCGGGGGAGGATTCGTTTGGGTTCTTGATACGCGGACGAATCAAATGAGCGCGCGCATCCCTGTAGGCCCGCTCCCCTTCTCGCTGGATTTTTCGCCCGACGGAACGCGCGTTTACACGACAACTTCTGCAAACGACATGCTGCTGGCCATCGACGCCCGGTCACACGCCATTGTTGGGCGGGCATCCACTGCGCGAGAACCGGTGCTTGTCCGTGTGTCACCTGAAGGAAAGACGGTGCTCGTTGTGAACCGAGGCGACGGATCACTAGGGATTCATGACGCGGCAACGCTGACCTTGCGAAACAGCGTTTCCGTCGTTCCGCAGCCGGACGACGTGGCGGTGTTGCCGGACGGCTCGACGGCGTTTGTGATGAGCCGATCCGAGCGGCGGCTGTCCGTCGTGGACCTGCGGCGCGCCGTGCTGGTGGCGAATCTGGAATTGGCAGGCAGGCCTACGAACATGTTGCTCAAGCCGGATGGAGGTGAGTTGTACGTGATTTCGCCCGAAGCGCATGGACTGCAAGCCATCAACACCTTGACTCATGAGGTGGGAGACACCATGGAGCTGGGGTCGGCGCCAAACTGCGGCGTCCTCAGCGCAGACGCGAGCCTGCTATATGTGTCGGATCTTGCAGCTGGCCGCGTTACGCCGGTGGATATTGTGAACCGGAGGATCCCGCGGCCAAGCCCAGCCGAACCTGGCAAGGGCTTCCTGATTCCGGCAGGAGATGCACCGGTGGCGTTGGCATTTGATCCCAACGAAACGCTGCTGCTGGCCGTGAGCCAAGCTTCCGGAGACCTGGCGGTGATTCGTGTAAGAACGAATTCTCTGGTGACGATGGTTCCCGTTGGAGATCGCCCCGAGGAAGTGGCCGTGAAGCTGTATGGAAAGCAAGAGGAAACGAAGTGAGGAAATAACAAGGAGGTAATGGAAAGAATCAGCTTATGGATGGCGCAGCTTAATTCGCCGGCCAAGCGAAATTATCTTCGCCTAGAGGAACGTCAAGAAAGCCTTCCGCGGGAAGTACGTCTACGGGCAAGCCGCCGTGCCAGAGGGCGACGCCAAGTTTTAGCTTCGTTTGGCCGTTCAGTTCGAGCTGATCGCGCTGGATAGCCACCTCGAGGACGCGCTCGAACGCGGCTTCGGCGACCATTTCGAGTTTCAACAAACACACGCGCGCCTTTTCCACAGCAAACTCTTGAATGCGGCCGCGCAGAAGCTTTACAACTATGGCGCATTCCTCGGAGCCACCGATGGTGATACGAAACTCGGGATCCTCCAGCTCGCTCATCGTCTCCGCGAAGGTGTCGACGCGAATGCAGAAGCGCTGGTCGTCAAAACCATAGCGAAGCTCGCGAAGATAATAGACCCGGCCATGCATGGAACCGCCGCGGTGTTCCGGCGAATAGAGCCCCGCGCCGAGCCATTCGAAATAAGAGCTTTCGCGTCCATCGACTTTGACGCGCAAAAAGCCGGTGGGCGCGAGATGGAGAGCATGTTCTGGCCGGCGCTTGATGGGCTTGGCCAGCTCTTCTGGCGCGACCTGACCGAGCGCAAGGTAAATTCCCGTGAGGTGCTTGCGATAAAGAGCGTCGAACTCCGCGTCGTTGGCGGTGCTGTGCTCAGGGCCAAACCACCAGCACCAGTCACTGCCCTCGGCTGCCAGCAAAGACTCGCGCGCCTTCTTCAGAGCGGTTTCCGTAGGCGCGCCGCGCCTCCCTTTTTGCTGCGTATCGGCCGCCCGAGCGTAGGCGTCGCGCGCGTCCCAAAGCAGTTCCCACGCAACCACATCCTCGCTGTGGCCAATCCAAACGTCAAAATTTGCATTGATCCAGGAACCGGGAAAGATCCCCGTTGCAGCCGGAATTTCTCCGGCGGCAGCAATGGCTTCACTCGCCGTAAGCGCGCGGAAATCTGAATCGGATTCAATGCGGCGGTAAAACTCGCGCAGGAATTCACGGCCGTTGCCCGGGTAGTATTCCCAGGCGTTTTCACCGTCGAGGAAAAGACAAACTGTGAGCGGCTGATTGCCCGAGACTCTCTCACCAAGCAAACGCAATCGGGAGTGAAGATCGGCAGCGGCGGCCTTGGCCTCCATGCGGCTGTAGACGAAGCCGATCAGGTCGGAGAGATGGTGATCGCGAAAGAGTCCGACGATGGATTTGTCGCCAAGCTGAACGCGCAACGGTTTGTAGAGGCGCTCGGCGTTTGCAGGAAGACCGTTCGAGTCGCGAAAGAAACCGAGATTCAGAGTCCGGCCAAGAACGCCTTCATCGGCCCCAAACCATTGAAAGCCTTCTTCGGCCGCGATAGACAGGGCTTGGTCGGAGACCGAACCCTCTGAGGGCCAAAGGCCCGCAGGTTTGGCGCTGAACGTTTTCTCGTGATACTGGCGCGCGAGCTGCAATTGCTCGCGGGCATCTTCGGGCCGGCGAAAAGCGCGGCGCGGGAGCGGTGTAGAAGGATTGGCAACGCGTGCGACGTCCGAATCGCAAATCAGCGGGAGAATCGGGTGGTAAAACGGCGTGGTGCTGATCTCAATCTGCCCGCGTGAGCCAGCGTCCCTATAGGCGGGCAGAATCAGATGCAACAACTCATGCTGTTTTTCCTTCAGCGCAGACTTGTCCTTTTCAGAGTAGTCCTTGCCTTTGGTCGCGAGGCGGCTCGTGACTTCGTCATTCTGAAACCAGGACTCTTCCATCCAGGCGAATTGCGAGAGGAGCTGGAGGTCGCGCCAGTCGCGCGCCGTGAAGCTCACCAGAGCTTGCGCGCCGCCCGCGGGACGCGACCACTCATAAAGCTCGACAAAGCGCGGCCAGCGCGACATCAGGCGCTCATGGTTGACCTGGAACGCGCGCGCAAGAATCTCGGCTTTATCCTCGCGCGTGAGTCCGTCGGCGTTCTTGAACGCTAGCGAGAACCAAGGCTCGTTGAATTTGCCGCTGGCGTATTCCTCGAGCTGAATCCCGAGCGCGGGAACCACATTGAACGTCGCGTGAAACTTGGGAAACTCGCGCAGCATTTCGACCATGCCGTAGTAGTCCTTCAAGGCATGAAGGCGCGTCCAGGGGAGGACATAGCGCCCGGCTTCCGGGTCGCGGTACTGCGGCTGGTGCATGTGCCAAAGCAAAACGAGGTGAACGCGCTTCATCCGGCGGTATTCCCGAAGCGTGGCTCAAGCTGATGGTTTGATCGTATGTACATAGACAGATTCAAAGTATACAGGCAAGCGCAGCTTGCGAGAGTGCGACTGGACGAAATCCGTAACGAACCGTAGCCTCCTGATGGCTTCTCGATCGGTTTGAGGCCATGGGGACTTGTTGCGGGCGTGCTACACTCAACTTTCGCGCCATGCGTATTCTGGATCGCTACATCATCCGCGAAGTTTTCCGCCACGCGTTCCTTGGATTGGTTGTCTTCACCTTCGTCTTCCTGGTGCCTCGGCTGGTCCGGCTGATGGAACTGTATGTGCGCCACGTGGGTTCGGGCGCCCAGATACTGAAGTTATTTCTGTGCATCTTCCCCGGCGTGTTCGTGTTCACCGTGCCCATGGCCACGCTGATCGGCGTGCTGCTGGGCCTGGGACGCATGTCGGCGGACAGCGAAATCATCGCGCTGACGGCACTGGGGGTCGGGCGAAGGCGCATTCTGGTTCCTGTGGGAGTGCTGGCATTGACAGGAGCACTGGTAACGCTGCTGATGACAGCGTGGATCGGACCGGCGGCGCTGCGCACACTGCACGCCGCGGAAGCGCAGTTGATCAGCTCGCAGATTTCGTTTCAAGTGCAGCCGCGCGTATTCGACGAGCGATTTCCGAAAAAAGTGTTGTACGTGAACGACGTGTCTGCGAGTGGAACTCAATGGCACGGAGTGTTTGTCGCGGATACGGGCGGAGAAGGCGGTTCACAGGTTACGTTGGCCGACAGCGCAATCGTGATCGCCGAGCCAAAGCAGGGCAAGCTGGAGCTTCATCTGCAAGGCGGCACGACACATGAGTTTTCGCGCGCCGATACGAACCACTATTCGGTTACGGTGTTTGGCCAGAGCGACTGGCCGATCGAAGTGACCGGCCTGAGCTCCTCACAACCGCGGCAGCGCAGCATCCCCGAGCAGTCCATGATGGAACTGGCTGCGGGGACGAGCGGGGGAGGCCGCGAGGCCAGCGTGGAATGGCATACGCGACTGGCCTTCCCGGTAGCGTGTATCGTTTTTTCGCTAGTGGCGGTGCCGCTGGGAGCGCAGCCACGCCGCGGCGGGCGCGCAGCTGGATCTTTGCTCGCCGTGGTGCTGATCGCTTCCTATTACCTGCTGCTGATCATGGGAGCGGGGCTGGCGCGGCAGGGCACGCTTTCACCGGCCTCAGGCATATGGATGGCGAACGGAATTCTTGGAGCCCTGGCATTGGTTTTACTTCCGCGGATGGAGCAGTTCCGCGGCGAAACGCAGTGGCTGCGGCCGTTCGCGCAGTTGAGCAGGCGCATGCGCTTGGCTCGGCGGCGAAAAGCGCAAGCCCGCGCGCGGGCCGCCGCTGTCCTGGCGATCAATGGGGAGCGCAGCATGCGCGAATTGCCCGCACCTTCGGGCGGCAGCTTTCCCCGGCTGATCGATTTATACATTCTAAGAAAATTCTTTTTTCATTTCGCTACGTTGCTGGCGATGTTCGTCTTTCTGTTCGAAGCGTTTACGTTTTTTGAGCTTCTGGACGACATTGGCCGCGGCCGAGTGCCGTTTCTGACCGTCGCCGAGTACTTTCAATACCTCACGCCCTATCTGCTTTACAACCTGTCGCCACTGGCGGGCCTTGTGGCGGTGCTCGTAACGCTCGGAATCATGAGCAAAAACAATGAAATTGTGGCCATCAAGGCCAGCGGCATCAGTTTGTTCCGGCTGGCGGTACCGTTGCTTCTAGCAGGTTTGTCGCTGGCTGCGACCCTGGTCTTGCTCGACGATACGTATCTGCCGTACGCCAACCAGCGGCAGGACGCGCTCCGCAACCAGATCAAGGGCAAGCCGCCGCAAACCTACACGCATCCGCAGCGCTGGATCTTCGGCGAGAACGCAAAAGTCTATAACTACGACGTATTTGACCCAGAGCAGAACCTGTTTGGCGGGCTAAGCGTGCTGGAACTGGACCCCGCGGATTTTCATTTGCGCAGGCGCATCTTCGCCTCAAGGGCACGTTGGTCCGAATCGCAGCACGTTTGGGTGCTGGAGGGCGGATGGATTCGCGATTTTTCTGACGGCTCTGTCGTCAAATTCGAGCCTTTCAATGCCGCCGCGCCCGCGGAATTGTCGGAGCCGCCCAGCTACTTCAACCGGGAAGTGCGACAGGCATTTCAGATGCGCGTAGGCGAGTTGGGAAACTACATCGAGGGCTTGCATCGAGCCGGTTTTGACGTTGCGACACTAATGGTGCAGTGGCACAAGAAGATCGCCTATCCGCTAATGGCGCCAGTCAGCATGTTGTTGGCGATTCCCTTCGCGTTCCTGGTGGGAACACGTGGAGCTATTGGCGGCGTAGCGCTTGGCATTGGGATCGCCGTGGGCTACTGGGCGATTGCGGCGCTCCTGGAAGCCATGGGCGGCGTCGGGCAACTGCCGCCGTTTCTGGCGGGATGGTCGCCCGACATCATCTTCTTCTTCCTGGGCATGTACTTCTTCTTCAAAATGCCCACATGAGGGACAAAAATCTGAGTTAAAGCTTTACTTTCACTCAGCGTTCCTGCGTTACTTCCGCTTGTTTGACCTCGCTTGCTCCTCTTCAACCATTGCTTGAGCTGCGGCCAAGCGCGCCACTGGCACTCGGAACGGCGAGCAACTCACATAGGACAAGCCCGCGCGATGGCAGAACTTCACACTGTCGGGATCTCCGCCGTGCTCCCCGCAGATGCCCAGCTTGATTCCTGGACGCGCCTTGCTCCCTTTCTCGACCGCCATCTCGATCAGTTGTCCAACGCCCGCCTGGTCGACTGTGGCGAACGGGTTCTTCTTGACGATTTCCAATTCCTGGTACGGCCCGAGGAAGGAGCCCGAGTCGTCCCGGCTCATGCCCAGGCAGGTTTGCGTCAAATCGTTGGTGCCAAAGCTGAAAAACTCGGCCGTCTGCGCAATCTCATCGGCCGTGAGCGCACCACGAGGAACCTCGATCATGGTCCCAACCAGGTAGTTGAGCTTGACTCCCTTTTCCTTCATCACCTCTTGCGCGACACGGTGGACAACCTCAACTTGCAAGTCGAGTTCCTTCTTGAAGCCGACCAGGGGAATCATGACCTCGGGATTTACTTTGATCCCTGCCTTCTGAACTTCTGCCGCGGCTTCGAACACGGCGCGGGACTGCATTTCAGAAATCTCGGAGTGGACAATTCCCAAGCGGCAGCCACGGAATCCGAGCATCGGGTTGAATTCATGCAGTTCTTTCACTCGCTGCCGGATTTTTTCAACCGGCACTCCCATCTTCTTTGCCAGATCGCTCTGCGCCGTAGCTTCGTGCGGCAGGAACTCGTGCAACGGCGGATCGAGGAACCGGATCGTCGCCGGCAGTCCATTCAATTCCTTGAAGATGCCGACGAAATCCTCCCTCTGGTACGGCAGAATTTTCGCGAGGGCTTCTTTGCGGTGCTCCACCGTGTCCGCCAAAATCATTTCGCGCATGGCGTCGATGCGGTTGCCCTCAAAAAACATGTGCTCCGTGCGGCAAAGACCAATACCTTGGGCGCCGAACGCGACTGCGTGGGCCGTCTGTTCTGGCGTGTCAGCGTTGGTACGGACATAGAGTCGAGTGGCTTTGGCGCACCAGTCCATCAGCTTCTTGAAGTTCTGATAGGTTTGGCTTTTTCCCCCATCCAGTGATTTCTCAATTAGCACCTGGACAATTTCCGAAGCAGCCGTTGGGATTTGGCCCTCGTACACTTCACCGGCGGTGCCGTTGATGGAAAGATAGTCTCCTTCCTTGTACGTTGTGCCATCCACGCTCATCGTCTTGGTGGCGTAGTCGATCTGCAGCGCCGCTGCGCCGCAAACACAAACCTTGCCCATCTGGCGAGCCACAAGCGCCGCGTGCGAACTGACTCCGCCCTTCGCAGTCAGAATGCCCTCCGCGGCAATCATCCCGCGCAAGTCTTCTGGTGAAGTTTCATTGCGTACCAGCAGAACCTTCTCGCCTTTTTCGGCTGCCACAACGGCGCGCTCCGCGTTCAAGTACATCTTGCCGGAGGCCGCTCCCGGCCCTGCCGGCAATCCCTTCGCAATGCACTTTGCCGACTGGACTGCCTTGCGATCGAAGATAGGCGCCAAAACCTGATCGAGCTGATCGGCAGGAACGCGCCGGATCGCCGTCTTCCAATCAATGAGTTTCTCCTTTTCCATTTCAATGGCGATTCGAACAGCGGCCAGGCCTGTGCGTTTCCCGCTACGCGTCTGCAGCATGAACACCTTTTCGTCTTGGATGGTGAACTCGAAGTCTTGAACGTCCTTGAAGTGCTTCTCGAGGACCTTGCGAATCCTTTCCAGTTCGTGAAAAGCCTGAGGCAGGTGATTCTTGAGTTGCGCCACGGGTTCTGGGGTGCGCACGCCTGCCACCACGTCTTCGCCCTGCGCGTTGATAAGGAACTCTCCGTAGAAGACCTTCTCGCCAGTCGCCGGGTCGCGCGTGAAAGCCACGCCCGAACCGGACTTGTCGCCCGTATTTCCATAGACCATCGCCTGCACATTCACAGCTGTGCCCCACTCCGATGGAATGTTGTATTTGCGGCGATAGACAACGGCGCGGTCGTTCATCCAGGAACCAAACACCGCGCCCACCGCGCCCCAGAGTTGCTTCCAAGGATCCTGCGGAAATTCCGCTCCGGCCCGCTCCTTGATGAGTTCTTTAAAGCGCCTGACGAGTTCCTGGAGGTCGTTCACCGTAAGTTTAGTGTCCTCGATATCTGCGTGATAGCGCTCGTGCTTGAGGCCGTGGATCACGACCTCAAACGGTTCATGATCCTCGTTCGCGCGCTTCTGCACGTTCATCACAACATCGCCGTACATCTGAATAAAGCGGCGGTAGCAATCCCAAGCAAGCCTGTCGTTCTTTGTGGCTTTTGCCAGGGTGAGCACTGTTTCATCATTGAGGCCGAGATTCAGGATCGTATCCATCATACCCGGCATGGAATCGCGGGCGCCGGAGCGGACAGAGACGAGCAGCGGCATGGCGGCTTTGTCACCAAACTTGGTGCCCATGATTTTTTCCACGCGCGCGACCGCGGCCTTGACCTGCGCGTCAAGGACTCTTGGATAGGTCTTCTTGTTGCCGTAAAAGTGAGTACAAACCTCGGTAGTAATGGTGAACCCCGGCGGCACTGGCAAGCCGATCCGGCTCATCTCCGCAAGACCTGCCCCCTTCCCGCCCAGAAGGGCGCGTTGCGTTCCGTCGCCTTCGGCTTTTCCTGCTCCGAAAAAATACACCCATTTCGTCACGATAGTCCTCGCTTGCAATGATTAGTTTTGCAGCAATTTCCTTCTGACAGCCATTAGCTGTTGCAGATGGCAAAAACAATGTCGGCACGCCGACAAAATTTTATCTGAAGTAAAACTTTAACTCGTCACGCTCCGCTGTCTGCGCCGAAAAATCGTTGAGCCAGCCACCTCAAGTAAAACTTGAGGTCACGAAACTCGCTCTTCTGCACCAATTTCAGAGAAGTCCGTGATCGTGGTGAACTCCTTCAGCAACTGTGCGAGCAGCGCGAGCCGGTTGTTACGGACCGCTTCCTTGTCCGCCATCACCATCACCCCGTCAAAAAACTTGTCCACGGCCGGACGAAGCCCCGCGATGACCTCCAACGCCTCTTGATACTTCCCTCCTCGCTTGAAGTTTTGCACTTTGGATGCCGCCGCGTGAACTGCGGAGTGCAGTTCGCGCTCCGCCGCGCTTTCAAACAGCTCAGGATTCACGGAGCGTTCCGCACTATGAGCCACACCCGCTTTCTCAAGGATCTTGCGGATGCGCTTGAAGGAGACAGCCAAAGGTTCGAAGTTACGCGACTTGCGAATCACGCGGAGCGCCTGAAGCCGCTTCTGCGCGTCCACCAAATCGTCGGCACCTGCTCGAAACACGGCAGCAACTTCGTCGTACGCAAACTGCTCTCGCTCACGAAAGATGTACTTCGCGCGGTCCAGGATGAACTCCAGAATCTTGGATTCCACCGCGGGAGTGATGCCGCGCTTAGGCTTATGCGTGAGAAGCGCCTTTGCAGCGGCACCAATTGTCGAAGAGAGGGAAAGCGGGAGCTGCTTCTCCAGGATGATCTTGACAATGCCTAGGGACGCGCGGCGCAAAGCGAAGGGGTCGCTGGAGCCAGTCGGAAGAATGCCCACCGCAAGGCAGCCAACGACGGAATCGAGCTTGTCCGCAAGCGCGACGGCGCAACCCGTCAAGTTACGCGGGATTGGATCATCCAAGCCCACAGGGCGATAGTGGTCATAAACTGCGTCCGCAACTTCGGCAGGCTCCCCTTGCGCGCGCGCGTAGAGGCCTCCCACAATCCCTTGTAACTCCGGGAACTCGCGCACCATTTCCGTGGCAAGATCACACTTGGCAAGTTCAGCCGCGCGATCCGCCTCCGCCAGATGCGCCTGGTGGATCCCCAGATTAAACCATTGATCGGTCAGCCACCGGGCGATATCCCGAACGCGCTCCACTTTATCGTGATAGCTGCCCAGCCGGGATTCGTACGTGACGCGTTCCAGCTTGGGGAGATAGTCGGCGAGCCGACATTTCTGGTCCGACTCCCAGAAGAAGCGCGCATCTGCAAAGCGCGCGCAAAGAACCCGTTCGTGCCCAGCCCGAATGTTTCCGCTGGCATCCTTGTCGGAATTAATGACTGCCAGGAAATGCGGGGCTAGCTCGCCGTTCTTCTTTTCAACGGCGAAGTACTTTTGGTGGTCCCGCATCACGGTCACCAGGATCTCGTCGGGCAGGTTCAGAAAGGCCGGATCGAAATTGCCCTGGATGACCGTGGGATACTCGTTCAGGTAGGTCACCAGCCTGCGAAGCTCCGTATCTTCGTGGACTCGATACCCTCCTCGTTTAGCGAACCCTTCCAACTCCTTGCTAATTTTCTCCTGGCGGTGCGCGGGTCGAAGGATGACGCCGTTCGTATGAAGCTTCTTCTCGCAATCCGCGAAGCTGCTTACCCCAATAGCGGCCGCCCCGAGGAACCGATGCCCGCGAGTGACGTTGCTCGCCGGAAGATCGCCGACCGTCAACTTCAGGGGCTTGCGATCGAGGACGGCCACTATCCAACGAATCGGCCGAATGAACCTCGGCCCCGCCAGGCCAGTCCAGGTCATGGACCGCGGCCAGGTGAGGTCGTGCACCGCCCGCGGCAGCAGGGCCGATAGAATCTGCTCCGAGCTTCGGCCGGCTTTGATCTGCTTTGCGGCGAGGTACTCGCCTTTGGGTGTTTGGACCAGATAAAGCGAGTTCACATGAACGTGCTGCTTCTCCGCAAAGCTCATTGCCGCGCGCGTCGGCGCGCCGACCGCATCGTATGCCACGGACTTGGGTGGCCCCGTGACTTCCAGCTCGACGTCTGCCTGCTTCACAGGCAGCCCCTGGACCCAGGCGGTCAGCCGTCGCGGCGTGCTGAAAGTCTCCACCGAAACGCCCGCAGACAAATCTTCCGCCGCCAGCAGCTTCTCCAAATTGACCCGCAACTCCTCTTCGGCCTTCGGCAGCATCCCCGCTGGGATTTCCTCGCACCCGATTTCAAATAGCAGCTCGGTCTTCTTGTCGTTGCCCCCTTTCACGGCAGCTGCCTTTGCCTTCATGCTCGCACCTCGGCGTGCGCCGCCGCCCCGCCCCGTTGCTCGAGGTAGGAAGCGGCCGTGCGGCAAGCCAGCGTGCGCACCCGCGCCATGAGCGCGGCCCGCTCTGTCGTCGAAATCACGCCGCGCGCATCGAGCAGATTGAACAGGTGCGAGCAACGCAGGCAATGATCGTAAGCAGCGAGCAATGGATACCGGGCGCGCCCCTTCCCCGCCGCGCCCTTGAAACCGTCCAGCAGCTCCTTCGCCTGCTTCTCGTGAAGCTCGAATTCCGCGCGAATGGCCGCGGCATCGCTCCGGTCGAAGCTGTAGTCAGAAAATTGCTGCTCTTCCAACAGGCGCACATCGCCGTAGGTCTTATCCGCGGACCAGCGCAGCGCGTATACGTTCTCAACACCTTGCAGGAAAGCGCAAATGCGCTCGAGCCCATAGGTCAGCTCGACCGAAATAGGGTCGAGGTCAATACCCCCGCTTTGCTGAAAGTACGTGAACTGCGTGATCTCCAGGCCGTCGAGAAGCACCTGCCAGCCAATGCCCCACGCGCCCAGCGTAGGAGACTCCCAGTTGTCTTCCTCGAACCGAATGTCGTGGTTCTTCAAATCGATCCCCAGGGCGCCCAGGCTCTTGAGGTAAACGTCCTGCACGTCGGCAGGCGCGGGCTTGAGGATTACCTGGAATTGCGAGTGCTTGTAGAGCCGGTTGGGATTTTCCCCGTATCGGCCGTCGGCGGGCCGACGGCTAGGCTGCACGAATCCAACTCGATACGGCTCCCGCCCCAACACACGCAAGAACGTTTCCGGGTGCATCGTGCCCGCGCCCACTTCAATGTCGTACGGCTGTTGCAGCACGCACCCCTGCTTCACCCAGAATTCAGAAAGCTTCAGGATCAAATCCTGAAAGGTAAGACCTCTTTGCTTGACTTCAAGTTTTACTTTAACTCTCAAGCCGTCTCCAATAATTCCGGTGTGGTCAAGCGCCGCTCCACATTGAACTCGATCCATGCCAAAGCGGCCGCCCGCAATTCCCTAGCACTCGCCACACTGACTTTCTCCGTTGCGATGCGATCGAGCCGCTCACCCGTGAAACGTTCCGCCAGTTCGCTTGCCTCTCTCTGCAACGGCTTCATGTCGGCGCGTCGACATTGATTGCAATACAGGCCACCATGGCGCCGGTCGCAAAATGCCGCGTCCGCACCAAACGCCTTCTGGCACGATGAGCAACGATCAAATCGCGGCAACCAGCCTCCCAGCCGAACCGTCCAGAACGCAAAGTAACTGAGCGGCAATTCCCAATTCCCTCTTCGCTCAATCTCTCGTGTCACCAGGAGAATCAGCCGGAACATCGGCTCGGAAACCTCGCGTTCCGGCAAAACCAATTCCGCGATCTCGCTAACCACTGCCAGCCCCGTGCTCAAGCCGTAGTCGCTTTGCGCCTTATGAAAAGACTCCAGCAAATCCGCCTGCTGGATGCGCACCAGCTCACGGGTTTCCCGCTCGACGTACCATACCTGGACGTGAGAAAGGAGCTCAAGCGTCGAGCCAAAGCGGTTCTTGAGGCGACGCGCTCCCGCAGCCACACCCCGCATCCGCCCTGAGCTGCGGCCGAGAAAGCTGACCACGCGGTCCGCCTCGCCCAGCGGAAATGTTTTCAGGATGATGGCTTCCGTTTCCCGGGCAGGCATGAGCAGTCGGCGCGCCGACGCTGCGCCGGACCAACAAGTTCGCACCGTCCGAAACGCACGCACACGCGGAACAACACTCTTACCACACGCTCGCGCGGGACGCAACTTCGCCCCAAAAAATTCAGAATCTTCCTCGTCCAAAAATTCAAGAAAACTCGCCACAACGTCAACCTCCACTGACCTTGTTCAGCGCCACGAGCACCACACTCCGCGCTTCACCCCACCTGCCCGCCAACTCATTTGGCCGCACGCGACAATAACCGCAGGCTTCAGCTAGTTCAGAATTCGCCTTAACCCGCAAGGCTCCAGGCAACTCCCCAAGCGCCCAATTCTCCCGCGTCACTTCCAAGTCGTCAGCAACACGCCTAAATTCAATCGCTTTGCATCGACAAAATATTCTGTTAACCAGAAAAATCCGCTCCCCAACATTATCGGACACAGCCTAAGCCTTTCCATTTTATTGGTGTTTCGCTACTCTGCTTCGGGCCACCAAAAATGTTCATCCCTCTCAAGGACCTCAACCCGTCGCGAACCTACCCGTTTGTGAACCTCACGCTCATTGTGGCCAACGTTGTCGTTTTCCTTTACGAAGTAAGCCTCCAGCTCACCCTTTCTCCGCGCGCCTACGCTTCCTTGCTGACTTCCTATTCCACGGTACCCGCCCGCTTCCCTGCGTTCCTTTCTGGCCACGCCAGTTTCGAGGTGGCCTTTCTACCCTTACTCACCAGCATGTTTCTTCATTCCGGCCTGGCGCACATCATCGGGAATATGCTGTTCTTGTGGATCTTCGGGGACAACGTGGAGGACTTCTTCGGCCACATCCCTTATCTCTTCTTCTACACAATATGCGGAATCGGCGCGGGGCTAGTGCATGTGGCCTTTAATGTGAATTCTCGCATCCCGGCTCTAGGCGCCAGCGGGGCAATCTCCGGGGTCATGGGCGCTTATATTTTGCTCTACCCGCGGGCGCGAATCCTGACTCTCGTCTTCATTTTCCTTCTGCCCATCCCGGCGGTTTTTGTCCTCGGCGAGTGGTTCCTGATGCAGTTCCTTTCCGGCATCACTTCGCTGGGCGTAAGCGTTTCCGGTGGGGTCGCGGTATGGGCGCACATCGGCGGCTTTCTTCTTGGCATGCTCATCACCGCAATGGTCAGGCGGCGCTAAAAAAGTGCAATAGAGATTGGAGGCTGTGTCATAGGGGGCAGGCTCACCCTAGCTTGTCATCCCGAACCCGGTCGCGCCTTTGCGAACGGCGGTGAGGGATCTGCTTTTCGGCTTTCCGGTCGTCTGAGGCGTGGATGTCAACAGCGCACGTTAAGTTCTAGTTGGGATATCTTGCCGGGCCACTACCCTGCCTGTCGGAAGCCTTTTTTCCAACAACGCCTGCAAGCCAGTCTCCCACCTCATTCGTGCGCCTGCTCCCGCCGAGTTCTGGCGTCACGCAGTTTTCCCGCAGGGCCGCACGCACTGCCCTCCGAATCGCCCCCGCCTCGGATTTCCACCCCAGGAACTCCAGCATCATCGCCGACGCCAGGACGGAACCCAGCGGGTTGGCGATCCCTTTTCCAGCAATGTTGGGCGCGGAGCCGTGCACCGGCTCGAACAGAGAAGTTCTCCCAGGATGAATGTTCCCCGAAGGCGCCAAGCCCAGTCCCCCGGCAAGTTGCGCGCCCAGGTCGCTGACAATGTCCCCAAACAAGTTGCATGTAACGATTACGTCGAACTGGCTCGGGTCGCGCACCATCTCCATCGCCAGCGTGTCAATAAAGAGGTGGCGCGAATCGATGTCCGCGTATTCCTGGCGAACTTCCTTGAACTCACGCTGCCACAGGCCGTGGGCAAAGGGCATCGCGTTGGATTTGTCGCTCATGCACACGCGCTTCAGGCCATTTTGCCGCGCGTACTCGAAAGCGTAGCGAATAATGCGCTCCACGCCTTTGCGTGAATTGACGTCCTCTTGGACCGCGATCTCGTCCGGCGTACCTTGCTTGAACACGCCCCCCACCCCCACATAAAGCCCCTCGGTGTTCTCTCGAAAGACCATAAACCGAATGTCCTTCTCGGTGCGACCTCGAAGCGGAGTGAGCCGGTCGTGAAGCAATTCAACGGGACGGGCATTCACGTACAGGTCCAGCTTGAAGCGCAGTCCCAACAAGATGTCTGCCGCATGCTGATTCGAAGGAACGCGCGGATCGCCCAGCGCTCCAAAGAGGATGGCGTCAAATTCGTCGCGCAATAACTCCACCGCGCCCGCAGGGAGAGACACTCCCTCGCGCAGATACTTGTCCGCGCCCCAATCAAATTCAACTAGCTCAAGAGGGCGTTTGACCAAAGCGCAGGCAGCTTTCACTACCTTAATCGCCTCCGGAGTCACCTCGACCCCGATGCCGTCTCCGGGAATCACCGCGATGCGCGCCTTTGGGCCGCCGTTGCGTAGGGGAATGCCTGGCAAGCCTTGCCTCCTCGATGATCGTCCGCGGCAAAATTGGGCGATCAGAAAAAGTAGCGCCTATTCTTCCACTCAGTCTGGAGATTGTCTATTTCAGCTTGGCAAATTCCGCGCGGGCAGTTTTCAGGAGGGGGATGTTGGCGTCCGCTGTCTTCCACAAGTCGAAAAATCGCTGATACGAGCTGCGCGCTGCATTTCTGGAGTCAGACTCTGCCTGGGCGCGCGCCTGCCCAAGAAGCGCCAAGGCACCCGACCAACAGTTCCCTACAATGCCCCGGCTGTCAGCCAGCTTCTGAAATTCAGCCTTAGCCTGTGGTCCCCGTTTCGCTGCCAGGTAAGCTTCCCCACGCAGGTACACAGGAATCATGCAGGAATAGCTCAAGTTGCCGATGAGCTGCCCGCGCTCGTAAGACCGCACGGGGTCCAGCAACTCCAATGCCTGAGCCGGCTTTTGGTTCACCAAACTTGCCTGTGCGCGGATTGTGGGCAACCAGCCCGCTTGCACAACAGTATTGGACACGTGCGACGCGGCCAAGTCATCAAGCATGGATTGCGCGCGTCGCGAGTCACCGGTGCGCGTCAAGACAAGAATGGCGAGCGTCTGTGCATCACGGCTAGTCGGCGCAAGATCGAGCGCTTTGTCCGCTTCCGTTCTTGCGTTCTGTGTATCGCCATACACCGCGTCGCGCAACGCGGCGAGCGCCTGCCAAATGGCCGCAGGTTCCGCAAGCTTCGCGTTCTGCGCCGCTCGGACCGCTCGTAAAGAGAGTTCGCGCGCCTTTTGCAAATGTCCCGCGTAGGCTTCCGTATCCGCTTGTAAGGCGAGCATGGCGTCTTCGCCGCCCGCTTTGCCAGCGGACCATTCCATCTCCTTCTGCATAGCGCTGTTGTCGCCCTGCAGGAAGGCCAGCGCGTAGAGCGCCGTGTGCATAGCGGGGTCTTCCAGTTTCCGCGAGAAGCCTAGGCTTAAAACCGAGCGGGCATCGTCGAGCCGCAGGAGCGCAATGTCGGCGGTGGCGACGTTCTCGTACCAGGCCACGCTTCCTGGGTCGAGCCGTAATGCTTGCTGGGCAAAGCTGGCGGCCTGCTCATAGTCGCCGATGAGAAAATATTCCGAGGAGAGATTGCCTTTGGCGATGTCGTCGCGGGGATACAACTCAACCCATTGCTTGTAGCTCTGGATCGCTTTCTGCACGTCTCCTGTACCGAGATCGTAGTACAGGGTTGTAATGTGCAGCCGGTCCCGCACGGTTTGGCGGTCGCCAAGCTCGAATGCCTCCCGGATACTATCGGCGGCTAGCGCGTTTTGGTTCAGGTTGTAGTAGGCGACGGAAAGATTGGATCGTGCGAGAGCAAATCTGGGGTCGATTTCGATAGCCTTTTTCAGGGCAGGAACCGCATCCAGAGAGCCTTGTTCGCGGCTTATCCGCCGTCCTTCCGCAAAGAATTTGATGGCTTCCGGTGAAGCGCTGGTGGCCCGCTCAAGAGGCAAATTGAATTTCTTCACGGAATCCGCATCTTCTCCCAGTTCTCTGCGTAGGTTCGCGGCCGCCTCGCCCAGCACGTGCACCACTTGCCCTTTCCCGCTTGCCTCTTGTTTTGCGTTGGCAATCGTTTTGGAAGCCGCGCAGTCGAAGGTGTCCAGCTTAACTAGGTAGGTGCTGCCGTCTCTGGTGATAGATCCCAACAGGAACACTGTAGCGCCCAGATGCGAGCACAGCTTAGGGGCAAGTTCGCGCGTGACGGGAGTGCTTGCGGGCAGGGACTGAGAACGAAGCGCTTCCGCAACTTTTTCCTCGGAAATGAGATTCAACAGTGGAGACTGCGCAAGACTGATGGACAACGCCTCTCGAAGAGACCCGTCGAAGACGGGATCTCCGGTGGAGTTGGTAAACTCTCCGATCAGCAGCGTGTCTTTATCAGCGAGCTTGATGCTGTTGCTTGCGTACCAAAAACCTCCCGCCATAAGCAGGACTATCACGAGCAGTCCAGCCAGGAAGATTTTGGTCCTCATTGATAACCTCAGGTCCGAATAGACGGGTTGCAAAGAGCCGTTCTGCAGCCGGATCCTCGAATCAAACCAGGGGAAATCTCCAAGATGGCCACGCCGACTTGGCTCGATGGTAGGTGTCCAAAGTGACGCGCGTCAACGAGGTTGCTGAACGAAGTTTACGGAACGGTATTAGCTTTCACGACAGGCCCGCGCCCGGATTCAATCCAGTAAACCCCGCCAAGCGCCATCAATCCGCCAAGCACCTGTTTCCAGGAGCCTTGTTCGCCAAGCCACAAAATTCCAAGAACGGTTGCAAGGACAGGAAGCAAATAGGTGAAGGCCCCTAGTTGCGACGCTTCCAGATACCGCAACAACCAGAAATAAAACACGTACGCCAGAGCCGAACTAAAGACCGCCATGTAGAGCACCGCGGCCCAGGCCCGCCACAACAGATACCAACGCCCTGTCATGTGGAGCAACCAGGCTTCACGTAGCGCCACAGGAAGCACAATAAGGGCGCCCGCAAAATGATTGAAGGCCGTCATAGTCAAGCTGTCGTATTTCCCCGCTGTGCGCTTTCCGAGGACCGCGTACATGGCGAACCCGATAGAGCCCGTCATGGTGATGGCATCGCCCTCGATCGACGCGGAATGCACGGAGATTCCGTTTTCCGAAGCCAGCACCGCAACGCCTGCCAAAGCGATGAGCATGCCGACCACCTTATGCCCGGTGGCCCGCTCGAGCCCAAAGACCACCGCCAGCACAAGGATGTATATTGGCCCCAAGCCAACGATTACCGCAGCATGACTCACGCGCGTGAAATACAGGCCCATCGTGAAGCACATCTGATTCACGGTTACCCCAAAGAAGCCCAGATACAGGAACACCCATAAATCACTCCTCGTGAATCCTTGCCGGCGACGATGCCCGGCTTCAGCGAATACCTCAAACCGCGAGCAAAGGAAATACACGGGAACCATAACCACGCCTGCGATAACCACTCGAAAAGAAGCCAGCGCCAGCGGTGGAAGAAACACCAGGCCAATTTTGGCGGCAATGAAGTTTAAGGCCCAGACGGTCACTAGGATGCCGATGGAGGCGGCAATAGCGGTGCGGCTGGGAGTTCGTCCGCTGGCGGATTCGATTTTCACTGATTCAAGCCAGCCGCTCTTTGCGCACGGTGAGCTTTTCGATGAGATCGAGGCGCGGCTCGAACCCGATTCCCGGCCCTGCCGGAACTCGGATCGTCCCCCGCGCTGAAACGGTCACTTCCGGCGAAATGATGTCTTCCTCCCAATAGCGCTTGCTGGCAGTCACGTCGCCCGGAAGCGAAAAATTGGGCAGCGTGGAGAGCGCAATGTTGTGAGCCCGGCCGATGCCAGATTCCAGCATGCCCCCGCACCAGACGGGCATGCCGTGCTGCTGGCAAACATCATGAATCCGGCGCGCCACCGTAAATCCGCCTACCCGTCCCAGCTTAATGTTGATGATCTTGCAGGCTCCGAGCTCCGCCGCCTCGCGCGCCTGCTCTTCCGTGTGGATGCACTCGTCCAGGCAGATTGGCGTGTCCAACTTCTTTTGAAGCTCGACGTGGCTGTAGAGGTCATCCCAGCCAAGCGGTTGCTCGATCATCATCAGGTAGAAGCCTTCCAGTTGCTTCAAGAGCGGCCAGTCTTCAAGCGTGTAGGCGGAATTGGCGTCCACCATCAGCTTGATCCTCGGAAACTCCTGCCGCAGGCGCCGCACCGGTTCCAAATCTTTTCCCGGCCTGATTTTGATTTTGATCCGCTGATAGCCGGCATCCAGTTCCTTCTTTACAGCAGCCACCAGCTCATCGAGAGAGTCCTTGATGCCAACGGATACTCCGGAAGCAATCTCGTTGCGCGTTCCGCCGATCAGCTTCGCGAGAGGCACGTCCTTTTGCTTGGCCTCCGCGTCCCAAACCGCCGCTTCCAGGGCGCCCTTCGCCATGTTGTGTCCGCGAACGTGCTTCAACAGGCTCCATACTTCGCAGGCAGAATCAAAAACCTTCCCTTTTATCATCGGCCAGAGGAAATCGCGCAGCACAAGCCAGGCGGTGTCTGTGTATTCCGGGCTGTAGAACGGCGACTCTCCCGCAACGCATTCGCCCCAGCCAATCACACCACCCACATCCGCCGCTACAAGAATGATGCGCCGCTGCTCGACGCGGTCCATGCTGGTTTCAAACGGCTCTACCAGATTCATGCAGATTTCGCGAAGCGTGATTCCTCGAATGAGCATGCTCGTGCCGCGATACGCCTTTCCTAGAAGTCGCTCCAGGGAGCGAGCAAGTACGCGCGATTGCCCGGCCCCGTGCGCAAGCCAATTGCCGCATACCGCTTGTCAAACCACTTGGTGAACTCCTCCCGCAGGTGCGCCTGGACTCTCTGGACCTCCGGAGAATTTTCGTTTTGCCAGCGTTCCAGCTCTGCGGGCAGCTCAATGACTGCCGGCGCTTCGACCGGATCTTTAGCGAGGTTTCCAATGGCTGCCACGGCTCGCGCCGAATCGAGCTTCCACTCGACCAGCAATCGGTCAGTCGCCAACCCGCGATGCAGCGGGCTCGTCGTCAGCCCGTACAGATTTGGCAGGTATTCCCGGCAAATCGCGCCCAGCCGGTTCAAGTTGAAGTGCGCGTTGCGAAGCTCGAGCGGATCAAACGTCCATTGGACCAGCCGGATCCCCCGGCTTAGCGCTTCGTCTCGCTGAAACAGCTTCAACATGCGGCCCACGCCGCGGTCGCGATAATCGCTATGGACGCCAGTCATGTGCGAGTGTAAATACGCCTCGCCATCGCGTAAGCCCACCACCGCCAGCGTGTAGCCAACCATCCGGCTACCGTCGAACGCCCCCAGCACCTGCCCGCCCGTGTGCGCCGCCACCACAAACATAGTGGCAGGCTCAACTTCCAGGTCCTGCTCGCCCCAAATTTCCCGCTGCAGCTCCACGCAACTGTGAAACTCTTCGAGCGCCGAGCATTTGCGTATCTGGATATCTTGGCTCATTTCCCCGCCGCCCCTTCAACAAGCGGCTTCTCTTCCTCATTCTTTGTGGCCTCCCAAAGAGCCTCCATCTCTTCCCTCGGGAGATCTTTGAACTCGTGGCCGGACTCGCGCGCCCGCGCTTCCATGGCGCGAAACCGGCGTGAGAATTTCGCATTTGCCTTCTTCAGGGCGATTTCCGGATCAACTTGTAAGAATCTCCCAAGGTTGACGGCGGCAAAGAATAGATCCCCCAGTTCCTCCTCGATTCTCTGGGAATTCCCTGCGCTCAGCGCGGTCTCTAATTCCGCCGTTTCTTCTTGCATTTTTGCGAGGACGCCGCTCGCGTTGTCCCAGTCAAATCCGATTCGTGCAGCCTTACGTGTCAGTTGGAATCCTTCCAGCGTCGCTGGAAGCCCGTGCGAAACCCCGTCGAGCAACGAGGGCTCTTTGGATTCTCCAACTTCTCTGTCCTGATTTCCTTTGCCCAAACGGCGTTCCTCGGCTTTGATCTGCTCCCAATTGCGCAGCACTTCCGCCGAATCTCGCGCGCGTTTCTCCCCGAAAACGTGCGGATGGCGCCGAATCATCTTGTCGTGAATTTCACGAATCACGTCGGCCACGGTGAAGCGGCCTTCTTCCCGCGCGATTTGAGAGTGAAACACAATTTGCAACAGCAGATCCCCCATCTCTTCGGCAAATTTGGCGTCATTTCCGCTGTCGAGTGCTTCCAATACTTCGTAAGCTTCTTCAATCAGGTAGGTTCTCAACGACTGATGCGTTTGCTCGCGGTCCCAGGGACAACCTTTGGGCGCGCGCAACCTGGCTTGCACCGCAACCAGTTTCTCAAACCACAGGCCAGCTCCCAGCGGCTTCTGTTTTGCTGGCTTTCCTTTGTCGTGCGACTTTTTTGCTGCTTTCTTCTTCTTCGGTTTGGCGGTCGCGGGCATCTGTTTGTTGGCTTTCGCAGCGTGAAGCAAGCGTTCCACTTTAAGGGGCAACACGCCGTTTGACAAGGCGGCCGGCACTGGGGCGGCTTGAATTTTGTAATTCGCGACGCCATAGGTGCCAAAATTCAATCAGACCACGACAAGGGTAGTGGGTCAGCTTGGATTTTTTGTTTAGTGACACAATAAGTCAAAAATCCAAACTGACCACTACTCTACAAGGCGTTTCAGCAACGCAAATTAGCCAGCCTCTCTCTGACGCCCAACCACTACCGAAATTCTCAGTGTTTACACATGACATCTCTTGGCTTTCCGTCGTCTAGAACGGCATGTCTTGGTGCGTAGTGTCATGCAGCCAAAGACCGCCTTTGGAGCAAACCGCCCCAACTGTACTTGTGGTTGCCGGCAAGAAATCATCGAAGAGTACATTCCGGGCGACGCTTTGACTACAGGAGAGGATACAGCGATGACTATCAATCGGCTTGTTGCATCCGGGATTATCTTGTTGGGCTTACTCCATTCCAATTTTGCTTTGAGCGCGACAACCCCATCCGCAGCAAACGGAATCGATCACGTCTGGTTCGGTACCTTCACCAACACCCTTCCTGATGGAAAAATCAGCCACGATGTGACAGCGCTCATATTGGAGCAGGACGGTTCGAAGCTCTCAGGAAGCGTTGGCCCATCCATAGATCGTTTAGCTCCGATCGTAGCCGGGAGCATTAGCGGCAACAACATTTCGTTCCACATAGAGTCTGGTGGAGGCATTGCCTTCGCTCTTCATTTAAACGACGGCCATCTTGTTGGAACGGCAAGCGGGAGCAGAGTGAACGCGGTTCTGGATTTAACCCCGGCTCCGGGGCTTATGCCGCATGCGCAGCTCGTCGCGGAGATAACTGCAGCGGACGCGCGAAACTTCACTGCCTATGACAGTTGTAACGCCGATCAGTACATGGCGTCTCTCAGCCCGGATCTTGAGTTCTATCAGGACAATCAACCTGTCAAAAATCGACAGGAGATTATCGACTCTCTGAATTATCGCTGCGCGGAAGGCATAAAATTGCGGCGGGAGCTAGACCAGTCTTCGCTGATCATCAATTCGGCTCCCCCATACTACGCGATCGAGGCAGGCCTCCACCGAATCTATTCGAAGCAGCCTGACGGCAGCGAACATCTCGAAGCAACTGGGCGGTTTACGCTGGTGTGGAGCAAAAAGAGGGGAACGTGGCAGCTAACTCGTGTAGTCAGTTATGATCACCGCTAATTTTGGATCGCGAAATTTCGGAGGAAGGCCGTGAAAAAGTATTTGCTAATGCTTGGGCTGGTGGGGGCTGGTGGCTCACTGAATTCTTTGCTCAGCCTTCTGAGCGCGAGGAAAGGCTATCATCTTCGCGATTTGTGACAACAGGCACCTGCGTGGGTGCCCCACCTTTTCGCCGTTGGTTCTTGAAAAGGTGGGCGATTCTTCTTCTTCGTTCTCCTCCCCGGAAGAACCAGCTGAGTGCCAGATACTATGATTCGCAAGATCCCCTGGTGCAAGTTTCAAGCGGGCCATGCGATGCTCCGGCGACGTGAGCTGGCCAGCCGTGCTAAACTGAAATAGGAAATAAATCACTGAGGAAGCACCTTGTCTGACCACAAACAGGAAGACTCATTTCGCGTAATCGATCGCCGGCCATTCACCTCGGAAGGTGAGTTGCGCCAGGACGTCGTCGAGCAGCAAGAGCGGGAAGCCAAGCGCGAAGCGGCAAAAGCGCCGCCGGCGGCCCCTGAACAGGCTAAATCGCCGGCCACCCCGCCGCCCGCTGACGCGCCGAAACGCCTTGCCGCGTTCGAGAATTTAGTTCGCATGCTCGGCCAAAACGCCGCCATGGTTTTGGGAGCCTATGCCGATCCGCGGACCGGGCAACCCATGATCGATCCCGAAGCCGCGCGCGAGCTGATCGACATGCTCGATGCCTTGCACGAAAAAACCAAAGGCAATTTGACGCCGGACGAAGAGAGTCTGCTTCTGGACTTGCTTGGCAAGCTGAAGCTGACTTACGTGGAGATTAACCAGGCGGTGGCCGCTGAAGCGGCAACGAAAGCCAAGGCCAAGACGCGCTAGCGCCGCTCCAACTTCTTGCGCCAAGCGAAGGGTTTCAAGAAGCGGCTTGGCTCGGAATCAAGCCGTCCAATAATTGTGTCGCACGAGTTGGAGCGGCACTAGCCGCGTGTGCAGGCGGTCCGCTTCCGCCGCTCGGCCGCAAAGATTGCTTCTGACTTACTGACCATGCCCCGCACCCCGCTCAAAATCACCGTTCTCGGTTCCGGAACGTCCATGGGCGTGCCCACGCTCGGCTGCCCCTGCCGCGTTTGCGCCTCGCCTGACCCCCACGATAAACGTTTGCGTCCTTCCCTGTTGCTCTCTCGCAATGGCCAGAACATCGTCATCGACACGACTCCTGATTTTCGCCAGCAAGCTCTGCGCGCCGGCATGGATCGCCTCGACGCCATCCTCCTCACTCATGCCCACGCCGACCACATTTTGGGGTTTGATGATATTAGGCCGTACAACATTCGCCAGCGCGCGGCGCTTCCCGTTTACAGCAATGAGGAAACGTTTCGAATCATCCGGCGCGTCTTCGCCTACGTCTTCGACGACAAGCCGACGCTGAGCACCGTTCCCAGCGTGACGCTCAGTGTTATCGACGGGCCATTCCAGCTTCTCGGCGTTCCGTTCGTTCCCGTGCCACTGCTCCACGGCGACATGAACGTGCTCGGTTTCCGCTTCGGGCGCGCCGCATATCTCACCGACTTCAGCTCCATGCCGGATTCATCGATGGCCCTTCTCGAAGGGCTCGACGATCTTATCCTCGACGCTCTTCGCGACATTCCGCACCCGATGCATCAGACTGTCGATCAGGCGCTCGCACTTATCGGCAAACTCAAACCGCGGCGCGCGTGGTTCACGCATATCGCGCATGACCTGCCGCACGCCGAAACCAACGAGCGTCTTGCAAAACTCGGCTATCCCCAGGTGCAACTTGCGTATGACGGCTTGCAGTTCGAGGTGCGCGTTGACGCAACTGAAGAAGCGACTCGTGAAAACGAGTGCGAGAAAGCGTCCGCTGTCGCTGCAGGAGGCGGGCAACCGCCACGTCTAACAACGTTCACTTCTTCGGAGGCCTGGGCTTTGCGGTTTGCGAAATTCGATCACAGCAGCGTGCTCGCGATTGGCAGCTTCGACGGGATCCATCTTGGCCACCAAGCCGTGTTGCGCTGCACCGCTGAGCGCGCCCGCGCCCTCAACGCCGTGCCCACGGCGTTGACGTTTGATCCCTCGCCGCGCAAAGTGCTCCGGCCGGAGACCGCTCCGCTGCAAATCACTACCATTGCCCAGCGGCTCGAAGCCTTCCGCGCTCTGGGACTCGAAGCCGCCATCGTGCTTCCCTTCACTCTTGAATTGTCGCGGCTTACGCCGGAAGAATTCGTTCTGCAAATTCTGGTTCGTAACCTGCGCATCCGCGCCGCATTTGTCGGGGAAGATTTTCGCTTCGGGCACAAACAAGCCGGCGATGTGAAACTGCTCCGCGAACTCGGCGCTGCTCACGGATTTGAAGTCGTGGTGCTTCCTCCCGTGTTCTACTGCCGAGAAGTGGTGTCCAGCACACTGATTCGAAAAGAGGTGTCCGAGGGAGATGTTTCTCGCGCCGGACGCTTGCTGGGAGCGCCATTCGTCCTCAGTGGAAAAGTGATTCAGGGTACAGGAACCGGCCGTCGTTTCACTTTTCCCACGCTAAATCTTGCGGCCGAGCAAGAATTGCTCCCGCGCCGCGGCGTGTACATTACGCGCACTCGCCTGGATGGCGAGCAAAGCAGCTGGCGCTCGGTTACCAACATTGGGATGCGCCCAACGTTCGACGGCTCCGCGCTTAGCATCGAAACGCACGTTCTTGATGTAGGGGCGGGCTTTAGCCCGTCCCTCCTTTCTTCCCCACCCAATCGCATCGAGGTAAAGTTTTGGGAGCGGCTGCGCGACGAAAAAAAATTCAGCGGGCCCGAAGAGCTACGCGCGCAAATCGCCCTCGACATCGCCGCGGCCAACAAATACTTCTCGCGCCTCCGTCGTTTCCGCTCGATTCGCAACGCCTCGTTTTCCACCTCGCGTTCCTAGGTGTAGTGGCGGGTCTTCAGACCCGTGAGCTTCTCCTCTTTTTCGTGATCCGTGTCCCGTGGTTCGTGACCCCGTGAAAACGACGGAATCCCCGTACGCGCCGCTGGCGGATACGGGGAACAAAGGAAGCGAGTTCGAAGCGCGCCTATTGTCGGACCTAAAGGTCCGACCCCCGACTAAAGAACCGTTTGCAGTTGGCAGTGGAGCCAAGAATCCCCACACGCCTGTTCATGGTACGCTCGCCACGATCCCTCTTCCCTTCAGGAGGTACCATGAATATAAGCCGCCGCGAAGTTTTGGCAGGATTTGGAAGCATGGCGGCTTTAAACGCAACTTCTGCAGTTCGTTCTCACGCGCTCGCTTTCACGGCTGAATCCCCGCGCGGAGCCGCCGCACTTCCCGCGAAACGTGACTTTTCGATTCCGGAAGGCTTGACGTATCTCAACTCCGCGAATACTCACCCCATTCCGACGGCAGGTTTGGAGGCCCTGCGGGACTACGCCGACCGCCGCGCCCGCCCCGAAGTCGTTTCCCAGCCATTGCACAAAAAACCCATCGATCTCAAAGCCGAATTCGCGTCATTGATTAACGCGAAGAAGTCGGAGATCAGCTTCATACCCAACACCAGTACTGGAGAAAACCTGGTTGTCAACGGGTTGGATATTCCGCGCTCCGGGGGAAATGTGGTAACCGATGCGTTGCATTTTGACGGCGCCCTTTTGCACCTCCAAGCCCTTCAACAGAGCGCTGGACTCGATCTTCGCGTGGTGAAGCCGCGCGAGTGGCGGATTGAGTTGAAGGATTTGGAGCGCGCCATCGATAAAAAGACAAGGCTCGTGGAGCTCTCGCTGGTCGCCATGGACAATGGGTTTCAGCATGACTTAAAGGCGGTATGCGCCCTCGCTCACGCCAACGGCGCCTTTGTGTACGCCGATATCATTCAGGCAGCGGGGAATACACCGATTGACGTTCGGGCATCCGGTGTGGATTTTTGCGCTTGCTCCAGCTTCAAGTGGCTCATGGGGGATTTCGGGCTAGGCTTTCTATTCGTCAAAGAATCACTCCTCGATAAGGTGATTCAGCGCACGCAATACGGTTATTACCAGGCCCAGGAATTGGAGTCCCATTTCTTGCCGGGCGACACGCCGGGAGCTGCGCCGTACTCCTGGCAACTGAGTCCTGATGCTACTGGCCATTTCGAGGTGGGAACGCAGGCAATCGGAGCGGGAGAGGTTCTGGCCGAATCCCTTCCCTACATTCGCAGTTTGGGTGTGGAGAATATCCAAGCTCATCGGCAACCTCTCCTCAAGAAACTGCGCGAGGAGATGCCGCGTCTCGGATTTCAACCGCTGACGCCGCCCGAATCAACTTCGGCGATTATTAGCTTCGTCGTTCCTAATCCTGACGAAGTCCGAAAGCGTTTGGCCAAAGCTCAGGTGAACGCTCGCGTTTCCGAACGCTATATTCGGATTTCGCCTTCCATCTTCAATGACCTGAGCGACGTCGATCGGCTCCTCGAAGCTCTAGCGTAGCCGCTCATTTAGGGCCGGCTCCACCGTTCATCCCGCAGAAGTCGGCGGGATGGGGCAGAGGTGCAAGACTCTTTTCAAAAAGAAAGCGGGGCGCCCTCTCAAAGAAGGCGCCCCGCGGGAATTAATTCAGGTCTTTATTGGCGATCGTCGTCGTCACGATGATGTTTTTTGAACCAGCCTTTGTGCTTGCCGTTGTCGTGCCAGCGGCCGCGGTCGCGATCGTGGTCATCGTCCCAGTGATGGTCGTGCTCGAAGCGCCCGCGCTCACCGTTCCAGTAGCCACCGTAGTAGTGGCCCTCTCGATAGTAGGGAGCGATCCAGACCGCGCCAACGTATGGCGGACGCGTCCAGTAGCCCTCGTGCCAGCGATATTGCCCCTCCACCGGATACCAATAGCCGTCGACCCACGCATACTGCTCTACCGGACCGGGGCATGGCGGCCGAACAGCGACCACGCGCGGCTCAGGCGGTGCGCCGATCTGAACTCCGATGGAAACCTGACTGAACGCTGCAGGCGCGCCGGCAAGAAGTGTGCCTGCGAGCAGCAGCATTCCTAACCACGTCTTGTAGTTGAGTTTCATGTTCCCTTCCTCTCTCCGCGTTCCTGTAGTGCCGCGGGCGGTACCTACGTTGATTGTGAAGTAGCTGGGGCCGCAGTGAGCTGGGTGGGTTGCGGCGTGGTGCTATACAAGTATAAACACCTTTGAGGGCTTTTTGTTGCGAGGTGACTACGCGAGTGCCCTAGGTTTGGTTTCTAAACCTGGGCCTTGCGTCCTTCTTTCAAGTGTCATCCCGAGCGCGGTGAAGGATCTTCATTGCGATGGTTTACCCTGCTTGCCCTGTTTACCCTGAGCCCCGAAGGGAGCTTCGAGGGGAGCCTCGAGGGGCCGCCTGCTAACCTTCAGCGCGAACCTGTAGTCTATTCGTTTAACCCTAATTGGAGCGCCTCGAACAACTCAAGGAGGACCCCATGTCGAATCGTGCTATCTGTTGCGCCATGCGAGCCATGAAAACGACATTACTCCTGCCGGTTGTTGTTCTCGCCTTGAGTGTTCCTATCTCTGCAGCACCTATGACGAACGATGATAGAGAGCACCTGCTCGTGCACTTTGAGATGACTGGACAAATGGTGGCCGAGCAAGTGCGAGGGCTGTCGCAGGCGCAACTGGAATACAAGGCTTCCCCGGATCGCTGGAGCATTCGAGAGTGTGTTTCCCATTTGGCGGTCGCGGAACCCGACTATTGGCGTGAACTGATGGCAGCGGTAAAGGCGCCTCCCAACATGAAGGGCAAGAGATCGTCGGCTACCGATGCCGACATCATGTGGTACGGGATCGATCGAGTGGTGCATACCAAAACCGGCGGCGGACACGAAAAAGTCGATACCTACAAGGAGCTCAGCGAAGCTCTCGCCAAATTCCAGGCGCTGCGAGCCACGATGATTGAGTACATCAAAACGACGCACGACGACTTGCGCGCGCACAGCTTCGGAGGAAAAGAACCGATTGATTGCTGGCAGTGGATGCTCGAAATCTCCACTCATGCGGAACGCCATATTCAGCAAATTCGTGAAATCAAGGCTGATCCCAGCTTCCCCCAAAAATAA
>Ga0126378_10000371_pt1 | contig 33991 bp, 33 predicted proteins | sample PanSoiMetPlot_23_FD_92587 | JGI IMG/M metagenome (GOLD analysis project Ga0126378, IMG submission 92587) | Tropical forest soil microbial communities from Panama - MetaG Plot_23 | ecosystem: Environmental > Terrestrial > Soil > Tropical forest > Bulk soil | place: Panama | collected 2016-02-17
AGCCTTGTGACTGTCCACGCATGACTCGGGGACGGTACGGCTTGCTAGGCCTTTACCGCACGCCTCTTTCATTCGCTACTCCCCGTCGGTTTATCCCGGCGCACCTCCATGCTTCCTTCAGACCCCACCTCGCGGTGACGCCCTTGCGCTTCGCTATCCTTCACCTCCATCAGGTTGGAACGGGACTCTCACCCGTTAGCCGCCGAACATGCGTGGCGTACAACAAAAGCCTCCCGGCCGTAACCGGGAGGCTCTTCCTGCCCCGTTGCATAGAAACCAGTTAACTGTGTGCTGCCGCGGCTGCTTTGGCCATCTTTGCGGCATATTCTTTCGAGCGCCGCTCCATTTCCGCCGGGGCAACATCTTCGATGTGCTGTGCGAGCCCCCACTGGTGTCCAAACGGGTCCGTCAGTTTGCCATAGCGGTCGCCCCAGAACTGATTCTCCAGCGGCATTTCCACTTTAGCGCCCGCAGCAACGGCGCGGTTGAAAACGGCATCTACGTTTTCCGTGTAAAGAAAAATGCCGCAGGCATTCTTCGTGCCCGGCGTGGGTGCGGCGTTCATGCCGGGGATTTCATCGGAAAGGAAGATGTGGGAATCACCGATCTTCAACTCGGCGTGACCGATTTTGCCGTCGGGGCCTTTCATGCATAGCGTTTCTTCGGCGCCAAGGACCGTCTTATAAAAATCAAGAGCCTTTGCGGCGTTCTTGCAGGTCAGATAAGGGATAACGCTGTGATACCCCTCGGGAATTGCTCGGACGGATTTTGACATGTTGCCTCCTAGGAGATTTGATGTGTGCGCACAGAAACGGTAGGGAGCTGGAGCTCGGTAGAGTTATGCGCAATTTCGTGATACTCCCGTGCGGAAGCCGTGTCAACAACCCCGCGTAAAATAGGCTAGGCTTGCAGAAGCCAAGGAGGGCGGCAATGCGATACGACTTCCTGGTAGAAACCTATGAGACAGAACGCGTCAAGGTGCTCAGCGTGTGGAGCGAATTTCATGACGAAGATTTACCGGCGCGGCCCCGCACGGGCGATCCGCGAGGGCGCAGCGTTCGCGAACAAATGGTTCATCAATGCGTTAGCGAGAATCTCTGGTTCATGAACATGCTAGGAATTGACGTCGCCGCCCCGCCGCTTCCTACGCCCGAAACGCGCATCGAATTCATCAAGCGTTATGCCGAAGACAGCGAGAAGCGGCTGGAGGCACTAAAAGTTAAAGACGAAGCCTGGTGGGACTCCCAAGCGAAATTCTTCGACGCGCATCGTTCGCGAGCATGGGTGATGGTTAGGCGCATCGCCCACACGGCCCATCACCGCGGCCAGCAAATGGCCATGCTGCGCATGCTGGGCCGCGATTTGCACAGCAATTACGGTCCCACCGCTGACACGGGCGGCCTGATGCAAAATCACGCGCCGACTATCTACGCCTACGATGGCGTGGAGAAACTCGTGGCTGGAGAATTGGCCGGTGGCACGAAAAGAAAACTTCCGGGCGGCGGCGAAAAACCAGTCACCGAGCGCCCGGAGTGAAAATTTATGAGTCGTAAGTTTGAAGTAAAGAACAAAAAACCGGAAGAAGTTGGGCTTTCTTGTTCGCTTCGTCGAAAGCAGGAACCAAGCTCCGACTACAAACCCGATTTGCTTCTGCTCAGAACTCAAAACCTACGACTGGTGACTGGTCTTACTGCGGCTTGGTGATGACACCGCACGCGATGCGCGCAGGAGCGGCGGTGCCGGTTCCACCCGCGACCGCGTGAATGACAATCGCTGTTCCGCCATTGCTGAACACCGAACTTGCATCGTCACCCAGCGTCACATTAGGCGCAAGCGTGCTGGCGTGAGCCGTGCCGTCCGCTCCAACGATCAGCGCAAAGTCCGGAATGTCGCCCGCAGGCATCATACCCTCATGTCCTGCATGTCCCCCGCCGAAGTGCGGACCTGCCGACTTGAAATCAGGAGGCTCGCATTTCGCGAATTGATGAATGTGGAGCGAGTGTTCGCCCGGGGGAAGATTCTTGATGTCCAGAGTAATCTTGACGCCTTTCTCGGCGGGCGACAGCGTGGCCGTCCCAACGGTTTGTCCTTGCACGTTCTTGATGTCCACCGTGACCGGCTTGGTGGCCGAATGGGACTGCGCAAAAGTGCCGCCGGCAGCTGCAGCAATCAGCGCGGCGCAAAAAATAGCTCTCATGCAATTCTCCTCGTTGCCGAAGTTTGCGAAGCTTTGAACTCTCTCTACAAAATCGCCCCAGCCCAATGTAGCGCAATTTCGCGCCCGCAAGTAACACCCTGTTTCCAAATCAACACGCTGTGACGCTTTTCCACACCGGCCGTCCAATGGTACCTGGAGCTGAAATCGGGCATCCTAGGTACTCCAGCTAAGCTGAGCGACGACCAAATCACGCAACGGAGAAAGGCTTCCCAGATGGCACCTCTTCGAATGAAGATTGCTTTTTGCTTCGCGGCCAGCTTGTTGATGGTCGCGTATTTGCCGGCACAAGTAACGCACGGACAAAAACCAAAATTGCCCGCGCCGTTTGAAACAAAATCCTCGGGCAATGGGCCCGACAGAGAAAATCCACCCGCCGGATTCCTTCCCACCGTGCCTGCAGGATTCAAAGTGAATGTCTACGTGAGCGGCATCCGCAGGCCGCGATGGCTTACGGTTGCGCCGAACGGGGATATTTTCCTCGCCGACACAACCGGCAAAGGCCAAGTTCTCGTCCTGCACAGCGGCAAGGACACCAGTGTTGCGCCCGAGCGCGAAGTGTTTGTGGACGGGATGAACCGCCCGTTCGGCATCGCCTTCCACGACGACCATGTCTACGTCGGCAACATGAACGAGCTGGTGCGCTTCAAGTACGATCCCAAAACTTCAAAACGGCTGGGAGAAAAAGAGCATTTGTTGGATTTGCCGTCCGGGGGACACGATACGCGCTCGGTGGCGGTTGCGCCCGATGGCAAACATCTATTCGTCTCGGTCGGGTCGAACTCGAACATCAACACCGGCGAAGCACCTATCCGCGCAGCCGTAACGATTTGCGATCTCGACGGAAAGAATGCTCGACGGTATGCCACGGGGCTGCGGAATCCCGTCGGGTTGGCCATCGAACCAGTCACTGGAAAGGTCTGGACGAGCGTCAATGAGCGCGACGAACTCGGCGACGATTTGCCACCGGATTATTTCACTTCGCTAAAAGACGGCGGATTCTACGGCTGGCCGTACAGCTATATCGGCGGCAACGTGGATCCGCGCGTGGAGCCGCAGCATCCGGAACTAGTGAAGCGCGCAATTATTCCTGACGTGCTATTGGGAGCGCACGTGGCGCCCCTACAATTCGCGTTTTACAACGGCAAACAATTCCCGGAAAAGTATTGGGGCGGCGCCTTCGTTTGCGAACACGGTTCCTGGAACCGCGCGAAGCGCTCGGGCTATCAGGTCGCATTCGTTGCGTTCAAGAACGGAGAGGCGTCGGGCGATCCAGCACCCTTCCTAACGGGGTTTGTGCCAGATCCGACCCAGAAGGATGTTTTGGGCCGTCCCGTGGGGGTCGCCGTCGCTCCTGATGGCGCCCTGCTCGTCTCCGACGACGGCGCCGGCGTCGTCTATCGCATCTCCACAACCAAGTGAAAACCAAGAGACCAAGCACGCGCCTCTAGGCGCATCTATGACCGAGCATATCTTTGCAGAACGGACCAGCTAGCAGGGTCATTGAACTCCAATCCGAGGCTATAGCGGTCATCCGGCAAGTGCTGGCAGTAAACGACTTCCGCAACCGCGGGCTCTTCATTTACCGGGGTAATCCTTACCAACTCGCCAGGATGCCAAAGGAATTTGGAAAATACACGAGCGCCGCACGGACTGATGTTATCTGTGCATGTCCTTTCCACTCCATCTGTGTCGGCGGCCGCGCCATGGCACAGCCGGACCACTACTATAATCGACAGCCGATTTTCCTTTCTGCCTGCGAGTCTCGGCTCGATAGTAATTCCTCTAGTGAATTTCAGCTCGGTATATATGGACCCGTTGCGGCGGTCTTTCGGCCTGCGAGCGTTCATTTGGACCTTGAGGCTGGGAGTGATTTCCGTTACCGGGGTGAATTAAATCTCTGCGTGTGATCGACATCGTTCAGCATGAACACGAACATGAACACCGAATTCGCTAGCCCACCTCTACCCTTTTGATATCAATCCGCGGAGCCATTAGCAATCCAGTGAAACCCTGAATCTCTTGTACCAGGATTAATGTAAAGCCTTTGGTCAACTCCTTAACCATCAATTCCTTAGCAATTAATTGGTCAAAGCCCGGTCCACGAAAACGCAACACCAGCCTAGCTTTCTCCTCCCAATGCCGGGTCCGGCGTCCCTCCGAAGCAGAATGACGATGGGTTTCCCATCGCGACTCAGCTCTCTGGTTCGACTCCTGGCTAAACCATTCGCTGCTCACATGGTGCTCTCCACTATCCGCTTTGCCGCGCAAAGCGACGCCTGCAGACCAAAATCGGCTCTGCGGAATGGGGAGGATTCCCAGAAAAGAAAAAAATATTCGAGGGATTACCCTCGCAAGAAGACACTTGATTCGAGACCAATCGTCGCAGGACGCGAGCACATTAGGCATGGTCCGCTCTCACCCTGTGGCGTCCAACGACGGCGCCGGAGTCGTCTACCGGATTCCATCACGAAGTAAAAATTGTCTTCGCCGTTCCTCCTTACTGGAGAACGAATCGCGCTTGAGGCATTTCCCCTTTTTGTGATACTCACACCATCACCATGCTGAAAAGAGTCGCCGTCAGTGTCCTCGCCCTGACTCTCTGTCCTCGCATCGCCGTTTCTCAGTCCAGTCCGGACGCAAAGCCAGCCAACATTGTTCTCGTCAAAGCCGCGCGCCTCCTCGACGTCACCGCGGGTCGCTACATCGAAAACGCCGCGGTCCTCATCGAAGGCGAACGTATCAGCGAAGTCGGTCCCGCCGCGAAGATCCAATCTCACGCGCCCAAATCCGCAAAAATGATCGACCTCGCCGGCGCAACGTTGCTTCCCGGCCTCATCGACTGCCACACCCACCTCATGGCGCGCACCACCCCCGGTCCCGACGGCTACATCCTCGACCTCGCCAAAAAGTCCCAGGCTTTTCGCGCCCTCGAAGGCGCCGCTGACGCGCGCGTCACCCTCCATGCCGGTTTCACTACCGTTCGCGATCTGGAAAGCGAAGGCTCCGGGTATGCCGATGTCGCCCTTCGTGACGCGATCCATCAAGGCTTGGTCGAAGGCCCGCGCATGAAGGTCGCAACGCGCGCCATCACCGCTGTCGGTCAGTACCATCCCTTCGGCGTTTCCCCCGATTTGCGCGATTTTCCCACCGGCGCTCAAATGATTAGCGGTCCCGAAGAAGCTCGCCGTGCCGTCCGAGAACAAATCGGCTACGGCGCCGACCTCATCAAAGTTTATGCGGATTGGAATACTCCCACTCTTACGGTCGAAGAAATGCGTGTCGTCGTTGAGGAAGCGCACAAGCTCCAGCGCAAAGTCGCCGCGCATGCCTCAACCCCCGAAGGCATCTTCAACGCGATTACGGCCGGTGTGGATTCCATCGAGCACGGCCATGCCGCCGACCGTAAAGATCTCGAGTTGATGAAGGAAAAGGGGATCTTTCTTGTTCCAACGGTGGGAGGCGTGGACGCCAACTACGCGCGGCGCTCGCCAACCTTTACGCCGGAGGAGCGCAAATCCTGGGATGGTTTTCTCCAGATGATCCAGGACTCGGTCCAACTCGCCAAATCGCTCGGCGTAAAAATCGCCAACGGCTACGACGCCGGCAGTGCAGAGCGCCAGGGCAAAAACGCCGAAGAGCTCATCTCTCTCACAAAGCACGGCCTCACTCCGCTCGAAGCCATCCGCGCCGCTACCACAACGGCCGCCGAACTTCTCGACGGGCAAGACCACGTCGGCTCCATCGAACAAGGCAAACTCGCCGACATCATCGCCGTTCAGGGCGATCCTCTGACGGATATCACCATCCTGCGCCAGGTCAAATTCGTAATGAAGGGCGGCGCCGTAGTCACGGACACATTCCACGCTCCAGCCGATTAATTCTGCCCACGTCGTGCGCTACTCGTGGCTCAGGAAAAAGAGAACGTAGATCGGAACTTAGGTTGGGGCTCGATGGATAGAACGGCAGACTTGGACGCGGCTCTGGAATTTGTCATTGGCCGGATTGAGGAACAGCCATAGCACTCTTCCTCGTCGTCGGGGACCAACGCTGAACCTTACTGCACTGGAGAGAGATCGTTTCTGGGCCCGGCGTTATCTTGTTTCTAGCGTACTTCGCTTCCCGGCGATTGGGAAAAATGCGGTTAGAGAAACATCTCAAGAGATGCAGGTTAGCGTCCCGCTTTACAGACATAGCCGCCAATGACTCATTCGGGCGCTCGACTCGGGGACGAGTCCGAGTACCCCACGATTAGCGACTCTCGAAATGGAAGATGTCCACAACGATATTGGTCGTGCGATTCAGCAGGACGATGTGTCCGCCAATCAAGACATGCTGGCAATCAGGAGGGGGCGGAGGCAGCCGGCGTTCCAGATCCTCAGGGCACGGTTGGATTCGCTTCTGCAGTCCCGGCGGAAGCGATCCGCGTCGCACAAGCTGCTTTTCCAACCCTGGTGGCAGCCGGTCCTTCTTCGCGAGTCCTGGCGGAAGGTTGCTTTGATGATCGTCATACCATCCGCGAATGTCGTTGTCATGGGCCTTGTAGTAATGCTCGCCTTGGTCGTCGTCGTCTCCGTGCTTGTTGTGCCCTTTTCCGTGTCCGTTGCCTTGTGCGAGTGTGGAACTGGCGGTCAGCACAAGAAAACTTAGCGCAAACGCGAACATCCACTTTAGAGATTTCATTTCACCACTCCGATCTGAACGTGCTCACATCACACGCGAAGAAAAGCGGGCCGGAGACATGCTACCTCCGGCCCTATCTTGAACCAAGTGCCTAACAAAAACCTTGTGCGGCACTTCTTAGTGTTTGTTAGGGCTGAAGCCTCGGCGACGCTTTTTCGAGCGTTGCCGTCAGGGTGTGTCCAGCTTCAGGAGCCTGAACAGCGGACTCCCGAACGATTTGCGCTGCGGTGATATTGCGGCCGTACAGGTCACGATTGCCGCCATTGTCTGGCCGCAACGTCGACCCTTCTACAGCAACGCCCGCAAACACGCCGCGCGCGCGGGAATAAGTCAGAATCTCGGAGCGCATGAATGCATCCGTGTCCGCTGCCGCCGAGCGTCCTTTCGGCCCGCCGGCCACAGACACGTCTGCGCCGAGTTTGACTTTGCTGTGCAACAGGCTGTCTGCCCCACGATCGTTAATCACCAGGAACACATAGTCCGTTGCCTCACCCCCAGCTTGCAGACCGAGGTTGCCGCCCTCCAGCGCATACATTGCCGGAGCGCCCCAGGGTCCGGTGAAATTCCTGCCGGTCCGGCAAACCATGGCTCCTCTGCCATAGCTCGCACCCACAATAAAGGCCGCCTTAAGCACGGATGGCATTACCACCACGCACCGGGCCTTGCTCAGCAGGTCAGAAGGAATATCGTCTGGAATATTCAGGACTTCCTTCATCACCTTGCCAGCGTTTTGCAAACGGTCTCTTTCCGAGTGGGTGTCGCCCACCGACGATGTTGGAATCAAAAGGGCGAACACTCCCGCCACCGCTCCCAACAACGTGACCCAACGTCTCATGTTCATGCCTACCCCCTAAATCATGATTTGACTCATGGTTTAAACGCACATGCACTACATGTGGTGCGATGCACCACCTGGCCCAGAAGCAGCCATCAGGGCGCATTCCGGTGCCCAGATGGGGAGTTTTTTGTAGGTCTTGCGCCTAAGTAATTTAGATTCTGCGAGGTAGCATCAGACCTTGAAGCCTCATGAGGCTTCGGGAGGTGTCAAAGAGCGGTACTAGTCCCGGTAATTGTTGCCTTCAGCGACCTCCCTTTACGGGGCTACGGGATTGCATTCGTTTTCTGGATTATTAAGGCCCACCGTCGACCCGTTCACGGTTCAAGTCGGTCGGTATCCCGTTTAGAATGCGCAGTGACGACAGCCGCGAGTCACCTGCACTTTCGGTTTGGTGAAGGAGAAATTCAAATGCACAGGCGATTGTTTTTCAAGACGGTGGCGGTCGGCGTGTATACGTTCCTACATGCGCCGCTGCTGTACGCGGCTTTGCCGAAGATGAAGATTACGCGTGTGCGGGCTTATGCGCCGCCGAATCCGAATCCGCTGTTCAATCAGGCCGATACGGTGGTGACCATCGAGACCGACGCGGGAATCACGGGCGTTGGCGAGGGCGGTTTTCCCGATGCGCTGAAACAGTGCGCCGGCCGGTTGATCGGGCAGGATCCGCAGCGCATCGAACGGTTGTGGCAGGACATGTCGCGGGCGTTCTTCTATCCGCCCGGGCGCGAAAAGGAAGATGCGCTCGGCGCGCTCGACCTGGCGCTGTGGGACATCAAGGGCAAAGTGCTAAAGCTGCCGGTGCACGAAATCCTGGGCGGCATGGCGCGGAACTACTGCGAATGCTACAACACCGCCGGGATCATTCCGGGGATCAAGCCGGGGATGAGCGTGAAGGAGCGCGCGGCGGCGACGATCGCGGCGGGTTATCGCGCATTTCGCATGGGCGCAGCGGACACTCCGGCGAATACCACGTTCAATACGCACCAGAAGCTGAATCAGCTTTACGAAGAGTGCGTGCAAGCGCGCGAAGGCGTGGGGAAAGATGGCGATTGGTGCGTGGATTTTCATCAGCGATTCGATCTGTCGGACGCCATTCGCGGATGCGATCTCATCGAGCCGCTTGCGCCCTACTTTGTCGAAGATCCCGTGCGTGCCGAGGCTTTTGGCGAAGATCTTCCGCGCCTGCGAAAGCTCGTGAAAGTCCCGATCGCGGCCGGCGAGGAATGGGGAAATCGCTGGGACTTCAATCCGTTGGTGGAGAACCACGAAATTGATTACCTCCGCGCCACGCTGCCGAACGTTGGCGGCATTACCGAAATGATGAAGATCGCCGCGATTTGCGAGACGCACTTCGTGGGCATCGTGCCGCACTTCACCGGACCGATCGCCACCGCCGCGCTGGTGCATTCACTGGGTACGTTCTCCGGGCCGCTGCTGATGGAATACAACTTTGAAGGTCGCGAGCTTCCGCATGTGCCCGTCTGCCCGGATTTCAAGAACGGCAAGCTCTATCCCAACGACCGGCCGGGACTCGGCGTCGAGCTGGACATGAGCAAGCTGACGCAAATTCTCGAAGTCACGAAATACGACACCAATCGCGCCCAAACGTATTTTCGCCCCGACGGGTCAATTACAAACTGGTAGCGAGGAGGAAAGGTCGGGACAAGACGCAAATCGCAGTTCCTGAAAAGCGCGGTTAGCCAGGACTTGGGCTGTCGCTGTAAGCTCCTGTTCGTAAAGAGGGAGCCGCGACCTCGAGTACCCAACGAAGCCTGAGCAGTTCCCGTTCTTTGCCCGTCACGTCGCGACAATCGGCTATGAGGAACAACACTTCGATGGAGCTTTGATATGGCTCTATCACCGGGGCGTTTGGAATTTCTTCAACGAAGGCGTCGGTTATCGGGTCGTTGAAAGAATGAGCGCTGGGGCTGGTCAACCCAAGTCGTTCGAAGTTGCTTCCGGACACCCATTCCGTGCGGACGAACTTCCCGATACGGTTGGAATGCTAATGCGGCCAATGATATTTGGATATTTGCGTAGGATAGCTTTTATCTACCCACGTCATACGGCGGCTGCAGCGACTTTTTCTTGCCTGTAAGCCATCATTCCATTGCAAGCGTCGTAACGCGGACCAAAGAATTCACGACAGGGTGCTTAAGCAACTGGAGAAACTGAACCTAAATCCTAAGTCCACCACTCACCACCCGCCGGCCACGAGGTCCAAGTAAACCCGCTAACGAATCGGAGAATCAAGCTGCCGGGTGCTGCAGGATGACAGCCAAGGCGTGGAGGCGCGACGCGTCGGCAGGGGACTGCACTGATGCGGCGTCTTTCTCCAGGGTCGGCGCCAGGGTCTTCAATTTGGCGACTTTGCCTTTGTTCATGTGCGAGCTTTCGGCGTTTTGGATGGCCTCGCGCAGAGCGGCGACGCGTTCCGCCGGCAACGCTTGCGAGCGCTCCAACTGATCCACGTACGCTTTGGCCACAACCAGCTTTGCGGGCCACTCGAGCCTTTGCTGATTCTGTACGTTTAGTTCACTGACGTGAACGGTTTTCGCGGCGTCAATTTCGTTTTGCGTGAGGAATTTGCTCGGCGTCAATTCAAAAACGTCGAGGCCGCGTGCAATTTCGGAGCCGTAGATGTAGCCGTTGTACCAGTAGGCCGACCACTCGCCGCCGAGGAGGAGCATTTTGGGATCGATGGTGCCGCGGTCGAAGTAGGCGATCTCGAACGGCTTCGCGGGATCGGTGAAGTCCATGACCGAAACGCCGCCCTGATACCAGCCTTGCACTTCGATGTCGCGGCCGGGGACGGGAACGAGCGAGCCGTTGTGCGCCACGCAGTTGGAAGTGTCGGGCTGCGCGGCGGGCATTTTGTAATAGTTCTCGAAAGACAGCCTGTCGTCTTTCAGGCGGAAGATGGCGTCCGCACCCCACTTGTTGGGGTCGTTGGCGCGGCAGCGCGCGCCGAGGCCGCCGCCCCACTCGTCGGTAAAGACGACTTTGTCGCCGCCGTTCGAGAACGAAGCGGAGTGCCAGTAGGAATAGTTGGGATCGTTGACGGCGTCGAGGCGCTTCGGATGCACGGGGTCTTTGACATCGAGAATGATGCCGTTTCCTGAGCACGCGCCCGCAGCCAGACCAATCGCGGAATACACGGTGATGTCGTGGCACTGGTCGGTCTCGCGAGGTTTCTCCGCGCCTTTTTTGCCGTGCGTGCCGCCGTTGTTCAGGCTGTTGATCGCCCCGGTTCGCGCATCCATGAAGACGCGCGGGCTGTTGACGACTTTGGCGTCCTGCGGCGCGGCGACCGGAACTTTGATGACGTCAATGCGGAAGAGCGCCGTGTTCGGGTCCTTGTCCGGAGCTTCGCCGGAGCAGCCGGGAAGTTCTTCGGGCTGGCGCACAAACGAGGTGCCAGACACGTAAATGTAAACGTTGTCTTTGTCGTTGGGATCGAGGACGAGCGTGTGCGTGTGCGAGCCGCGGCAGGTTTGCACGGCCGCGACCTGCTTGGGGTTGCGAATGTCGGAAATATCGAAGATGCGCACGCCGCGGAAGCGTTCTTTTTGCGCGGCCGGGCGGCGATCCTCCTTTTCCTTGTCCTTATCTTTATCTTTTTCGTCGGCGGCGGGAGGCGGCGCGGGAGGAAAGCCTTGCACGCCGCAATCGATGCGGCCATTCGGCATTTCGACGGACATGAACATCAGGTTTTTGTAGACGGAGACGTCGCCCTGACCGCCGGGGCACACCATCGTCGTCAGCAGCTTGGCGCTGGCGGGATTGGAGATGTCATAGATGCTCATGCCATAGAAATTTCCCTGGAACAGATGGTGTCCCTGAAAAGCCAGATCGGAATTCGCGAATGCCAGCCCGGCGACCGCCAAATGCATTTCCTTGGGAAGCTTCGCGATCATCGGGCCGATGCCCATTTGGCTTATCACTTTCTTGACCTTTGGGTCATCGGGATCGGAAGAGCCCAATTGAAAAGCGTCGGGCTTCTTAACGAGAAGGAGGTGCTTGAGGCCCATGGCTGCTTCGCCTGAGTCATACAGCCCGGGCCTGAGATTGGCGCGCGGATCGTTTGGATCGGAGCCGCTCATGCCTGGCGGAAGGGCGGGAGCGGGTTCGGGAGCGAAGGGATTGCCGCCGTCTTCTTCGTCCTCCTTGGCTTTGTCCGCCTCTTTGGCTTTGTCTTTGTCGGAGGCTTGCTGCGCCGGGGAAGCTGCAGGCGCTTGAGCCTGGGATTGCCCTTGCGCGTGCAAGCGGGGCACCACGAAACACAAGAAGATCGCGGAGATTAGCAAGTGAAGGTAAATTTCAGAAACTCGGTTCATCGTTTCTCCTGTAAAGCTTCTTTCTCCAACATGGTTTGCATGATCCTGATTTCGGCCCGTTGCCCGGTATCCACATCGGTTGCGAAATTGAAAAGCTCAGCATCCTGCCCGGAGCCCGCGGTGTCAAACAAATCCTTGACCATGGTGAGCGCGCCACCATGATGCTGAATCATTCCGGTCAGGAAGAGGCGGTCGAAGTCCGCGCCCCGAGCTTTGCGTAGCGCCTCCATCTGCTCAGGAGCCAGCATGCCGGGCATCAGATGCATTGCTTCGCGCGACACGTTCGCGTGGTCCATGTTCTTGTCCATGCCGGACATTTTTTCAGACGGCGTGGAAACCGGTTCACCGCGCACGGCCAACCAGCGCTGCATAAACTTAATTTCGTCGGACTGGGAATGGCTGATGCGCGCGCCCAACAAATGCAAATCCTTGTTCTCCGTATGCGAGTCAATGAGCGCGGTCATCTCGACGGCCTGTGCATGATGCATGATCATGCCGCGCATGAATTCGACGTCGGCCCGCGACAGTGGCGGGAGCATCGCCTTGGTAGACGGCGGCAGCGTTTTGCCCGGCTTCCCCGGCGCGCCCGGCTGGACGACAACTGGCTTGCCCGAATCATTCTGCTGCGCCGACACAGCAGACGACACGACAACCGCAATGCTGAGGGATGCAACAAAACACAGAAATGGCGTGATCGCTTTCACGACGGGTTCGCAGGATAGAACAGGAATGCCAGCAATAGCAATGCTAAGGGCGGGTGCGTCACGGTGTCACTTGGAAGTGGAAACTTGCGCGACGCGTGGGTTTGTTGGAGGCGCCTGGCAGCCGTGCCATTGGGCGTTGGTGATTTCGTTGTGGGAGATGCCGCCGATGATTTTCTTTCCGTGATAAACGACGCAGCCGTTGTTCGTGCAGTCGCCGAGAGAGAGTCCGATGTATTTGGCCCATTTGTCGGCTTTATCATCCCATTGCGGACATTCTTGAGCCGTGGACACCGACGGTCCAGGGCAAGAGACCAGGCCCTGGTTGATGGAGATTCCGACCTGCGGCTCGCCGTAATTGCCGCAGGTCAGCAAGAAGGTCTGGCGATGGCCGAGATAGATGATGGGAATCGCGTCCGGCTCGCCATCGGGAGAAAACTTTTGCGACGGAGTGATCTGTAGCGTGCCGCCCCCGCGGATTTCCACAATGTTCGCGAGGTAGTTGGAATTTGGCACGGGACTGAAATCGGGATTTCGGGAACAGGCGGAAGCGATGGCGGAGGCGGACAAGCGCTGGCCGTCAAGAACATAAGGAACGGGAAAACGCGCGACGCAGGCCTGTATCTTCTGCTCGGCCTCCGTGTGCATTTTGGCCTCGTGTTTGCGATAGAGGCGCGCGCTCAGAAAAAAGGTTCCCGCGGCGGCGGCGGAGATTGCGCCAACCCAGAAGAAGACTTTGCGGAACTGCTTGTTGTAGACCGCGAGCACAAGAACAGTGGAAGAAAACACGGCAGCGAATATGCCTGTTCCGAGAGTCATGGAAGTTCCCCGTTCCCAAATTATAGTAGGTTGAACAGCGGCGAGGGCGGCAGACCATTATCGCAGCGCGAAAGAGGAAACGAGGAAAAAGTTTTCAGCGATTCTCCAGATAGTCGATAGCGCGGCGGACGATTTCGAGACGGGCTTCCCAGGTCGAGAGGCGCTGGGTACCCACCTCAATGAGGCCAAATGCTGAGGTCCCCATCAGGGGAGACAACCAAATATTTCGTGGGTTGCTTAGAGCACTGTTGACCATTTCCATGTGTTCTTGCAAGTCGTGGAAATCGGTCAAATGGTAGCCGGAAGGAATCTCGGGACGAGAGGCGAGGAGTTGACGGCGAAGATCCTCGGGAGTGCGGCCGAAGAGCAACGCGCCCAGCGTGGCACAGCGGCGCCAGCGAGCGTCCTCGCGCTTGGCGTCCTGCGTCCCGAAAGACCGCGAAGAAAACAACGCGTCAAATTCTTGCTCGTCCATGGTTTCTCTCACGAACAGCGTAGTACAGATACGCACCGTTAGCGAGTCTTGCGTTGGAAGTGAGTGAAAGATGGAAGAACAGAGATCAGAGAATGGAGAGCAGAGAGCAGAAAGAATCCGGAGATGAGGGAAGAAGGCGTGGTGGGCGGCACGCCTGGCAAGGAGAGATAAATATTTTGTCGAGTTGAGCTCTGAGCCGGAGCCGACCAAGTGGGAATTCAGGATTTAAAGCAGCTAGGAAGGTCGGAAGCCGCTTTGGGCCGCCGAGGTTCCGCGTCGGGCTAAGGTGGGAATGGAGCTGCTGGTATACTCCTGCGCTATGAGGGAAAAGACGGAGTTTCACGTGGAAGACGCGGAGTTTGCGAGCCGGGTACGGGAGAGCTTTGGGCGCCAAGGATTGATGAAGCATCTTGGAGCGGAGCTGGTGGAATTGAGGGCGGGACATGCGACGATTCGCGTGCCCTTTCGCGCGGAGCTGACTCAGCAGCACAATTACTTTCATGCGGGAGTGTCCGGAGCGATTGCAGACAGCGCGTGCGGATATGCGGCATACACGTTGATGCCGGCAGACAGCTCAGTGCTGACAGTGGAATACAAGTTGAATTTGCTGGCGCCCGCCGAGGGAGAGGAATTGACGGCGAGGGCGAAGGTGGTGCGGTCTGGAAGAACGTTGAAGGTTTGCGCGGCGGACGTTCACGCGAAGAAGAACGGCAAGGAAGTACATTGCGCGACGATGCTGGCGACGATTATGTGTCTCCCAAGGAAGGCGGACGGGGCGGGGTGAGGCGGAGGCCGCAATTGTTAAAGAATATTTACAACGAGCGGGTAAGTTTGGGATTAACATTCCCGTCATGCCACATTCACATCTCGAATTGGAAAGAGCAACCGGATCCGACGCTGACCGGCTCGTTCTGCAATTGAAGGGTAAGCTGAGCCTGGAGACGGTCCATAATTTCATACAATTGGCAAGGCCAGAGAAGGCCGCACACCTAATCGTAAACATGAGCGATGTGTCGTTCCTCGACTCTGCAGGCGTTGGAGCGCTGGTGCAACTATTTGTGCACCGCCGAAGTTTGGGAAAAAGCTTTGCTTTAGCTGGGTTATCCAAGCAGAGCCACGCAGTGATGGAAGTGGCGGGGCTGACGAAACTCCTCCCGATCCACAACTCCGTGGAAGATGCCTTGGCGCGGACTAAGTAGTGAAGCGGGCTAACTCGGTGTCCAGCGAGGGTGGGCGGTGAAGAGGCCGCTGACGAAGCCCACGTCGTAGCAGACAAAAATTCCAAAACACAAGCTGAGAAGGCCGGAGCCGAGGACGAGGCTGCGGCTGAGCCACGCGAAGCGATGTCCGGCGAAAGAAAAAGGCAGCGCCAAGGCGGCGGTGATTAACATCATGCCGGCGATGGTGCCCGCGCCGAAGATGAGCAAATAAAGAAGCGCCCACTTGGGATCGCGAATCGTGCTTAAGACCAGAAGCGCGACGGCGGCGGAACCTGCGAGGCCGTGGACGATGCCGACGAGCAAGGGACGCAACGAATGAAAGAGGCCGAGGTATACGAACGGTTTTTGCAACCAATTCGGCGTGGCGAGGTTTTCGGCGTGATGCTCCTGGGCAGCCGAGTGAGTATGCCAGTGGAAATGCAAGTGATGGTCATGTTCGTGGATGTGAGCATGCGTCCCCGTGACGTCGGGATGGCTGGGTGAGAATTTTTCGGTGAACCACTTCGTGGCGCCGGTGAGATTGAGAACGCCGAGAAGAATTAGCATCAGGCCTACGGACAATTCCATGGTGAGGCCGGCGCGTGGCGGGATGACTACGCCGAAGAGAATGATGGCGCTGCCGACAACGGCGATCGTGACCGTGTGGCCGCAGCCCCATAAAATGCCGATGAGGCCGGCTTTGGGGATGGAGCGCTCGCGGCTGACGATGGTGGAAACGGCGATGACGTGATCGGGGTCGGTAGCGTGGCGCATCCCGAGCAGGAAGCCGACGGTGAGGATGGCGAGACCGCTGGTCAGTGATGAATGCATGGCGATTAAATGACGAAATTCCGTAAAAGAGCATACCTCACAAAACCACCATCGACACACGCCTAAAAGAAGGGCGCAGCAATACTGCTTCCCACACGAGATTTAAGACCTATGTACTTATTCCCCGCGGAGGATGCGCGTGAGTTCGGTGGCGGCGAAGGGGAGGCGGGCTCCGCGACGCGAGATGAGATAAACGTGTCGGGGGATATTGAGCTGGCGAATTTTCAATTCTTTCATCCAGCCGTGCTCGATTTCCCACCTGACGCACATGCGCGGCACGATGGCCACTCCCATGCCCATTTGCACGAAGCGCTTGATGCTTTCGATGGTGGGCATTTCGATGGGCATGTTGAGGGCGGCGCGGTGGCGCGCGAAAAGCTCGATGACGCGACGGCGGAAGGGCGACTCGACGCTGTGGGCGATGAAAGTCTCCTTGGCCAGGTCGGCGACGTCGACTTCGCGCTTTTTCGCAAGGACATGTTTAGGCGGGACGACGAGGGTTAATTCATCCTTCAGGATTTCTGCTGCTTGAAGTTGCGGGTCGCGGGGGACAAAGGAAATGGCGCCGAGATCGAGACGATAGTTCAGGACTTCGTGAGGAATGTCGCGGGAAAGCATGCGGTGAACGCGCACCTGGACGCCGGGGTGCAGTTCGCGGAATTGCGCGAGCGCGGGAAGAAGGGCGTGAATGGAACTTTCGTTGACGCCCAGGGATAGTTCGCCGCGCTTGAGGCCCTCGAGTTCGGTTAGGCCCTTTTTGACTTCGTCGCGCAGATTAATGAGGCGCTCAGCGTAATCGCGGAGAAGCGTGCCGGCGTCAGTCAAGCGGACGGGACGTGCCCCGCGGACGAAAAGCGGCTGGCCCAGAGAATCCTCGAGCTTGCGGATGGCCAGGCTGACCGCCGGCTGCGTGCGATAAAGGCGCTCCGCCGCGCGGGAAAAGCTACCCTCCTTGGCAACGGTCAGAAAAACCTGTAGTTCACCGAGATCCACACATCCCCCTGGCCCAATCGAGTTCGACTAGTATAAGGCATGATTATCAAAAGCAGAATAAAGATAAATTGGACTGTTGGGGAGGCGGCGTGCGTTACTAGAGGCTGGGAGACTGTTTTAGCAGGAGACCCTATGGAAACCGTACGGATCTTTGACACCACTCTCCGTGACGGGGAGCAATCGCCCGGCTTTTCGATGAATACCAGTGAAAAGCTGAGGATGGCCCGGCAGCTTGCCGCGTTGAATGTGGACGTGATCGAAGCGGGATTCCCGATCGCGTCGCGGGGCGACCTGGAAGCGGTGCAGATGGTAGCGAAGGAAATCCGCGACATTCCGATCGCGGCGCTGGCACGCGCGAGGAAAGAAGACGTGAGCGCAGCGCTGGAAGCGCTGAAGCCGGCGGCAGCCCCAAGGCTGCACGTGTTCCTGGCGACGTCAGATTTGCACCTTCGCGTGAAGCTGAAGATGACGCGGGAACAGGCGCTTGAAGCGATCGAGGCGATGGTCCGGTACGGGCGGCAAAACGTCGGAGTCGTGGAGTTTTCCGCAGAAGACGCCGGGCGGACGGACATCGATTTTCTGTGCAAAGTCTGCCGCGTAGCGGCGGATTCAGGGGCAACGGTTCTGAACTTGCCGGATACCGTGGGATATGCAGTGCCGGAAGAATATGGCGCAATGTTCACGAAAGTGCGAGAGTTTTTGGGTGATCCGGATGGAATTACCTTGAGCGCGCACTGCCACGACGACCTGGGCCTGGCGGTGGCGAACTCGCTGGCGGCGGTACGCGCGGGAGTGCGGCAGATCGAGTGCACGATCAATGGCATCGGCGAGCGTGCGGGAAATGCCTCGCTCGAAGAAGTCGTAGTGGCGCTTGCGGTGCGCAAAGAAAGTTTCGGTGTGACAACGGGGATTCGACTAGACCAGCTCTTCCCTGCCAGCCGGCTGCTGACGGAGATTACCGGCGCACAAGTCGCGCCGAATAAAGCCGTAGTGGGAGCGAATGCGTTTGCGCATGAAGCGGGCATCCACCAGGATGGGATCATCAAGAATCCGCTGACGTACGAAATCATTTCGCCGCAAACGGTCGGGGTGCCCAACCGTTCGCTGGTGGTTGGCAAGCACTCGGGGCGAAATGCGTTGCGGGCGACGCTGAAGGATTTGGGGTTTGAAGCCAATGACACGGAACTCGCGGAAGTCTACCGGCGCGTGACGGCGCTAGCGGACCAATCCAAGCAAGTCCGTGCGCGAGACATTTTAGGAATCGCTCACGAAGTGATCCGCCGGCGTCCGGCAGCCATGGCAGCGGAATCGTCCTCCATTGGCTGATTCACTCGCTAGGATAGTTTTTAGTCCTAAGTTGTTAGTTTTGAGTTGAGAATGATTTTGTGGGTCTCGACTTAAGAACGCTGTTTGGATTTGCGCTATTCCAATAGCGCGAGACTAGGGCTTCGGGGGGTTTGAGACAACGAAACGATTTGTATTGGCATGGGGATGGTCATGAAGAAGAAGATTGTTTTGCTCCCAGGAGACGGCATCGGTCCGGAAGTGACGCGGGCGGCGGCAGGCATCCTGCGAGAGACAGCTCACGAGTTCAATCACGAATTCGAATTTGTGGAACTCCCTTTGGGCGGAGCGGCCATTGACGCCGCGGGAACGCCACTTCCTAACGAGACGCTTGATACCTGCCGGAAAGCCGATGCCGTGTTTCTGGGCGCGGTTGGCGGGCCGAAGTGGGACGCGCTGCCGGTTGGCAAGCGGCCGGAGAGCGGACTGCTGGGCTTGCGCAAGGGGATGGGACTTTACGTTAATGTGCGGCCGGTGAAGCTGATCGAGCCGCTGCGCGGACTCTCGCCACTGAAGGCGGAGCGCCTTGGAGATTTGGACCTGGAGATTGTGCGCGAGCTTTCCGGCGGGATGTACTTCGGCGAGCGCGGGAATGTGGCGGAAAACGGCGTGGAGCGGGCGTGGGACACGGAGTCGTACTCGACGCCGGAGATCGAGCGGATTGCTACGTTTGCGTATGCGCGGGCGGAAAATCGCACGCGGCGGTTGTGCTCGGTGGACAAAGCCAATGTGCTGACCAGTTCGCAGCTTTGGCGGCGAACGGTGACCGCGATGAGCGCGGTCTATCCGTCAGTCAAGCTCGAGCACATGTACGTGGACAATGCGGCGATGCAATTGACGCTGAAGCCGTCGCAGTTTGACGTGATGCTGTGCAGCAACATGTTTGGAGACATTTTGAGCGATGCGGCAGCCGCGTTGGTTGGGTCCATCGGATTGATTCCTTCTGCGAGTTTTGGGGATGCGGCGCCGCTGTTCGAGCCGATTCATGGCTCTGCCCCCACACTGGTGGGAACAGACAGTGCCAATCCCGTCGGCTCGATTTTGAGCGCGACGATGATGCTGCGGGACGCGTTTGGCCTGACGCTCGAGGCGGACTGGGTGGAGCAATCGCTGGCCAGAGTGTTGTCTGCGGGCTATCGCACTCCCGATATTGCGGAGCCGAATTCGCGTAAAGTGGGCGGATCCGTCTTCACGGAGATCCTGAGAGAAGAAATGCAGCGCACGTTTGAACACGCCGAGAGATACGGCTGGGGCGTGTAGGGTCGTGACTTCCCCTGGTAGCGCGGACGTTAATCTCTGGCCGTCCGCGGAACATGCTAAACAATATCTGCAGCGCGCGGATTCCATCCCTCACCGCCGCGAAGGTGAAGCCGCCTTACTTGAATTTCTGCCTGCCCAGCTGGGCCGTTTTCTGGACCTGGGTGCGGGAGGCGGACGCCTGCTCAGATTGGTGAAATCGTCGCGACCGGCCTCGGAGTGCATGGCCTTAGATTTCTCGCCCACCATGCTTCAGGTCTTGCGTGATACTCTGGGCAAGGAGCCTGGAATCACCATTTTGGAGCACGACCTGAGCAGGAAACTTCCCAAATTGGGCTCTTTCGATGCAGTGGTTTCTAGCTTCGCCATCCATCACCTGGCGCATGAGCGGAAACGAACGCTTTACAGCGAAATCTTTGCTTTGCTGAACCCGGGCGGGGTCTTCCTGAACCTAGAGCATGTGGCATCGCCCAATGAAACACTTCACGAGCGATTCCTTCACGCGATCGGATACACCACGGAAACTGAAGACCCGTCGAACAAGCTGCTCGATTTTGAGGTGCAGCTGGCATGGCTGCGAGAGATTGGCTTTGTGGACGTCGACTGCCACTGGAAGTGGCGAGAATTGGCTTTGCTGGCGGGGGCTAAACCGTCGTAACGGCGCCAGCCGGGCCAAGCTATCGAGGCGTTCCCTTGCGGGAAGACGTTGAGAATGCTACCTTTACATTTTCCGAAGCGGCCTGCCGGCTAAGTGGGGAGATAGGTTAGTTTGAAGCCGGAGCAGGCCGCGTTTCCGTCCTAGAACCGATTGATTGAAAAATGAGAAGCGTGTCACAGATTCACGTTTTCAAAGAAATTTGTGAAGAACGGATCTGTGTGCGTTAGCTCGTTGGATAATGACAAGTCTTAATTCCAATTCGGATCGCGGCGGCATTTCTGTAACCGACAGAAAACCCACGTATTGGCGCGTGGAAGGCTCCCTGCTGGAGCTTGGCGCTTTGCGCCCGGTGGGCTTTTTCACATGGAATGCGCGGAGTTTTTCCGAGCGCTGGGCGCGGCGCGCCGGGATGGTAGGAATGGCCTTGGCGCGGCCGTTTGCCTATGCCGCGAGCCGCACGTTCGCCACGCGGTTTCTGCATTCGTTGCTGCGAGGAGTCAGTCGCGACCGGCTGGACCTGCTGGGGGAAGAATATTTTCACTACGTCCTGAAGCCGCAATTGCGCGAGGAGGCGGTAAAGAAGGTGGTGGACGCGATTCGCCAGGGCGAGCAGGTCGTCCTGGTTGGGCAGCTTCTTGAAAATATCCTGCGGCCACTGGCGCATCATCTCGGGGTGTCATCGTTTCTTGCGAACCGGCTGGAGTATCGAGACGGCAAAGCCACGGGCCGATTGCTCGATCCAGTCGTGCGACCGAGGGGACCTTTCGCTTGGCTGGCAAACCGCTCCGCCGACGGGCGAATTTCGGGAGAAAAACTTCTAAGCCAACTTGGCTGGCCGCAGAAGCCCGGGCGATTGGAGAGCGGGATTCAGGCGACGGCGCGGCCGGCGTCGGCGATTCACAAGCCCGTGGCGGTTTTCGGAGAAGCCCCGGACGTCGAGAAACTTTCGGTCAGAGAGGCGCTGGCGGGGCGGCACATTCTGCTAATTGGCGTGACCGGTTTTATCGGCAAGGTCTGGCTGGTTGATTTGCTGGAAAAAATTCCGGACATCGGACGCATTACGCTGCTGACCCGGCGTAACCGGACGACTTCGGCACAACGGCGATTCGAGAAAATCGTCGAGGAGTCGCCTGCGTTCGATCCACTACACGAAATTCATGGAAGAAAGCTCGGAGCATTCCTGAGTGAAAAGGTGGAAGTCGTCGAAGGCGACCTGAGCTTGCCGGGATTAGGCTTAGATGAGCCCACGCAGGCGCGCTTGCAGAAGTCGCTGGACGTCGTAGTGAATAGCGGTGGTCTGACCGACTTCAATCCGGACTTGCGCGACGCTCTTTCTTCGAATGTGGATTCGACGCTTCATCTGCTGGAATTCCTGCGGAAGTGCAAGCGCGCCGGCTTGATGCACCTTTCGACTTGCTACGTCGTTGGGATGCGCGACGGTCGAGTCGGCGAGCAATTAGAGAACAATTACAATCCTGCGCAGGACCCGCATTTTGATGCGGAACACGAGATTGCTTCTTTGCGGGAAAGGATTCGGCGCACCGAAGCACGCGCGGAAGGCCCGGAGATCCATAAAGCTCTTCGCAGGCAGGCTCTGGGACGAGGCCGGGACGAAGCGTCGGCGCCAGCGGCGGAACTCGATGGCGTATTGCGCCGCAACCGTGCGCGCTGGGTGCGCAACCGGTTGACGCACGTAGGCATGCGCCGGGCACAACACCTGGGCTGGCCCAACACTTATACGTTCACAAAGAGTCTTGGCGAATCGATTCTGGCGCGGCACGGCAAGGACCTGCCGATTGCCATTGTGCGCCCCTCGATCGTGGAAAGCTCGGAGCGTTCACCGTTTGGCGGGTGGAATGAAGGAATCAATACTTCCGGGCCGCTTTCGTATTTGTTGGGAACAAATTTCCGCCAGCTTCCGTCGAACGAGCGGAAATGCCTGGACGTAATCCCGGTGGACATGGTGTGCCGTGGCATGACGCTGATTGCGGCCGCGATCGTCTCGCGGCGGCACGCCCAGCTCTATCAGCTGGCGACTTCGGCGATTAATCCGGTGAACATGGGGCGCAGCATCGAGCTTACGGGACTGGCGCATCGCAAGCATTACCGCACTTCGCGAAGTGTGGAAAATTGGCTCAAGGTAAAATTCGAAACCATTCCCGTGTCGAAGCAGCGCTACGAGCGCCTTTCGATTCCCATGCAAAAGGCGATGGTTTCCGGGATCAACCGAGCAGCCACCACGCTGCGCATGAAGAAAGCGCCGTTTGCCAAGACGGAGCGCGAGTTAGTTCGCGCGGAGAAGCTCATTGAGCTTTACGAGCCGTTTATCTTGCACAATGAACATGTTTTTGAGTGCGAGAACGCGCGGATGCTTACGGCGGCGTTGCCTCCTGAAGAGAAGGCGCTTTTCGATTTCACTCCCGAAGCCGTGGACTGGTGGGATTACTGGATCAATGTGCATATCCCGGCGCTGCGCCGTTGGTGCTATCCGCTAATGGAGGGCAGGCCCCTTGAAGCCCGGGAGCCGCGTGCGATCGAGTGGAACGGAAACGGCGTGCCGGCCCAGCAAGAAGAACTTTTCAAAGCGGCCCCGTCGTCCGACTGATATGGCGATCTTCGTCACCGGCTCGACCGGCTATTTGGGCAGCTACGTAGTGGCGGGACTTCTCTCCGGATACCGCGACAAACTGAATCTGCTGGTCCGGGCAAAAACAGAACAAGAAGCGCGCGAGCGGCTTTGGACTTCCCTCCAACTACACTTTGACTTTCCCGAATTCGTCGAATATCTCGACACGCGCATCTGCATTTTCGGGGGCGATTTGACGACTGATCGCTTTGGATTGTCCGACGAGGATTACAACACGCTGGTCGAGACGACTGATTCACTGATTCATTGCGCGGCCTCGCTAAACCGGAAATCGGAGAAGCAGTGCTTGAACGTGAATCTGCGCGGGACGCTGGAGGTGATTCAATTGGCCCGGCGGGCCCAGGACCATCACGGGCTGCGGCGGTATTCGCATGTTTCGACGGTGGCCGTTGCTGGAAAAAGAAGAAACGAAGTAGTGACCGAAGATTCCGCGATTGATTGGGAGCGTTCCGACTACGATCCCTACGCGCGCACGAAGAAGTTTTGCGAGTACATGGCGAAACGTTGGCTTCCCGACGTGCCGAAGACGGTTTTCCGCCCGGCCATTGTGATGGGAGACAGTGGACGGCCCGAAACTTCTCAATTCGACATGGTGCAAGCGGTGCATTTCCTGGCGCGGATGCCGGTGCTTCCGCTGCGCCCTCACGATAGAATCGACATCGTTCCGGCGAATTATGTGGGCAAAGCCGTGGTGACAATTCATCAGAAAGAAGCACGCGCGCATGGCATTTATCACTTGTCTTCCGGAACCGGCTCGCAGACGTACGTGGAATTAACCGAAGCCATTGCACAGGCGGGCGGAATGCGCCGGCCTTTGTTCTGGCCGTGGCTGGGAGGAGCGTTTTCGCGAACGGTAAATTGGGCGGGGAATCGCACAGGCGCGGTGGGACATGCCGGTTCCCTGCTCAAGGTGTTTTGGCCGTACCTCGATTGGAATACCGTGTTTGACAACTCTCGCGTTGTCGCGGAACTGGGCGAGGCACCTGCAAAATTCTCGACGTATGCCGCTGGCCTGTTGAAATTCAGCCGGGAAAATCATTTTCGCTATCCGACAAAGCCTTGGCCGGCAAATGCGGGCGTCGGGCGAGCCGAAGCGGGGAGAGCGAGCGCATGACCGACTTTCTTCTGGTTGCGTGGGTCAGCGCGTTGATTGAGTTGCGGCGCTTTGGGTGGATGTTAGGCCTGGGCAAGCCTTGGACGGCTGGCGAAAAGCTAAAGCTGCTCTTTGCGGGGTACAACGGCACGCGGAATACGGGCAGCGACGTGCGCGTGCAGGAAATGCTGCGGCAGGTGCGTCATGTTCTTGGAGAAGAGAACGTAGATTTCAGCGTGATGACACAGGATTTTGCGCGCACCAAAGGCTATTTTGAGGGCTCGAGGCAAGTGCATTTGCCCGATGTCTTCCCGCCTTTTCTTTTTCGCGAAGTGCGGCAGAATCACGGCGTGATGGCCTGCGAAGGCTCGATGTTTAAGAGCAAGTTTGCGAACGCATTGACGACGATGATGATTGGTTCGCTTGGGCTGGCTTCGGCCGAAAACAAGCTCTCGGTTGGTTACGGCGGCGAAGCGGGCCATATGGATGCGCTTGTGGAATCCATGTGCGGGCGCTACGTGAAAGACTCCCTGGTAATCACGCGCAACGTGGAGTCACAGCAGCTTTTGAGCGCGATGGGAATCCCTACGGAATTAGGCACAGACACCGCTTGGACGTTTGAACCGCATCCCCCGGAATATGCGCGAAAGACTTTGCGTGAAGCGGGCTGGGACGAGAAGACGCCGATTCTGGTTTTGTGCCCGATACACCCGTATGTCTGGCCAGTGAAGGCGTCTATCGCGAAGTATGTGGCGCGCGCGACGACCAGTGCGTACAAAGACAGCCAGTATCGCACGGTTTACTTCTTTCAGTCCGGAACCGAGGTCGACCGAAAGTACGATCAATACATCGCCGCTTTTGCAAGGGCGACGCAAGCTTTTCTGCAACAGCAACGCGTGTTCCCGATTCTGGTGGCGATGGAGCGGCTCGATGCCGATGCTTGCCGCAAAATTGCCGCGCAGATTCCCGGCACGCCCGTGCTCACCTCCGACGACTACGACATGTTTCAGCTCGTTTCCATATTGCGAGCTTGCTCGTACATGGTTTCTTCGAGATACCACGGCATCGTCACCTGCATGCCGAGCCTGGTAGCTTCGGCAGGCGTGACGATGGACGAGCGCATCCGCAACCTGATGCGCGAACGCGGCCACCAACACCTATTGCTGACGGTGGACGATCCCGAACTTGAGCCGAAGCTGCTGCAAATGATGGTAACGCTGGTAAAGGAAGCGGAAGACGTGCGTGAGGGAATTGGACAAACGGTGGTTCGCAATCTCAAGGTGATGGCACGAATGGGCACATTTCTGGAGGATGCGGTGCATCGCCAGTATCCAGAGTTCCCGATTCGCAGGGGTGTCCTTTCCTGGGAGGACTATCTCCCGCCTATGGGCAGGAATTTGCTTCAGCTCCTCGAACGTTATGACTCATCGCCGGTCACCATGGCGGCAAGTCACTGATTTTTCATGTCAAATTTTCTTAAAAACATTTTTGCCCAACTGAAGCGAGCGGATGCCCGAGTCATGCTGCGCGAAATCCGCGGCGAGCAATTTGCGAGTGTGACCGGAGGCGAATTGTTCCAGCAGGTTCAGCGAGTGCGTGCATTCCTGCGCAGCTCAGGTGTGCAGCCCGGAGACCGCTGCGCGGTACTGGCGCCCAATTCCATTCCCTGGGTGGTGTTTGATCTCGCGCTGATGGCAGAAGGCGTGGTAGTCGTGCCGTTGTATTCGCGGCAGGCGCCCGGTGAGCTTGCCGGGATGATGAAGGATTGCGAGCCGCGTCTGCTGTTTGTCGCCGATGCTGAGCTCGGTGAGACGGTAGCGCAGTCTTGGCGAGGAGCGCCTCGGCGAGTTCTGATGGGCCCGGTTCTTAATGAGCGCCCGCTGAATGCTTTTGCTCCCAACGGACCGATTTCCCGATCGGACTTGGATATCGTCACCATCATTTATACTTCCGGAACCTCAGGCGAGGCGAAGGGCGTATGCCTCAACGTCGAAAATTTGGACTACATGCTCGGGCGAACGACGGAGCGCCTTGGACAATTGATGGCCGCCACGGGCGGTGGAGGGCCGGACCGGGTTTTTCACTACCTGCCGTTCAACTTCGCGGCTTCGTGGCTGCTCCTGCTCTCGTGTCTCACGCGCGAAACCACGCTGACACTCTCGACCGACCTGAACAAGCTGGCGGACGAGATTCGGCTTTCATCGCCGAATTACTTCCTGAATGTGCCGACGCTGCTCGAGCGTGTGCGGCGCGGGGTTGAAGAGAACCTCTCTAAGCGCCCCGCGCTTATTCGGTCAATGTTCGAGAAATCGCGCGCAGCATGGCAGCGGAAAAACGCCGGGCATGCAAGTGTATTCGATAGTCTCCGGCTTTCGATTGCGGAGAAACTCATCTTCAGCAAAATCAAACAGCGTTTCGGACAAGATTTGCGCGCGCTGATCTGCGGCTCCGCGCCGCTTGCTCCCGAAACGCAACAGTTCTTCCAAATGCTCGGGATTCCGGTTCTGCAAGCTTATGGGCTCACGGAAACCACAGGCATCTGCACGATGGATGACCCGCGAGAAGAGGCGGAGTCAGGCTACGTTGGAGGCGCAATTCCGGGTATCGAGATGAAAAAAGGTGAGAACGAAGAGATCATCACGCGTGGCCCGCACATTTTTCCTGGCTATTGGAACCGGCCCGAGGAAACGGCTCGGGTGCTACGGGATGGCTGGTTTCACACCGGAGACCAGGGCGAGGTGAATGCTCGGGGAAAGTGGTGCGTCACTGGCAGAATCAAGAACCTGATGGTCCTCAATTCGGGACACAAAATTGCGCCGGAGCCGATGGAAGAACAAATTGCGAGGCACTTGCCCGCTGCTCAGCAGGTGGTGATCGTTGGGAATGGCCGCGGATATCTCTGCGCGTTGATTGCAGGAACAGTGGAGGATCATGCGGTTCATGCGGCACTGGAAACCGTGAATCGTGAACTCCCTCATTACCGGCAAGTTCGAAATTTCAAAATGGTTGGTAACGCTTTCACGGCGGAAAGCGGGCTGCTCACAGCCAACGGCAAACTCCGGCGCGACGCCGTCAATGAGCGGTTCGCCGCCGAAATCAACGCCATGTATGAACAGAAAACGGAACCCCAAGCCGTCAGCAGGCAACACGCATGAAGAGCTTCAAGGGCAAGACGCTGCGCTGGGAATTGCAAGAGGGGTGCATCGAGCTGGCGCTTGATGGTGAGCCCGCCAATGAAATTGGCACGGCAATGCTGGAAGAGCTGGAAGTATTTGTGGGCTCTTTCGTCGCGCTGGCCCCGGAAACCTCCTCCTGCATAATTTACAGCGCCCGAAACTCGGTTTTTTCGGCGGGCGGAGACCTGCGCGAGCTGTATCACCAGGCCGTCTCGGTTCCCGAAAAGGAGCGCCCGAAAGGAATTCGCAGTTTTCTGGAGCGCATTCACGCCGTGATGAATGCAATCGACACCGCTCCGTTCGTTACCATGGCCGCGGTGCATGGCGCCTGCCTAGGCGGAGGACTCGAGCTCGTCCTGGCTTGCGACATCATCATTGCCGACAAAATGGCGCGCTTTGCGTTTCCGGAGCTGCGGCTTGGGTTCATTCCAGGGTTTGGAGGAATTCCGCGTTTGAAACGCGACCTGGGGAACGCGATGGTTCGCGATTTGCTGTTTACGGGCCGCACGCTCAACGCCACTCGCGCGCACACAGTCGGACTCGTTGCGCAACTCGCCGGTGAGGGCGAAGCCTTGCGCATTGCGCGATCTACCGCCGCGCAGGTGGCGAAGTATGATCCCGTGGCGCGTGCCGCGGCGAAGGAGTTTATGAAGCCAATTCCACACGAGGAGCTGCAGCAGGAGATTGACATTTTCTGCGAGCTCTTCACCAGGCCTGAAGTGATGGCGGCGCTGAAAAAATTTGTCGAAGACTCCGGCCCCATGCCGTACCTGCCCTAGCCTGGAGCATTGGATGAACGCCCCAGGTAAGGTTCTGCGCATTGATCACATCCAGCTTGCCATGCCAAAGGCAAGTGAAGAACGCGCGCGCAGCTTCTATCGCGATGTACTGGGCATGAAGGAAATTCCCAAGCCTGAGCCGCTTGCCAAACGCGGCGGCTGCTGGTTCGCGTCGGGAGAAGCGCAAGTGCACCTGGGCATTGAGGAAGATTTTCGCCCAGCGAAAAAGGCACATCCGGCGCTGGTCGTTGAAGGATTGGACGAGGTTCTCGCAAGATGCGACGCCGCCGGCCTGCCATCAAAGCCGGACGCCGAGATCGACGGGCACCGACGCGTCCACGTGTTCGATCCTTTTGGGAATCGCCTGGAGCTGATCGAAGCCAAAGGCACCTGAGCCGGCGGGCCGATTTTTCTTCTTTTTAAGGAGTAATGATAGATTCAGGGAGACATGCGCACGCTCGAACAAACCACGCAGGAAGTGCTGGACCTGGCCACGAAGCACTTTCAATTGCCTGCAGGGTCGCTCGCACCCGACGACGACTTCTTCAAAAAGCTCGGAATTGACAGCCTGCAGACGCTGGAAATGCTTTCGCGCCTGGAAAATCATTTCGGCATCGAGCTGCCCGACTACGAAGTTCAGGGCGTAAGCGACTTCAAAACCCTGGCCGAGCGCATTCAATCCCGTCTGTAATGCTGGATCTTTCTAAACATCACTCCGTGGGAGAAGCGCTGAAGGATGCACTGGACCGCTTCTCGGGCGAAGTGTGTTTAATCGAAGCCGACCGCGAGCGGGAGAAAGAGCGGCTCACCTATCGCGATTTCAGAGAACGTGCGCATCCACTGGCGAAAGCTTTGCAGGATGCCGGCTTCTCCGCGGGTAACCGCGCCGGCATCATCATGACGAATCAGTCGAAGTGGCTGATCTCGGCTTATGCTGTTTTCTTCGCGGGCGGGGTGCTGGTCCCGCTTGATTACAAACTCACGCCTGATGAGCAGTGGCAGCTTCTCAAACACTCCGGCGCAACTGTGCTTATCACGGAATATCCGATCTGGCGCCAACTCAGCGTTTCGGCAGGACGCGCTTCGGTAGATGTGCAAACCGTTTTGGTAACTGAAGCTCCCTCCAACGCCGAGTTGGCAGGCGCGAAGCGCTGGGAGGAATTTCGCAGCCAGGGCGAAGCAGCATTGGCCCCACGCAAACGCAGTGACACCGCCTGCATCGTATATTCCTCCGGAACAGGCGGACGCCCCAAAGGCTGCATGATGACGCATGAAAATTATCTAGAGCAATGCGTTGCGCTGACTTCGCTCTACCCGTTCTGGCCGGGAGTGCGCTACCTCAGCATTTTGCCAACAAACCATGCCATCGATTTTATGGTGGGATTTTTCGGGCCGTTTACCTGTGGCGCAGCTGTCGTGCATCTGCGCACGCTGCGGCCCGAGTATGTGCGCGAAGCTTTTCTGAGGTACAAGATTACCTATGTGAGCCTTGTTCCGCTGGTTCTGAAGAATTTGCAGAAAGGTTTGCAAGCTCGCTTCGACGCTTTGCCTGCAGGCAAGCGCAAATTGTTTGACGCACTCGTAGCGATCAACAAAAAACTGACGAAGAGCCGGCCACGGCTTGGCATCAGCCGCACGTTGTTGAAACAAGTCCACGAAGCATTTGGTGGCGAGCTGCGAGCCGTCATCGTGGGTGGCGCGTTCACTGAGCCGCAGACGTTGCAGTTTTTCTATGATCTGGGAATTCCTGTCGCGAACGGTTACGGCCTCACCGAAGCGGGGACGGCGATCACCGTCAACGACCTAAAGCCGTTTCGTGCAGACACGGTCGGCAAGCCGCTGCCTGGAATGGAAGTGCGCATCGTGAATGCGGCGAGCGACGGTGTGGGCGAAGTTGCCGTGCGCAGCAAAACGGTCATGGCCGGCTATCTCAACGACCCCGAACTCACCGCCGAGACGATTGTCGATGGCTGGCTGATGACTGGCGACCTGGGGAAATTCGACGGTCACGGACATTTGCAGTTAAGCGGCCGCAAGAAAAATATGATCGTCACCGAGGAAGGGAAAAATATCTATCCTGAGGATATCGAGAGCGTCTTCGAAGGCCTTCCCGTGAAGGAATTTTGTGTCTTTGCCGCCAACTACATTTGGCCTATGCGCTCCATGACTAGGGAGCGGCTTGTGCTCGCACTGCATCTGGAGCAGGGCCAGTGCTATAGTGACCAACTTCGCCGCGAAATCAACGAGCGCAACCAGCGCCTGCTAAACTATAAGCGGATTCACGGGGTCGTTCTGCTCGAGGAGGACTTCCCGCGGACGGCGTCTCTTAAAATCAAGAAGAACGTTTTGGGGGAGCGCCTCGGAAAATTGGATAGCTCCACCGCGATTCTAACCTTGTGAATTCTCTTGGTCGGGGATCCTGAACGGGTTGCTTGCATGGAAAGATTTTTTGCCATCGTGAACCCCGCTGCCGGTGGCGGCCGCTCAGCGAAGCTTGCCGGACCCGCCCTTGCCCGCCTGCGACAAAACAAGTTGCAGGTGGACAGCGTCGCTTCAACAGGCCCGGGCCACGCCATCGAGCTTGCCCGAGAGGCATACAACCAAGGTTACCGGCAGTTTCTCGCCGTCGGAGGCGACGGCACGGCTCATGAAACACTCAATGGCATCTTTTCCGGCCGCAAATCCGTGGAACGCGTCGCATTGGGATTTCTGCCGCTCGGAACGGGCAACTCTTTCCTTAAAGACTTCACGAAGAACGGAGCCGCAGCCTCCACCGAAGCGCTCCTGCAAAACCGCAAACGCCCGATCGACCTGATTCGCCTGAATCACGCGACCGGCGAGGTTTTCTCCTTCAACCTGTTGAGTATCGGTTTCACGGCCGATGTCGCGACTTTGACCAATCGCGCTTTCAAACCCCTCGGGCCTTTCGGCTACTTGCTCGGCGTGTTCGTTCGCATGGTGCAATTAAACCGCCGCTCCTTTGCCCTGCGCTGCGACGAAGATCAGGAATGGGACGAGCGGCGCTCGCTCTTTCTTACTTTCAACAACAGCAAGTACACCGGCGGCAAAATGCTCATTGCCCCGCAAGCAAATCCCGCAGACGGCTTGATCGAGTTCGTCCGGTGGGGTCCCATCGGACGGCTGGGCTTATTGCGCAACCTGCCTCGCCTCTATGACGGCTCGCATATCGAACATCCGCTGGCATCGCGGCGCGCCGTGCGTCACGTGGAGTTCAACGTCTCTACTCCGCTGGACATAATGATTGACGGCGAAGTCGCTACGCTAGAGTGCCGCTCCCTGGATGTCCTGCCCGCTGCCATTGACGTGTTCTTATGAAAAAAGCGTGGTACGCGCTGCGTAGCACATTTCTCTGGATTATCAGCGGCCTTCACTTTTTCCTGGTCGTCCCGGTGTTGGTGTTCCTCAGTATTTTTCTAAACCCGCGCAAACACGATTGGCTTCAGCGCGGTTTATGCCGGCGCATTGCCTTCCTCTCGGGAGCAAGAGTTGAAGCTCACCGCTCATCCGGTTTCGATCCGCAGCGCACCTGTTTCTTCTTCGCGAACCACGTCAATCTGTTTGACCCCTTCGTGCTGTACTGCGCTATTCCTCAATTTGTGCGCGGCTGGGAACTGGAATCGCACTTCAAGATTCCCGCTTACGGCTCGCTGATGAAACGATTTGGAAACGTGCCGGTGCCCGATGTCCGCCGCCCGTCGGACTTGAAACGCATGTGGCGATTGACGCAGGAAGCCATTGATTCGGGCACGAGCCTGGTCATTTTCCCTGAGGCCAAGCGCACGCGCGGCGGCCACGTGGGTGAATTTCAGGATGGCGGATTCCGCGTGGCACAACAGCTCGGCGTACCCATTGTTCCGGTTAGCCTTGTCGGGTCGTTCCAGCATTTCCGGACCGGGCATTGGATGCTCTGGCCGGGAAAGGTTACCGTCTATTTGCACGACGCCATCGAAACAACGGGACTCACCAAGGAAGATGTGCCCGCGCTGCGGGACCGCGTCCGCGAAATCATTTCTGCGCCGGTGGAAGAATCTCTGAAAGCAGGGAATGTGCCGGATGCAAATCCGGTCGACGTAAACCGAGCGTCAGCGTCATAAGCATCCGAGCGTTAGAGGGAGAGCCTGATTCCGGGCAACACGCGCCCCGCTTTGGTCTCCTGCCAGGTGAAAACAATTCGGTGAATCACCGTGATGGTGGAAACGACGGCAATTACCCACAGCACCGGCCCCATGCGGTTGAAGAGTCCGCCGATGATGAGCAACACCAGCCGCTCCGGCCTCTCCATGAATCCGACTTTGCACAGCGGAATGAGAGACTCGGCGCGCGCCCGCGCGTAACTCACCATGACCGAACCCGCAGTCGCCACTGCCGCCAGAATCACGTACGGGGTGCGCCCGCTCACGGAGTAATACACCAGCAGGCCCATGTACAGAGCCATGTCCGCGTATCGGTCGAGCGTCGAATCATAGAACGCGCCGAACGCTGTGACCCGGTTCTGTTTTCGCGCCACCTGGCCGTCCAGCATATCCAGGAAACCCGCGCAAAAAATAATGATCGCTCCGGTGCGAAACCCGCCTACGGCAAAAAATGCCGCAGCGCCGAAGTTCACCACCAAGCCTAAGAAAGTGAGAATATTTGGGTTGATTCCCGTTGCGGCGATGACGCTGACAATCTTGTCGAGCAGCCACTTGCTGCCGCTACCTATTGCACCCGTAAAAGTAGCCATATACGGTTAACTAGTGTCTCAGAAGTGAATTCATTTTGCGAAATTGGCGATACGGAAAATCTCGCGCATCGTACACCCGCAACGCATCTCACAGCAATTCCGCTAGTCAGGGATGATATAGTGCTTGCCGCACGGATCCGATGCCCGAACCCATAAGGTACAAGACAAGCGACGAAGTGGACTTTGTCGTCATTGGCAGCGGCGCCGCCGGAGGCGTCCTGGCCAAGGAGCTGTCCACGAACGGTTTTCGCGTCGTGGTGCTGGAACAAGGGCCTTATCTGACGGAAGCGGACTTCACTCACAACGAGGTAGAAGTCTTGCAGCGAAATCAGCTCACCAATCGTCCGAGCCTTCAACCCACTACGTTTCGCAAGACTCCGCACGACAAAGCCAGGCGTCAGCCTGCGCTTGTTTATGGCCGCATGGTCGGAGGCTCCAGCGTCCATTTCACGGCGAATTACTGGCGCTTTCACGAAATTGATTTCATCGAGCGCAGCAAAGTCGGGCCGGTTCCCGGCGCAGCCCTCGCCGATTGGCCCATCACTTACGCGGACCTGGAGCCCTATTACACGAAAGCCGAGTGGGAGCTTGGTGTTTCAGGTCTGGCAGGCGCCAGCCCCTTCGATCCGCCGCGCTCCAAGCCTTACCCAATGCCCCCTCTTCCGGTGAAATCCGGCGGGGTTATTTTCGAGCGTGCTGCGCGCAAACTCGACTGGCATCCCTTCCCGGCGCCGATGGCCATTCTTTCCCAGCCGCGCCCCGGCCGCAGTGTTTGCGTCCAATGCGGCTTCTGCGAAAGTTTCGGCTGTGAAGTCGGCGCCAAGTCCAGCACGCTGGCGACCGTCATTCGCATGGCTGAAAAAACCGGCCGCTGCGAAATCCGTCCCAACTGTTACGTTCACCGCGTTGAAATCAATGCGCATGGCCGCGTCATCGGCGCCGCCTATTTCGACGCCAAGCGCGTGACGCACATCCAAAAGGCCAAAGCGGTCGTCGTTTGCGCCAATGGCGCCGAGACTCCCCGGCTGCTGCTTCTCTCAACTAACAAGCAATTCCCCGACGGGCTTGCGAACTCCAGTGGCCTCGTCGGCAAGTACTTGATGATGAACTCCGGTCCATCGGCAATGGCCCTTTTTGAGCATCCACTGAACGACTACAAGGGGGTTGCCGTCAGCCGCATCCTCCACGATTTCTACGAACTC
>Ga0126378_10000372_pt1 | contig 33985 bp, 35 predicted proteins | sample PanSoiMetPlot_23_FD_92587 | JGI IMG/M metagenome (GOLD analysis project Ga0126378, IMG submission 92587) | Tropical forest soil microbial communities from Panama - MetaG Plot_23 | ecosystem: Environmental > Terrestrial > Soil > Tropical forest > Bulk soil | place: Panama | collected 2016-02-17
CTCCTGTGTCCGCTCTATCGCCCGGTCCCAGCGCTGGCCCGCCTCGTTCTCAAACCGCTCCCCCGTCCCAGACGCCGACGCCATGCAACTAGGACGATGTGCACGGCCTATTCGTTCGGTGACGAGTTCCATCTCCGGATGAACTATTTGCCTCTTCTCACGTCTTAGCTCACGCAAACCGCATCCACGAGGAGGCAAAGTGAACAGACTACGATCTTGGACGGCCGGGCTGATCTTTGCGATCACCGCGTTGTCCGCGACCCTGCTCCCGCTCGGGTTGGCGCACGCATCGCCGGCATCGACGTCCGGGGCGACCACCAAGCAGATCGCAGTGTCCACGTTGGGCCAGGACTTCCGGGCTTCACTCACCGCTGTGCGCGGCCCAAACAACGGCGGAGCCCCGGCCGCGACGGTCAAGGTTGCCGTCTTCAAGCGGTCCGCAGGGGCGTGGCGGCTGATCGGACGACTGACGGTCGGGGCGACCAATGGCTGGTTCTGGAACGTCGTGACTGGCCCTGGCGCCATCTGCCAGTTCTCCACGAGCGACGTCTCCCCATTCCCGATGCAGGTCAGGTTGCTGGTGACTCCCAGCATCGGCTGCTCCGATGCGACGTACAACTTCCACATCGACAAGTACGGAGCCTTCGTCCCCGCATAGCCATCCATGCCTCTGCCGGCCGCTGATCGCCGCCCCTGGCACACTGGGCAACCCGTCTGGACGGCACATATCGCATACCGCGATTTCCGGGGTCGAGTGCCTCAGCCAAGCGCGGTGACGGTGGCCACGTTCGAGAAGGCGCCGCAGTCGACGCCTTTACATGCCTGCAGCTTGAAGGCATAGGTGTCGCCGGGGGTGAGCAGGCTGACCGTCCAAGGGTCCTGCCCAGGGTTGAGAGGCCAGGTCAGTTTCCTGAACTTGGTCTCCCCCTGGGTCAGGTCCTTGACATAGACGTAGTAGCTTTCCGCGCCCGGCACTGGCGACCACGACAGCTTGGCCCGTCCAGCGGCAGCCGACGGCGTGATCGTCAGCCGTGAATGAACCAGCGGTCCTGTCGGCAGGACGGGGAACGGCCTGGGGTAGGCGCTGCCGATGTGGAACGTGCGCGCGAGAGCGTCTGCGAACGCGGCCGCGACCTTGATCTCGCCGTTCGCATTCAGATGCGTGCCGTCCCATAGATCGGCGGCAACGCTGATGCCGGATCCGTCGTGCGCTACGGCGATCGGTGAGGTCGCAGTGGACAGTTGTGCAGCAGTCGAGCGAATCGTCTTGTTGAAGCTGGCGACACTGGCGGCGAACACGGGATTGGTCTGCGTGTGAATGTCAGGTGGTATGAGGCCGAGCACGATCCTGATCCGTGGCCGGGCCGCCCGGGAGGCGGCTATGAAGCTCGCCAAGTTCGCGGCCATATCGGGCTGGCTGATCCCATACCAGAACATGTCATCAAGGCCGAGCAAGACCAGCAGGTAGTCCGGCCGGTACTTGGCGACCTTTGCGCGTATCGCGTCCTTCTCCTTAAGGAGCGTCATGCCCCAGCTGGCGTCGTTCGCGTGCTCAAAGTTCGGATCGGCGTAGCTGTGGGCTCCCTCGACCTTCTTCACGTTGTTGAACAGCCAGTGGTACGGGCCGACCATCCGCGGTCTGACGCCGTCGGCCAGCAAGTGCTTGTAGAGCCGGTACTGCCAGGTGTAATCGCCCGAACTGCCTTCGGTGATCGAATCACCGACGATCATGATCCGCGCAGACGCGCCGGCCAACTGGCCCGGTGTCGCGAAGGACGGGGCAGGGCGCGCCGATGCCGACGCGGAGCCGGGCCCGGCGCCTGGCACGCTTGTGCCCGCGTCTGCGCTGTGCTTGGCGGAAGCGCCGGCAGCAGCCTGACAGCCGGCCAGCACAACTGTGACGATGGCCACCGCAGCGGCGGGGCGCCGGCCGTACTGCCACTTCCCCAGCCAGCGTGACGCGGGCTGCCTCATCCTGAACTCCACCAGCACAATGGCTACCGCAAACGCGTCACCCGCCGCAAGGCCAGGGTCATCGAGCGGCAGCTCATTCGCCGGTTACTGCTTGCTCTTGGGGGGTCGCACGGGGATGCGGACACGAAGCACGTTGTCACCTGGCCGGGAGTGGATGGTGATTGTGCCGCTGTGCCGTTCCACGATGATCCGTCGCGCGATGTCGAGACCGAGGCCAGTGCCCTTGCCAACGTCCTTGGTGGTGTAGAAGGCCTCGAACGCGCGGGCGGCAACTTCCGGCGTCATTCCCGGGCCAGAGTCTCCGACCTCGATCACGACATCGCACTGTTCGGCCCTTGTCGTGAGCCGCAGCGTGCCGGAGCCATCCATGGCGTCGAGGGCGTTTTCGATGAGGTTGGTCCACACCTGGTTGAGTTCGCCAGCCTGGGCCTCGATTTCCGGGACTTCGGTGCCGTAGTCACGTACCACCGTGACGCGGGCGGGAAGCTTGTGCCCAAGCATCACAACGGTGCTCTCCAGGCCATCCGTCACTTCGATGCGCTGCATAGAGGCACGGTCCATCTGCGAGTAAGACTTGACGGCGGCAACCAGCGCGGATATGCGCTGGCTCGACTCCTTGATCTCCGACAACAGCGTGGCAACGGTCAGCGTGCTCGCTACCCATTCCAGGCCAGGGGCCAGCGCTGGTGCCTCTAGGGCCGTGGCCACCCGCTCACACCAGTCCAGATCGGCCCCGGCGGCGGCGAGCGTCGGCGCTGTGACCCACTCCCTGGCGATGCCATGGCGGGCAATCCAAGACGCCAGGGCATCCTCAAGGTCGGCAATGGCCAGCGCGTCCTCAGCAGCTACTGGGGCTGAGATCTCCTTGCGCAACACGTCAAGCGCGGTGAACTGCTGTGCCGAGATCTGGTGACTAGCCATCTGGCTCAGGGACGTGAGCAGGGACTGGCATGCATCATCAAGGGCGTCGACCGCCCGGCTGGTAGCGGCGGCGGGATTGTTGAGCTCGTGGGCGAGGCCAGCCGCGAGCGTGCCAAGGGCGACGAGAGACTCGCGCTGCCGCGCCGTGGCCTCGATCGAACGGGCAGTGTGGTACAGCCCTTCGATCAGGCGCCCGCCGAGCGGTAGCCAGGCGTTGATCCGATTCCGCAGCACGTCGGCGGGCACCCGGAGCACGCGCCCGGCAGTTGCGACCCGGCCGGTCGCTAGATAGGCGCCTTGTCCGTCCCAGGCGCGGAATCCGCCGGCCCAGCGGCCAGGTTCCATCTTCGCCACAACGGTCTCTTCGGGGCCGATGTGCCGCACGAGGTCAATCACACCTTCGACAAGCACCCACCAAAAGTCGGCGCGTTCGCCTTCGCGAAAGAGTTCCGAACCTGGCTGAACGCGGATCTCGGTGCTGCCCTCAGCCAGCTCGGCCAACTGCTCGTCGGTCATGCCGTCGAACAGGGCGAGAGAGCGGAGCTCATCAATGAGCATCAGATCGTCGCCAAGATACGGTGCACGAAATAGACCGACGTCGCGGCACCTCAACACCGGATGTAACCGCCGGATCATCATCGACGGTCAGGATCGCCGGCTTGGTCACGATCAGCCCCCCAGCCGCCTTCGACGCCCGCCCGGTCGGCTGCCAAGGCGGCAGACATACCGGCCGTAAGTATAACCGCGCCCTCCCAGCCGACGCTGGGCCGTAGCACTAGCAGCGCCCGCTCGCGGTGATGCTGCTCGAGTCGACCACCAGCATGCTGCCAGCCAAGCATTGACAGGAAACCAAATGGTTTCCTATTCTGGAAGACGTGGAACTTGTGTTCAGGGCGCTAGCCGACGGGACCCGACGGGCACTCCTGGATGAGCTGTTCGCTCGCGATGGTCAGCCGCTCGTTTCCCTGACGGCGCGGCACGACATGACGCGCATCGCCGTGGCGAAGCACCTCAAGATCCTGGAGGACGCCGGGCTGGTCGTGAGCAGGCGGCGGGGCCGCGAGAAGCTGCATTACCTCAACGTGGTCCCGATCCGCTTGGTGCACGACCGCTGGGTCAGCAAGTACACCGAGCCGTGGGCTGCCGGGCTCGTCGGCCTCAAGCGCGAGCTGGAGGATCAGATGGAGAAGGTGTTCGAGATCTACATACGCACCACGCCCGAGCAGCTGTGGGAAGCGATCACCGATCCAGTGATGAGGACCAAGTATCAGTTCGGCGCTTCGGTAGAGTCGGACTGGACGGCCGGCTCGCCATACCGCGTCGGTCATCCAGCAAGTGAGCGGCCGCTCATCGAGGGCGAGAATCTAGTCGTCGAACGGCCGAGCCGGCTCGTGCAAACGATGCAGGCGCTGTGGGGTCCCGATGCGGAGCGGGCCGGCACCTCGCGGGTCACATGGGAGATCGAGCCCGTGGGCGATTCGTGCCGCCTGACGGTGGTCCACGATCAGCTGCCACCCGACGCGCCGGCAGAACTATACGGCGGTTGGCCGATGATCCTGTCGGGCCTGAAGACCTGGCTCGAAACCGGCCGGACGCTGACCACGCCAGGCTCGCTCATGTATCAGCAGCCGTAACGCCAGCACGCAATCCGTTCATCTACAGCAACTGCGAGGAGATCGTCATGTCCAAGACCACCATCACCAACATAGGCACCGTGGGAATCCCGGTTCGCGACCAGGACGAGGCGGTGGAGTTCTTCGTCGGCACGCTCGGATTCGAGAAGCGTCTCGACGTGCGGATTAGCGAGAGTTTCCGCTGGGTCACGGTCGCGGCCCCGGGCGCGTCAGCCTCGGTCGCGCTCATCACCAGGCCTGACATCGGAGCCGACACCGGTATCCGGTTCATGGTTCCCGACGCCGAAATCGAGCACACCGCGATGCGACAGCGGGGCATCGAGGTCGGCGACCTGCTCCGCTGGCCCGGTGTTCCGCCGATGTTCGAGTTCAAGGACCCGGACGGGAACAAGTTCGAGATCGTCGAGGGCAGCGCCTGAGCCGTCAGCGGGTGGAACCCTACGAGCCCCCTGCCGCGGTGGCCTCATGATCGTGGACGCCTGTCAGTGAATATCGCTGACAGGCGTCCATATTCCGAGAGAACCGCCTCCCGAACCCGCCTTGGTAGGCGACAACGTGAGGCAAGTCGGGTCACCAAGGCTCGGAACCTGCCAGGACTCGCAATGCGAGGACCTTCCGGGGCCGTCTTCTCCGCGGAGCCTGGAGGCTGCCTGGCGGCACCGGGGCCTCTGCCGGCCAAGCTGCTCTCCACCGGCGGGGGCGGCGGCAAAGCAGCAACTGGCCGCAGTGTCAACGCCAGCCGCCACGACGGATGTCGCATCTGAGGAGTGCTCTGCGGTCGTCTGAGCGGCTGGCGTTCTGGGTCAGGTGTCCACGCGAATGCCAGCGCGCCACCGACGAGGGACAGCAGCATTCCGATGAAGAACCCGCCCAGGTTCGAAGTAATCCATGAAAGCAGCGCGAGCACCATTGCGAAAAGAGAATTGTAAGCTCGCTGAGCGGGGTTGAACCAGATCAGTATTCCGCAGAGCAGCAACATCACAGGAACGATGTAGCCCGCCAGCCCTTTGGCGCCGATGTGAACGACAACCTGCAGCGGACCGAGCTCTGACAACAGAATCTCGCTAGCGCCACATGTGATCAGGAGGCCGCCCCAGAAAGGCCTAGTCCTGCGCCAGACTCGGAAAGCGTCCCGGGCATCGCGAAGCCGAACCGAAATGGCCTCGGGAACGCGCGCCTCGAGCGTACGGTAGCGCTCAGGCAGGCGGCGGGGTACGGAAATGCGGCCGCGCCCTGGAACTTGGCTGGGTTCAGGCGGACGGCGGGGCCTGGGAGGACGGAGTGGGGCTCCAGGACCAAGTTCGGGTTTCCGGCGCGGCTGAGGCCGCCGGGCCAACTCATTCTGACGTGTTCCGGCTGTCCGGCTGCGCCCGGGAACCTGGTTCTGTTCGGGCGGACGGCGTGCCCCGGGAGGACGGGGTGCGGGTATGCGACCAAGTTCTGGCGCTGGGCGGGCCTGGGGCCGACGGACCAACTCATGCGGGCCGTTTCCGGCCGTCTGGCCGCGCCCGGCTATCGCTCCCGGGTCGCCCCGGTCGGCCCGGCCGCGAGCTTCGGGCGGGCGGCCGCCCTCGGCCAAGCGACCGGGTCCGGGCGAGGTGCCGCGCGCGGGCAAGCGATTTGGGGGTGGCGGGCGGCCGCGTACCGGCATATCGCCGCGCTGTGGCCGGCGAAGTCCGGGTACCCGGCCGCCGTCCTGCGGACCGCCATCGGCAGAACGCGGATCAGGCACCGTCAGCAACTCCCGCCAAGGTGAAAGCTGAGCCCAGGGAGCGTGAACGTTCCCGCGGTGGTGGCGAAAGCATGCTGCCGCAAATTGGTGATAGTCACCTGCGAAGCTTCAAGGGCAAAGGCCCCTGGCGGCCTTGTCACTCCAGGAATCTGGTGAAGCGCGCCGGCGGCCACGCCCTGATTCAGATGCGTAAAGGTTGCGTTCCCCGAAAACCGGTCAGCATCGACTACTAGGTTCGTCGCGGAAACGGGAGTCGAGCCGTTGCCCGCGGTAATGACCAACGAAACTGGCCCAACCCGGACACTCTCGCAAAGGTGACTTATCGTGGCTGACCGCATCACGGTGGCTTCAAGAAGGCGCCCGTTCGGTCTGCCTGACGAGCCCCTGGCAACTGAATGATCCACAACCGGGAACTGCTCGAACCCGTAACCTTTCAGCATCCGCGCAGTGACGGTGAACGGCTCGCCGGAGATGCTAAGCGAGACGGCCAAGACGGCCTGGGTACTGAGCAGGATGAGCATAAGGGCGAGCGCGAGCCCAGGGACTAGCACGATCGCGAATCTTCGCCAGCGCACTCGCCCCGTCCCATTGGGCGCTATGCCAGCGTGAGGGCCCATGCTATGCCTCCAGGCTACCGGCGGGCAGTGCTCCCTAAGAGAGTGGCTTTCGGCTTCACCAACTGTTGCGGACGCTCACGCAATTTACCGGTCTGCATCATTGTCGTGGGGATGACGCGCCCAGCTGCTTTGAAATCGGTAGGATGTACGTTACATTTAGCGCTAATTTAGGCTAGACGACAGAAAAGTTGGGCGCGAACGAGTTTTGGGCCCAATGCTTCCTAACTTAGTTGGCTTCCTCACCGCCCTGCTGTCTGTTCATATGCGGATTTCATCTTAACATTGGTTCCCTGGCGTTGCCCTTCCTGGCGACCGTCAAGAGCTGATCAGCTGCTCGAAGGTGCGACTTGACACTCCAGCGTCCAGTTCGGCTTGATCGGGCCGCCAGGCCAGGCACGCCTGGTGGGCTGTCCAGCTGGCCGCCCGGCGCTGTGCACGATGTTGCTAGACGCCGACATAGCTGGCCTGCGCCGGTTGCGGGCGCTGACGACGCAGCAGATACTGGGTCCGCCGAACGGCCCCGAGCGGGAGGCACCAATGAGCTGTCGCATTCCTGGGTCCGCCCGGGCGTTCGTATTGATAGGCATTGCTGCTGCTGTCGTGGCCATGCTGGCTGGTGGCGCCACCCCGGCGGCCGCAGCCGCCCAGGGCGGTCCGCCCGTCAAGTACTACCTGTCGCTCGGCGATTCTCTCTCGCAGGGCGTGCAGCCCGCGACGCCGCCATTGCCGGCGGGAGTCTCGCTGGGACAGAGTATTGAGACCGATCAGGGTTACGCCGACGATCTGTTCGCCCATTACAGCGCGCAGTTTCCCGGCAACCTGCAGCTTGTCAAGCTGGGCTGCCCGGGGGAGACAACCTTCTCGATGCGCACTGGTGTCGGAAGCCCCTGCTCGTACCTGGCGGGTTCGCAACTCGCCCAGGCTGTGGCGTTTATCGACGCCCACCGCTCGGCCGTGGTGCTCATCACCATTGACATTGGCGCCAACAACGTCGACGGCTGCGCTGCCGGCGGGGCGATCAACCTGAGTTGCGTCGCGAATGGTTTCGCCGAGGCGCGGACAGACATGCCGATGATCCTTGACGCGCTGCGGAATGCCGCCGGTGAGGACACCGTCATCGCCGGCATGAACTTCTACGACCCGTTCCTGGCCGACTACCTGGCCGGGCCGACGGGGCAGGCTCTGGCGACGCAGAGCGTCAATCTCGATGACGCGCTCAACTCGCTGCTCGGCGCCAGTTTCGCCGCCTTCGGCGTTCCGGTCGCTGACGTACAGACCGCTTTCAGCACGACCGACTTCACCGATACCGCCACCCTCCCCGGCGTCGGTACTGTGCCGCTCAACGTGGCCCGGATCTGCGAGTGGACCTGGATGTGCGCGCCTGCTCCCGTCGGGCCTAACATCCACGCCAACGCGGCCGGTTACCAGACGATTGCCGCTGCCTTTCAGCAGGTCATCGGGAACCTAGGCTAATCAGCGCCCGCGAAGATTCCCTGGATGCTGGCCTGACCACGTCAACAACTTCGGGCAGCTTGGCCTCCCCGCTAACCACCCCGGCCAGAGCAAGGTCCCGGTCAGGATGCCGCTACCCGGACAAGTCAAGGTGACCGCCGTCTCAGGTGGCTTTATCTCCAGCCTGGTTCTCACCACAGCCGGCAAGATTCTGGCCCGAGGGGTCAAGAACATCGCCCCGCCGCACGGCGTGAAGCTGCCCACCGGTCTGATTGCCACGGTCCTTGCGTCCGGGTCCACTGCCGTCCACGCCCTGGTCGTCCTGCGGAGGTCCGGCTAGGTAGCGGTGCGAGCGGCGCTGTTCACGCCCCAGCGGGACGTGGCTCCAGGGCATTCTCTTCGCAAGCCTCCCAGAACGGACCGGCTGGCTTGATCTCGGCGACGAGCCTTGCCTGGCCGCAGGTGGTGCTCGGGACGGTGCTCATGCCTGCATTTTCCTCGCGCCTGACCCGTTAGCGGAACCGCCGGCTACCGTAACCCCAACCCTGCGAGATCGACGAGGCGCTCGATGCCGGATCCGAAGATGTCCGCGTGGCCGCGCGGCGGGCGGGCGGCGGCCAGGGCGGCGGCGAGATTGGGGTAGCGGCCCCTGGCAGCGGCGCGGTCCAGCGCCTGGACCTGCTCGGCGGCACTGGCCAGGTGGCCGACGGGGGCTGCTTGCATGGCGCCTGACATGGCCGCGAAGCCGCTGATCACTGCGATGACTTCCAGCCTTGCTCCGGTGCTGAGCCTGGAGCCTGCCAGCAGGCCGAGGAAGTAGTCGAGGTAGCGCAGCCCGTTGGGTCCTGGAGGCATCGGGCGGTGCAGCAGGCCGGCCAGCCACGGGTGCCGCCGCGCGATGTCGCGAGCCTGCCTGGCCAGATCGGCGATGGCAGCGCGCGGGTCGGCGACGGGCGAGCCGGGGTAGGCGTACTCGGCGGCCACGTGGTCGGTCATCAGCTGGGCTAGGTGTTCCTTGGCGGGAACGTAGTTATACAGCGACATGACGGCGATGCCCAGCTCGCCGGCAAGGCGGCGCATGGTGACCGCCTCCAGATCCTCGGCATCGGCGACCCGCACGGCGAGCGCCGCGATCGCCGCCCGGCTGTGCCGCGGCCTGGGACCCCGGCTGCCGTGCTCGGGAAAGTCCCAGATCGACGCCGGGGCGCCAGCGCGGGCGCGGTGGCCTGTCGGTGTCATCCCTGCCAATCCTACCTTTCAGCGTGCATCGTACGTAGTATCGTGGGAAACGACGTACGATGCACGCTGAAATTGGCGGGCTGGCCGAGAAGCGAGGCGGGACGCACACGGTGCCTTATCGCGGCTGCGGGAACGGCGGGCACGACGACGGGGCCACGGGAGTCCGAGCGCCGTTCGCACGCTACTGGCTGTCGCAGTTCCTGGCTGATTTCGGTGACGGTGTGCGGCTGGCGGCTCTCCCGCTGCTCGCCGCCCAGCTCACCCGCTCGCCTGCAGCAGTGGCGGCCGTCACCGCGGTGCAGAGCCTCCCGTGGCTGATGGGCGCCGGGCTCGGAGTCATCGTCGACCGCACCGACCGGCGGCGGCTCATAGTCGCGGTGGACATTACGCGGGCAGCCATCATCGCGGCCCTGGCCGGGGCGATCCTGTTGCACGCCGAAGGGCTGGCGCTGATCTACCTCACCGCCTTCACCACCGGGGTTGGCTCGGCCTTGCGCAGAACCGCCGCGGTAACCTGCGTGCCCCGGCTTGTAAGCTCCGCCGACCTGGACCGGGCGAATGGCCGGCTGATCGCCGGGCAGATAGTCGGCAACGAGCTAGCCGGACCCGCTGCCGGAGGCTGGCTGTTCGGCCTCTCGGCCGCCGTGCCGTTCGCGGTGAACGCCGGGGCACTGGGGATCGCCATGCTGCTGCTGCTCACCCTGCCGAGCGTCTTCCAGCCAGCGGGTCAGCCAGCCCAGCAGGGCTCGGAGCCAGCGCGCGCGACCGTCCGCCAGGATCTCGCCGAAGGCCTGGCCTGGCTGCGACGCCACTCAGAAATCAGGGACCTCACGATCGCTGTCGGTGTCATCAGCGCGATGGACGCCGCCTGGATCGCCGTGCTCGTCCTGTACGCGATCCAGATCCTGCACCAAAAGCCCGGCGGATACGGCGCGCTGCTGGCCATCGCCGCGATAGGCGGAATCGCAGCCGGCGCAACCGGCTCTCGCCTTACCCGGCGGCTTGGTACGTGGCCTGTCCTTTTGCTGGCCGGGCTGACAATGGCGGCAACTCAGCTCGTCCTCGGACTCACCGCGAACTTGCCCATCGCGGCCCTTATGCTCGCCGCGAGCAGCGCCGCCTGGGCCCTGTTCGACATGACCGCAACCACGATGCGCCAGCGGCTGGTGCCCGACAGGCTACTCGGCCGGGTCACTAGCCTATACGGCACGGTATTCGGTGGCGCAGAAGCAGGAGGCGCACTCGCCGGAGGCGTCCTCGCCGCCGCTGCCGGAATCCGCGTCCCCATGCTGGCCGGCGCGGCGCCGATCGCCGCTGCGACGATCTACATTGGCTGGCGGCACCGTGCCGCCGGGCAGGATCAGATACGACCGGCCGGGCCCCGGCGGTTCGACCCCGCGGCCCGGCCGCTGCACGGCAACAGGAAGGGATCGTGATGAGGCAGCGGATCTGCGTGACCGGGGCGAACGGGCTGGCCGGGAAGGCAGTAGTCCGGGAACTGCGCGAGCACGGGTATGACGTGGCGGCGACCGACATCGCCACCACGTTCGGCGAGGACGACGTGCTCCGGGCGGATCTGACCGACTACGGCCAGGCGGTCGAGGCACTGAGCGGCGCGTCCGCCGTCGTGCACCTGGCCAACATCCCGGCGCCCGGGCTGACGACGCCTACGGTCACGTTCACCGCGAACATGACGATGAACTTCAACCTGTTCCAGGCGGCGGTAACGCTGGGCGTGTCCCGGGTGGTGTGGGCATCGAGCGAGACCACCCTTGGCCTGCCGTTCGACGTGCCGCCCCGGTATGCGCCGGTGGACGAGGACCATTACCCGGTGCCCACCTCGACCTATGCCCTGTCGAAGGTAGCCACCGAGACGATCGCCGGCCACTTCGCCCAGTGGTCCGGGATTCCCTTCGTGGCCTTGCGGTTTTCCAACATCTGGTCGCCCGGCTGGTACAACGAGTTCCCGGACTTCTGGAACAACCCCCAGCAGCGCAAGTGGAACCTGTGGGGCTACGTCGACGAGCGCGATGCCGCGCTGGCGTGCCGCCTGGCCCTCGAGGCGGACCAAGCCGCGGTCGCCGGGAGCCCGGCGTTCATCATCGCGGCGGCGGACACGGTGATGAACCAGCCGTCAGCCGACCTGATGGCCCTGGTGTTCCCTGGCGTCCCGCTGACCAGCCCCGTCGCGGAGTTCGGCACGCTGCTGTCGATCGACCGCGCCCGCAAGGTGCTCAGCTACCAGCCGCGCCACTCGTGGCGCGACCACCTAGACGTCTAGGTGCAGATCTGGGGCCCGACAGGAATAGTTGTGCTGCGCGCATCCGCCTCCGAGCCCAGCACTGCGGAATGCCGGGAGTAATCGGTCCCGGCCGCACGGCGGCCAAAGCCAAAGCCACTTTCTGTGAGGGACGCCAGCTCACCTGGCCGTCGCAAGCAGCCATATCCATCGATCTTTCTGCGGTCGGCGGAGCCATGGCCGGGCGCCGCGTTCCCGGATGGGCCAAGCTCGCGGGCACTCACCTCTGGCGTGCTCGGAACGCGACGCGGTACCATCCTGGCCGACGCGCGAGCTTTGCATTCTGGCGAACGAGACGCTGGCCGGGAATAGAGGTTGGCGCCTGGTGGCCGGAGCGCTTCCTTCCGGTCCTTTCTGGCTTGCGGAGCGGAGAGTTGAGATGGCGAACCAGGGCAGCCTTGAGCTGCTGAAAGATCCCGTCGCCGCGGCGCTCGCGGGCTCGGCGAACCCGGCCAGGCTGGCCTATACGTGGACCGACGGCAGCCCCAGAGTCGTGCCGATCTGGTTCCACTGGACCGGTGACCAGTTCGTCCTCGCGACGCCGCCAAAGGCCCCCAAGCTCAAGGCGCTGGCCGCGGACCCGAGGGTGGCGCTCACGATCGACGACAACAGCTGGCCGCACCAGGTGCTGCTTGTCCGCGGACACGCCAGCGTCGATTTGCTCGACGACGTGTGTCCTGAGTACGAACTCGCTGCGACGCGGTATTTCGGGCCGGAGCAAGGCCCGGCCTGGATCAGCGGGCTCCGCGGAAAGCCGATGGCCCGAATCGCCGTCACACCCAGCTGGGTCGGGATACTAGACTTCCAGACCCGGTTCCCGAGCGCCCTGGCGCTATAGCCCGCCACGAGCCAGAAGCCCGCACGCGCGACGGCCGATATGTATCTAATGCCGTCGGTCGGCCTGGTGGTCTGCGCCGCGCCGGAACGGTTATTCCGTGTCCGCGGATTGTTGCCTCGCAGCGATCGCAGGCGGTTGCCGGACGAGCAGTGCATCGCGGGGTACTGGCGGTGTCATCTGATTCGGTGGACTATCAAGGGATGCTGCCGGACGCGAGCAGGTATGAGGAGCGTTACCGGCTGACCGGCCAGGCGGCGATAGGCCTGGCAGTCGGCATTGTTTCGGTGGGCGCGGGCATCCTGTGGCGGTTGCATGGAATGTCCGCCGCCGCAGTCATCCTTTTCGTCCCGGTGGTGTTGTCGGTGGCCGGGGTCATCCTGGCGCTGCCAGTCGTAGCGGCGGTTGCCGGCCGCATGACCGCGCTCCGCGCCGACTGGGCCGGCATTACCCTTGGGGCGGAGCCGGACAACTTGACGTTCCTTGGCCGGCGGGCGGTGTTCGCTCCATGGGCGGAGGTCGACCAGGTCATCCTCCATCGCGCCGGTCCTCGCGGCCGGGGCGCCGGCGACCCGGTCCGGCGGATCACAGTCCGGCGTCTGGAGGGAGCGGTGGTGCTGGCGCCCGGCGTTGCCGGCTCCCTCAGTCGCAGGATCACGGGGTGGCGGCTCGATGCCGGGCGCCTGGCCGCCGTGATCGCGGTAGTGGCTCCGGGAATCCCGATCATCGAAGCAAGAACCGAGGCCGACCTGCCTGGCGCAGCGCGGGGTTGCGGGCGCTGACACCCGATCGGCACACCCGCCGAACTCCAGCGGCCGCACCTCCCAAGTAGCCGTGAGGGCAACTGCCCCACCGGATCGTTGCCGGTGCGCTCACAGCGGCGCTGATCGCAGGCTGCTTCCCAGCGCTGGCGATCCGTCGAGCCAAGGTACGGCAGCCCAAGAAAGGTGTCCTGGGCTGCTGGCAGCCCCGCCCCCGGTATCGTGCCGGGATAACCGGGCCTCGCAATCGCGGGCCAAGAAAGGGGGGACCTAATGGCGAAGCGAGCACGAATCACGGCCCGGTGGCTGGCAGCGCTGGCTGCCGCCGGCGCGCTTGCTGTCCCGGCCGCCGCCGTCGCAGGCGGCTCGGGAGCCCGAGTCACCATCGGCGTGAACCGCAATTACTGGACCCGGTTCAAGGCCGCCATCCCGCGAGCCCAGGATGTCCGCGTCTACTACGATGCCGAGAACGTGTTCCCGGCAACCTGGCCGACTCGGGCCACCGGTGCCTGGGTGACGCTGTCGTTGCGCCCCAACCCGGTTGACCTGCTGTCGGGGAAGCTGAACGCCCAGCTGAAGGCGCTCCTGGCGTCGGCGCCTGCGCATTCGGAGCTGACGTTCTGGCATGAGAACGAACCCGGGGATCCGCTCGACTACGTACGGTCGGTCAACAACGCACGCACGAACGTGGCCATGCTGAGGTACGGCGAGGAGCTCGTCGAGGGCACCAAGGTCAAGTTCGGCCAGATCATCTGCGCGCCGGCTGTGCGGATGCGACAGTGGATCGCCCCCGGTCTCGATTGGTATGGCGTCGACATCTTCGCGAACCCTAACTTTGAGAACCCGGACCGGACGCTCAGTAAGGCCAAGCTGTGGGTGCGTCTGAACAACGACGAGGCCGTCTTCCGGGCGAAGTCCGGGCGCCGCTGGCCGCCGGTCCGATTCGATGAATCGAACGCGCGGCGTGACTCGCACCGCAAGCGCTGGTTCACCTACCTGGCTGAATGGCTGCACGGGCACGGCGGGGGTCGGCTGCTCACCCGGTGGACCCCTGCGCCGACCAAGCTGACCGGCCCGTGGCCGCCGAGCCTGGCGGTGATCAGGCAGCTCCGGCGGCTCACCTCCATGTAGGTCTCGCTGCCCGCGCGGTCAATCTTCCTGACTGGCTTGTCCGCATGGTGCTCGATCCTGCGTCCGGTCGCCATTGCGCCCGGACGTCCGCTTGCTCGCGAAGCCGGACTCGCGGGCGGCCGGCGACGCCGGTGCGGTAATGGCGCGGGTGCTGGATCTATGGCTTTTTGGCCGCCCTCCGCAATCTCGTTGCTGGAATCCGCGGTCGCGGGGTTACTCTCGGGTTAGCAAGTTGAGAGAAGAGGTTGCCATGTGCAGGGGAGATCGCCTGGTAGCGGACTTCGTGGCCGGTGCCGACACCCGCCCTAGCCTGCCCAGAGAACTGGAAGAGCACCTGACCATGACCGTGAGCGGGTTGTGGGTGGTGTGGGCCCACAAGCTGGCCCGGCGCCGAGGTGATCTGTTCATTCCACTGACGGGCGGTTCCGGTTATCCGGCCGACGCGCGGGCCGAGTGCCGAGCAGTCCGAGGCGTTCACGACGCTCCCGATCCGCGGTGCACGTGCGGCTTCCACGCCCTGTCGAGCCCGATGTTGCCCGGGCTGCCGGCCGACCACGGCTTCGCCGCGTTGACTGTCGCGCTGTCCGGACGGGTGCTGGCCTTCGAGTGGCGCGGTGCTGGAGTGCTGTGGCGGGCGGAGCGGCAGACCGTGGTTCGCATCGAGCGGCCGGCCTTGTTCGATCGGGCAACATTGGTCGAGCGGGCAAGAGCAGCCCTAAGTCAGCGCCGCCATCCCGGTGATCCCGACGACCACCCCGCCGTCGTCCCCGCTCCCACTCCTCGTGATTCAGGGCCCGTGCGGCTGGACCTGCCCGTCTCCTGTCCGGTGTTGCCGGTGCACCACGACGACGCCGGCTGGTGCGTGGCGTCCAGCGGGCTCGAGCGCTCGCCGGCATCTCTGGTGCTGATTTAGCGCGAGGCGTCCCGACGTGGGGGCGTCGCCCTCCCCGCAACGGTGTGCGCTGGAGCGGTATCGCGCCGTCCGTGCGGCCGACGAAAGGTTGACCCAAGCTCGGGCGGGGCCTGGCCACCGAGTGCTCGCACGGCCGACCGCACAAGGTGTGTTGTGCTGAGCCATTCGCCGCGGGCCTGCAGCTTCAGGCCGCTACGGCTACCCCGAGCACGATCACGGCGCAGCCGACGAGGGCGGTCCACTTTGACACCGGAGCCAGCAGGGCTCCCACCGGGACGGGAGACACCAGGATGGCAGCGCGCAGCATCAGCGCATCAGCCAGGCAGGTGAGCCCGGCCACAATGATCTGGGCAGCGATGGCGATCTTCCTCTCAGCCTGGCTCACGCGCGGCTTCTATCTCTGTTGTACCGCGACAACGCCCCAGACATGCAAGCGTGACAGGTCCGACCTTTGGCAAGCCAATAGCTGCCCAGGCCCGGAGCCAGCCGCACCCCCGCTGCCGGCGCACGGCTTGAACTCGCGGGATTGCAGGAGGTCGGCACCGACTTCGCCGAGACCTTGGACCAATATGTCGTGATCGCGGTGACGGCCTGACCGCCTGAGGTGAACGTGACCGTGCGCGGGCGCAGCGCGTGGGGAGCATGCGCGTGCAGGCAATCGGCGGTGATGGAAATGCTGGTGTTGTCGCGGCCTGCTGCCATCCGGCTTGCGTTGCCCGACGTCATTACGTTGTGGCTATGTTGCGTTCCGCTGAGCGCACCTTGGCCACCACGCGATCCTGGCTCAGCGGCGCGGCGGCGCGTGTGGCGGCCGGGCGGGAGGATCTCAGATGACGTCCAGCGGCGAGAAGCACAGGGACGGCGCGCCCCGATACGTGGCGGCGTGGTTGCCTGCCAGGTCCGGCATTGCGGTGCGTGTCCTACGCGCGGTCCGGCGCCGGGCCGTTCGCGGCTGCCTAGCGATCACGGCGGTCGGCTGGGTGGCGGTGCTGGCCGGGCCGGGCGCCGCGTCCCCGGCGGCGGCAGCTGGCGCCGGGAACGACACGCCGCCGGTCCCTGGCGCCCAGCTGTGGGCCAGCAGCTACAACGGCCCGGGCAACGGCATCGACGAGGCGACGGCGGTGGCGGCCGCGCCGGGCGGGTCCGCGGTGTTCGTCACCGGGCTGAGCGCGGGCCTGTGCTGTACGAATTTCGCCACGATTGCCTACGACGCGGCCACCGGCGCCCAGCTGTGGGCCAGCCGCTACCACGGCCCGGGCGACGCCGACTTCGCGAGAGCGGTGGCGGTCAGCCCGGACGGGCGCAGGGTGTTCGTCACCGGGTTCAGCAGCAGCAACAACGCTCGGTCCCGCTTTGCCTACGCCACGGTCGCCTACAACGCCGCCACCGGCGGCCAGCTGTGGGCCAGCCGCTATAACGGCCCCGAGAATCGCAGCAACGACTTTGCGCTGGCGGTCAGCCCAGGCGGGCGCAAGGTGTTCGTCACCGGGCTGACGGTCCGGGACGGTTCTGGCGCGGACTACGCAACGGTCGCCTACAACGCGGCCACCGGCGCCCAGGTGTGGGCCAGCCGCTACACCTCGCCTGGCAATCACACGGACTTCGCCCGCGCGGTGGCGGTCAGCCCGGACGGGCGCACGGTGTTCGTCACCGGGGACAGCCACGGCCGCAGCCGCAGCCGCTCCTCCTGGGACTACGCCACGGTCGCCTACCGCGCGGCCACCGGCACACAGCTGTGGGTCCGCCGGTACAACGGGCCGGGGAACAGCACCGACGACGCCCGGTCAGTCACCGCCGGCCCCGGCGGGCAGACGGTGTACGTCACCGGGCGCAGCAAGGGCGCCACATCGGTCGCCGGCTTCGCGACCATCGCGTACAACGCGGCCACCGGCGCGACCCGGTGGGTCAGCCGCTACCAAGCCCCCGGGAACAGCCCCGCCGGCGCTCACTCGGTGACGACGAGCCCCGGCGGGCACGCGGTCTACGTCACCGGGAGCACCAGTTCCGGGCCCAGCTACCTGACGATCGCCTACCGCGCCGCGACCGGCGCGACCCTGTGGGTCAGCAACTACCCCGGCCGGGGTGGCCGCTCAGTGGCCGCGGCACCAGACGGGCACGCGGTCTACGTCACCGGCACCGCGGGCGCGGGATACGGCACCGTCGCCTACGACGCCGCCACCGGCGCCGAGCTGTGGGCCGCCACCAGCTTCAGCGCCGGCAGCCAGGCAGCCGCCTTGGCGGTCGGCCCGGCCGGCGACGTGTACATCACCGGAACCAATGCGGACGACTACGGCACTGTCGCCTACCAAGGCTGACTCCCCAGCCGAGGCAGCCTGCGCAGGCGCCAGCCCGGCGGCATCACGCAATCCGGCTCACGGGTGGCGTCACGACCAGCACCAGCCACCACCTGATCCGTGATCGCGCCCAGCACGGTCGGTCGACTCGTCGCGGCCTCCTCCTAGTTCCCCACCTTCTATAACCATCCTGCGAAGCGCGGGCTATGACAGGCTCACGAGGAGGTGGAGCTGGAGCTGCTGAAGGCGGCGGCGCGTCAGCGGCTGGCGGCCGGGCTGGGCGAGCCTGGATACCGCTGCGGCGGGCGGGCCGCTGCCGATCACCGCATCGCGGATGGGCTGCCTGCTCGATGCGCTGTCCCGCCGGCTACGAGGTGCTGGGCATGGGCCGGGCGGCGGGCGGGGATAAGGCGCTCCGCGGCCTGGTGTCCACCACGTCAACCTGGCGGATTCCCGGCGCGTCGGATAGATAGGTACAACAACGGTCGCGCGCCGCCGGGCTCGAAGGCTGGCCGGCCGCGGGTCTGGTGAGTCTCATGGGTGCATTCCGGCGTCCGCTCGGGCGCGGCATCGCGGCGATTGCCGCGGTCAGCGGCATAGCGCTGCTGAGCGGCGTGAGCGCGGTAACGCCCGCCGCTGCGCGGCTCAGCAGCGGGACTGCGGCGTCGGGTGCCCCGGGTTCCCGGCTGTGGGTGAGCTTCTACACCGGCCCCGGCACCGGAAATGACACCGCGATGTCCGTCGCAGTCGCCCGCGCGGGGTCCGCGGTGTTCGTCACCGGGTCCAGCCTGGGAGCATCGGGGACCTTTGACTACGCGACGGTCGGCTACGACGCCGCTACCGGCGCGCGGCTGTGGGCGAGACGCTACGCGGGGGCGGGCGGCGCGGGCGGCTCGGCGGTGGCGGTGGCCGTCGACCCCGGCGGCCGAAGAGTGTTCGTCACCGGCCAGAGCCCGGGATCTGCATCGGGCGCCGACTACGTCACGATCGCCTACGACGCCGCCACCGGGTCGCAGCTATGGCTCAGCCGTTACAACGGCCCCGCCAACGGCAGCGACATTCCCTCCGCCTTGGCGGTCAGCCCGGATGGCAGCAGAGTCCTCGTGACGGGGGAAAGCCAGGGTAGCCAGGCGACGATGGGAGATTACGCCACCGTGGCCTACGACGCCGCCACTGGCGCGCAGTTGTGGGTGAGCCGTTATAACGGTCCCGCGAGCCGCGCTGATAGCGCGAGGTCGGTGGCGGTCGGACCGCACGGCGGGACGGTCTACGTCACCGGGGCAAGCACGGGAATCGGCACGCACAGCGATTACGCGACGGTCGCCTACAACGCCGCGACCGGCGCGCAGCGGTGGGTGAGCCGCTACAACGGCCCGCGCAGGAAGTATGACCGGGCCGCTTCGGAAGCTGTCGCGCCCGGCGGGCACACGGTGTACGTCACCGGTACCTCTGGCCGTGCCTTCGCCACGGTGGCCTACGATGCGGCCACTGGCGCGCCGCGGTGGGTGAGCCGCTTCACCGGCGGGGCCGGCAACGTTGACAGGGCCTTCTCGCTTGCCGTGAGCCCGAGCGGGGGCATGGTGTATGCCACAGGATTCGCCAGCAACAGATTCTCTGGCGACATGGACATCGCCACGGTCGCGTACCGCGCCGCCACCGGTGCCTCCACCTGGGCCAGGCTGAGCGCAGGCAAAGCCGATGCCTCCGGCTATGACGTGGCGGTGGGCCCAGCCGGGCACACGGTGTATGTCACGGGAACCGCCTTCATCGCGACCGCGACGACGGTGGCCTACAACGCGGCCACGGGCTCGCTACGGTGGGTCAGGCGTTACCCAGGCTTCGGTCTCGCGCTCGCAGTCAGCCAGGTCACGGGCACGGTGTTCGTCACGGGGTCCGCCGACCGCCCCGCGTCGGGTGACGACTTCGTCACCGTCGCCTACCACGGCTGACAGGCAGGCCGTCCGCGGCAGAACGAGTACTCAAACTTCCGACCCTGAGCGGCCGATCGGTCGCGGCCGTGCGGCTTCGCACTTTGGCGCAGGAGCGTGTCCTGACCACCCTCATCACCGGCGTCAACGCCCCGCAACAGATCGCGGTGGACTCCAGCAACATCTACGGCGCTGACGACATTCTCTGCTGCGCCGACCCCGGGACCATCATGCGGGCCAACCTGGATGGCACCGGCGTGACGACCCTCATCCCCGGCCAGGGCCAGCCTGAAGGCGTCGCCGTGGATGCCAGCCACCTTTACTGGTCCGACACCTCGATCTTCCAGGCCAACCTGGTCGGCACCAACCCGCACACCCTCATCACCGGATTGAACTTCGGACCTGCCGGGTTGGCAGTCGGCCCGCAGTGATCCACACCTCAGCTCGAACCGGCCCGCGCCAACACGAGCGCGGGCCGGTTCGCACGGCGCAGCGGCACTCCCCGCTCAGAAATGGACGATCTGCGCGAATACGCAGGCCGCCGGGCAGCCGCGGCCGGGTGGGCGTTGGGGGCAAGGATCGATAGCGCTCTCGCTACGCTGGGCATCGGTCTCTGCAAGGACGATCAGCCGTCGGCGGCGCTGTCCGTCCGCTCTCAGCACCGCCAGGACGAGGGGCGGGCTGCAGCCGACGGTCAGCGGTCAGCGCCGGACCGAGCGCACCAGGCGGCTGCCCAACGCCGCGGCGGCACCGGTGATGATGCCCCTGGTGATGAGGTCGCCGTGCTCCTCGCCAAATTCCTCGGCGCTCCTGATCATCGCGCCGGTCACCTTTTCAGCGCTTTCGGCGAATCCGCCGTTGCCGTTAGCCGCGTCGTAAGCGCCCTTGGCGACTCCCGCGGCGATGGCGACCGGAGCGACCGCGATGCCTGTTACGGTGCCCCAGAATCTGCTCTGTGCCATTCCCGGATATCCCTCGTGCGGAAGAAAGGCGGCAATCGGGCCGTCGGGGGCGAGTATAGAGGACGATCGCGGACGTCGTCAGCGCGCGATGGGCGCCAGCCGGCCCGGCGACCGGCGAGCTCGAGCGACCATCTCCGGCCGGCTCAGGTTGCTACATCCTCGACGAAGATGGATACGGCTCGCACCGCTGGATGAAGCAACACGTCGTCCGTCGGCCGCCCGCAGCCAGATGTCCGTCGGCCACTCGACCCGGTGCAGGGAGCCAGTCGGCGGCGGTTCGGGACCGCCGCGAGTACATGGAAGCACCCGTTCGTAGTCGGCACCGTGTCGATTCGGGCGGGGTCTGTTCGTAGCCGGGGTAGGAGCTGGCACCAGGCCGGCCCGCACCCAGCGTCAGGAGATGGCAATGGCCAGGATCGTGGTAACCGAGTTCGTGTCCCTCGATGGCTGCATCGACGAGCCGCGCTGGACGTTCCAGTTCGACCGCGGGCCGGAGGGCGACAAGTTCAAAATCGATGAGCTGTTCGGTTGCGACGCGCTCCTGCTCGGCCGCGTCACCTACCAGGGATTCGCGCAGGCCTGGCCGAACATGGGCGGCGATGAGTTCGGCCGGCGGATGAATACCATCCACAAGTACGTGGTGTCCGGCACGCTCGCAGACAGCGACGCTACCTGGGGCGACACGACGATCATCCGGGGCGACGTCCCGGCCGAGGTCGCGACGCTCAAGGCCAGGCCAGGCGGCGTCCTGTTGGTCGAAGGCAGTTGCCAGCTGGTCCGCGACTTGGCCAACCATGGCCTGGTTGACGAGTACCGCCTGATGATCTTCCCGATCATCTTGGGCGGCAAGAAGCGAATGTTCCCCGACGCACTCAGCGCGCCGGCGACGCTGACGCTGACCAGCTCGAAAGTGCTGGATTCCGGCATCTTGCTGCTCACCTACGAGCCAGCGGACAAGGCTGAAGCCGCAGCGGACGGCCGATGAACCGGATATGAGGCTTGTGACGCCAAGCCTCGGCGTCACAAGCCCTATATGCCCAAGCCTGTGCGACTAGTGACCGCAGCTGTCAGGTGGGAGCGGTCAGCGGCCACCCGTGCCGGGCGCAGGCGGCGGCGGGCGTTCGCGAGAACCGACTTCCGCGCGGTCGATCAGCTGCTCGCGCGCGCGAACTCGCTGATGGCCAGCAGCGATCCGCGGCGCCCCGCCCTGCTCTACGATCGCGGCACCTCGCTGGACACACTCGGACGAGTAGCCGACGCTGACGCAATGCTCGCGCAAGCGGTTGAGGCCGCGCACGCGACCGGCGACACGCGCACCGAGTGGCGCGCACGCATCGACCGCGTCTTCACTCAGATCGAAACCGACCCGGCGGCGCTCACCGTCCCTGATCAAGCACGCCTGGCCCGCGAGGCGCTGCGGGCACTAGAACCGCTAGGGGACGACCGCGGCCTTGCCCGCGCCTGGATGGTCGCCGCCTTGGTAGAAGACCGCCGCGGCCGGGCGGCCAAGAAAGAGCAGGCAGCAGAACAGGCCCTGCGGCACGCGCGGCGGTCAGGCATCTACCGCGAAGAGGCATGGGGGCTGTGGTGGCTGGCGGACGCGATCCTCACCGGTCCGACGCCTGTCGCCGCAGGAACAGCCCGGTGCCAACAGCTTCTCCGGGAGCGGCCTGGTGCACTGCGCGTCGGCGATGTCGGCGTGCTCGGAACGCTGGCGCTATTCCAGGCCATGCAAGGTCACTTCGAGCGCGGACGGCAGCTGATCGCCCAGGGTCGCGAACTCATGGAGAGCCTCGGCCACACAACCCCGCTGGTGGCAACCATGTGCTGGCGCGGCGAACTCGAGCTCCTGGCCGGGAACCTGGCAGCAGCCGAGGCCGCGTTGGACGAGGCGAACCAGCATCTGACCGCCGATAACCTTGAGACCAAAGCCACCATCGCCGGGCTGCTGGCGCGCACCATGCTCCGGCAGGGACGCCACGACGAAGCAGAACAACTCGCCAACACGGTCCGCGCCGGAGCACCACCCGACAGCCGCCCAGCTCAAGCGCGCTGGTGCTCCCTGATGGCGGCCGTGCACACAGCGCGCGGACGCAGCGGCGAAGCCGTCGCGCTCGCCACCCACGCCAGCCGGCTCCTGCGCCCCACTGACCTGCTGCCGCTTCATACCGACGTCCTCACCGACCTCGCCTCAGCGCTCGCAGCACGGGGCGACACCGTAAACGCCACCCAGGCAGCTGAACAGGCCCTGGCTCTCTACACCGAGAAAGGAAACACCGTCGCCACCCGGCAGGCCGGCAACACCGTGACCGCGCTCAGCGCCGGAATGCAGCTGCAGACGACTGGTGGTGAGCAGGCTTGACGCATCAGACGCCAAGGCGTTCACTGCGGGGCATGGAGGCTGAAGCGACCGTAGCCTTGGTTACTGGGGCGGCCAATGGCCTGGGGCGCGCTATCGCGGCCAGGCTGCGTGACGACGGGTTGCTAGTCGCCGGGGCAGATATCGAGCCGATTGTTCCTGACCGCGGGATAGCCGCTTACCATCTGGACGTAGCCGACCTCGATGCGCATGACAGAGCCTTGGTCCGCATTGAGCAAGAGCTCGGACCCATTTCGGTGCTGGTCAACGTCGCCGGGATCTCGCTTCCAGAGCCGATCGACCGGCTTACCGTCTCTGCCTACCGTCGCCAGCTTGCGGTGATGCTTGACGGTCCTGTGTGGCTCGCTCGCAGCGCCGCCCTCAAGATGGCGTCGCGCGGCGCGGGGCGCATCGTCAATATCACATCTGTGCATTCCAGCAATGGCGAAGTGGGCTCCCTCGCATACGACTGCGCTAAGGCTGGCCTGGAAGCCGCCACTCGGGCCCTCGCGATCGAGTTTGGCCCACGGGGCGTGCTAGTCAACTCGGTTGCTCCAGGGTTCGTGCGCACCCGAATGTCGATCGTCAACGGGGTGAACGAGCTCGAGTCCGACTGGTTCCGCGACGTCTACATCGCCTACGGCAGGCTGCCGGTCCGGCGCCCCGCGGAGCCAGCCGAGATCGCCGCGACAGTGAGCCATCTGGTATCACCAGAAAACACGTACCTGACCGGTCAGCGAGTCGTTGTCGACGGTGGGATGACCGTCACGTTGTGAGCGGACTGCGCCGATCAGCCGCCACGCCCTAGCCGGTCTTCCTCATACCTGGCTGGGGCTACCTCGCGCTAGCCCTACCAGCGCGGATGGCCAATCACTATTGACAGTCGCCATTCGACGGAGCATGCTTTGCCAATCTGGACCTGTGTTCCACATATCGGAACTCGAGGAGCAGTGACGAACGCTTGCTCACCGTGGAAACAGCATCTACCGCCGAGCGGCAGCACCCGCTTTGCGAGGGCATTGTCGCCATACAGGCATCGTGCAGGACGACCGGGGCATGGGTTCCGGGTCGCCACAAGCCGTGCGTACGCGAGGAGCCGTGTCGGGCCTCTTGCAGCGGCTGAGCTATGCGGCAGGACCGGCGAAGTACCTGCCTTGGCCGGTGCGCCAGCAACGATGCCATCGACGAGTTCGACACCTGGCATGAGGAGCGGAAGCACATGAACAGCCGGAAGTGGTCCATCGGGTCAGTGGGAGCGCTGCTCGCGGCGTTGGCCCTGACAACAGCAGCGTGTAGCTCGGGTTCCGGAACTAACGGCCAGAACTCGGGCGGGAAAACGACCATCACCATCTGGAACGACGCGCTGGCAGCATCGTCGAGCACGGTGCCTCAGGCGAAGTCATTCCTCACAAAGGGCGTCGCGCTGTTCGAGAAGCAGAACCCCAGCATCAATGTCAAGATCATCCCGGAGCCGTTCGCCGCATCAACCGGCTTCGAAACGCTACTGCGATCGGCGGAACTCGCCGGAACCACTCCAGACATCGGGCAGCTCTACGTTGGCGGTCAGGTACTGCAGAACGCGAAGTACCTGATCGCCCTCAACCGATACCTGCCAACCTCCTACTACGACTCCCTGACCGGGTGGCAGTTTGTGACAGCTGGCTTCAAACCCGGAACCTCGAGCACGCCTGGCGGTCAGGTCTATGCGGTGCCTTACGGCGCGGGGTACTACTACGTCGTCTACTACAACAAGTCGTTGTTCAAGAAGGCGGGGGTCTCCGGCCCGTTGCCCACGACCTGGAGCGGCCTCATCGCGCTCGGAAAGCGGATCAAGGCCAAGGGAATCACGCCTTTCGAGTTCGGCGAGAAGGAGGGCTACATGGGTGCGTGGACCCAGGACTCCTTGATCTCAGGGCTTGTGGGCGACGCCGGTGTGCTGTCGATGTTCGACGGCAAGTCCTCGCTGAACGGACCGACACTCACGAGCCCTTATACGGCGTGGCACCAGATGTTTGCCTCCGGCCTCACCAACTCCAACGCTCCTACGCTCACCTATACGACCGGCATCGCCGACTTCGCCGCAGGTAAAGCGGCGATGACGATCACCGGCCAGTTCTACGACACGCAGATCCAGAAGGGACTCGGGAGCAATGTGGGTCTCTTCCCGGTCCCAACGCTCCCGGGCTCGCGGTATCCCAAGGTGCTGTCCGGTGGGCCTAACAACGCCTATGTCGTCTTCAAGACCACCAAGCACATCGCCGACGACATGAAGCTGATCAAGTTCCTGACCTCACTCAAGGTGCAGGAACTATCGGTCAATGAGCTTGGCCAACTGCCCAACAACATCTCATTCAAGACGACGCCAGCGTTTGACTCGCAGCAGCCGCTGCTCGCCTCGGTGTACAACTACATCAAGCAGCACTATGTGCTCTCCGAGGCATTCGACAACGTCATGCCGGGAAGTATCGATTCCTACTGGTACCAGACCAATGCCGGCGTGTTCGCGGGTACGTTGAGCCCGTCCAAGGCGGCGGCGAGCATGCAGTCCCAGATGCAGAGCTACCTGGCCAGCGCGAAGGGGTAGGCCGAGCCTGCACTTCGCCCATCCATCCCGGAGCCGGGGCATAGCTCCGAGCTCCGGGATGGTCCGGTGCCAGCGCCCTGAAGTGGCTGTGCGGGACCCTGGCTAACGACCGAGCAGCCACAACATGGAGCGTTCATGGCAGCCGACATGTACGAGGACATCGCTGATTCGATCAGCGAGGCCGCCAAGGCGCCGCGCCCACGCCGCGCACGGCGCATCTTCCCGTACCTCGCGCTGATCCCAGCGGCGCTGTTCGTAATCGGCCTCATGCTGTTGCCGATCGGCGCGACCATCTATCACAGCTTCACCAACTGGGACGGGCTCACCAGCACCTTTATCGGCTGGCTGAACTTCAGCCTTATCATCCACAACCCAATCGTCTCGGAGATCTTCGTCAACTCGCTTATCTTCCTGATCTCCGTGCCGCTCATCTTGATCGCGTCCCTGGTGGTAGCCGTCTTCGTGTACGAGAAGGTGCCAGGCTGGAGGCTCTTCAGGTTCCTGTTCTTCATCCCGAACGTGCTCTCGCCAGTCATCGTGGGAGTGCTTTTCAGCACGTTCTTCTTGCCAGGAGGGCTCGCCGATCAGCCGCTGCGGGCCGTGGGGCTCGGATCGTTCGCCTGGCTGTCCTATCCGTGGACGGCGCGCCTGGTAGTCATCCTCGCCCTGGTTTGGACGTCGTTCGGATTCGGCATGGTGGTCATCCTCTCCGCGATGACGACCATCGACCCCGCACTCTACGACGCCGCCGTTATCGACGGAGCGTCATGGTGGTGCCGCCTGCGGCGCATTACGATTCCGTTGATCTCAGGGTCACTGCAATTCCTCAGCGTCATCAACGTGATCTACACCTTCACGTCCCTTTTCAGTTTCGTCTTCGTGATCACAGCTGGCGGTCCGGGCTTCGCTACCACGACGGTGGACTACTACACCTACCTGACTACCTTCGAGAACGGGCAGTTCGGCTATGGCGCGGCGCTGGCCGTGATGCTCTTCCTTATCGTCCTGGTACTGACGATCGCCCAGATCAAGTTGTTCCCGCAACGGGAAGTCCAGCAGGGAGTCTGACGATGACGTCTCGTCTCTCCCGGACGCTGGTTTTCCTGGGGCTCTGCGTGGTGGGCGTGTCGACGGTCTACCCGTTGATCTTCATGGCGCTCAACTCAATGCGGTCCTCGACCGCGTTCGAGCTCAGACCGTACGGCCTGCCGAACCACTTCAACCTTGACAGCTTTCGGACGCTGTTCTCGCAGGTGCCGTTCTTGTCGAGCATTCTGCACTCATTCATCGTCGTCGTTCCCGCGGTGATCCTGGCAACGCTGTCATCCGCGCTCGCGGCGTTCGTCTTCACCAAGACCCCCGTCCGGTTCGGCAACGGCTTGTTCTGGGTCATGCTGATGATCATGTTCATGCCCGGCATCGTGGTGCTGCTGCCGCTTTATGTGGAAGTCGCCCACCTGGGGCTGGCCAATAACTTCACGCCAGCGATTCTCATCTATACGGCGATCAACATCCCGTACGGGACGTACCTGCTCCGGTCCAATTTCCGAGCCATCCCCGATTCGGTTGTCGAGGCCTCGCGAGTGGACGGGGCGACATGGTCCCGCATTTTCGTTCGGATCATCCTGCCAATAGCCAAGCCAGGGATCGCGACCGTCGGAATCCTGACGTTCCTCAACATCTGGAACGAGCTGTTCATCAGCCTGGTCCTGCTACACGTACCAACCGACGAGATGGTGACGCCCACCCTCGCTCAGCTGAGCGGCAAGTACTCGACCGATATCCCGGTCCTGATGGCCGGGCTCCTTCTCGGCGCTATGCCGACACTCGTGCTTTACCTCGTAACGGCACGCGTATTCATCAGGGGAATGCTCAGTGGTGCCATTCGCTGACTCAACGATCGGTCAGCCCGTGATTCCGCTCGGGTTGAGGAGGATCTTGACCGCCCTAGCCCGCAGCGTCGCCAGGCTTTCGAACGCCCTTGGTCCTTCAGTCAGCGGGAGACACTCCAGCCAGGATGTCGAAGGCGGCTGCTCGGCGAGCATTGCCAGCGCGGCCGCGAATTCGTCGCGGGTATACGCGTACGTCCCCCGAAGGGTTAGGCCCGAGCGCACGATATCGCCCACTGCCACGATTCCCGAGGCTTGCCCGAGCCCGACAACGTCAACGATGCCGCCAGGGCGGACGGCGTTCAGCGCCGCGGTCCAAGTCTGCTCGATCCCGACCGCGTCCACGACGAAGTCGGCCGCGCGCGCGGGCCACACGTCCGCTGCCTCCGCGACTTCGCTCGCGCCGACCTCGATGGCCCCCTGGCGCCGGCTCACGACGGGGTCGGCCGCGATGACCGTACAGCCGGCGCGAACGGCGGCATACACTGCCAGCAGCCCGATCGAGCCACAGCCAATGACTGCCACCCGCCGCTCCGGGCTCAAGTCGTACCCGCTGAACACCGCCAGGGCCGTGGCCAGCGGCTCGGTGAGGGCGGCAACCTCGGCAGGGACGCCGTCAGGAACAGGGACCAGCGCGCCGGCGGGCACCGCCACGAGCTCCGCGAATGTGCCTGGGCGGTCAAGGCCAAGCAGCTGGCGCCTCGAGCAGAGGTTCTCGCGACCCGCCCGGCAAGCGGGACATTCCTGGCAGCCCAGCAGCGGGAAGACGACGAACAGCCGCTCGTCACCATCGACTCTGCCCACAGCTTCATGCCCGAGCACGAGCGGAGGACGGCGCTTGCCGCCCGCACCACGGTACGCGTGCAAGTCAGAGCCGCAGATACCGGCAAGCGATACGTGGAAAACTACCTCGCCGTCGCCTGGTTCTGGCCTTTCGACATCCTCGACGCGGAGCTGGTCGCCACCGAGCCAGACGAGTGCATCCATCCGCTTCACCCAGGCTGATCGTTCCGATTATTAGAACGATGGTCCGACATACTGAACAAGGCTATAGTAAACGCTCCAAGCTCCCCGGGAGGGAACTGGTGGGAACGGCCACTCGGCAAACCGCAAGCGATGAGGCAATTGCTGTTGACGGTTCCAGGAACGGGGCGGACCGGGTGCTCGCCACTTTGCGCCTCCTCGGATCCTTTCCCCACGGGGTGGGGCTCAACGACCTGGCGAAGCGACTGAACTCCCCGAAGTCGAGCATTCACCGAGCTCTCGGCTCACTGCGCCGGGCGGGCCTGGTCGAGCAAGATCGTGATGGCAAATACCGTCTTGGTTACGGCTTCCTCAAACTCGCATTCTCGTATTACGAAGACCTCGATGAGATCAGCCGGATCCGGCCGGTGCTAACCGATGTGGCGGAGCGATTCGGGGAGACCGTTCACTACGCTGTCCTCGACAGGAGCGAGATCGTCTACCTGGCGAAGGTCCAGCCAGCCGAGGCGCGGTTCCAGATGACCTCGGTGATCGGCGGACGCAACCCGGCGCACTGCACCGGCTTGGGCAAAACTCTGCTGGCGTACAGCCTTCCCGACAGGCCGGCGGTCGACGAGTACGTCAGGCTCTTCGGGCCCTTGGAACGGCGCACCCCGAACACGATCGTCTCGGCCGCTGGCCTGCATCGTGACCTGGCACAGATCCGCGCTCGCGGATACGGCACTGACCGCGAAGAAAGCGAGCCAGGCATCAACTGCCTGGCCCTCCCACTCTTCCTGACGTCCGGATCCAGACCAGACGGCGCGATAAGCATCACGGCGATCGCCCAGCGGTTCCCGCTCGACCGCCTCGTCGCATCGGTCGACGCAGTAAGGACCATCGTCAGGGAGAAGCTCGGAGAGGTCATCAGATGAAGATCACCGACGTCGAGGGGCTGGTCCTTCGACCCGGTGAGGTCGACGCCACGCGCGCCGACGGTACGCAGGACGCGTTCATTGTGAAGATCCGAACCGATGAGGGAATCGTAGGCGTAGGCGAAGGCGACACGTCGCCCTATGTGGCCCGCGAGATGATCACGATGCCCGCATCGCATTCCATCGCGCGTGGGTTCCGCGAGTTGCTGATCGGACAAGAGCCGCTGCGGGTGCGGCCGCTGTGGGCGAAGATGTTCGGAGCCACGTATCACTACGGGCGTGACGGCGCGGCCTTGCACGTCTTGAGCGCGATAGACATGGCGCTGTGGGACATTGTGGGCAAGGTGGCGGGCCTTCCGGTTTCGCAGCTTCTCGGCGGCCGGGAGGCCGATCACGTCATCGGGTACGCAAGCGAGGTCATGCCGGAGACACCCGAGGACGTGGCATCGCTGACCCGCCGCGTTGTGGACGAGGGTTTCTCTGCTCTGAAGCTGGGGTGGGGGCCGCTCGGCGAGGATTGCGGGCGCGATGTGGAGCTCGTGACGGCGGCTCGCGAGGGGCTTGGGCCCGATCGCATGCTCATGATCGACGGCGGCATGGCCTACTCCCTGCGCGGTGCGCGCGAGTTCTGCCGGCGGGTCGAGGCGCTTGACCTCTTCTGGTTCGAGGAGCCGTTTGAGGCAGATGACTTCCGCTCCTACCGGCGCCTGACTGACTGTGTGGGGATCCGGATCGCGTGTGGCGAGGCCCACTCAACGACGGCGCCATTCCGCCGCCTGATCGAGGCGAACGTCGACGTGCTCCAGCCCGATCTCGGTCGCTGCGGCGGATTCACGACGGCCAGCGACATCGCCGCAATGAGCCGTGAGCAGGGCAGCGTCATGGTCGTGCCGCACTGCTTCTCGACCGACGTCTTGCTGGCCGCGACGCTGCAGTTCGTCACCACGCTGGCCGGCGAACGCCTAATCGAGTATCCGGTCACGGCATCCAAGCGCCTGGGCACGATCCTGACCGAAGCCGTCACGCCCGTGAACGGAGTGCTGCAGGTTCCCGGCGGTCCGGGCCTCGGGATCGAACTCGACGACGACGAGGTCGAACGCCGAACGGTTCGCTGAGCTCAACCTGCCTGCGAATCTCAGATACAGCACCGCCCGCGACTGTGGGACGCTGTGCCGCGTGGAAGTCGCCCCAGTGGCCGGTGCTGGAGATTCCTGGTTCACGGCGCGCCTTCGGCTTGATCCGATCGGACCTGCCAGCACAGCTGACCTGTGGCTTGTGCATCAAGACGACGAAGTGTGGCCCTGGTACGGCAGCGAGAAGCCGAGCCTCGAGCAGGCCGGGCAGTGGGCGAAGTTGATGGGTGACGCGTGGCGTTTCCATGGCGTCCACAAATGGATGGCCCATGACCGCGTGAGCGGCGAGGTTGTCGGTCGCGGCGGATTGTCGCGCACGCCGGTCGACGACGACTGGGGTCAGATCTACGCACTGCTTCCGGCAGAGCCGTGGCTGCACGTCGCGCATGAGATCCCGCGCCCGTTCATCGCGCACGCGAACTGGCTCGAGATCGGATGGGCACTACGGCGCAAGTTCTGGGGGCGCGGCTACGCCAGTGAAATCGGCCGCGCGGGGCTAGCGTTCGCGTTTGATGTCCTGCGAGTGAACGCCGTTGTCTCGTGCACGGTCCTCCATAACGTGCGTTCGCGCGCCGTCATGGAGCGCATCGGAATGCACTACGCGGGCGAGATCCGGAGCCGCGGCACGGTTGAAGGTATTGACGGCGAGCGGGACGACGCGCCGTTCGCGGTCTGCGTGCTGCTGCGCAGAGACTGGCACCCGGCGGATCGTCAGTAGACGGATAATCACGATCAGGATAACATGCTGGTATTGGCCAGAGGTATTGCGTGAATGCCGGGCGGGCCGTTCTTTTCTGCCATACGCGCGCCGCCGTGCTGGTGAGCGACGTGCCGGCGGGCCCTGCAACAGCGCAGGCAACGGCATTGGCATTGCTGGGAGCAGTCATGCGAGTACTGGTTACAGGCGCAACCGGGTTCGTGGGCGGCGGCGTAGTGCGGGCCCTGCTGGCGGAGGGGCAGGAGGTACACGGCCTGGTGCGCGACACAACCGCAGCCGGTGCGCTGGGCGAGGCCGGAGTGAAGCTGCACCAGGGGGACATGCGCGAGCCCGCGTCATATGTTCCGCTGGTCGCGCAGGTGGACGCGGTGGTCCAGGCGGCCCAACTAGCCACGTCTGGGCGGGTCACCAGAGCGCGCGCCCAGGCGGTGTTCGACGCCGAGCACACGATGACCGCTGCGCTGGCCCAGGCCTGCCTCGAGCACGGCCGACGGCTGCTGTACACCGGCGGCTGCTTCGACTGGGGCGACCACGGCGAGGAGTGGATCACCGAGGAGACGGCGCTATCGCCCTCACCCATGGGCGCTGGCCACGCCCGGGAAGCAGGCCTGCTGCAGCAGTTGCAATCGGACGGCGGCCTGGATGTGGTCAGGCTGAACCCAGGCTTCGTCTACGGCCCTGGCGGGCTGCTCCGCAGCGCGTTCGTCGACCAGGCACGTAAGGGCAGGCTCCGGTGCATCGGCCCCGGATCGAACTGGTGGAGCTGCGTCCACGTGGACGACCTGGGCCGGGCTTACGCCGCTGCACTCACCAGCGCGCGGCCCGGTGCCTACTACGCAGTCGCTGACGAGCACCCGATCAGGCTGAGAGACCTGACCGACGTGGTCACCGACGCGATGCGGCTGTCCCGGGTCGGCTCCGGCGCCCCCTGGCTGGTCGGCCTGTTCATCGGCCGCCCGCTTGTCGCATCCCTGGTGACCTCGTTCCGCGTCGATGCCAGCCGCGTCCGCGACGAACTCGGCTGGCACCCGGCGCATCCCTCGTTCGCCGAATCTGGCCCGGCCGACGTCAATGCCCTGGCACAAGCCCGGTGAGCTTATCGGTCGGCGGACGCCTCGCGCGGCGCGGGCGCGACCGCGATTGCCTCAATCTCGACGAGTTGTTCTGGGTAACCCAGGACCGTGACGCCGAGCAGGGTGCTCGGCACACGGTGGTCGCCGAATGCGGCGGCGACCTCGTTCCAGGCGGCGACCAAGTCGCCGCGCACACCGGTGGCGACGAACACCGTCGTCTTGACCACGTCCCGGATCGTCGCGCCGGAGTCCTCTAGCGCGGCTCGCAGGTTCGCCAATGCCTGCCGAGCCTGCGCGGGGATGTCGCCCGGCGCAGTGACCTGGCCGTGATCATCGAGCGGGCACGCGCCGGCGGTGAAGACGAGGCCCGCGCGGCGGGCTACGGCTGCGTACGCGTATGGAGCATCGGGAAACAGTCGGGTGCTGCGTATCAGCTTCACGTCCATGGCAGCGGATTCTGCCACCGGGAACAGGGCGCCTAGCTTCGCTCCGGCTACGAAAGCAGCCGCTGCGCCAGGGTATCGGTCATTCGCGGCGCCCGGCGGCGGGCAGGTCCCCCGGCCTCAGCCGGTATTCCTGCAAGTAGAGGCCATGGTACTTGTCGGTCTCGCCGACCCACTCCATCCCGATCCTCCGCACCATTGCGGCCGCGCGCGTGTTCGCCGGCCTGACAAGCGCGATCACCTGTTCGATTCCCTGGTCGAAGGCCCAGCGCGCCAAAGCCAGGCCGGTCTCAGTGGCATATCCATAGCCCCACGCCTGCGGATGCAGCGCCCAGCCGATCTCGAACTCCTCGTCGGGTGGCAGCGGCAGCAGGCTTGCTCCGCCCACCAGCTGGGCATTCCCGCGGTGCTCGATGGCCCAGCGGCCGGCCGGCGTCAGCAACCGCGCGTCTTCCGCGACCCACCGTTCCAGCAACATGCGCATGGCCTCGGCGTCCTCGACGCGCTCGATGGCGGGGGCCAACCAGCGCACCACCCGCGCATCGCCGTACACCCCGTGCGCGGCCTGGGCATCGCCAGCATCCCAGCCGCGCAGAACGACGTGTTCAGCTACCAGTCTCTGCGCCACACCTTCACGTTATCGAGCACAGGGGTGAGGGCGTAGCCGCGCCGCTCATCTCGGTTCCGGCGAGCTTGGCAACTCATGGCCGCAGTAAGAAATCTGGGATAACACAAATTTGTGTTATCCCAGTCTTACCTGTATCTTGCTTGCTATGCCGACTGATGCAGAGATCACGTTCGCCGACCACGCAGGCCGTTTCTATGCCCGCCGCTACGGCATGGCGCCGATGGTGGGTCGGCTGCTGGGCTATCTGGCGATCTGCGACCCGCGCGAGCAGAGCATCGCGGAGCTAGCCGAGGCGTTGCTGGCCAGCCGGAGCGCGATTGCCGGTGCGGTCAAGACCCTGGACACTCTCGACCTGATCCGGCGCTCGCGCGCTGCGGGCGAGCGGATGGACCGGATCTGGATCGATATGAGCAGTACCCGCTCGACGGGCTTCGACGTGACCGAGTACCGGGAGCAGGCCGATTTGGCGCGCGAAGGCCTGGCGCTGCTGGCCGATGAGCCGGCCGAGCGGCGGGCGGTACTCCTGGAGTGGGCGGCGTTCGCAGATTTCCTGGTGGCGCGGCTGCCA
>Ga0126378_10000379_pt1 | contig 33641 bp, 27 predicted proteins | sample PanSoiMetPlot_23_FD_92587 | JGI IMG/M metagenome (GOLD analysis project Ga0126378, IMG submission 92587) | Tropical forest soil microbial communities from Panama - MetaG Plot_23 | ecosystem: Environmental > Terrestrial > Soil > Tropical forest > Bulk soil | place: Panama | collected 2016-02-17
ATCGGGGATGTGCTCTTCCGGAAAATGATTCCGGATGCGCTCCCACTGCTCGTTTGTCAGCCGAATCATCCGACATTTATAGCCGATCGACTCCGCCTAGCAATTTTGAGATAGGTTCTAGTGTCTTAGCTGAGGGTTAAACCACGAATGCGCACTGCTCCTGCGGCGTTCGCGTATCCATGTTGCGGCCGCGATTAAGGTGATCATCGATCTCAGCCGCGGCCCCGATCATGCGGCCATAAAGGAACACGTTGAAGGCCGCCATCTCCAAGTCCTTCTCGGTCAAGACACCCGAGCGGTATTCCTTCCAGAGAACTGCGAGCAGTAGCGCCGCGATAACGGCATCGACGTTCACGCAGAACACGTAGCGCGTCGCGCCGGCGTCGTAGAGCGCTTGGACGAGTTCGAGATAGAAGGCGTGAAAGACGTTATAATCGCCACGTTTCTCCATGAACTCGGCGATGAAGCGCTCGCGTGGATCGTAGTTAATGGGCTTACCCTTGAAGATCGGGTGGTGCACGCCCGGCAGCGCGCGCAGCCCGTTGAGGCCCAACTCCTTCGATTGCGACTTCTCCTCCTTGTACGTTTCGGCAAAGCGCGTGGCCATAGCCTTGAGGTCGAGGCAGTGGTTGCGATCGGTCGGATCCTTGAGGCTGGCGTCCTTGAACTGCTCCAACAAGAACGCCATGCATGCGAACGATTTGGAACATGCCATCCGTCGAGGGGGAGGTCGAGCAGCGGGAAGTGCTCGGCGCGCTGCCTCGTCGGTGCGAGAATCCGTCTCGACGGCAAGACCGAGACCTTGATCTGGATCGCGGAGGAATGTCGCCACCGTCCAGTCACGTGCCTGCCGGCGCTGGCGAAAGACATCACCACGATATTGCATCTCGACGAGCGTCTGAAGGCCCTTCGCCAAAGTGAGAGGCTCGCGCAACCCGCGCCATGACACGTTCGGCAAGAGGATGACCGGCTGCGCGCCGTCCAGTATGGCCCCCTTCAATCCAGGCGCCTCAGGTGCTTCGATTAGGCAGCGAAGCCAGATTGAAGGGCCTACCCCTTCCTCCGGCGCGTATTCGCCATAGGCGAATAGCGCTACGCCTTGCGAGACGAGTCTCCGGCGCAGATCGGCGAAGACGGCGAACCACTGCCGCTCCGGGTCGGGCCACAGCAGCGCCGCAGGCCATTCCTTGCCGGCTTCATAGGTTTACGCTGCGTCGATAAGCGCCCGCGCCAAGCCGTGAATAAGCGTGCGCTCGCTCATGCAACGCCCTTTGCTTCGGTGGCCTTGGTGTCTCGGACGCGCTGCTTAAAATCGCGGGTGTAGTGGAAGTCATTGTATCGGCGGCCGTTGAAGTTGGGCCGGCCCTTCCCGTGTCCTTCCCGAAAATCATATCCGCGCGTAACGATGATGCAATCCGGACAAGATTGGTATGGTGACGATGGTCCCAGATCGTTGGACGGACCGTCGCAGCGGCGTGTCCTTCCCCAACCCCAGGTGCGTGCGCGTCTCATTATAATAGAGAGAATACAAAGTCAGGATCCGTCGCAGATGCCGTTCGCCATAGATCAGCACGTGATCTAAGCACTCGCGCCGTAGTGTCCCGATGAGGCGCTCAACATATGCATTCTGCCGGGGTGACCTTGGTGAGATCGGGCGGTCGCGAATCCCCATCGCCCGGATTCGACTTGTGAATGCCAGCCCGTAGGCGCCATCATTGTCGCGCAACAAATAGCTCGGTGCCGTGCCCCACGGGAATGCCTCCAAGATCTGCTGCGCCAGCCATTGTGCCGTCGGGTGCCGGGTCACCGCGAACCAAAGCAGCTGTCGTCGACCGTGGCCCACGACGAGAAACGCAAACAGGCGCTCGAACGTCAGGGTTGGAACAACGCAGAGATCGATCGCCGCAATGGCGTGTGCATGGTTGCGCAGGAATGTTCGCCAACTCTGCGATGGCGGCCCTCGGCGCCGGATCATGTATTTGGAGATCGTCGACTCTGCGATCTCGAACCCGAGCTTGAGCAGTTCACCATGGATGCGCGGGGCGCCCCACAATGGGTTCTCCTTGCTCATCCGTTGGATGAGTTCGCGCAGCTCACGGCTAACTCTGGGTCTCCCTGGCCGACCGCGAGATTTCCAGCGCCAATAGGCCCGAAACCCTGCTCGATGCCACCGCAAGATCGTGTCAGGCTGAACGACGCGGGACAAACCGAGCAGGCTTGGCCAGAGCCAAGTCATCCAGACCAATAACGCCCGGTCACTCCCACGAAGCCGTAGACGATGCGGTGCACTCCTTAGAGCAATATTGAGCTGATGCCGGAGAAAGAGGTTCTCGACTTCAAGCCGGCGCTTCGACCTGAACAGGTTGGCGACAAACGTCCCAAGCAGCTGAAGAAATGCAAGCATCGCGTAGTATGATGCGCTGATTCTGCCTCATCGCGCGAATCCGGGCGGGATGGAATTTTCGGGAACGACAAGAGTGTTTCCGAAGAACCGATGCGAGCGCGCCGCCAGCGGAATCTCTCCCGACACCAAAAAATTTTTTCGCAAAAACGTCTTTCACACAAAGGCTACCCCCTTTATGGGACAAAACCATTTTTGGACAGGTTTTTGTCAGAGGGGGCATGATTAAATTCTCAAAATGGAAAGTCCCCCCTACCAGGGGGTCAAGCGCGCCGTAACAAACTGTTGGTGAGCTGGGAACCACTCGTCACGGTGCGCACCTGTCCTTGGGCGTGCGTGATAGATGTGCATCGAGCAGCTCGTCGTGATGCGGTCCCAGAATGCAAGCTGCTGGCCGCCATGCGTCACCGATGTGGCCATCCCTCCCTGTCGAGTCAGCGCGTGGCGGGTAAGGTGCTAATCACATTCTGGAACCCTCCGGCAGCTAACATGAGCTTGTGAAGCTCCTTTTGCGTTGCGCAATTCGCGTCGAAGCCATTGTCCAAACCACTCTCTTTATCCTTCTGGTATCGCTGCATCGCGCTGCCATGCGCTTTTTTGAGCAGTTGCTCCAGCGAAGTGTAGTTCAATTCCAGGAGCACTCTGTCGAGTGTCCGCGCAGCTCGATACAGCAAGATGGCGGTGGGGGGTTCTTTTCCCCCGCTGTCGGTATTAAGTGAGGATTCGGCTTTTTCAATAAAGGTCCTTAGAGTTTTGAACTCGCCGGCGACCTTCGTCTCGAGCCAAAGCGACAGTGCAAATTTGTCAATGTCGAACCTGGACTCCGCGGCTCTGCGCTCTTGCTCGGGGGTGATCGTCTGGCGCTTGAACAGGTCTCTAAACTTCTGTCGGAGACGTTCCTCGACATGCTTCCTAACATCGTTGGCTGCAGGAATGTCTTTAAAATTACCCGCATCCACGTAAGAAGCGTAATCTTCGCTTAGAAATTCGCGTATTTCCTTCTGGAATACTGGATGATGTTTCCCCATGCCGACGCGCATTCTGACGCGTTCAATGATCGCGCGAACATCGATGAACAGCTGATCCTCAACACCTTTCGGTTTGGAAATCGTCATGTGGTCTTTTTGTTCCGCGCGTCTGGGCACACACCCATGGACTCCAGGATCTGCGCTCAGCGGATCAACTACGTGCACACATCCATAGGTCAGTTCTGTCTCATAGAAAACGTCGGTCTCGATGTGGCCGACCGTTCGGTACCAGCGGTTAAGTGCCAAAAGCTCAGCGTCACCTCTTGTTAGCTGCAATGTCAACTTGCTTGCTCCCGCTCTGCTCGCAATGATTCCAATCACCGGCTGAAGAATGAAACCAAGAGCAGTGCCTAATGGGCTCGTGGCGAGTGCGCCTAAAAATCTGACGCTTGATCCGACATACGCAGCTGCGTTTGCAATCGCTGCGCCTGCGTGCGGAGTGGCAAGAAATATGACTCGCTCCGTGTTGCGGAAGATCAGATTATCGTCCTTGTCGTCGCTGGCCTCGGCGATGCGCAAGGCTTCCTTTACGATGATCCCGCCGAGGCTGTGGGCTACAAATACGATGGGCTGATTTGCGCCTACGTTATTGTTCCTGAGGTAGGCGAGAAAACCCTGCGCGGCTGATTGAAATTCCGCATTGACCGCGTTGGTGTCTTGGAAATTGAACATCGGTGCATGATACGCGCGATTCAGGACCCGCAAATGCTTGTCCTCCTTCAGCGCATCCGGCCAGTTGAACCCGGTCTTTTCGTTCAGCCATCCGTTGGGATCGCTGCCGAGACCATGGACGAACACGACGTCCAGATGGGGGGCAACACGGTTCGAAGGTGCGGCCATGACGTCCCTCCTGACCAAGCGGTGAACCAAAATGCTGAAAATGCAAGTAGCGCGGCGATACAATACTATCGGAATAGTCGCCGTGCGACTCATCGGTCCTCTGCCGCTAGGAAATTTTCGTGAGTTCGGAGGACGTTGATTGTGGTTCCTTCGTCCCGCCCGGCGCGAACCTGCCGTTGATGCGGCCATTGACGACCTTGGGGGCGGCGTTGTGGTCAGGTTTAGCGTCCATTGTCTTCGCCTGGTTCTGAGGAGACGACGTATACAGCCAGCTGGGGATCCGAATCGAAACTTTAGTTTTTGTCCTTCTTGGACTTGCTGCGCGCGGATGTGGTGCCCGCGCTGTCCGCAGTCGAAGCATTAGTCTTCTCGGCCGGTTGCGTGGCAGCCGGCGGCGTGCCGGCCGGCTTGTCGGCAGCAGGGTCGCGGGGCGGCGCGGCGGGCGGTTTCGCCCCCGGGGGTTTCGCGGTCGGTTGCGCGCCGCCAGGCGCCGCGCCGCCAGTCACCGTGCCGGCAAGCGCCGCCACCGGCTGCAGCAGTCTCTCATCGGCTTTCAGCTCCTGCTGCAGGCGCGCATGCTCGTCCTTGGCCCGCGCAATGGCCGAGTCGTATTGCTGGATCGCGGCATTCTTCTGTTGAGTCAGGCTCGTGATGCGCGCCGCGGCGGCATCGATCCGTTGCCGCTTGATGTCGAGCGGCAGCGCAGCGTCTTTGACGGCAATCGCATTCGGCGTAAAAGCCGTCTTTGCCTTGTCGAGCCAGACCTGATGCTGGCTCATGATCTCGTCGAGGGTCATCGCTCGGCTCCTTCCGGGATCGCTTATATCACGACATTGAAGCTGTTTTCGGGCGCGGGAAACTCGACCGGCCTGTGGGTCGGGCCAGCGACATTGCCAATATAGGGACCGGGCATGTCGCCGAAATTCACCGAGCGTGTCGGGCCAAACAGCGTCTTGATCTGGTTGTTCGCCACCGTGGCGGCGCGCCCGACCAACACCACGGTGGCGGCGTTGCCCTTGAGATTCCCCGCCCAATGCATGCAGTAATTGTTGTTGAAGAAGACCCGTTCGAAGCGGATCCGCAGGCTCGTGTTGCCCGGTATGGTCAATTGCTGCAGCTCGACCAGCGCGCTCGCGCCAGGGCCGACGAACTTGTTGCCCAGGATCTGGATCGGAAAACCAATGACCTGGGTGCCCGCCGCCCACTGCGACTGGATTTCCATAAAGCCGATCATGAACAGCGCCCGGTCCTCGTTGCCGGCCGGCCGGCTCGCGTTGCCGGAATAGGTGATCAGGTTGCTCTCGATCCTCGCCTCGAGCACCAAGGCGCCCCCGATCCCATAGGCGGCTGCGGCAAATATCGTCTTGCCGTCCGCCGAGATGCCGGTGTCCACGATCTCATTTGCCTCGATGCAGAGCTCCCCGTACACCACATAAGCGAGCACGCTCGCGCTCACGCCCGCTCCGAAGGCACATGAGCTGATCCGGTTCTCCGCGATCTGTGTTCGCCCGGTGGCGCCGCCACAACCGATTGCCCAATTGATCATGTTGTAGATGCGGTTTTGCGCCACCAGCGCAGCAAATTCCGCATTCAACAGGATCCCGTAGCCGCCGTCCGCGATGGTATTGCCGGTGATCCGGTTCATGGCGCCGCCCAGGGAGCTGATCGCGGTGCCGCCATGGAGCAGCGCATTGTCATTGACCTGGCCTGCCCAGACCTGGGCAAGGCTGATGCACGCGCTCTTGGCAATCGCGACGTCGCCGCTCACGTCGATCACGTTGTCGGTGATGATGACGCCGATGGTGTCGGTCGCCAAGATGCCGAATGGCCATCCGCTTACCGTGTTGCCCTTGGCCGTCACGCTGATGGTCGAAATCGGCTGATTATTGACGCGATAGCCGATGCGGAGTCCGGAGCAGTCCGCGCCGGACGCCGTCGAAATGGCGTGGAGATGGTTGTCGGTGACGTCCACATCGACGCCGGTCACCAGGATTCCACATTGCGAACTGTTGCGCGGCAACTCGACGAGGTTCTGCGACACCTGGCTGCCGTTGCCGGCAACCGTGATGGCGGCAACCGGCGCGCTGGTCGGCGCAAGCGCGGCGACGGCGACGAAGTTGCGCGTCACCACCGTGCCGGTGGCAAGCGACTGGACCGAGCTCAAGCTATCCCTGACGTCGATGCCGACCGCGACGCCGTGAAACGTATTGGCCTCGATGCGACAGGGGGCGATGACGTCCTGCAGGCTCAAGCCGATCGAGAACGCGCTCCCCGCCGTCGTCTGCGGCGACAGCTCGACAAGATTGTCCTGGAACCAAAGATCCGCGCTGTTGTTGCCGGTGGCGAACAGGCCGGTCGCCGCCGACCGGATCGTGCAGCGGGCGACCCGGAATTGCTGACAGTCCGAGAGCGAGATGCCGATTCCTCCCGCCTGGAACGTATCCTTGACCCCGCAATCCTCGATGCTGCTGAAGTGCGTGTTCACGACGGTGACGACCCCCGGGAAATTGCCGGCCGGGCCGATCCGCTCGAACACGATCGTCGAAATGTCGATGCCCTCGAGCTGGCCGCCGCCGCCCGTACGCCCGATGAGCAGGGCCGCGCCCGCCGCCTCCACGCGCACGATCGTGCCGGGGCTCTCGCCGACGAGCTTCACGTTGCCGCGCGTGATGGCGATGGCCTTGCCGATGAAATGGACGCCGGTCTTCAGGCAGACGCAGCCGCCCGCGTCGGGCAGGCCGTCGATCGCCTTCTGGATGTCCTCGCCCGGGCGAACCGAGACGCAGCAGCATGCCTCCGGCGCCGGCGGCTTGGGCCGACAATCCTCGATGGTGGACGGCGGCGTGAACACGGCGAGCTTGGCGTAATGGTGATGGATGCCGCGCGGCGGCTCCTTGTCGAGCAGCTCGATCGAGGCGTCGCCGATGCGCGCCGCGAACGTCCAGTAATCGCCGACGTGGAATTCGCCGCCGGCCGGATCGACGTCGAAGGCGACCAGGATGCCGTTCTCCAATAAGAGCTGCAGCCCGCCGGTTGGAACGGCAACCTCGCCGGTGCTGCCGGCGGCGCCGAGATCCGTGTAGGCATTGCCGTTCTTGTCGAGGATCTTGCCCTTCTGGTCCCAGCGGCGAATGCGGGTGTGGCGCTTGGGATCGACGTTGCCTTGCGCGTCGACCGGGAAAGGGCTCGCCGTGCTCAGCGGCTGGTCGAGGGTGATGATGCGGGTCGCATCGTCGACGCCCTTGCCGACCTTGATCATGTGCAGCTCGCCGGGAAGCCCGCTGAACTCCCGCCAGTCGTCGGTGATCTCGATCCAGTCGCCGTCGGAAAACCGCAGGACGTCGTCCTTGCCGACGCTCTCCACGACGAGGTGGGAGAGATCGGGGATCTGCGTCACCTGCGTCTCCACCGACGCATTGTCGCGCGACCACTTGAAGGTCGCGGTGCCGAGCGGGCCCTTCTTGTGGATCTCGACCCGGTAGAGCTGGTTCTCCAGCCCCTTGTAGCCGCCGGCGGGCGGAATGATGCACGGGTTGACGTCGCCCGGCACGTCGCCCGTCTTGGTGGTGAGGCGGCCGGCGGAAGGCGCCGTTTGCGTTTTCCAAGCGCCGATCTGATCGAGCGGGGTCGCGCACACCACGCCGGCCCCGACATTGGTCAAGAGCTTGACCTGCCACACGGTCTGCAGGCGCGTGGTCGTGTCGACGCCCAGCGCCGGCTCGACGATGTCGCCGTCTTCGAACCGCGTGACTTCGCGCTGCCACACGTCGAGATAGACGAGGTTAGGCCCGCCGCTGGTGGGCAGCGCCGGCGCGTTCGGCAGGTACGGCTGCTTCGTGTAGGGAATTGCGTCCTTGCCATAGCGCTCGGCGAGCTCCGCATCCCATTGCAGCGCTCCGGTGCCGTGGTTCTCCGCCAACAGCCCGTCGACGTAGAGACGGCCGCGGCCGATCGTGAAGCCGCCGGCGCCGTCGCTGACGATGTTGAAGGCATCCGCGGTCGTGGTGGCAACGAACAGCGGGCTCGAGGCATCGAGCGTGCCGGCCTGGATGCGACGGTTGTGCTGAGCGACGAGATCGTTCCAGTCGCGGTCCGTCAGCGGCCGGCCTTGCTGGAGCAGCACGCCGGTGTAGTCGCGCTTTGGGTCGAAATCGATCCGGCTGTAATCTCCGCTCATGCGGCTCTCCCTTGATCCGCTTCTTGACCTCAGCTCGCGTAGATGATCCCGGCTTCGAGGCCGACGCGCAGATATTCGTCGAGGCGGACGCGCAGATTGGTCTCGCGCTGCGGCTGGTAGAGAAAATGGAACGCGCCGGGCTGGCCTTCGTCGTCGGCGCCGGTCAACAGGCGCGCGCCCGCGCTAGTCGCAAGCTGCCCATAGGCCGCAAACCCGTAGCGCAGCGAAGTGAAGCGCGGCAGCGCCAGTTCCGGCGCCTTTGCGGACTCCGGAAGGCATTGATAGCGCCGGGGCACGCGCGCCTGCAGCGGCACGTAGCTGAAGCGCACACAGCCTTCCTGCCGGCGCGCCGCGATGATCGGCGCCGTCCAGGGGTCGCCGCTGGCGAAGTCGGCGAGCAGGATCGAGTTGCTGACCAGCGGCAAGGTCAGCGCATGGACCTTGCCGATCACCGTGCAGGCGTTGAGCGTGAGCGGCGCGCCGGCCGCGATCCCGTCCGGCGCCGCGTATGCTACCCGCGTGGTCGTCGTTGCGTCGATGATGCTGTCGGTCGCTCCGACCTTGGCCGCGGCCGCGACGCGCAACCCGCCGAGGATCGAACGCTCGATCCCGATCTCGAGGTCCGCCAGCTCGGCGATCAGGCTCGGCTCGTTGGGCGAGACCGGCGTGCAGTCGGGCGCAAGCGCAAGACCCGGCACCAGCGTGCAGTGGCTCACGTGAAGCTTGTGCAGCGCATTGCCGGCGCCGGCCGCTACGTGCAGCCGCTGACCGCTGATCAGCAGGCCGTTGAGGCGGATTTCCGCGCCCGCGTCGCCGCTGAGCGCCAGCTCGGCGCCGAGCACGAGGGTCGGCCGCTGCAGGTTGGCGGCGCGCAGCTCCACGCGCTGGTTGGCGGCCGCGTGGATGCTCAGGCTTTCCTCGTAGCGGCCGCTGTCGGTGATCTCGACCACGCCGGCGCCGCCCAGCGCCGTCAGGGCGGCCTGGATGGTCGGATGGTCGTCGGGCACGCGCAGCAACTGCGGCGGCGTCTCGGCGACATCGAACGAGGCCGCGCGATCGTACTCGCCGCCGCCGAGATCGCCGCTGAAGCCGTAGTGGAAATCGACCCGCACCCGCGTTCCGGCGGGCAGACCCGGCGGCAGCGCGATGCGGCCGAGCGTCGGATCGACCACGTACTTTCCGGCGGGCGGAAGGTTGGCCCAGCTCGCGCCCTGATCGGCGAGATTGCAGACGCGGATCGCCGCCGTGGCGACCGGCTGGAAGGTGCCGGAGGAATCCTCGTAGAGGCGCAGGCTGCGCCCGATATTGTCGGCGCCGGTGTAGTAGTCGGCGAGGTGCGCGTCGAGCACGCGGCGGCTGATCGGCTCCGGCACGTTGAGCGGCGTCGCCAGCTGGGTGATCTGGTCCTCCGTCGCCGGCGAGGTGCACAGCGGCTGGTCGATACCGAGCGGATGAAAGCGCCAGCGCCGGTCGTCCACGCGCACCGCCGGCGATCGGCTCAACGGATAGGCGGACAGCCGCCACAGGAACAGCCCCACATTGGGGATGTTGTAGCGTCCGCGCCCGCTGACGATGCGGCGCACGTCGATGGTGTGCGCGATCGAATCGAAGGCAGTCGCGAGCCGCTCCAGCGGCTTCCACTGGCGCAGGTCGGGCGCCGCCAGGCAGTGCGGACGCCGATGGTTCATATACTGGGTGACGATGACGCGCTGGAAGAACTCGACCGCGGTGGCGTCCCAGCCGGTCACGTCGCGCGCGAGCTGCTCCAGCACGACCACCGTGCCCTTGCGGCGGCGGTAGGCGATGGTGTGGGCGACTTCGGCGCGGGGGCTCGCGATCTTCGCCGTCACGCCGTGCAGGGCGCGATAGCCGATCAGGTCGCCGATATAGGGCACTGCCCAATCGGCGCAGGTTTCGACGAATTGATCGTCATAGAGCTGATCGAGATCCTCTTGCAGCACGGCCAGCTGCTCGGCCAGCACCGCGATGAGGCTGGCGAGCGGCCCGGCGGAAGCGCGCTCGCGCAATTGCGCGAGCTCGTCCTGCTCGAGCGGGGTAAGCGGCGTGCCGGCGGCCACCTTCGCCAGCAGGTCGGCGAGGATGACTCGATCGGCCGGGCCGAGCCATCCGGGCGTGACGGCGGCGAGCGAAGCGTCGCGGATGCGCAGGATGGCGGGCAGGAGGTCGAACAGGCCGTGCGCCGTGAGACTCATGGCATCGCTCCGAGGTCGAGCGGCGCCGGATCGAGCGTCAGCAGCTCGGCGGCGGAAACGCTGCCGTCGTCAGCAACCGTCGGCAGCGTGGCGAACAGGCGCGGCGCAGGCTGCGGCGGCGCGATCCCGGCGTCGCTGCGGTGGAGCTCGGTTATGTCCGTCGCCACTACGCCGGAAACCGACTGCAGCGTGGCATAGAGCTCGTCGATGGTGACCGGCTGGCCGAAGTCGCGGGCCTCGAACGAATAGGCGGCGCGCAAGGCGGCGACGACGGCGGCGAGCACCTGGTCATGATCGGCGTCGCCGGCGACCTTCACGCCCGCCTTGAGACGGAACGTGGCGGCCGCGAACGAGGAGACCGAAAGCGGCAGCAAGGGATCGCCGTAGCGGCGCAACGCGCCGACCAGGTTGTCGTGCGTGTCCGCCGAGACCGCGCCGGCGTCGGGGCCAGCCACCGTGATGTGGATGCCGCGCGCGTGGCCGGCGCCGATCCAGGTGGCGTAAGCCTTGGCGATCCCGGCGAACGTCCGCGAGAAGTTGGCGTAATCCTCGATCGACACCGCGCGCTCGAGGGTAAGGGTCCGCAACGGCGCGTTCTTGCGGGCGTCCGCCAGCACTTCCGGGTCCTGACCGCCGGTCGCGGCGCCCGAATTGGTGACGCCCTGCACGCCGAGCGGCCGCGTCAGCAGGTTGGTGAGCTGCCCGTCGCGCAGGTTGCCGGCGCGTCCGATGCCCTTGCGATAGGTCAGGCGCACATTGTTCTGTGCGCTCGGCAGCCGCGCGCCCTCGATGCCGTCGCCGAACCGGATGGTGGTCTTGCCGTTGTCGTCCTGGCGCAGCGTGTACACGCGCTCGCGCGGTCCGCGGCCATAGAGGCTCGGCACTTCGCTCCACAGCAGGTCGTTGACGCGCGCCTGCAAGGTCGACGCGCGACCGCTCGGATCGGTGGTGGTCGACGTATAGGTCGGCGGCGCTTGCTTGAGCTGGAAGCTCTGGTTGGCGCGGCTGGCGTCGCCGGCGCCGGCGATCTCGCTCACCGTCTCGCCGTGGGTGGCAGGCGCCACGTTGGCGTTCGCCGCCACGGTGGAGCGGTCGTAGCAATGGGTCAGCGCGAGGGCGAGCTTGAGCGTGGTGCGGTCGGCATCGCTGGTCACCGCGTCGGCCGCATTGGCGATGGTGCAGACTTCGCTCACCGCCTTGTCGCCCTTGTCGGCGGGCTGCAAATGCAGCCGGCCAACCGGCGCCTCCACCGTGACGGCGTTCCCGTCCGCATCCCCCAGGTGCCAGCGCAGCGTTCCGGCGAGCGGTGGCGAGGCCTGCGGGTCCAGCTGCTCGGGTGCCACGACCTGCGTGCCGCCGCCCACGAGCTGCTCGGGCGCTGCCAGCATGACGAAGGATTCGCCGGCGACCGCCGTTCGCGCCGGGTCGTCGGGGAACGACACCAAGCTGGTGTTGAGGCCGACGACCACCCGCTGCCGCTTGCCGCTCACCGCGATCAGCTGCCCCGGGGCGAGATCGCCTTCGAGCCCGTCGAGCGCGAGACTGCCGCCATAGACCGGATAAACGAGGGGGCGCCCGACCGGCGTGAGCTCTTCGCTCTGCGCCAGCACCGACGTCCGCCGCAGGACGAACCGCGACAGCTTCTTCTTCCGGTCGGCGGTCAGTCGGGTGATCTTGCCGCTCAGCCCGTAATCGGAGCGCGACAGGTCGGCGACCCGGATGGCGCGATAGAGCGCCGTGAAGGCCCAGACCGGGTGCGGGAAGCGGTGCAGCAGCCCGCCGGTGAGCGCGAACCAGCTTCCCGGCACGATCTTCGGATAGCTGGCATCGAGGTTGATGTGTCGATTGGCGACGTCGATGGTAAAGCCCGCCCACTCCATGCCGCTGCCGGTTGAGCCGTTGGTCAAATTGTTCGAATCCGGGTTGTTCGTGTTGAAGATCAGCTGCGGCTTGGGGGCATTGTGGCCGAACAGCGCCGCGCGCTGGCGCAACGCGTAGACGTGGATGCCGTGCGCCGGATTGGCGGCCCACTTGTTGTCCAGCCGGTTCGGCCAGACGATGCGCGTCACGTTGCCGGTGACGTCGACCTCGACTTCCGAGAGCCAGCGGATGTCCCAGCGGTCGTTGGTGAGGCCGTCGTCGTTCTCGGCGCCGATGATCAGGATCGCGTCGCCCTTCTGCAGCTGCGTGTTGCTGCCGGCGAGGTGGAGCTCGGTGCGGTGGGCCCAATGCCGCACCGGTTCCGACTGCTGCGCCGGAATGGCGTTCCATGAGACGCGCGCCGTGATCGCCGCGACCGTCTCGAACGTCTGCGCATCCTGGCCCGGGTCGGGCACGCTCATCACGCGCGTGCCGACCGGTATGGTCACCGGCTGCGCGGCCTGCGACGGCTGTCCGGGCGCGTCCTGCAGCGTGAAAGCCAGCGCCGTGCCGGCGGCGACGCCCGGCGCGAGCTGGTAGCCGATCAGCCGTGCCAGCTCCAGGACCGAGCGCCGCTCCGTCGCGGTGCGCAGATAGGCTTCGTTGGCGATGCGCTCGGAATAGAAGGTCAGCACATCCGCCATGGTGGCGAACGCGTCGCACAGCGCGACCGTGTAGTCGGCATCGTTGCGCGTGGTCAGCCCGGAGAGCACCGGGAAATCGGTGCTCGACAGGCGCGCCGCAACGCTCGCCTTGAACTTCCCGTGGGTGCCGATGCGGTAAGCAATGGCCGGCAGGCCCGGACGGTTGAACTTCACGGCCGGCGTATCGGTCGCCGTTCCGCAGCAACAGCCGCAATCGTCGGTGTCCGCCATGATCACTTGCCGCCGTTGAGATCGAGATTGAGGACGCCGTGCTCGGGAAAGTTCGCGCTGTTGTCGAGCCGCGCGATCTCCAGCCGCCCGAGCGGAAGCTCGCCCTTGGCGAGGTAGGTCGGGTCATCGGTGCCCTGGTGCTGGAACTTGGTGATCTGAAGCGACGCGACGCCCGGCACCGCGTGCGCGGCCGCACAAAGCGTGCTGAGAAACACCGTCTGCCCGAAGGTGAAATTGTCGGGATGGAACAGGCCGCGGCGGCCATCGGGCAGGACGCGGCTGCTGAACAGCTCCAGCAGGCCGGCCTTCACGTCGCTGCGGAAATAGTCCGGCTTGACGCAGACGTGCATGTCGACCCGAAGCGAGACATAGCGCGGATCGTTGAATTCGAGGTCGTGACCGGCCATGCGGTAGCGGTCGACGAAGTCCGGCAGGCTCGCCTTGAGCGGCTGCGGATCGACGCTGGCGTCGGGGTCGACGGTGATGAACACGGTGTACCAGCTGCCGGTCCAGCGCAGGGTAGCGGCCGCGCGCTGCACGCCCTGGTACTGCTCGGTGACGGCGGCATAATCCTGGGGAGTGACGGCACGCTCTTGGGTTCGGAAGGCCTCGGGCGCGTTGCGCCGTACACTGTCCGCGGTTTCCGCATCGGCCCCGCCGGCAGCGGGGAGCGGATTACGCACCGCCGACACGTTGGCGATATCCGCCGGCGAGGCGACGAAATGCGCGATCGACTCGGCGCCGACATTGCCGGCGGTTCCGTTGCCGATGCGGTAGCTTGCCGTGAACGCGGTGTCGGTTTGCGGCCCCAGGCCGTGCTCGCCGTCGCCGAAGCGCAGGCTGGCGCTGCCGTCGTCCTCCACCTCGACGACGAAATCGGTTGCCGCCGCGCCGCTCTGCAGCAGGGTGCGATGCGCCTGCCAGGTCGTTATGTGGGCTTCGAGCGTGCCGGCAAGGGTGATCTGCGGCAGCACGTCGGCCATGCTCCAGCTCATGGCTTCGGCGGCCGGCGCCGCAGGATCGAACGGTGCGCGAGTAGATGTGCTCTGGCCGCCGACGCTCGACGGCACGAGCACGGTGCCGGCCTGGGTGAGCGGCCTTTGCGCGAGCCGCGGCCGATAGCGCGCCGGAATCGGCGTTGCGGCCGGCGCCGCGCAGAAATCGGCGTTGCAGTCCGGCGGCTCGAACAGGATCGGCGCCGGCACCTTTCCGAGCGACTCGCCCGCGATGGTGCGGCCATGGTCGACCAGCACCAGATTGCCGCGCGCGGCACTGACGTCGTCGAGGTATTTCGCTCCGTGCGCCTCGTCGGTCACCGTGGAGATGCACAGCGCGAACGGCAGGGCGTCCTCTTGCGCCCATTCGATCTCCGTGATGAGAGCGCCGTTGAGCGGATCGGTCAGCGTGCTCGGCGCCGTAGGCGACACCTTGGTGAGGCGGACGACGTGGCGATGGCTCGGATCGGCATCGCCCGCCGCGCCGGTTGCGGGTCCGAGCACCTCCTCGAACAACAGGGGGTCGCCGGCCTTGAGGTTCGGGAACGAGCCGGCGAGTGTGGCGCTGGTCGCGCCGCGCGGCAGGCAGCAATGCTTGTCGCTCCAGGTGTAGAACGAGATGTGGTTGTGCGCCGAATAAAGCGTGGGCGCGTGCAACGGCTCGAACACCGTGGGCGATAGCAGCATCGCTTCGGTAAGCGCGCGCGAGCCGCGCTCGATGCCGGTCGCGAAGCCTGGGCAGCGCGTCAGGAACTGCGTCCCCGCTTGCGTCAGCTTGAAGCTCGGATTGACGATCTGAAGCTGCAGCCAGGCGCGCGCGTTGCAGCCGTCGTGCATCGGGTAATCCACCATGAGCGCGTGACGCCTTAGCGACACCCGCCGGCGCGCCGTTTCCAGATAGGCCTCGGTGGCGACGGCGTCCTGCTGGTAGCTCAGCTGGTCGCCCACATAGGCGAGCAGCTCCACCAGGGCGATGCCGGTATCGGCGACGCTGCTCTGCCGCCATTGCGGCGCCAGCTGCGACATCCGATCAAGCATCAGCCGGCGGAACGTCTGGTAGTCCTTGGCAAGGTAATTGATGTCGGGCGCGTCTTGCGGCGGAGCCGGACAGAGGCGGACCTCGCGGCAGTCGAAATCCGACGGGCATTCCACCTTGAACGAGAAGTCGATGGCGTCGAGCTGCGGATCGAAGTTCGGGGGCGGGCGCGAATCGGTGAGCGAGGCGACGAAGGCGAGCGTATAGGTCGAATAGTCTCCCGGCTCGGCGGCGCGGACCACCAGGACGGAAGGCGCGTCGACGAGCGCGCTGACCACGGCGGCCGTCGCGGCCTCGCCGGGCCCGGTGAGCTCGCTCGGCAGAGGCGCCGCCGGCGCCGCCCATTCGACCGCGATGTTCTTGATGCGCTCGCCGCCGCGCAGCGCCACGTTGACGCGCGACAGGCTCGCCGGCAGGGGTTTGAGGCAATGCACCAGCAGCGTGCGCTGCCGCAGCGGGTCGTGGGCGTCGAGCTCGCCGTCGATCACCTCGAGATAGTCGATGCCGTTGAGCGTCGGGTGCGCCGCCACGGCGTCGCGCCGGAGCTCGTCGCAGCAGCGATAGATCACGACACGCCTCCGACCGGACGCTCGAACCGTTGCGTCTGCAGCTGGTCGTTGCCAGGCACGAGGTACTGCACCGTCACGCTGAGAACCGCGTCGTCCGCCTCGACATTGACGGCGCGCACCACGATGACGCCGCTGAGCCATTGTTGCAGCGCACCCTGCACCAGAAGCTGGGTGGCGCCGGCGAGCTCCGCCGAATTCGGCGCGAACACGAGCTGCGCGACGCCGCTGCCGAAATCGGGACGCATCACCCGCTCTCCGGGCGCGGTGAACAGCACCTGCTCGATGAGATCGCGCACGTGCCGCTCGTCGGCGCTCTCGGCGGTGTGGCCGAGCGCATCGAAGCGGTACGGGTAGGCGAGGTTCATCTTCACGGCCTCACATCGCGATCACGCGCGGCTGCACCACGACGGGCATCAGCGGCGTTCCGGTCGGCGCGCACACGGCGGCGCCGGCCTGGATCGCCACCGGCTGTCCCATTGCCAGCACTCGCGTCGCGCCGACCACCCATTGGGCGGTGACGCAGGGGCCGGGCGCCGGCGGCACGAACGGACAGCCGGCCACCGCGTACGGCGCTGCGATGGTGGCGACCGGCTGACCGCTCACCAGCACGCGCGGCACCGGCGCGGTCGGCATCGCCTGGCCGCCGTGCGCGCACAGCACGGTGGCGCCGAGATGCAGAATGGGTCCTGGCATCGCCTCTCCCCGTGCCATGCCGCGGCTCGACCCGCGGCTGCTACACCACCGTCAATGCGCCCATGTTGATGTTGACGCTCGGGCCCACCATCATGATCGAGGCGCCCTTGCCGTTCTGGATGTAGATGCCGGTGTCGTTCACCACGATCATGGCGCCGAGCGCGCTCTTGAGCACGACGCCGCCGGTGAGCGGCGTCGGCGGCGCATCGCTGACCATCATCATGTTCTGCAGCGTGGTCTGGATGCACACGTTCTGCCCGGGCGGGATCGGTGGCGGCGCCAGCGCCAGCACTGGAACCTCGGCGAACACGCCCCAATAGCCGCCGACCCAGATCGGCTTGTCGGGATCGCCGCCCTCGAACTCGATCCACACGCCGGCGCCGATCTGCGGAATTGCGAAGAAGCCTTCCGACTTGCCGGCGAAGGGGACGCACGGCATCGCCCAGCTGGTGGGAACGACGTTGGAGACCGCCGGCACGATCGCCTGGATGCGTCCGATCTGCTCCGGATCGATGTTGTTGATCACGGTGCCTCGGTACTTGCCGTAGAACTTCTGTCCTTCGCTCATGCGGCCACCTGTGGAACAGTTGAAACCAGGCCGTTGCGCGCGAGCTGGAACTGCTGCTTGTACTCGCCGCGCTTGATCGAGTGCGTCACGCTGCTGACGTAGTAGAGCCCGTCGAACGCCGGACCCGCTCCACGCACGCCGACCAGGCGCCGCGCCTTGAGGATGTTGCCGTAGCGCGTAACGTCGACGGTGCCGCTGGCGGTCACCGCGTCGGCGGTGCGCGCGGCTTCGGCCAACCCCATCATCACCGCCTGCATCGGCGTGGCGAACACCGAATCGGGCAGCGGCTCGATGCGCGGCGGCAGCGGCGGGATTGCGCCGAGCGGCGGATTGAGCGGCGTGATGTCGGGAATCGGAATCGGAATGGGCGCCTTGCTGATCGGCTCCTGAATGAAGATGATCGGCAGCGTCTTGTGCTCCTTGTCGAAGGCGAACTGCAGCGACTCGACGTTGGTGTGCGCGTCCATGTTGATGTTGAGCGCCGGCTGCGGCACGCCGACCTTCACCTCCGGCCCCCAATAGGCGACGCTCATGCCCGGCTCCGGACCGGGATCGAGGTAGAACACGTAGCCGCATTCGGTCGCGAGCTTCTGGATGTAGGCGAGGTCCTTGCCCTGGTGGCGCGGGATGCGGTCGATGGGAATCGAGATGTCGGGCATGAGCTCCGGGATCGGCAGCGGCACGATTCCGAGGACCGCGTATTTCGCGAGAATGAGCGCCACGCGCGCGAAGCACGGGAGGGTCGGATAGGGAATCCCGCTGAAGTCGATCACGTTCATCACCGCGGTCAGATCCTTGCCGCGCACCGTCAAGGTCGAGTTCGCGCCGCTCGAGCCGGGCGCGACCGACGTCTCCAGCGCGACGCCGTCGATCAGCACGTTGGGGCTGCCGTTCATGGTGACGACGATCACCACCCGCAGGATCGGCGGCATGACGCCGCCGGCGAGCAGGAAGATGGTGTGCAGCGGCGAGCGGTTGCTGAGGCTGAACGCAAGCTCGAAGCCGCTCGCATTGCTGCCCGAGGCGGTGGTGACGGTGACGCTGGTCAGCGCGTCGAGCACGACCTGCGGCGCCGGGAGCGGCACGCCCGGGCCGACCAGCAAGGCGAGGTTTACTCCGCTAAGCACCGTTCGCTCCCGGCGTGCCCTGCGGCAGCGTGATGCGAAGCTTCCGCCCGATCGTCTCGGTCAATTCGTCCGGCCGCAGCGCCCGGTTGCCGTCGCACAGGCGCCAATACTGCTCGGGATCGCCGACAAACTTGGCGGCGAGATTGTCCAGGCGGTCGCTTTGCCCGACGACGTATTGCCCGACCTGCACTAGGCTCTCCGGCAATGGCACGAAGCGCCGTTTGACGTAGGCGATGGTGATGCCGGCTACGGTCGTGAGCGTCAGGGTCTCCAATCCGAAGTAGCGGCTGTTGGCGGCGAACAGGCTGGGTTTGAGCCCGATCTGCTGCATCAGCCCCTGCAAGGCGGCGTTCGGGTCGGTCATCTAGATGCCTCCGATGCCGAGCGCGCCCAGCGCGCCGGGCGGGTTGCGCGCCGCGAGCCGCTCCTTCTGCTGCAGATGCGTCATGAACAAACTGCCGCCCAGCTGGTCGAAGCCGAAATCGTCGACGCTGAGTACGCGCATGCCGAGGCTGACCTTGGCGCGGATCGGATTGAGCGCGACATCGAAGGCTTCCTCGGTGATGCTGAACTCGGTGAGGCGCACCGGCACGACTCGGTTCTTGCTCCACACGAACAACGTGAGCGGCGCCTCCATCGGGATGATCTCCAACGTGCCGGACTGGGCGAGCGCGTTGTTCGCCAACAGGTCGGCGCTAGCCGGGTGGAGGATGGTCTCGAGCGCGGCGAGTTGCGGGTGAATTCCCACCTCGGTCGCCTGAGGGTCGGCGGCCTCGAGCTGATCGGTCGCGTCGATCTCGGCCTCGAGCTTGATGGTCTCGACCGCCGGCCCCTTGAGCCGCAGGGCCTCCGACCGGTCGGCGGTATCCTGCCCAACGGTCTTCGCCTGCAGCGTGCGCGAGATCGAGTCGGGATTGTATTGCAGCGTGATCACCCGCTTGATCGCGCCCGATGCCGGATCCGCCAGCACCAGACCACCCTTGATCAGCTTGGGGAAATTGAGGAAGGAGCTCATCGCCGCGCGCTCCCCTCCTTGTGCCGCCGCGGCGGCAGGCGAACCATGCGCAGATCGAGCCGCAGGCCGCGCAGATATTCATCGAGGCTGCACGGCGCGTAAGCCGCGACGCGCAGCAGCAACCGGTTCTCCGGATTGAGGTAGACGGTGAGCCCGCGCGCCGGATGCACGCGCTCGCTCTTGGCGATCGGCAGGGTGCCGAGATACGATTCGAGTTCCGCCTCCGGCGCGCCGAGCGAGTCGAGCAGCGCGTCCGTCGTGTCGCTGAGGGCGACTCCTTCGGCGTCGAGCAGCCGTACGCTTTCGCCCTCGACCCACACGCGCACGCCCTTCGGGAATCCCTCGGCCTGCGCCGACAGCCAGTCGGTGGGGCGCCGTTCGCTGCCGAGCGCGCCGGTGCCGTGCCAGCCGCGATCGAGGTCGAGCGCCGCCGCGACGTCGTCGACGCGCGTGCCCGGGGCGAGGCCGTTCCAATCGGCGAACCGGCGGCTCGCAAATCGCTGCAGGGCTTGTCGCTGTGGCGTTGGCATGGGTCCTCAGGCGCCGATCTTCTTCACGTCGCCCAGGAAGTAGGCGGCGTACAGGTTGCGGATGCCGACGATGCGGACGAGCTTCATGGCTTCGCTGAACGAGGCGTAGCGCCGGCGCGAAGGGTGCTCGATGTGGATCGGCGGCAGCTGCGAATAGGTTGGGCCTTCGACCCGCAGCCGCAGCGCCGGATCGTTCACGTGACCGGCGACGTTGGACCACACCGTTTCGGTGAGAACGGAATCGACGCCTTCCACCAGCGTGTTGAACTCGTTGGAGGTGTCGCCGAAGCCTTCCGCGAACGTGTTGTAGTCCTGGTCCGCCAGCGTGTGCAGATATTCGTGGATCAGCGTCTGGAACATGTCCCACAGGAAGTCGCGGTCGGCATCGACGGTGTCCTTCTTGAAGATCTGGATATTGATCTCGCCGCCGCCCGCGCTTGCGTCCCAGTTGCGGTCGATCTCGTTGAGCCGCTGGACCTGGACCGTCGTCTGGGTGAACTCGTTCGCCAGCTTGGTGAGGACCTTCGCCTCGTCATTGAGCGGCTGGTTCGCATTGTCGAACTGCGGCGAGGCATTGTGCTTTTTGTTCAGCTCGCGCACCTTGTCATCGCTCTGGAAGAAATAGAACAGGAGCTGGCGCGCCATGTCGCGCCGCTGGTCGTCTGTCATCTGGGCGAGCTTTTCTTCCGTGTCGGCGAACAGGTCGTGAATGTTGCCTCGCGTTGGAGGCCGATCTGCTTTCAGCTTGGGTCCGACCTTGTAGGCGCCGAACACCTTGTCGGTCTCGTCCTTGCTGGCGTTCCCGATCTCCTCGAATTCCGTGAGCTCGTGGATCTTGGTTTTTTCCTTGTGTTCCGTTTCGCCGCGGCCGGCAACCATGGTGTCGTAGTAACCCTGGATCATGGTCGGCATGTAGTCGCGCAGCTTGTCCTCGTAGCTCTTTGTCTCGCCGGTCAGGGTCGATTGGAACGGAAGCGGATGTCCGGAAGGATCCGCTTTGACGTCTGGTTTGAGCGCCTTGCGGATTTCCGCCTTCTGGGCAACCGTGGGCTCCACCGTCTTTGCCTTCAGCGACGTCTGTGTTTCCGCCACCGCGATGTCCTTGAACGCGCGCTCGAGGATGAGATCGATCGTGGTCTGGCGTGAGGCGAGCCGGCTTATCGTTTGCTCCAGCTGGGTCTTCTTCTTCGCGTCCTTGGTCTTGTGGCGCTGCTCGTTGAGATCGCTGATCTTGCGCTCGAGCTCGCCCCGCTCCTTGGCGAGGTCCTGCAAGGCGCGATCGCGATCGGCCGGATCGTAGGCCGACACCTGCTCGATCAATTCGTCCAACGTATAGGTGTCGATTTTGGGCTCGAGCGCGGCCCAGCTGTACGGGAAGCGCGGCGCGCCCTTGACGGCTCCCTGGGGCTCGACGGTGCCGCTGGCGACCGCCGCCCGGCCGCCCTTGAAGCGCGCCGTGAAGAAGGCCTGCAGGCGCTTCTTCTGCTCCTCGCCGTCGAGCTTCTCTTCCAGATGTCTGACGCTGAGCCCGCCGCCTGCGAACATCTGGCGCAGATCGCCGGTCTTACTGAGTTCCAGCAGGTCAAGTATGCGGTTCTGGTCGTCCGCGCCGGTCGAGCCGGAGAGCATTTCCTGCACCAGCAGTATTTTCTGCCGCGCGATCAGGTCGAAGCGGGGATTCGAGGCCTTCCAGCGCAGCACGATGGCGCGCGCCTTGTTGTCGCTGTCGATCGCATCCTCGATCGCGTTCCGGCGCGTGATCCCGCGGAGATATTCGCTGAGCTGCTCGTCGGAGAACGTGCCCTCGAACAGCGCCTTGACCAGGAAACCGATGACCGGAATGTTGGCAAAGAACTCGTAGGCGGAGAAACGCTGCAATGAGAGCAGCTGCGGCGTGATCGCGATGGTGTCGGCGGAGATCGCGCTCAGAGCCGCGGCGGCGGTTCGATTGGCTTCGTGCTCGGCACGATCCGCCTCCCCGGGCGCCGGAGAGCCAAGGTCGGAAACTCGCGCGGACCTCGACTGTTGCACCACGTGCGTGAGCTCGTGCGCGAGCAGAAAGCGGCCGAGCGGCGAGCGCGGCGCATAGCGTCCCGCCGCGAACCCCACGTGGGGGCCGATCGTGTAGGCGAGGGCGTCCACGTCGGCGGCAGCGCGCGCCGCCGCTCCGTCGGCATGGATGCGCACGCGGCCGAAGTCGTGGTGGAAGCGTGCTTCCATGAATTCGCGCGTGGAGGCGTCCAGGGTTTCGCCCGGAGAGCGCAGAACCGCGGCGATGTTCGATATGCCGTCATCAGCGGTTGCGCGATGGCGTGCGCGAGCGTGCGTGAACGACGTACTGCCGAACGGCTGCCCGCCAGGCCTGGACGTGTGGTTACGGTGTCCGCTTCGCTCGCCCAGCGGGTGGCGCCGATCCTCCACTTCCTCCGACTGCGTTCGGCCGAACCCGCAGGGCGCGCGCGCGACCGTGGCGGCGGCCGACGCGGTTGCGGCCGATGCTTGCTGTGGTGCTGCCGTGGTCGCGCGTGTGCTCATGGCTAGTCGAACGGCTTCGGCAACGGGATTTGCGGCGACGGGATGATCACTTCGCCGGGCAGCTTCGGAAACGGATGCTCGGGACCTAAATCGGGCGGTTTCGGCGGCGGCGTCGGCGGCGTGAACTTGCGCCCCTTGAGGGTCTCCAGCAGCGCCTTGACGGCCGCCTTCATGGCCTCCTTGGTCTTGCCGTCGAGCGGCACCGCGTCGATGATCTTGCCGGCGGCGATCTCGTCGAGATCCTTGAGCGCGTCGACGGCTTTCTCGCGATACGATTTCGGCAGCTGTTTGAGGATCGCGTCGTTCTCCAGGTAATTCTTGAGCCATTCGCGCGACGGCGTCGGCACGTTCGGGATGCCGGGGCTCGGCGGCGGGACGGTCGCCGGGGGAATGTATCCCGGCGGCAGATCGAGCGAGATCGGCGGCTTCGGCGGCGGCGGTGTTTCGATCGTCACGGTGATCTCGACCCGCCGGTTCTTTGGCTCCTTGACGTTGTCCTTGGTCTCCACGCGCAGCTTCTTCTCGCCGAAGCCGGCGGTGGTGATCGCCGTGATACTCGCGGATTCGACCTTCTGCTTGGTGAGCGCCTCCTGCAGCGCCGCCTTCACGTTGGCGGCGCGCCGCTCACTGAGGCCCTGGTTGTGCGCGTCGGGGCCCGACGTATCGGTGTGGCCGGCAATCGCGATCGTCGCGCGCCCCTTGCCCAGCAGCCCGCCGGTGCGCAGCGAGATGCTGAACGCCAGCTGGTCGATCTCCTTCTTGTGGTCCTCGGTTACGACGTCGCTGTCGAGCGCGAAGTTGTCGAGAATCCCGGAGATGGTTTCCTGCGGGCCGGCGGCCGGCTTCGTCTCCTCGCCGGCCCTGGTCTCGGGCCCCGTTGCGGGTTTCGTCTCCGGCTGGGTCTCCGGCTTGGGTTGCGCCTGCAGCGAGCGCGGCGCACCGCCGAGCTCGCCCGGCGACACCGCCGCACCTTGGGCGATGCGCGCGGCGGCGCGGTCGGCACGCTGCTCGGCATCGGGCGAATGGCCGCCGCGCGCCTGTTGCACCACGTGGGTGAGCTCGTGCGCGATGAGGCGCGTGCCGCGCTCGGAGTGCGGCTGATATTCGGCCGCGCCGAACACGACATCGGAGCCGATCGTATAGGCGCGGGCGCCGACCGCATCGGCCGATCGCGCCGCTTGTGCGTCCGCATGCACCCGCACCTGGCTGAAATCGTGATTGAACCGCGCCTCCATCCGGGCGCGCGTGCTCTCGTCGAGCTTCTGCCCCGGCGGCTCGGCGCTTTGGCGCAGGGCCGATCGCGCGCCGCGTGGCGCCGGTGCGCGGTTGAGCGATCCCGGCGTGACGGTCGAGCGCAGCTCGGGTGGCTTGCGGCGCATGGGCTTTAACCCTTCCGGCCGATGCCGGCCGGCCCACCGATGCCGGCCAGGATGGTGCGAGCCGCCTCTGCGCCGAGGCCGCGCGCGTGGGCGCGCGGGCGGATCGCCGCCGCCCGCAGCACGGCGTCGGAGCGGCCGTTCGTGTATGAGGCCAAGTGCGCCGGCTGCGACAAGTGCCGGCGCAGCTCCGCCGCAAGCCCCGCCGCGATGCGGTCGCGTTCCTCGGGCGCAAACCCCCGCAGCACCAGCCGGTCGATGGTGACGCTGACGCGCCGCGGCGGAGCCTTCTTCGGCGCTTTCATGTCCAGCCCCTGGTCTCGCTCTCGCTCAGCGGCCGCTCGAACTTCGCGCTCTCCACGTGGGCGGCGGCGAGCAGATGCCGCATCGCCAGCGCTTCGCCGGCGTCCGCCGCCAGGAACGCCGCGTTGAGCGCAATGTTGCGCACGCTGCCGCCCGCCACGTTGAGGCGCGCCAGCTTGGCGAAATCGAGCTTCTCGGTCGGCACCTCGGCCGGAAGGCTGCGCCGCCAGATCGCTTCGCGCTGCTCGGCATCGGGAAAGGGAAAATGCACGATGAAGCGCAGGCGGCGCTGGAATCCCGGATCGAGCGCGGCCTTGAGGTTGGTGGTGAGGATAGCGAGGCCGCGATAGGCCTCCATCCGCTGCAGCAGATAGCTCACCTCGATATTGGCATAGCGGTCGTGGCTGTCCTTGACGTCGCTGCGCTTGCCGAACAGAGCGTCGGCCTCATCGAACAGCAGGATCGCGCCGCTGTCCTCGGCGGCGTCGAACACACGCCGCAGGTTCTTCTCGGTCTCGCCGATGTACTTGTTGACCACCGAGGAGAGATCGATGCGGTAGAGGTCGAGATTGAGCTCGCCGGCCAGCACTTCGGCCGCCAGCGTCTTGCCGGTGCCGCTGCCGCCGCAAAACAGCGCCGCCACCCCGAGCCCGCGCGCGTTGCGGCGGCCGAATCCCCATTCTTCGTAGACGCGCGTGCGCTGCCGCACCTGCGCGGCGATCTGGTGCAGCGCGGCGAGCTGCGGTGCCGGCAGGACGAGGTCGCCCCAGCCTGCTTGCGGCGGGATGCGTTGCGCGAGATCGTCGAGGCGCCGCCGCCCGCCGGTACGGCAGGCGTTCCACACCGCCTGGTCGGGCGGCTCGCCGGCCGCGATGCGCTGATCGACGGCATGGCTTGCCGCCGCGATCGCGTGCGCGCTCAAGCGAAACTGCGACGTCACGCCGTCGAGCGCGCCGTTGAGCTTGCAGCTGGTAGCGCCGAGCGCCGCCTCCCACAGGCGCCGTTGCTCGATCGCCGGCGGCTTGAGCACGTCGTAGCTCAGCACCGTTCGCCGCAGCCGCACCGGCTCGCGGGCGGCGATGAGCAGCGGCGTACCCAACCGCTCCGCCAGATGTGCAACATGCGGCGCCACCGCGGCCTCGCCGCATTGCACGAGCAGGACGGCCGGCAGCAGGGCGGCTTCGCGCTCGGCGAGCGCCGCAAACGTGTCGAGATCGGCGGCGCCGGCCGGCAGGTCGGCGGCGGCGACGACGTTGAGCTTGAACCCGATCAGGTCGGCGGCGGCGGCTGCGACGTCCTCCGACCCGGCGCCGTCGTCGCCGGCGAGATGGATCACCGGCAGGGCAGCGCGCTTGAGCGTCCACGCCGCCGCCAAGTTTTGCGCCAGCTTCTGCTGCTCGGCCCCTATCAGGCGCGGCGGCTCGCGCGTGCTGAGGAGCGGCTGCAGGCGCCAATCGAGGAGATTGATGCCGGCGAGGAAGTGCAGGATGCGCTCGTCGATGCGCAGCGGCGCCGTTGTCAGCGCCCCGCCCGGCTCGAGCTCGATCAGCCGCCAGCGACGCAGCGGCCGGGCCAATGTCAGCGCGCTCCAGTGCGGCGCGCCGAGGGCCGCGAACGCGAGGCCGAACGTCGGCAGGCCGCGGCCGGTGGCCGCCGCGCACGCGCCAGCAATGTCCGCGTCCATCTCGGCGCCCGCGCACAGGAGCAGGAGATCGCGCTCGAACGAGGAGAGGCCGAATGCCTGCACGATCAGGTCGATGGCGGGCGGCGACGGCATGGCGGCCGCGCCCGCCGCGAGGCGCGGCGCGCTATCGTCCGCGCTGGGATCTTCCTTGGTGAGCCGCTGGCGCAGCCGCATGAGCTCGAGCTCCAGGAGCTTCTGGTTCGCGGTGATCCAATCGACGCCGGGATCCGTCATGGCAGCACCTGGATCTGTGGTCCGGTGAAGCTCGGCGGCGAGGTCGAGCGATTGACCAGCAGGCTGTCGACGCCGTCGACCCGCAGGCGTACCCAGTACGGGCCGGTCGGCAGGCCTTCGAATACGAAGGTCGGCGTCGAGCTCGACAGGCCAAACGGTTGGGCGAGCACTTCGATGCCACCAAGGACGAGCGACACGCGCTGGCCCAGCTGGACATCGGGCTTGCAGGTCGGCGTCAGCGTGAGATTTCCGCTGGCATCGAGATTGGCCGAGGGAGGCAGCGCCGTGATCTGCGGCGCGATGGCCAGCGCCACCTGGTTGCTCAGCCGCGGAATGGGCTCGCCCGGCCGCAGCACCTGCAGCGTCGCCCCATAAATGCCGGCCGGGAAATTGGCCGGATCGTCGGTAAGCAGGAACTTGACAGCCGCCGCCGTCACGCTGGTCGGCAGCGTCAGTGTCCGGTTGATGCGCAGCCACGCATGCGACAAGAGCAGGGCGTGGTTCGATCCGTCGAGGTCGTGGCCGTCGAGCTGGATTGAGTCGCCGAGCTGCGCGGCGATCTGCGCGTGGGGCAGCGTGATCGCTTCGATCTCGGGATAGGGCGGCACCAGGCTCGCCACCACGCGCACGCCCTGCTCCACCTTGGTGACGGGATCGACCAGGCCGCGCGAGAGCACCGGCAAGGGCGAGCGCGACGGTTGCGTCGACTGGATCAGCACCACCGTGACCACGTAAGGCGCCGTCGGCCGGTAATGCGCCTGCAGCGCCGTCCACAGCTTCGACAGCTCTTCGGTGTCCATCTTCTCCGGGGTGATCTTGATCTGCTCCACCTGGTCGGCGAGGTCGGCGGCGCGCAGCGCCTGGTAGACGCTCGGCAGCAGGCTGCCGTTGAGGGGCGGATTGGGCGGAACGAGCGCGGTGCGGATGGCGTCGCGGGTGAGCACCGGGGTCTCGTGCAGGAGCTGCATGGCATAGCCGAGCAGCACCTCGGCCTGCAGCTCGGCGCTGCCGTACGCGGTGAGCAGATAGTGGAGATCGAGCGCCAACGGCGCGTTGGCGATGCGGCGGCCGGCCGCGTCCACCCACGGATGGGAGGCGTTGCGCCAGGCGCCGTTGGGCGTCACCTGGTGCATGAACAGGTTCAGCCGCGGCTGCGCGTCGCTGCCCAGTTGAATGGCATCGGGCGCGAGGGCCGAGACCGTCACCCCCATGCCCATGGCGTCGGTGACCTGGTGGTCGATCAAGCCGGTGTCGAGCAGGTCCTTGAGGACCGCGGTGACGCCGGCGATGGCAAGCGCGTTGCTCACGATGGCCTTCCGTTGCGCCGGCCGAGATATTCGTCGAGCGACGTTCGGCTCTTGCCGGCCGCCGCAGGCGCGCGGCGCGCCTCGGCCGGCGGCGCGAGCGCGGTGAGCTCGACGCGTCCGATATGGATATGCACGTCCGGCGACCGCGCGCGCTCGACGGCGCGAAGGGCCCTCTCGATCAGCGGCGCCGGCGCGGCGCGCACGTCCGGCGCGCTGCGGCGCACCGGGACGGACGGCGCGCGGCGCGGCGCAAGCTCCGCATCGCGAGCGGTGGGGGCGCGCGGCGGCTCCTCCGACGCCGCGGCAATTTCCGGCGCTTCCGGCGCGGCCGACGAATGCGATTGCATGACCGGTGCAGTGGGTCTGGCGGCGATCGGACGGGCAATCGCGCCACCCGGCTCGGTGGACCGCACGCGCGCCGACCGGATCGGTGCAGGTTGGTTCATCGGCGTGGTGGCGCCCGAGCTTTCCGGCGCCGGCGCGACCGCCTGCGCTGTGTCGCCAGCCGGGCGCGCCGCCGCAACGGGCGACGCCGCGTCGCTGTCGTGCGGCCAATGTGGCTCGGTCACCTCGCTCAGGCTTTCTTTCGGCTCGTCGAGCGCAGGCGGCAGGCTTGTCGGCGCGAGCCGCACGCGGCGCAACGGCCGCAACGCTGCGGGGCGGCCGAGCGCCTGGGCGGCGAGGCGGTGGAGAAAGGCGCTCATGCGTCGCACCGCTCGAGATAGGCGGCGCGCCGCGCCTCGCTCATGGTGAGGATGCGCTGCTCGTCCCAGCCATAGACGAGCGCCAGGCGATGCACGTCGTCGAGCAAGCGGGCGGCGCGCTGCTCGAGCTCGTCCCAAAAATATCCGCAGATGTCGAACGGCTCGCTCCAGCCATGGCCGCAGGCGGCGCAGACGAGGCCGATCTCGATGTCGGCAGCCTGCTGCAGCCACGCCATCTCGGCCTCGACCGCCGGCAACAGGTCGGCCGACCATGCGACCGCAGGCGCATCGAGGCAGCAGCGCCGAAGCAGCACCTCTACGGCGGCGTCCTCATCCCGGCTCTCCGCCGCCGCCGCCAGATCGCGGCTGGTAGGCAAGCGGAAGCGCAGGCCGCTGGCAAGCGTGAATTGGCGCGCGCCGATCGACGCCGCCGGCAGCTCGCCGGGATCGAACTCGAATTCCAGCCGCTCGCCGCATTGCCGACAATCGACGCAGCCGGGCAGCCGATCTCCGAACGTCGCGCGGCGGAGCTTCAAGATGGCGGCGTTGCGGTCGCCGATCGTGAGCTCGGCGCCGTCCTCGAGCCCCAGCTGCGGCAAGGCGGCGTCGAGCAGCAGCAACGCGCGGGCCACCGCGTCGCCGGTGCGTCCGCGTTCCCAGATGGCGAGCAGCGCCGTGTCGCTCAACGCCTGCATCTTGCGCGGTTCCCGTTACGGCGCCACGAAGCTCGGCTCGCTCGGCTCGACCACGTCGGTGTCGCGCTCCCAGCCTTCGTTCTCCAGCTTGATGTGCTGGATCGCGACCGCGTTGGCGTTGGCGTCGAGGTCGGGTAGCGCCTGGAACTCCGACACCCAGGCGCGAAAGACCTTGTAGGCGATCGCGAGCTGGCCGGCTTCGTTGTAGACCTCGATGATGAGGTCCTTGCGGAAGTCCTTCAGCGACACTTCCGCTCCCGGTCCTCCGGTGAAGTTCCACACCTTGTTGGCCCATTGCTCGAAATCGGTGTCATGGGTGACGCCGCGCTCGAGCGTGATGGCCTCGTACTTGGTGCGGCCCGGCGACTTGTGCGCGGTGGACGGCGCGCCGCCCTCGCGGTGCTCGACCACTTCCGTGGTGCGTTTCAGCGCCCCGCACTTGGACAGGCCGGCCACGTAATGGCCGTCCCATTTCACGCGGAACTTGAAGTTCTTGTACGGGTCGAGGCGCGCCGTGTTGACGGTGAACTGTGCCATGCGGGGCTCCCTCGCTCAGGGCTGCTGTGCAATCTGCTGAATCTTGATGACGACGAATTCGGCCGGCTTGAGCGGCGCAAACCCGACGACGATGTTGACGCGGCCGTTGTCGATGTCGTTCTGCGTCGTGGTCTCGCTGCTGCATTTGACGAAATACGCTTCCTTCGGGGTCGAGCCCTGGAACGCGCCCTGCCGGAACAGCGTCTGCATGAAGGCGCCGACATTGAGCCTGATCTGCGCCCATAGCGGCTCGTCGTTGGGCTCGAACACGACCCACTGCGTGCCACGGAACAGGCTCTCCTCGAGGTAGAGCGCGAGCCGGCGCACCGGGACGTATTTCCACTGCGAGGCGAGCGTGTCGGCGCCTTCCAGCGTGCGGGCGCCCCACACCACCTGGCCGATCACCGGCAGCCCGCGCAGGCTGTTGATGCCGACCGGATTGAGCTCGCCCACCTCGCCGTCGATGAGGTTGCCGGGCGCGCCGTTGATCCACAGGCCGAGCACGCCCTGCAGAGTGCTGTCGATGCCGGCCGGCGCCTTCCACACGCCGCGCGCCGTATCGGTGCGGCTGTAGATGCCGGCGACCGCGCCGCACGCGGCGAACATCTCGAGCTTGTTCTCCTGCAGCGGATCGGGCGCGAGCAGGCGCGGGAAATAGATGGCGCTGTGATTGCGGTCGATCGCGCTGAAATTGCCGATGCTGGAGACGGCGGAGGTGACGGTCCAGTTGTTCGGCGCATCGACGATCAGGAACGCCCGCCGGTCGCGGCACAGGGCGGCGGCGCTGGTCCAAGTGGCCATGGCGATGTCGGTGCCGCTCCCGCCGGCGGTCAGCGGCGGCAGGCACAGCAGGTTGAAAATGTCGGCCTTCTTGAGCGCGTAGATGCCGGTCTTGCCGTTCTCGTCTCCGACCACGTCGCTGTCCAGGAGGTCGCCGCCGTCCTCGCCGCTGGCGCTGTCGAACGCAAGGCCGAGAACGCCGGGATCGGCCGCCACCGGATTGGTGGTCTCACCCGGTCGGGCGCCGCCTACTCCCGAGACGCGCGCCAGCACCGATTGCTGCGCCAGCACCGTGGTGACGAAGCGCGGACTGGTTGTCTCCCTGGAGACGTTGAGGAATGCCTCCCGCATTCCGCTGCCGCCGAGCTTGTACTTGTCCGCTTTGATGTTGGGGTCGTCGAACAGCGTCAGATTGAACAGGTTGTCGTCGTGGGGCGGCGGCGTCGGCAGATCCTTGTCCTTGGTGTTCCAGTCGACGGTGGCGACCAGGTTGCGGCCCCAGCTTCCCGGACTGGCGGCGACGAGGTGGTTGCCGCCGCCCAGATCGAGCGTGGCGGCCGCCGCCGCATTGACGCCGGCGCGCGCGGCGCGCGTTGCCGTGCGCACCACGATCGCCTGGCTGCCGCCGTTCTGGAAGAACTGCTGCACCGCGTAGCTCACGGTGCTGTCGCGCCAAAGCCCGCCGAACTGCCGCTCGTAATCGGCGTAGCTGAACAGCATCACCGGCTCGTCGACCGGGCCGCGCCAGGTGCGGCCGACGAAGGCCGCGATCGACGTCGCAACTCCCGCGATCGTGCGCACGCCGCTGGGGAGCTCCTCGATATAGACACCGGGGTAGGTCAGAGGTACGGGCATCGGCGATCCTCTTTCAAGTTGACGAGGTTCACTGGCGAACGCTAAGGCCGGCGCGGCGGTCCGGCGGCTGCGCCATCGGGCGTGTCGGGCGGCGCGGCGCGCGCGTAGATGGCGGTGCCGTCGGGGAGCGTGGTGCGCGACAAGCGGCCGCTCTGCGTCAGCCGGTCGAGCGCCTGCTGCACCACCTCCAGCGAGGCATCGGGCTCTTCACGGGCGATCCACCAGCTGCGAATGCCCTCGACGGTGTCGGCGGCGCGCGGGTGCTCTGTCACGTAACGCTCGATGATTTTCGCAATCTCGCGGACTTGCCCGGTGTCGGTCGTCACCAGAAGACCTCCGTCGGGAAGCCGTCCAACCGCGACCGATGCACGGCGCGTGCCAACGGTGGAGATTCATGCGCGGCGCGGCTTTCCGGCGATACGCGCCGTTATGGCCTGGGGCGATTTGTTCCCGCTCGGCGGCGCCGGCGCGCGGGCTCGCCGCGCAAGTCCGGCGCTTCCTCGATGGTGAGCACTATTTGACCTAACGTGTGGCTGATTCGACCCGGCCCGCGCCGCGCGTCGCGCGTAGCCACCCGCAGCGGCCACGGTCCATGGGTAAAGATGGTGCCAGCGACTCCTGCGATATGCAGTTGGCCCGCCGTTGCCGGGGAGGCGTCCGCGCGTCATTTACGATTTGCAACTGCCGCCTACACGATTCATCAGGATCGATCGCGCCGTCACTCCGGGCGCGTGCGGAAGCGCTCGCACACCAGGCCGTGCTTCTTGACCAGCTTGTTCAGCGCGCTGCGATCCTTTTGCGAAATGCGCGCCGCCACAGAGATGTTGCCGGACGTCTTGGACAGAAGCTCACCGAGATACGCCTTCTCGAACTGAGCGATCGCCCTTGCTTTGGCGCATTTGAAGGTTTGCACCGGAACGGGCCCGCTCTGCGCGCGGGCCGGCCCGTCGGCGGCGGCAAGTCGAATCGTGTTTCCGTCGGTGAGCAGGAATTCGCGATGCATCAGGTTCTCGAGCTCGCGCGCGTTACCGGGCCAGTCGTGCGCCAGCAGCCAGGCGACCGAATCGGGGTGCAGGCGTTTCGGCGGCCGTGCGTATTGGGCCGCGAGGCGCCGCAGGAAGTGCTCGGCCAGCAGCACCACGTCGTGGCCGCGCTCGCGCAGCGGCGGCATGGTGACACACAGGGTGGAGAAGCGGAACAGGAGGTCGCGACGGAACCGATTTTGCCGCGCCAGCTCGGCGAGGTCGACGTTGGTGGCGGCGATGATGCGCAAGTCGCTGCCCGCCAGCGAGCCGCCGCCCACGGGTCGATACATGTGGTCCTCGAGGAAGCGCAGCAGCACGCCCTGGGCGCGCGGCGTCATCGCCTCGACCTCGTCGAGGAACAGCGTTCCGCCTTCCGCCTGGGCCACCAAGCCGGCGCGCGCGCGCCGCGCGTCGGTGAACGCGCCGCGCTCGTGGCCGAACAGCTCGCTCTCGAGCAAGGTGTCGGGGAGCGCGCCGCAATTGACCGGAATGAAAGGGAACTCGCTGCGGCGGCTCAAGTAATGCAGGGCGCGGGCGGCCAGCTCCTTGCCGGTTCCGGTCTCTCCCTCGATCAGCACCGTGGCGTCCGCGCAGGCAATGCGCCCGATGACGCGCAGCGCCTCGCGGAAGCGCGGCGATTCCCCCAGCAGGTTGAGCTTGACGAACGCATCCGCTGACGGCCCGAACCCGCTCGCCCCTTGCATATCGAGCTCCCCCGGCGGAAATTTCGCGATCGGAGAAACGGCTTTTAACCTCGATATCGAACGAAAATGACCCCGCTCGTGCCGCTGAAGTTCCCCTCCACCTCTCCGCCTATGGAGTGTCGGCCGCGCGTAGGGTGTTCAAAGCTTTTCATCAACTCAAGATTATGTCCACAACAATGTCGGCAATATAACTGGGCACGACCCTGAGTTCGGGTAGCGGGCCGACGGTCCGCATCAACTCGTGCGGCGAGATCGATGCTCCTGCCGCCGCCGGCGCGCCCGCGATATGGTCATTGGAGGCTACGCGTAGATCGTTCAATAAGGATTTCCTGCTCGCGCTCGCTGCCGACTTTAAGCGTCATGGGCCGGAAGCCATTGCGAAGGTGCGTGCGGCCGCTGTATCTCGCCCGGCGCGTGCTGGAACAAGAGCGCCGCCAGCGCGGCCGCAAGGTCTATTCCCTGCACGCGCCGGAGGTGGAGTGCATCGGCAAGGGCAAGGCACACCAGCCTTACGAGTTCGGCGTCAAGGTGAGCGTCGCCACCCCCGTGAAGCATTCCGCCGGCTCGAGGAGGAGGGCGCGACGCTCACCGCGCATTGAACGATCGCGGCGACCCCGTCGCGGTGGACTTCATCGCCATTTTGCAGACTCTGATTTTTGGTGGTCGACGCACTCGCGTCGGATCCATCCGACTACTCTTTCGGCGAAGCCGTTATCCGATTTGTAGGGCGGTAGTGCCTCTCCAAGACGGCGGGAGCAAGCACCGCAATCGCGCATATCAGGAAAGTCGCGGGTCTGATCAAACCACGTGGCGCGGCCCGCAAGTTATCGAGGCGCCACATATTGGCGCCAGGGGCGCTGCAGCGGCGCGCACCGGCCAATGTTCGGCCAATGAATGACGTGCACCGAACGCGAA
>Ga0126378_10000380_pt1 | contig 33626 bp, 28 predicted proteins | sample PanSoiMetPlot_23_FD_92587 | JGI IMG/M metagenome (GOLD analysis project Ga0126378, IMG submission 92587) | Tropical forest soil microbial communities from Panama - MetaG Plot_23 | ecosystem: Environmental > Terrestrial > Soil > Tropical forest > Bulk soil | place: Panama | collected 2016-02-17
CGTGGTACTGGCCGCAGTGGGGTTGGTTTTGTTGATTGCATGCGCGAATGTGGCGAATCTCCTGCTGGCACGGGCATCTTCCAGGCAGAAGGAAATTGCCATACGGCTTTCGATCGGGGGGAGTCGCTGGCGGATCGTCCGGCAACTTCTGACAGAGAGCCTGTTGATTGCGTTCCTTGGCGGGACGCTTGGGTCGCTCATCGCGTTCTGGTCCCTCGAAGGCATTGCGCGATCGGTGCTCGCACACCTGCCGCTCGACGCACCGCAGCTCGTGTGGGACGTAAGTCCGGACCTGCACGTTTGGGGGTATTTGCTGGCACTCACGACCATTACGGGGATCGTATTTGGGCTAGCGCCGGCGCTTCATGCGACACGGCAGGACTTAAGCACGGCGGTGAAAGGCGACGGGGGCGCGGTCGCGGGCAAGGCACGCGGAGGAACGCTGCGCAGCACGCTTGTTGGCGTGCAAGTCGCGATATGCATGGTGCTTCTGATTGCCGCTGGTTTGCTGATGCGGGGTCTCTATTTGGCGCAAACGGTGGATCCGGGCTTCGAGATGAAAGGAATTACGCAAGCTCGATTCGATTTGCCTTCACAAGGATACAGCGAGGAGAAAGCAAAGGCCTTCCAGCGCGAAATGGTCGCCCGCGTGGCGGCGTTGCCCGGCGTGGATGAAGTAGAGCAGGCAAGGGTCACTCCTCTAAGCCATCAGTTTGTGGGAACGGGATTGACGGTGGGCGGGGAAACAGCAGCGCGAGCGTTCGAATACAACGTCGTGTCGCCGGGATTTTTCGCCGTGTTGGGGATGCCGCTGGTGCGCGGGCGAACGTTTACGGAAGAAGAGGCGCGCGCGGATGCGCCTGTCCTGGTAGTGACCGAGTTCACCGCGCGGCGGCTGTGGCCGGGCCAAGACGCGATTGGAAAGACGCTGCGTGAAGGAGAGAAGAAGGACTATCAGGTTGTCGGAGTGTTGAGGGATTCCGAGGCCTCGCACCTGGGACATACGGACGGGCTGTTTTTCTATTTGCCAGCGGGACCGAAGGAACAAGACAGGTTGCAACTGCTGGTGCACAGCAAAAGCAGTGACGCGACCACAGCCAAAGGAATTCGAGAGACCATGCGTGCGCTGGATCCGGACTTGATCGTGGGCGTATCGAAGCTGGCGGACAACTTGGAGGCATGGCGAATACCATCGCGGATTGTTGCAGCGCTTTCTGGCGTGCTCGGAGCGCTGGCGCTGCTGCTTGCTTCTATCGGCGTACATGCCGTGGTCTCGTACGGAGTAAGCCAGCGGACTCGGGAAATCGGGATCCGCATGGCGCTTGGTGCGGACGGGCGGGAGGTCATGAGGCTCGTATTGAGGCAAGCCCTTCGGCCGGTAGTGGTTGGCAGTGTTTTCGGCATTATAGGTTGCGCCGCTGTCTCACAAGTTCTCTCGGACGTACTGTACGGTATTGGCTCCCACGATCCGATCGCGTTTGTCGGCGTGCCACTGCTTTTGCTGGGCGTTGCGTTTTTAGCGAGCTACATCCCCGCCCGGCGCGCCGTTCGCGTGGACCCGGTGGTTGCACTGCGTTACGAGTGAAGACCTCAGATCAGGCATTCCGCAACGCGAAAGGAACTACTTACGTCAAGGGTGTTCGATCATTCCTTGGTGCGTTTTCCGCCCTCCGATAGCGTAAAATGGTTGCGCATTCATTAATGGTTCTTTCATGAGAATCCTATTTGTGGCGTCGGAAGGGCTGCCGTTTTCGAAGACCGGCGGCCTGGCGGATGTCGTGGAAGCGCTGCCCAAAGCGTTGGTGGCCCAGGGCCACGAAGTCGCTGTGGTGCTGCCTCGTTACCGCGGTGCTGAAGCCGCTTCTGTGGTGATGCCGAGCCTGACCATTCCTATGGGAGGCCCGCGGTTGCGCTTTCCCGCGATTGTGGACGGCGCGCTGGTCGGCGGAGTGCGGTATTTCTTCTTGGAGGATGCGGCGTATTTTGACCGCGAGGGATTGTATGGAACCGGAGGAAGAGACTATCCCGACAACGCCGAGCGCTACGCGGAGTTTTGCCGCGCGGCGATCGAAATTGCCAAACATATTTGGCCGGCGGATGTGTTTCATTGCCACGATTGGCAGACCGCGCTTGTACCGGTGCTGCTGCGAACATCGTACAGCGACGATCCGTTGGTGAAGAACCTTCCTGTGGTCTTCACGATTCACAACATGGGGTATCACGGGCAGTTTCCGAGAGACGTGCTGGACCGCGTGGGAATCCCAGCGACCGTTTTTCATCCAGAGGGAATCGAGTTTTATGGCGGCGTGAACCTGCTGAAGGGCGGCTTGGTCTATTCGGATTATTTGACGACGGTGAGCCGGAAGTACGCCCAAGAGATTCAGACAAGAGAGTTCGGCTACGGATTGGACGGGGTGGCGCGGAAAAGGGCGGACCGCTTGGTGGGGATTTTGAACGGCGTGGATTACGGCGCTTGGGATCCCTCGCAAGATCCACTGATTGCGGCGAATTATTCGGCGAAGGATTTAAACAGCAAGCAAACGTGCAAACGGGACTTGCTGGAGACATTCGGGCTGCCGCAGGAGCACTTGGAGCGGCCGGTGATCGGAATCGTGTCCCGCTTCGCCGACCAGAAGGGATTCGATCTGATCGCGGAAAAGGCGCACGAACTCATGGAAGAGGATTTGGCACTTGTGGTGCTGGGAACCGGTGACAAGAAATATGAAAGATTGTTCGGGGCACTGGCTGCGACCTATCCAGGGCGCGTAGGATTGAAAATCGCGTACGACAATGCGCTGGCGCACAAAGTGGAAGCGGGCGCGGACATGTTCCTGATGCCATCGCGCTACGAGCCGTCGGGCTTGAATCAGATGTACAGCTTGAAATATGGTACGGTGCCGATTGTGAGAGCCACGGGAGGGCTGGACGACAGCATCCAGCCGTTTAACGTCGAGCATGGCACGGGGACGGGGTTCAAGTTTAAGGAATACACCGGAGAAGCGCTCTTGTATGGGGTGCGGCAGGCATTGCATCATTACATTGACGAGCGCATCTGGAAGCGCATTCAGTTGAACGGCATGGCCAAGGATTTTTCCTGGAGGGGGCCGGCCCGGGAATACGCGAAACTGTACGAGGCAGCGCGAGTATCCCGCGGATTCGCGCCGACACCGCAAAAGTCAGAGAAGCCGGAGAAAGCAACCAAGGCCGAGGGCACAGAAAAGATAGCGGGATCCGAGAAGGAAGCGAAGAGCGCCGTGTCGGTGCGGCGAGTCAGGAAGACGGCTCCGGCCGCGGGGCAGACCGCTCAAGCAGCAGTGGAAGCTCCCCAGACGCTGGCAAAACTGCATCGAGAAAAAGGGCAGGACTCGCAGGAGGCGGCTCAGCGCACTCAAGATTCGACTCAGGACTCTCAAAGTTCTGGGCCGGAAGCCCCAGAAGGATCGGGGCAAGCCGTTCAGAGTTCCGGGCAAGCCTCTCCACCTTCGGAGGAAAACAACAACCCCTCGGAGCAAGCCCCCCAAGGTTCGGGGCGAGCAGGGAGAAACCAAAAACCTGCTACAACATCTAACTAAACTGACAAAGGAGAAAAAGGCGGCGGGCCGAAGGGCAAGCCGCTGAAAACAAAGGTTATGGCAGACAATTCCATTCCGGCGGCAACCGACGGAAATTTCGAAGCGGAAGTGCTAGCCGCAAGCAATTCCAAGCCAGTCATGGTGGATTTCTGGGCCGAGTGGTGCCGGCCGTGTCACATGCTGGCGCCGACGGTGGCGGAAATCGCCCATGATTACGAAGGCAAGCTGAAAGTGATGAAGCTGAACGTCGATGAGGCGATGAATTCCGCGGGACGATATGGCATCCGGGGCATCCCCACATTGCTTGTGTTCAAGAACGGGCAAGTGGTGGAGCAGATCGTTGGAGCTGTGCCCAAGGAGCAGATCACTAAAGCGCTGGACCGCCACGTGGCGTAATCAGCGGGAAGGAAATTGGTGGCGTCATACTAGATGACGCCACTTTTTTTGTTTTTTGCCGACTCCGGACATTTCAGTATGATTTCCTGCTGAGAGCATCGGCAGCCTCTCACTAAATCCATTGACAAAAATCATTTGAGAAAAAATCAGGCCAGCGGAGGGGAAGTGATTCTCCTGGAACGCGCTCAAGCGGAACGGGAGAATCGACGGTTTGTAGCTGAGGAGCCGCTTAGTGCGCGCCTGCGCTTGCTTTTCTGGTGCCTTGCCGTCGTGATGGGTGCACTGCACACGTGGGTTTACCGGAACGACGTAAACCCCGATAGCATTTCGTATATCGAAATGGCGGAAGCGGCGGTGCGAACCGGGTGGCACGCCTTGGTAAGCGCTTATTGGAGTCCCCTGTATCCAACGTTCTTAAGCGCGGCCTTTCGTATTCTTCACCCATCCATGTATTGGGAGTTTACTGTCGTGCACCTGGTGAATTTTGTCGTGTACCTTGCCGACCTGCTTTGCTTTGAATTCTTCTTGAGAGAATTGCTCGCGGCGCGGCGAACGGAAACCAGTTCGAAAGACGACTTGAGGCCGATCCCGGAAAAGATTTTTTGGACCTGGGGATACCTGCTTTTCATTTGGAGCAACCTGTTTTGGCTGCGGCCCCAGCAGGTCAATCCTGACATCATTGTAGCGGGGCTCGTTTATGTGGCCACGGCGCTGTTGTTGCGGATTTACCGGGCCAACGGAGACTGGCTTGCATTTGCAAGTTTAGGAGCCGTGTTAGGCGTAGCCTACCTCGCGAAGGCGGCCATGTTTCCTCTTTCCTTCGTGTTTCTAGCGTGCGCATTTTTGCTTTTTGGAAAGGGGCGACGACCCTATCGGCGGGCGCTAGCAAGGGTTGCCCTGGCGGTGGCCGTCTTTGCCATGATCGCTGTGCCGTTCATTGTGATGATCTCGAAGGAGAAGCACCGCGTGACCTTCGGCGACAGCGGAAGAATTAATTACGCTGAGCACGTGGACGGTGCTCCCTTTATGACGCATTGGCAGGGTCAACCCGCGGGGACCGGCACTCCGGTGCATCCGACACGAAAGATTTCCGACGAACCTGTCATTTATGAATTCGCGCAGCCGATTCCCGGAAGCTATCCTCCCTGGTACGACCAGTCTTATTGGTACGAAGGAATCAGCACACATTTTTCGCTCCGAGGCCAACTATGGGTCTTGTTCAAAAGCGCTAATACCTATTTCAAACTTTTCTCCAGGAGCGGCGCGCTCTATGTTGTGTTTCTCGCTCTCATTTTGCTGGTGCGGAGGCTGGGAAAATGGGAATGGGGAGGAACAAGGTTCCGGTTGGTTTGGCTGCCGTCCTTTGGCGCGCTGGGGATGTACGCGTTCGTGCTGGTCAAACAGAGATACGTGAGCGGGTTTGCGATGGTGCTGGTGCTGTGGGTTCTCTCGAGCGCGCGAATCTCCTGGGCGGGCGAAGACGTCTTCAGGAAACGGGCTACTCTGGCGACCATTCTCGCGCCAGCGGTGGCAATGTTGTGGCCGCTGGCTGTGAATGTGCGCGAGACGATTGCGAACCGGCCCTATGATCAGCAGGAAGTCGCGGACGGACTGCGCGAAATGGGGATTGCTCCCGGGACGCTAGTGGCTTCGATCGGGTCGGGCTTGGAGGCATACTGGGCGCACCTGGCGCAAGTCAGAATCATTGCCGAGGTTCCTGGGAAAGGAGAGAGCTTCTTGGTCGCAGATTCTGTTAGGAGAGGCGAAGCCCTTCGCAAATTCTTGGAATTTGGGGCGAAGGCGGTGGTGACCAAGAATCCGGCGGTGGCGCATTCAACCGAAGGATGGCGGGAAATCCGGCGCACCCGATACTTTGTGTGGCGCCCGACGGGAGACGGCCAATGAAAACAAACAGCGACGCAAAGCTAGTACGCTGCCATTGGGCGCAGAATGAGGTGAACATTCTTTACCACGACGAGGAATGGGGTGTGCCCGTTCATGATGAGAAGAAGTGGTTCGAGTTTTTGATCCTGGAAGGCGCCCAGGCGGGATTGAGCTGGGACACGATTCTGCGGAAACGCGCGCGTTACCGCGAAGTGTTTGACGGGTTCGATCCAGCGACAGTGGCGCGGTATGACAAGAAGAAAGTGCGTGAGCTCTTGAAGGACGAAGGAATTATCCGCAACAAGCTTAAAATTGCTGCCACGGTTGGGAATGCGCGCTCGTTTTTGGAAGTGCAGAAGGAATTCGGATCGTTTGACAGTTACGTGTGGCGATTTGTGGATGGCCGACCGAAGCAGAATGCGTGGAAGACGCACAAACGCGTTCCCGCCAAAACGCCGCAATCCGATGCTCTAAGCAAGGATTTGCAAAAGCGCGGATTCCGTTTTGTGGGCTCGACGATTTGCTACGCGCTGATGCAGGCCACCGGCATGGTCAACGACCATGTCACCAGCTGTTTCCGTTACAAGGAACTCTCTGGCCACTAGTCAGGCCGGTAGCCACCCTTGACAGCTGCGTGGAGAGCCTTCGATCAGTTTGCAAGTGATGACCGGGTCGCGTTTTACACCGAGCTGGAACACGAGAGCTCCTGGGCTCATTCCGTCAACTTACGATCGAGAAGCGTTTCGCACTTCAGCAATGGCCGGAGGCCTATCTGGCGGTCTTCGCAAGAGCTGGCGGCCGTGTGCTGGTGACCTTCGACCGCGGGTTGAAAGCTTTGGCTGGAAACGATACGCGGCTCCTGCGCTGAATTCGTTTTGTCCTTGCTTGCGTTGCAGGCAACGCCAGCGTACGATTCTAGTGGTTGTTCCGCAATTTCCCACCAGTCGTATTTCCTCTCAGGAAGTCGTGGAGGGGGAAGAGTGCGGCCCTGAAAGACCGTGGCTGTTCCCAGGGAAACGGGGAAAGTGTGAGGAGAACGCAAGAGAATGAAGTCTGTCGTCGTGGTTGGCGCGCAATGGGGAGATGAGGGCAAAGGTAAGGTTGTCGACTATCTCTCCGGTTCGTTTGATTACATCGCGCGCGTCGCCGGCGGGCACAATGCCGGACACACGGTCATCATTGGCAAAGAGCGCTATGTCCTGCAACTCATTCCCTGCGGAATTCTGCGGCCGAAGCAGCACGCGGTGATTGGCACCGGCGTGGTGGTGGATCCCGCGGCGCTGGTCGCGGAGATTGAAACTCTTTCGAAAGCGGGCATCGATGTAAGCGGGAGGCTCCACGTCAGCAACCGTGCGCACCTGATTTTTCCTTATCACCGAGAACTGGACAAAGCGGCGGAAATCGCGCGCGGCGCCAACAAAATCGGCACGACGTCGCGCGGAATCGGTCCAGCTTACGAAGACAAGATGGCGCGGCGCGGCTTGCGCATGTGCGATTTGCTCGAGCCAGAACTGTTTCGAAAAAAAGCGGCTCACGTCGTAGCCGAGAAAAACCGCTTGGCCAAAGGCGCGTACGGCGCGGACATTGATTTTTCGCATGAAGTGGAAGAGACCCTGAAGTTAGGCGAAAAAATTCGTGGCTACATCTGCGATACGGCAGAATTGTTGAACGGCGCGCTCGGGGAAGGGAAGTCCGTGCTGTTCGAGGGCGCTCAGGGCACCATGTTGGACATCGATCACGGAACTTATCCGTTCGTGACTTCTTCGAGCGCCACTTCGGGCGGTGCGGCAACGGGCGTAGGCGTGCCGCCCACAAAGATCAAAAATGTGCTCGGAATTTCCAAGGCTTACACAACGCGCGTTGGAGGCGGCCCTTTTCCCACGGAGATGCCTGACCTCGACGCGAAAGAAGTCCGCGACCGTGGAAACGAGTTTGGCGCGGTGACTGGGCGTCCCAGGCGATGCGGTTGGCTGGATTTGCAGGTTCTGCGATACGCAAAGATGATCAATGGAATTGATTCCCTGGTGATCACCAAGCTGGACGTTTTTGACACGCAGCGCGAAATTCAGGTCTGCGTCGGCTACAAATACAAAGGGAAGGCGCTGAAAGAAATGCCTGCGCTGGCGGAAGAGTACGAGCAAGTGACGCCGGAATACAAGACGCTTCCAGGATGGTGCACTTCGACCTACGGGGTGAAGGACGGAGAGAAGCTGCCCAGAGCGGCGCTGGATTACTTGCGGTTTATCTCCGATTTTCTTCAGGTGGAAATTGGGATGATTTCCACGGGACCAGAACGCGACGCGACGATTGTGCCGGCTGGGACACTTCTGTCGAAGTGGCTGTGAAAAGAAGTGACTGTCGACTCGTGACTAGTGGCGCTTGTGCGGTTGGGCGCACGGCCTAAGCTGAAATGCTCACCTTCGAAGAAGCGCGACGCAAAGTAATCGACCAAGTTGGAAAGATGCGAGGACCGCGCGCATGCGCAAGTGTGAGCGTGTGGGACGCCCTCGGACTCGTGCTGGCGCAGGAAGTTAAAACCGATCGCGAATATCCGCCGTTTGACCGGTCCACGCGCGACGGCTATGCCGTGCGTTCGAAAGACGTAAAGCCGGGAGCGCCGCTTAAATGCGCTGGAGAAATTAAAGCCGGGGATACGGTCACGGAGGCGCTGGCAGCCGGAACGTGTGTGCAGATTATGACCGGGGCTGCGGTTCCACCGGGCGCTGACGCCGTGGTGATGATCGAATACACCGAGCGCGAAGGGGAACTGGTTCGCTTCGAACGAGGCGCGCAGCTAGGGCAAAACATTGTTCCGCGAGGAAGTGAAGCCCGCGCCGGGCAAACCGTGCTTAAACCCGGGGTGCGCCTGGGATTCGCGGAGCTCGCGCTGGCCGCTCAAGTAGGGGCAACACCATTGCAGTGCTCAAAACGGTCGCGCGTCGCAATCTTGTCCACGGGCGATGAAGTCGTGTTGATCGAAGGGCAACCTGGTGCATTTCAGATTCGCAACAGCAATAGTGTTTCGCTGGCTGCGCAAGTTCGCATCGCGGGAGGCGAGCCCGTGGTGCTGGGAAATGCCGCCGACCGCGTGGGAGATTTAGGCGAAAAAATCGAGCGCGGCTTGCAGGAAGACGCGCTGGTGCTGACCGGTGGCGTTTCGATGGGCAAGTACGATCTTGTCGAAAGTGTGCTGAAGGCGCTGGGCGCGGAATTTTTCTTTGACGCGGTGGCCATTCGTCCGGGCAAGCCCGCGGTTTTCGCGATTTGCCAAGGCAAGCCGGTGTTTGGATTGCCTGGAAATCCCGTCTCCACGATGGTCACGTTTCAGTTGTTCGTGACTCCCGCGATCGATTTGCTGAGCGGAGCGGAAGCACATCCGCTGCCGCTGGTTGAGGCGCGGTTGATGGAAGCCTTGAACGAAAGGCCGGGCTTGACTCATTTTTTGCCCGCGCGGATCGCGTGGCACGGCGCAGAACCGCAAGTGAGCGCCCTGAAATGGCAAGGCTCCGGCGACATTGCCGCGCTGGCAGGGGCCAATGGTTTCCTCGTGGTTCCGGCAGAACGAGAAAAGATCGCTTCCGGGGAGCGTGTTTCGGTGCTTTTGAGAAAGGATGTCGTCTAGACACGTACGAGCGAAAACCATGGCCAAGCTCTCTCATTACGGCACGAAGGGCGAAGTACACATGGTGGACGTGTCGGCCAAAGCGGTGACCACCCGAACGGCCACCGCTCAGGGTTTCGTGAAAATGAGGCCCAGCGTGGTGCAAGCGGTGCGCCGGCTGAAGAATCCCAAAGGCGACCCGCTCGAAGTCGCTCGAATCGCGGGAATCGCGGCCGCCAAGCGCACCGCCGAGTGGATACCTCTTTGTCATCCTCTCCCTCTCACGCACATTGATGTGACCGCACGGCTGTGCAAGAATGGCGTGGAAGTGCAATCCGCAGTGACTACGGCAGCACCGACGGGCGTGGAAATGGAAGCGCTGGTGGCTGTAGCCGCCGCAGCCCTCACGGTTTACGACATGTGTAAAGCCCTCGACAAAGGGATAGAAATCACGGACATCGTGCTCGTCGAGAAAACTGGCGGAAAGAGCGGCGACTTTCATCGCAAGTTGCCTCGGGAGACGCGTGCGCGATGAGCGCTTCCCACGGCAAATCGGCGGTCCGGTTGCTGCTGGCGGACGATAATCCGCTAGTGCGCGATTTGATTGTGAAGGGTCTCGAACCGTTCTGCGAAGTGGAAGTGTGCAAAGACGGCGCGGACGCCTTGCTTAAGGTGGTTGATTCGCCACCGGACGTCATTCTCTCCGACTATAAAATGCCGGTGTTGGACGGCCGGCAGCTTTTCGAAAAGCTTCGCGCGCGCGATTCGACGCGCCACATTCCATTTTTGTTCATGGCGAGCCGCTCAGACATTGAAGAGCGCTTGAGGCCGCTGGTCGACGGCGTCGAGGACTTCATTACCAAGCCCTTCCTGGTCAAGGACCTTGTGCGAATCGCGAAAAAGGTCATCGACCGGCTGCACTTGGAGAAGCTCCAAAAGAGCGCCTCCCGCCCCGGCGTAATCCAGGGGCGGCTGGAAGAAATGAGCATGATTGACCTGATGCAGTCGCTCGAGATGGGGCAAAAATCCTGCCGGTTGATCGTGCGCAATAATGGCGTCCAAGGCGAGCTTTATTTTGCGAGCGGGCAGTGCCACGATGCCAGAGTAGGCAAGGTGGAAGGCGACGACGCGGTTTATAAAGTTGTCCTATGGTCCGCCGGAGAGTTCGAGATCGACTTCAACGCAGCCAATGCATCCAAGCGGACGACGACAACAAAGAACACCACCGGCTTGCTGATGGAAGCGATGCGGCTGATGGACGAAGCCAATCGCGATCAAGACCCCGTGGCGACGCAGTAGCTCCGGCTAGAATCCCTCCTCATGCGCGTAGCCGTTCTCACCATCAGTGATAGCGTGGCCAAAGGCCAGCGCGAAGACCGCTCCGGTCCGGCCGTCGTGGCTGCCTGCCGCGGCTTGGGTTGGGAGGTTACCGCGTCGCTGCGGATTTCCGATGATGCCGCGGGGATTCGCGAGCAACTGCGCGAACTTGCGGATTCTGGACGCGTGGACGTTTTGCTGACCACCGGCGGAACCGGAATCGGCCCGCGCGACAATACTCCCGAAGCGACCGAAGCCGTCGCCGACCGCATGGTTCCCGGCATTTCCGAAGAGATGCGTCGCAAAGGATTGGAACATACGCCCACCGCCGTGCTCTCGCGCGGAACCGCCGCGGTTAGAAGCAAGACCCTCATCGTCAACTTGCCGGGCAGCCCCAAAGGCGCCGCCGAATCCCTTGATGCTGTGGCGCATCTTCTTCCGCATGCCGTAAAGGTGCTCCACGGCGCCAGCCACGATTGATCTATGGGCCAGAAACAACCGGCAGGACGATTTGAGATGGGTGTTCTTTGTCATGGAGGACGCGAATTCTGCAGGCGACCGTTTGCGTCGTGGTCGCTTCGGAAGCGCCTGTCTGCAGGTTGCGCGAGAAGTGCGGGAAAAAAGCGCCGGACAATTGGATGCGGATGCGATGTCCGGCGAGAAAGGCATTGCTGGTTAGCAAGCGGTCCAGGATCAGGCGAGTGATTTTTCCGGGCTCAAGGTATTCGGGTTGCAGTGACTCGTTGCGGTAGCTGGCGCGTAGAACGTCGAGACCTGGGCTCATCAAGTTGAATGCCGCTCCATCAGGCGCCACATCAAGGAGCCGCACCCACAGATCCAAGTCGCGGCAATCCGCTGAGACATAAATCTCCGCGCGGATGGGTCCGGTGACCTCCAAGTCCGCTGGGAGCGGTTCGGTATCAAAAACCAGAGTATCGCTACGCCCCGCCAACGAGCGATAGTCATGCGCACCATAGGTGGTGAAAGGATCGCTAAGAGGCTTGGCCGGGTCTGAAAGAAAACTGGAATCACGATAGGAATCGTTCGCAACCGAGCGCACGAGATTCCCGGTCCTGTCGTCTGCGGACTTGGAAGCCAGATAGAGCGATTCGGAACGGGCGCGCTTCAAAGGCCACGTGTTTTCGTCCCGCCAGACATTTTTCCCCATGACAAAGATGCGCACGCGGCTGTCGCGGTCAGCGCCGTTGTCGATTCCCCGCACATAGTGATCCATCCAGCGAAGGAGGAGTTCATCGTAATCGATCGCTGCCGAAGGTCCGAAGTCGCGTTCGCCGGAGTGCGATTCCTCTTGCCCGCCGTGCGTCCACGGGCCGATAAGCGTGCTGGTTCGCGGATGTTTGTCAGCGCGCCGGGTAGCGAGGAGGCCGTTGAAATTTGTGGTAGCGCCATCGGGCCCGTAGGCTTCGTCATACCATCCCGAAAGGTTCAGGACGGCAGCGTGCACGCGATCATATTTATTTCGCAGCTCTGCCCAATCCCACCACGGATCGGCCGGAGGATGCGAGAGCCACTCGTAATAAAAGGGCGAAATATCCTTCAATTCGCGAAGATCGCCTAGAGGAAGAAACGCCTGCAATCGCTGATGCGCTTGCTCCCAGACGGCAGCCGCTTCTTTGCGGGTTCTAGGGCCGGGAAGCCCCTTCCTGCGGCGAAGGTCCGGTGCGATATTGAACCAGATCCAATCAAGCCACGACCCGTCAAACACTCCGCCGGAATAGAAAAAATTGCGCGGCGTGGCAAAAGTCATCGCCGGAACCATGGCCTTTAGGTGAGGAGGGCTCTCGACCGCCGCCAGCCATTGGACTGCGCCAGGGTAGGAAAGGCCGAAAGTGCCTACGTTTCCGTCGGACCATGGCTGTTTCGCAGCCCATTCGATCGTGTCATAGCCGTCGCGACCTTCACTCCGGTAAGCATTGAATTCGCCGTCGGAAGCGTAGCGCCCTCGCACATCCTGAGCCACTACGGCGTATCCGCGTGCGACGGCCTTTCTGAAGGTTTTGTACTCGCGAAGAGCCGATTCTTTGTTGTATGGCGTTCGATAGACGAGCGTCGGAAATCGGCCGGAGTCAGCGGGAAGCAGAATATCCGCTCTCAATACAACGCCGTCGCGCATTGGAACTGCGACTTCTTTCGTCATGACGTACGGCTGAGTTTTGGCAACTGGAGGCGTTTGCGGGAAGGGAATCCCGGCGCATAACAAGACCGCAAACGAGAAACAGGCCAAATAGCAAACGGTGAGGCGAAAGCTTCTGAGCACAGAGAGCATCAGGCGCAGAATTGTACTTGAATGTCTGAAGAAACGGTGGTTGACGAAGGTGTCCTTGTCGTCAAGAATGTTTGCACCATGACGCAAAAACTAACCGAGAAAAAACTGGCCGTTCTGGGGACCGGCAAGCTCGGCGGCATTTTGCTGCGCGCGTATCTGAAGCAGGAGCTTTTTTCGCCGAAACGCGTGATGGCCACAGTGGCGCATGGGGAGAAAGCTGCCGCGTTAACGAAAGAACTCGGCGTCACGGTAAGGACCGAGAACCGCGAGGCTGTGCAAGGCGCTGACATTGTGTTGCTATGCGTCAAGCCGAAAGTCGTCGGCGAAGTATTGCAAGAGATCGCGCCGGAGATGGATGAAAAAACGTTAGTGATCTCCGTAGCGGCTTCCGTGCCGACGAGCTACATTGAACAACACCTCACCGCAAAGGTTCCCGTCGTGCGCGTCATGCCGAATACGCCTTCCACAGTGGGGTGCGGCATGACCGGCATTTGCCGCGGGGCCCATGCTGGCGCGGAACATCTGGAAGCCGCGCGCACGATGTTCGACGCCGTGGGACGTACCGTGGTGGTGGACGAGAAAAACATGGATGCGGTGACCGGTCTTTCCGCGAGCGGTCCCGCGTTTGCCTACATCATCCTCGAATCGCTGGCGGAAGCTGGCGTCAAAGTGGGCCTGCCTCGCGACGTCGCAACCTTGCTCGCCGCCCAAACAATGAAGGGCGCCGCAAGCGTGGTTCTCGAGACCGGCGATCACCCCGCGCTCTTGAAAGACGCAGTGACCACGCCTGCTGGGTGTACCATCGATGGCATCCTCGAGCTGGAAGAAGGCAAACTGCGTGTGACGCTGATCAAGGCCGTAGTGAAAGCCACCAGCCGCGCCGGCGAACTCCTATTTGATAAGGGCTGAAAGTCGAAAGTTCAAACTTCAATCAGAGAGGAACATTGCGGAATGCCAGAGCGATTCTGCTCGCCTCGCCGGATGGCCTCCTTCGAGTGCAGCGATACTGACCGGTCGACGGATATGCTTTTGACGAAACCACGAGTCACTTGTCACGAGTCACCAGCCACCTCATTCCGTGATAGGATGCTGCGCGTGGAGGAGCCGTGCCCAAAGCATATCTTCCTGTGCTGATTTATGCCGCTCTCGTCGCGGCTTTCCCTGCGGTGACGCTTATCCTCGCCAAGTTGATCCGGCCCGCGTCCACGTCGTATGGTCCGAAACTGAGGCCGTATGAATGCGGAGTCCCCTCCGAAGGCCATTCCCGCGGAAGATACTCAGTGCGGTTCTACATTATCGCCATGCTGTTCGTGGTGTTTGACGTGGAGACGATGTTCTTGATTCCTTGGGCCATCCTGTACCGCGGGTGGGTGATCGCCCACATGGGACTGTTTGCGCTCGTTTCGATGTTCGTGTTCCTCGGAATTCTGCTGATTGGTTATGTGTGGCTGTACAAAAAGGGCGCGCTGGAATGGGCGTGATCGCCAGTGTGGCTCGGAGCGCTTTCGATTTGCTTTCCCAGTTCTTGTGATTGACTAGGTTTTTGCCGTGTGTTAGAAACGCGGGCGATTGCAGTTTGAAATCAGGGTCTTGGTTCAATGCGGCCGGTGCGCGGAGAGCCGTGCGTTCCGGCAGCAAAGAAGATGATCGCAGCCCGCATTGCACAGGGTCTATGGCCGACGAACCCAAGGAACAGCAACCTTCTCCCGTGCCCGCGGGCGACAAGCCCGCGAGCAGCCCCGCAGCTACTCCCCCCGCTAAACCCGCAGCCGCAGCGCCGCCAGCCGCAACCCCTCCGAAACCCGCAGCGCCCGCGCCGCCAAAGCCTCCCGTGCAGTTGCAGACGCCGCTCAATAATGAGCTGGTCGGTCGTCTCCGGGCCAAGTTTGGAGCAGCTCTTGTGGAAGCAATGGAAGATCGTAAGCAAGCGATCCTCACTGTCGAATGCGGGAAGCTGGCCGAGGTTGGCCGATATTTGCACGAGGAAGAGAAATTCGACTTGCTTTCCGATTTGACCGCCGTGGACTGGCCGAGGCGCGAGAAGCGCTTCGACGTGGTTCTCAATCTCTATTCCTTTGCGAAGAACGAACGTTTACGTGTGAAAGCGCGCGCCGCGGATGGCGAGCAGGTCCCGAGCGTCGCCGGAGTTTGGCCCACGGCAAATTGGCTCGAGCGCGAAGCCTTCGACATGTTCGGGATTGTCTTTGCCGGGCATCCCAACCTATCGCGCATCCTCTTGCCCGACGAATGGCAGGGCTATCCATTGCGCAAGGACTACGACATCATCGAGCAGGACACCGTTTGGGTGAAGGACAACTTGGGCATTGAAAGCGGTCAATAACGGGCGGGAATAACGCGCTTGGCGGATAACACCATCACGGATCTCGGCGAGAAGCAGAAAACTCTTCTGGGTGCCGATGAGCTTGTCCTCAACATGGGGCCGCAGCATCCGTCTACGCACGGCGTGCTGCGCGTGAAGCTCAAGCTCGATGGCGAACGCGTGATTGGCTCCGAATGCATGATCGGGTATCTGCACCGCGGCGTCGAAAAAATCGCCGAGCACCGCTCGTATCAACAATTCGCTCCGTACGTCGACCGCATGGACTACGTCGCTGCGGTCAGCAACGGCCTGGGCTATTGCGAAGCCATCGAGAAATTGTTGATGGTGGAAGCGCCTCCGCGCGCGAAGGTCATTCGAACCATTTTGACCGAGCTCCAGCGCATCGCCAGCCATTTGTTGTGGTTGGGCACCCATGCGCTGGATATCGGAGCGCTTACGCCGCTCTTCTATTGCTTCCGCGAACGCGAAGAAATTCTAAAGGTTTTTGAAAAGTATTGCGGAGCGCGCCTGACTACCCATGCGTTTCGCATCGGCGGGCTGCAATACGAAGCTTACGACACGCTGGAAAAAGACGTCGAGCGCTTTTGCAAAGCGTTCGAATCGCGCATCAACGACTACGAGGAACTTCTCACACAAAACCGCATTTGGCTTGGCCGGACAAAAGGCGTTGGAATTCTGAAGGCAACCGACGCCATTGCTTTGGGCGCCACCGGGCCGGTGCTTCGCGCCAGCGGAGTAAAGTGGGACATCCGCAAAGCGATGCCCTACGCCGCTTACGATCAATACAAATTTGAAATTCCCGTGGGCACGACGGGCGACACCTACGACCGCTACCTGGTGCGCATGGAAGAGATGCGCCAGTCGCGCCTGATCTGCCTGCAAGCCATCGAAAACATCCCCGGCGGGCCGATTCTCGCGAAAGTCGGAAAAGTTTTGAAGCCGCCGCCGGGCGAAGTTTATCATTCGATTGAAGCCCCCAAGGGAGAACTGGGCTATTACGTCATCAGCGACGGAACGGTGCAGCCGTATCGCGTTCGAATCCGTCCGCCCTCCTTCGTGAATTTGCAGGCGTTCGACCAAATGGCGCGGGGACATCTGGTGGCCGACGTCGTGGCCATTATTGGAACGCTGGACATCGTTCTGGGCGAAGTGGACCGATAGCTTGGTGAACACAGAAGCAGTCTGACAGCCGGGGTGACAGGTCAATAATGCAAGCTGTTACGCAAGCCACCATGGATTTCGTAAAGCAATACTGGGCGCCGCTCGTTTGCAGCCTGGCGATTGTCGCGATCCTACCGCTGGTTGCCGGCTACATTGTGCTGGTGGAACGCAAGATCATGGCGGACATGCAGGCGCGCCTCGGGCCAATGCGCGTGGGGCCCCACGGCTTGCTTCAGCCCATTGCCGACGCCGTGAAACTGCTCCTCAAGGAAGACATCATTCCCGAAGAGGCGGATAAGCTGGTCTTCTGGCTTGCGCCGGTGCTTTCCGTCGCCGCTGCATTGCTGGCGATGGCAGGCCTGGCGATTGGCCCAGCCTTCCAGATCGCAAGAGACATCAACATTGGAATTCTCTTTGTCGTCGGCGTCAGCGCCATGGGCATTTTCGGAATTGTTCTAGGCGGCTGGGCGTCGAACAGCCATTATTCGCTCATCGGCGCTCTTCGCAGTTCCGCGCAACTTGTGAGTTACGAAACCGCGGCGGGCATGGCGTTGGTCTGCGGACTTCTCTTCGCCGGCACGTTGAACATCACTTCGATTGTCCAAGCCCAGTACGATCAAGGCATTTGGTTTGGATTGCTCGCGCCCGTTGCGTTTTTCACTTACTTGGTCGCCTCGATTGCGGAAACCAACCGCGCGCCGTTTGATTTACCGGAGGCGGAGTCCGAACTGGTTGCCGGGTACATGACGGAATTCAGCGGCTTCCGCTGGTCATTGTACTTTCTAGCGGAATACACGAACATGATTGTGGTCGCCTCCGTGGCCACCACCTTGTTCCTTGGGGGCTGGCTGCGGCCTTTCCCCCGAACGACTTGGCTCAATTTCATTGATTTCCTCCCGCCGCTGTTGATGATCGGTGTTGGTGTCTATTGCCTCAGGCGCGCGCCCAAACAGCCCGCGCGTGTGCAGCAATTGTTCATGCTGGCCGTTGCCGGCCTGTGTTTTGCCGTGGCCCTGGTGCTAGCCGCGCCCGTGGTGTTGCGGACGCCATTGGTGAACCCGTCATGGGCCGCAGCAGCGAAGCCGTTTTACGAGGGCATCCACGGCGGCTTCTGGTTTGTCTTCAAAGTGAGCCTGTACATTTATTTCTTCATGTGGCTGCGCTTCACTCTTCCGCGCTACCGCTTCGACCAGTTGATGCGCCTTGGTTGGCATTTTCTGATTCCTCTCTCCATTATCAACGTTCTGCTAATCGGCATCGCCATGATCGTGGGCCAATACCTCCATTTAGGCGGTTGGACGCTGCTTCTGACCACCATCCCCGCGTCCATCATCGCGCTGATTGTCGCGTTGTTCATATTGGCTACGGAGCAAAAGAGCGAGCCGCAGAAAGCCAGCAGCGCCGCCCCGGATTCGTATGCTTGATCAAGTCATCTTTTACTTTTTTGCCGCGATCGCGGTCATCAGCGCGATCCTGACGGTCACGCGCCGCAACGTCGTCCACAGCGCGATCTTTCTGATTACCGCTCTCCTGGCCACCGCCGGAATCTTTCTCCAGCTTCGCGCCGAGTTTCTTTTCATCGTACAAATCATTCTTTACGTCGGCGGCATCATGGTGTTGTTTGTTTTCGTAATCATGCTGGTGAATCTCGACGCCGCGGTGCGCCAACTGCAGTTTGCCCGGCAGAAGTGGGTCGCGCTGCTCATCTCCCTCGCGCTGGCCGCGCAAGTAGGCTTGATGCTTTGGTCCACTGGCAAAATGCCCGGCCAGGGAGTCCCTGTCCTTGCCGCGGCTCCCGTGGACAGACTCCCACCCAATTCCGAAGCCGTGGCCAGGAGCCTTTTCGAGACCTACCTTTTGCCATTCGAAATCGCTTCGGTTTTGTTGCTCGTGGCCATGATCGGCGCGGTGGTCATGGCCAAGAAGAGGACCTAAGGGAACCATGCTTCCGATTGGACATTATCTGTTTCTCGGCCTCGCGCTTTTCATCATCGGCGTAATCGGCGTGGTCACGCGCCGCAACGTCATCGTCATTCTGATGTCCATCGAGCTTATTTTGAACGCGGTGAACATCAATCTGGTGGCTTTTTCGCGTCTCTACGGCGACGTCGCCGGCCAGGTTTTTGCCCTCTTCATCATTGCGGATGCTGCCGCGGAAGCCGCGGTCGGGCTCGGAATCATCATCGCGTTTTTCCGCAATCGCGAAACCGTTCTCGAAGACGAAATGGATTTGCTGAAGTGGTAGCACGAATGGACGACCAAATCGAAATGACTGCGCAAGGAAACGCACGAGCATGACGCCGACAGGATATTTTCTCGAGCATCTGTGGCTCATCCCGCTGTTTCCGCTGGTAAGTGCCGCGCTGATGCTTCTCTTCGGCCGCCGCCTTCCCAACGCCGTCGTCAGCGTCCTCTGCGTCGGCAGCGTGGGATTGTCTTTCATCTTCGCTCTCGGTGCCGTGGCGCGATTGCTCTCCGCCGATCCCGAATATCGCGTCACGCAGCACATCCTTTTCGCATGGCTTACACCCGGCCAAATGCAAATGAGCTCCGGCCACCTGGTTCGCTTCACCGCCGACTGGGGCTATCTCCTCGATCCGCTTTCCTCCGTTATGGTGCTCGTCGTTACCGGCGTTGGCTTCCTTATTCACATCTACTCCATTGGCTACATGGGCCACGAAGGCGGCTACTACCGCTTCTTCGGTTACATGAACCTGTTCATGTTCTCCATGCTGACGCTGGTCCTCGCGAACAACATGCTCCTCATGTTCGTAGGCTGGGAAGGTGTGGGCTTGTGCAGCTATCTGCTGATCGGATTTTATTTCCTGAAAAAATCCGCCTCCGACGCCGGCAAAAAAGCGTTCATCGTGAATCGCATCGGTGACGCAGGCTTCATCCTCGGCATTTTGCTAACCGCGGTAACTTTCGGCACCATTCGTTTCACATCCACGGGACTCGCAAATGTCGCGGCGGATTCCGGAATCCGTCAGGCTCTCGAAGCCGCTGTCGGCGCGCATGCCCTGGCTGCCGGAGCCCCAGTCCTTACCACCATTGCTCTTTTGCTTTTCGTCGGCGCTTGCGGAAAATCCGCGCAAATCCCGCTCTACGTCTGGCTCCCCGACGCGATGGAAGGCCCCACGCCGGTCAGCGCCCTGATCCACGCCGCCACCATGGTCACTGCCGGCGTCTACATGGTTGCGCGCATGAACGCCCTTTATCAGCTTGCGCCCTTCGCCCTCGACGTCGTTGCCGTCGTCGGCGCAATCACTGCGATTTTTGCTGCCTCCATGGCCCTCGTTCAAAATGACATCAAGAAGGTCCTTGCCTATTCCACGATCTCCCAGCTCGGCTACATGTTTCTCGCCCTGGGTGTCGGAGCGTTCGCCGCCGGAATCTTCCATCTGACGACCCATGCATTCTTCAAAGCGCTTTTGTTCCTCGGCGCCGGCAGCGTGATTCACGCGATGTCCGGCGAGCAGGACATCCGCAAAATGGGCGGCCTTTGGAGGAAGATACCCACCACTGCCAGAACCTTCGGAATTGCCACCTTGGCCATCGCCGGAATTTTTCCTTTCGCCGGATTCTTCAGCAAAGACGAAATCCTTGGCCGCGCCTTTGACCGCTTTTTCGCTCTTTGGGTCGTTGGTTTCATCACCGCCGCTTTGACGGCCTTCTACATGTTCCGGCTGTTTTTCCTTACCTTCATTGGCCACTGCCGCGCCGATGAGCACGTGGAAAAGCACATCCATGAATCGCCCCATCCCATGACCGTCCCGCTCCTGATTCTCGCTGGCCTTTCCGCCATCGGCGGATGGATCGGATGGCCCGCCGTCCTCGGCGGCGAAAATCGTTTCGAGCGCTTCCTCGATCCGGTTTTGACGGGCGTCATCCCCGAAACGGGGGCGGTCAGCATTGCCCACCATGCTGTCGCCAAGGAACTCGGCCTCATGCTCGCTTCCCTGGCCGTCGTCGCGCTTGGCTTCTGGTTGGCCTATGAATTCTACTGTTCCAAGCGCTTGGCCCCTGAACTTGCCGCCCGCAGATTCCCTTGGCTTTATAACCTTCTGTTCCACAAATACTATGTGGACGAGATCTATGACGCCGCATTCGTGGATCGCACCAAGGATCTTGGAACGCTTCTCGGTCGCTTCGACGCCAAAGTCATCGACGGCGTCGGCGTGGACGGCACCGGCTGGCTCGCGCGCTTCACCTCGAAGCTTTCCATGTGGTGGGACAAGTGGATCATCGACGGGCTGCTCAACTTCGGCGCCAAGCTGACGCAGCTCCTCAGCTTCCCCATCCGCTTCCTGCAGACGGGCACATTTTCCAGTTATGCGCTGTTGATTCTCGTGGGGCTGGCGATTCTTCTCGTGTATTACCAACAACACCTCCATGTAGTGCTGCGCGGTGCGCGCTGAGAGGCGAAGCATGGACTTTCTTGCAAATCATATCCTGACCGTAGTTCTCTTCACGCCGCTTGTGGGCGCGATTCTGTTGCTCTTTGTGCCGCGCGAAGCGGAGCTGGCGCACAAGATCGGCGCCAATCTCTTTGGCGTGCTCGGCTTTCTCGTTTCGGTTCCGCTGATTCGCTGGTGGAATCCCGGCACAAGCAGATTCTCGTTCGAAGAAAACGTCTCTTGGATTCCTTCCATCGGCGCGCGCTATCACCTCGGCATCGACGGCATCAGCCTGCTGCTGGTCATGCTCACCACGTTTCTCGGCATGATCGCCATCCTTTCCTCCTGGAGCGCCATTCACACGCGCGTCAAGGAATACTACATCCTGCTTCTGCTCTTGCAGACCGGCATGATCGGTGTTTTCGTCTCGCTCGACTTTTTCCTCTTTTACGTTTTCTGGGAAGTGATGCTGGTTCCCATGTACTTTCTCATCGGAGTCTGGGGAAGCGACCGCCGTCTCTACGCCGCCATCAAATTTTTCCTATATACCTTGGCGGGTTCTGTGGTCATGCTGCTGGCGATTCTGGCGCTCTACTTCTACGCGCCGGTGGCGCCCGGAGCCACTCGCACCTTTGACGTTCCCTATCTGCTCGATGCTGCACAGAAATTCTCCGATCCATTGAAAGTCTGGCTCTTCTGGGGCTTCTTCTTTGCTTTCGCCATCAAAGTGCCGATGTTCCCGTTCCACACCTGGCTCCCCGACGCCCACACCGAAGCGCCCACGGCAGGCTCCGTCATCCTCGCCGGGGTCTTGCTAAAGATGGGCACCTACGGCTTCATTCGCTTCTCGCTGCCCCTGCTCCCCGGGGACGGCCCGATGCGCTCCAACATCATCAAAATCGTCATCGTCCTTTCGCTAATCGGCATCGTCTACGGCGCGCTCGTCTGCCTCATGCAAAAAGACATGAAGCGCCTCATCGCTTACAGTTCGGTCAGCCACCTCGCTTTTTGCACGCTGGGAATCTTTGCGCTGAACCCCAACGGCCTCGCGGGCAGCGTCCTTCAGCAGGTGAATCACGGCATCTCCACGGGCGCTCTCTTCTTGATCGTCGGCGTCCTCTACGACCGCCGTCATACCCGCTTGATTTCTGAATTCGGCGGCTTGGCCACGCCCATGCCGAATTTTGCCGCAGTCTATCTCATCGTCAGCTTGAGTTCGCTCGGCATGCCGCTTCTGAACGGCTTCATCGGGGAATTCACGATTCTCCAGGGCGCTTTCCAGGTCCATAAAGCATGGGCGGCCTGGGGCACGCTCGGCGTCATTCTCGGCGCGGCTTACTTGCTCTGGCTCTATCAGCGCGTCATGTTCGGCTCCGTCAGCAACCCCGCGAACGAACATTTGCCCGACTTGAATCTCCGCGAAATGGCCACGCTCCTCCCTCTTGTGGCTCTCGCATTTTGGATCGGCGTCTATCCCAAGCCGTTCTTCGCGCTCATCGAAAAGCCCGTCGACACCATTGTCCGGCAGGTAAATCCCGGCTTTTATCAACAGGAGCACGCGAAATTACCTCCCGCTCCTGCTCCGGTCGTCGCGGAGGCGAAATAAGCAGCCCGAACTCCTATGCACATTCCCATCATCAGCGCGCTTATGGGTTACTTGGGAGGAGATGGGCGTCTCATTCTTCCCGAATTACAGTTGACGCTCTTCGGCTTGGGCATTCTGCTGATTGATTTCACCCTCGGCGTCAAGGAGAGATACTTCAACGCCGGGCTCGCGCTGCTCGGAACGATTTTCAGCGCCTACACGGTCTGGGAGCTGCGGGTTCCTGTTGCTGCGAATGGCTCATTGCTTGGCTTCCATGAGTCCGTCATCGTGGATCCCTTCTTTCTTTTTTTCGCCGCGCTATTTCTTGCCGCCACCGCGCTGGTCATTCTGCTTTCTGTGAAATTCCTCGAAATCGAACAAGAGCAGGAAGGCGAATATTATGCGCTGCTGCTCTTCGCCTGCGTCGGCATGATGTTCATGGCCTCCGGTTTCGATCTCATCGTCATGTTCCTCGGCCTCGAAACCATGGCCCTCAGCTTCTACGTCCTCACCGGCTTCCTGCGCCGCGAAAAGCGTTCGAATGAAGCCTCTTTGAAATATGTTCTGCTCGGCGCATTCAGCTCGGGAATACTTGCCTACGGGTTCTCTTTCTTGTATGGCCTGACGGCTTCAACCAATGTCGATCGCATTGGAACAAGGCTGGGACAGTTGAGAGATTTGGCCCATACCGTCGCTGTTAGCCATTTACCTGGAGCCCAGGGCGAGGCCACGCGGGAAATGCTGCAGAGAAGTTTGCCCATCGCTCAGTCCTTCGATCCAGTGCTCTTGCAACTGCTACCAGTCCTCGCTTTCGTTTTGGTGGCTGTTGGCCTTTTTTTCAAAGTCGCAGCCGTTCCGTTTCATCAGTGGGCGCCGGACGTTTATGAAGGTGCGCCAACTCCAATCACTACTTATGTAAGCATGGCTTCCAAGACCGCCAGCTTTGCCCTGCTCCTACGGCTATTGCTTTATGTCTTCACGATTTCGCGGATCGAGTGGATCTATCTGGTGGCTGGAGTCGCAATCGCCTCTTTGACCTGGGGCAATCTTGCCGCGCTGACGCAGACCAACATAAAGCGGCTCCTCGCATACTCCTCCATTTCGCACGTTGGATACATTCTGCTGGGCGTCGTCGGCGCCTTTTCATCAGACGGGCCCAAGCTAAACGAAGCGGGAACCACAGGAATCGCATTTTATTTGTTTGCTTATGTGTTCATGACCACAGGAGCTTTCGCGGTGGTCATCGTGCTGCGCCAGAAAGGTCTCATCGGCGAAGAACTCGAAGATTTGAACGGCTTGTACCAGCGCAGCCCCGCCGCCGCCGTCCTCCTGCTCATCTTTATGCTTTCGCTCGCCGGGATTCCTCCCACCGCCGGTTTCATGGGCAAATATTTCATTTTCCTTTCCCTCATCGAAACGCATCACCCGGTGCTCGCGGTCTTCGCCGTTCTCTACATCGTTCCTGCGCTCTACTACTACTTCCGCATCGTCGTCCACGCCTGGCTCAAAGCGCCCGGCGAAGCACCGCGTCCGGTCATGAGCAACGCGCAAGCCGTCGCCCTCGGCGTCGCCGTGTTTGTCACCCTCGCCGCCGGGTTGTATCCTGAGCCGTTCACCCGGCTCGCTCAATATGCCTTCGGACGATAAGCCAGACGAACATTCATCCCCGGTGCCGGCAAGGAAGAGCGGAAGGGACAGTAGCTCCAACTCAGCTCTCGCGCTGGCGTTTGAGTTACCTTTCACTCTTGTTGGCCCCGTCGCCGTAGGGGCCGCAATGGGATATTTCCTCGATCGCTGGCTGCACACGAAACCTTGGTTCACGCTCATCTTGGGAGCAATGGGCTTTTTTGCCGGCGTCCGCGAAGTCTTGCGCCGCCTGCCCGCTGGCAACGGGAACTAATGTTTCGGTCAAGGAAGATCGCCAAGGCGCAAACCTTTGTAGGGGCGCAGCTTTACCCTGAGCACAGTCCAAGGGATGCTGCGCCTCAGCTTGGCGGCGGCTGCGAGGCTTGAGGCGAACTCACGTGGAGTGCGGTTTACCCTGAGTCTCGAAGGCGGATTGTTTACCCTGAGGCACGGAGGGCCGCCGCTTTTCTTACGTCCTGCCTCTCTTTGTTGTGCGAGGTTCGATAGCGTGGCCAATCCAGTCCCCGGCGCCCAAACCGAACGCCGCATCAGCTGGCTCACTCTTTTTTTCGGTTTCACCGCAGCCGTTACGGCCGCCGTCCTCCGCCACAATCTCTGGGCTGCAGGATTGGCCATCGGCACGGTGCTGGGCTGGCTCAACTTCCGCTGGCTCAGGCGCGCCTTGGACGCGCTCGTCACCGTTTCCACTGCCCAGGAAGGCCGGGAAAAGCCAAGAGTTCCCGCGACGACCTACCTTGCGGCCCTGTTTCGCTACGGGTTGCTGGGCCTCACTGTCTATGTTATTTTTATCTTTCTACACGTTCCCCTTGGCAGCATGATTTTGGGTTTCTGCGCCTTAGCAGCGGCGGCGATGGCGGCGAGTGTGTGGGAAATCCTGCATCCGGTGGACTGACCGATGGCCGAACACGTTACCTGGCTGACGAGATTCGTGAATCATCTCTTCGGGCATTCTGCCGCCGCTCTCCTCGCCGCTTTGCACCTCCAGCCGAGCAATCCGGAGCTGCCCATCCCCGAACACGTTGTAATGGCCGTTGTCGTAGTAATTCTCGGAACGATTCTCGCCCTCATTTTGCGTTCGCGCCTCTCCATCGAGAGGCCTGGCGCCATGCAGCAAGTTGCCGAGATGCTGCTCACCAATCCTCTCGGCTTCGGCATCAAGGACTTGCTCGAAGAAAACGTGCATCACGGCGCCGCCAAGCTCATCCCCTATGTCGGGACCATTTCCGTGTTTGTTCTCCTCGGCAATCTTATGGGCGCTTTCCCCAGCAGTTTTCTTAAGGCGCCGACCGGCGATCCCACCGTCCCCCTGGCCTGCGCTGTCCTCACCTTCCTCTATTTCAACTGGCAGGGTATCCGCCGCCTCGGACTCGGCCATTACTTGCTGACCTTTGCGGGCTCGCCCAAAGACATAGGTTCTTGGATCCTGGCCATCCTCTTGTTTCCCGTCGAAATCGTCAGCACCACCGCCCGCATCCTCTCCCTCACCGTTCGTCTCTGGGCCAACATGTTCGCCAGCGACCTCATCTATGTGATTTTCCTGACGCTACTTGCCGGGGGCGCCAGCTTTGGATGGAGCAAGTCTCCTGTGCTCGGCGTGGTTCTCGCGATTTTTCCCGCCACCATTCCGGTGGCGTTCATCGGCCTGCACATTTTTGTCTCCGTCATCCAGGCTTACGTCTTTACCGTTCTTCCCGCCGTCTACTTGGGCTTGGCCACGGCTGAAGAGCATTAGGTCTTGTAGCAGCCGCCTTCTGAGGTGGGCCTCGGGGTCGAGCCTGCCTGCGGCAGGCGGGCGCAGCGAGGAGTGCGCGGCTAGCTCGACTGAGTTTTCTCGCTCGTTCAAGGCTAGGTAATCGAGTTTCGTTTCGCCGCTTCAGTGTGAGCCCGGCCGCACGGTGTCCGGGAACCACCTCCTGGCGGCCTACAAGGAGGAAGTCATGAAAAAGCAGTGGATCTGGATGTTGGCAGTGCTCGTCGTGGTAACTCTGTTCGCCCCGGCCGCGTTCGCGCAGGATCAAGCCGGAGCAGGCAGCAAGGCCCTTTCGGGAATCGCCGTTGGGTTCGGCATGGCCATTGCCGCGTTTGGCTGCGGCCTGGCGCAGGGCCGTATTGCTTCGTCGGCTTGCGAAGGGATGGCGCGCAACCCCGGAGCCGCCGGCGCTATTCGCGCCGCCATGATTCTCGGTCTGGTGTTCGTCGAAACGCTGGTGCTCTTCACCCTGGCCATGATTGCGCTCAAAGTTTAGAAGTTGTCGTCATTCCAGAACTTCATGGCTCGGAGGCGCCAGCCTTCGAGCCATTTTCTTTCGGTGCGCATTCGAACAGAAAGCGGCAGCCTGTGGACCAGACTTAGGGCTAACGTATTCATAATACGGCCGATAGTTGATTGGATCGGCCGAAACGTCAAGACCACAGGGCGCACGTAAGCGAACTTACCCGTGGAGTGCTTTGCAGAGCCAAGAGGCGCTGGTCGCGCCAGTTTACGCTTGCCTCCGGCGAATTAGTGTCCGAGGAGGTTCGGCCGCAGGATGAAATTGATGACCGGATTCGGGTACAACCCGAACAGGATGGTGCCGACGAAGGTCACCAGAAGTACGGCGTTCACTGCGAGAGGGAATGGCACCGGGCCGAGCGCTGCGGCTTCCACGCTTGGCTCGCGCATGTACATCACCACGATTACGCGCAAGTAGTAGTACGCGCCGATCACGCTGTTGATGGCCATCAGCACGGCGAGCGAAATCAGATGCGAATTCACCGCCGCCTTGAAAATGTAGAACTTGCCGAAGAACCCCGCCGTCACGGGCAGCCCGAGCAGCGAGAGCAGATAGATGCTCAGCATCGCCGCAACAAACGGCTGGCGCTGTGAAAGCCCCGCGTAATCGTCGAGCGACAGGTTCTTTTCACCGGTGCCGCCCAGTTGCGAAACGATGGTGAACGCGCCGAGCTTCACCAGCGCGTAGCTCAGCAGGTAGAACAGCACCGCCGCATAAGCCGGCGCCGCTTCCGCCGACCCGCCTTGCGCCATAGAGGTGACTGCCGCAAACGCGACCAGAATGTACCCGGCGTGCGCAATCGAACTGTACGCCAGCAGGCGCTTCATGTTGGTTTGCACCAGCGCGCCGAGGTTGCCCGCGAACATGGTCAGCGCTGCGAGCACCCAGAAGGCCCAGAACCAGTATTGCGTCGCTGCGGGCACGGTGGCAAAAACGCGCAGCAGCAACGCAAACGCCGCCGCCTTTGGTCCCGCGGAAAAAAGTGCCGTTACTGGAGTCGGCGCACCTTCGTAAACGTCGGGCGTCCACACCTGGAATGGTGCCGCGGCAACTTTGAAGCCCAGCCCGATCAAAATCATGGCCAGGCCGAGCTTCAGCAGCGTGCCGCTCTGGGCCGCATCGGCTTCGGCCATCTTGCCGAGCATCGTCGTGCCTGTTGCGCCATAGACCAGGGCAATGCCGTAGAGAAAAAACGCCGTGGCAAACGACCCCAGAAGGAAATATTTCATCGCCGATTCGCTGGACTTCAGCGAATCACGGCGGTAACCCGCTAGAACATAACTCGAAATCGAGCTCATCTCGAGGCCAATGAATCCGGTGAGCAGCTCCTGCGCCGACGCCAGCACTCCCATTCCGGCGGTGGCAAAGAAAAGGAGCGCATAGAATTCCGCGATGGGCAATTTTTCACGATCGAGATACGGCCCAGCTGCGAGGATAACGAGAAAGGAGACGGTGCCGACGAGCAACCGGAAGAAGAAACTGAACGCATCCGACTGCACGAGCCCGAAAAAGCCCGGGCCGCCGTGAACGAGCGCGGTGAAAGCGGCAATGGTTCCCGCGAGCGAGCCGAGCAGCGCAACAAAGGTGAAAAATTGCCGGCTGCGCACAAATGGCTGGAGCAGCATCACCAACAGGCCGAAGCCGCACCAAATCAGCTCGGGCAGCACGCGTTGCATGTCGATGGCTTGAGGAAACATTTTAGTGAATTCCGAGCCTTTCCACGGAAATCGTTGCAGCGGCGCTCGAAGACGGCTTCCTTGCCTGCGGTTTCGCCCTGGCTGAAATATTGTTTTTTGGGAGCTTTGTGCCTGCGGGGGCGACCGCTTCGTAGGGGCGTTGCGGCTCCACCTGGTCCATCACGGTTTCCGTGGCAGATGCGGTGCGCCGCGTGATGAAAGGCGAATTGATGCCCATCCACAGTGTGACGACGGCCATGGTCGCGAGGATCCACTTCTCGCGAATGGAAGCATCGGGCAGCGTTTTGTTTTTCTCCACGGTGATTTCGCCGAAGAACACGCGCTGGTAGGACCACAGCAAATAACAAGCGGAGAGGATCACGCCGAGCGCGGCCCACGCGGCCCAGCCCCAGTGGCGCTGGTAGGTGCCGAGGAGAATCAAAAATTCGCCGACGAAGCCGTTGAGCATCGGCAGGCCCAGCGAGGAGAGCGCGACGAAAAGGAAGAACGCGGCGAGCTTCGGCATGGGTGTCGAAAGCCCGCCAAATTCGTTGATTTCGAAGGTGTGCCGCCGGTCATAAAGCATGCCGACGAGGAGGAACAGCGCGCCGGTGGAAATTCCGTGCGCGAGCATCTGGTACACCGCGCCCTGCATGGAAATATTGTGCAAGGCAAAGATGCCGAGCACCACGAAGCCTAGATGGCTCACGGAAGAATACGCAACGAGTTTTTTCAGGTTCGGCTGCACCATCGCAACCAGCGCGCCGTAAATAATTCCAATAATTGCCAGAGCGGCGACCGAGCGCGCTACGCGATGCGCCGCTTCCGGAAACAGAGGCAGGCAGAAGCGCATCATGCCGTAGGTGCCGAGCTTCAGGAGGACCCCGGCAAGCATCACCGAGCCTGCGGTGGGAGCCTCCACGTGCGCGTCGGGCAGCCAAGTATGCAGAGGGAAGAGCGGCACTTTGATGGCGAACGCCACGAAGAACGCCAGGAAGAGCAGCATCTCCGTACGTGGCTCCAAAATGATTTGCCCATTCGCCAGAATTTGTTGAATGGCCGGCAAATCAAACGTGCCTGTGGCGTTGTAGAGCCAGATGATTCCGACGAGCATCAGGATCGAGCCGGCCATGGTGTAAAGAACAAATTTTACGGCGGCGTAGACGCGGCGCTCGTGGCCCCAGATGCCAATAAGGAAGGCCATGGGAATCAGCATCAATTCCCAGAAAAGGAAGAACAGGAACATGTCGAGCGAAAGAAAAACGCCAACGACGCCCACTTCGAGCATCAAAAGCATGACGAAGAATTCTTTCACGCGATGCTGGATGCTGTTCCATGAAGCTAAGACGGAAATTGGCGTCAGGAATGTGCTCAGCAGAACGAGGAACATGCTGATGCCGTCGACGCCAACGTGATAGCGAATGGGCGGTGCGGGAATCCACTTGGCAAACTCTTGGAGCTGATAGTCGGAAGCGCCGATGGGCACGCCGCGCAGCAGAAGCAGCGAAAAAATAAATTCCGTAACGGAAACGAGCATGGCAGTCGAGCGGATGAATTTGTGGTCGTCTCCGCGCAGCATCATCAGAGCCAGCGCACCCACTGCGGGGAAGAAGATCAGCACCGAAAGCAAGTGCCCGCCGGAGAGCATCAGCGCACCCACCCCATGATGGTTTTGCCGGCGCCGGGCCAGAAGAAGATCACCGCGAGCACGACAATTGCGCCCGCTACCACCCACACGGCGTAGCTGCGGGTGTTTCCGGACTGCGAATGTCGAATGCCGTCGCCAATGGCTGCCGTTCCGTGCGCGATGCCATTCACCGTGCCATCGATTCCTGCAACGTCAGCGGCTTTCCAGAGCACGTTCGTGGAGAGCCAGAGCAGCGGGCGAACGACCGTCGCCGCGTAAAGTTGGTCAACGTAATATTTGTTCAGCAGTGTGGTGTACACCGGCTTCAACGATTTTGCGAGCTCGTCGGGCTTGCGCGGATTCTTGAGATACAGCCAGTAGGCCATCGCGATGCCAACCAACGCGGTGCCAAAGGCTACGCCCGCGAGAATCAGTTCGAGTTGATGCGTGGAGGCTTCCGTGGCTGCGCCCGCGGCTTCCGGCGCGCCGCCAAAAACGGGCGCAAGGAAATTCGCGAAATGGTCCGGCCCTTGGAAAAAAGTAGGAAGCGCGAACCAGCCGCCAATCACAGAAAGAATCGCCAGAGCCACCAGCGGTCCAAGCATGCTCCAAGGCGATTCGTGGACGTGCACCTTCTTTTCGTCGTAGCGGGGCTTTCCGCTAAAGGTGAGGAAAATCAGCCGAAACATGTAGAACGCCGTGAGCAGCGCGGTGAGCAAGCCGAGGGCGTAAAGAATGCGGCCGCCCGTTTCGCTCTGGAAAGAGGCAAACAGAATCGCATCCTTTGAAAAGAAACCCGCGAGAGGCGGGATCCCGGCGATGGCCAGAGTGGCTGTAACCATCGTGTAGTAGGTCCACTTAATCTTTCTGCCGAGGCCGCCCATCTTTGGCATTTCCTGCTCGCCGCCCATGGCGTGGATTACCGAGCCGGCGGCCAGGAAGAGCAGCGCTTTAAAAAACGCGTGGGTCATCAGATGAAAAATGCCGGCGGTGAATGCGCCGACGCCGCAAGCAAGGAACATGTAGCCGAGCTGGCTAACGGTCGAATAGGCCAGAACTTTTTTGATGTCGGTTTGCACCAGGCCGATGGTTGCGGCGAAAAGTGCCGTGACGCAGCCCACGACGGCGACAACAAGCATTGCGGTCGGCGAATGCGTGAAAAGAATGTGCGACCGCGCGACAACGTACACGCCGGCGGTAACCATGGTCGCCGCGTGAATCAAAGCGCTGACGGGTGTGGGGCCTTCCATGGCATCGGGCAGCCAGACATACAGCGGGAGTTGCGCGGATTTGCCCGTAGCGCCCATGAAGAGGAGCAGGCAGGCAATCGTCAGCGTGCCGAACTTGCCGATGGCATCTGGCTGCCAGGTTCCTGCTTTGGCGAAGAGCTGCGCGAAATCCAGCGTACCAAACGCGCGGAAAAGCAAAAACATTCCAAGCATGAAACCGAAATCACCGATACGGTTGACGATGAAAGCCTTTTTGCCTGCATCCGCCGCAGATTTCTTGAGGAAGTAAAATCCGATGAGCAAGTAGCTGGAAAGACCAACACCCTCCCAGCCGACGAAGAGCAAAGCGTAATTCGCGGCCAGGACCAGAATCAGCATGAAGAACATGAACAGGTTCAGATAGGAGAAGAAGCGGTAGTAGCCGCCTTCATGTGCCATGTAGCCGGTGGCGTAAATGTGGATGAGCCAGCCGACGCCGGTGACGACCAGCAGCATGACCACGGTGAGCTGGTCCATCTGGAGATCGAAGCCAGCGCGGAAATTGCCGGCGGTGATCCAGGTGAAGAATTCCTTGTGGAAGAGCGCTTGCCCCGATGCGAAAAATTCGCGGACGGCTTCGAGCGCACAGAGGAACGAAAGTCCAGTGGAGGTGATGGCGACGGCGGTAACGAATTTATTCGGCCACTTCGCACCCAAAAGCCCGTTGATCGCCGAGCCGAGCAGCGGCAGCAGGGGAATGATCCACAGATATTCGAGAATCAGTTGTTTCGGCATTAAAGTTTGAGCAGGTCCACGCGTTCGACGTTGAGCGTTTGCCGGTTGCGCGCAATCAGGATGATTATTCCCAGGCCCACGGCGGCTTCCGCCGCGGCGACTACAATCACAAACAGCACGAAAACCTGTCCGTCGAGTTTTCCGAGGGCCTGGCTAAAGGCCACGAAGGCCAAATTCACAGCGTTGAGCATCAGCTCGATGGACATGAAGATGGTGATGATGTTGCGCTTGAAAATGAAGGCGAACACGCCGAGGCCAAACAAAATGGCGCTCAGGGTGACGTAATAATTCGTGGGGACCATTTCAGCTTTTCTCCCGCTGCGCCAGAACCACCGCGCCCAGAATCGCCACCAGGATGAGGAACGAAGTCAATTCGAACGGATAAACGAAATCCTTGAAGACCATCTCGGAAATGCCCTTGGTGGAGGACATAGCGCCAGTTTGCGCTGTGGTCTGCACGTTCGCGCCAGACCTGGCAATCGTCGCGGCTACGAATGCTGCCAGCGCCAGGACGAGGAGCAGTCCCGGCGGGCCGGCGAGCTTCGAAAGGCTGGTGTGCTCTTCGATGCCGGCATTGAGTAACATGATGACAAAAACGAAAAGAACCATGATCGCGCCGCCGTAGACGATGATCTGCACCGCCGCGACAAACTCCGCTCCCATCAGCAAATACAATCCCGCGAGCGCCACCATCACCACGATCAGCGAAAGCGCGCTGTGGATCGGATGCTTTTGGAGAATCAAGCTGACTGCACCAATCACCGCGAGTGCGGCGAGCACAAAGAAGACGATGAGCGGCGTGGTCATTGGCGACCCCACTGCATCTTCGCCAAGATTACGAAGCTGGTCAGAATGACGTTCACGATGGAAACCGGCAGCAAGAGTTTCCAGCCAAAGGCCATCAACTGGTCATAGCGGAAACGCGGCAGCGTCCCGCGCATCCACACGTAAATAAACAGAAAGATCAAGACTTTCAAGAGAAACCAGAACGGCGCCTGAATGAAATTGTTGAATTGCGGGAGCACGATGAGAGCCAACCCGAGCGCCGTGAGCACGGTACCCACGCCGGGGAGAATGACTCGGCCGAAAACTGTCTCGTAGCGGAGGCCGTCCATAATGACCCACAGGCCGAAAGGAATCAGAATCACCGAGGGCAGATAGTGCGTGAAAGTCCACGAAGCCGGGAAGGGAGAGAGCCATCCGCCAAAAAACATGATGGTGCACAAACAGGAGACGGTGATCATGCTGGTGTATTCGGCAATGAAGAACATGGCGAATTTGAAGCTGGCGTATTCGGTGTGGAAGCCGGCGACGAGCTCGGATTCGGCTTCGGGGAGGTCGAAGGGCACGCGGTTGGTTTCCGCGACGGCGGCGGTGAAAAAGCAGAAGAAGCCGAGAATTTGCGGCCACACGTTCCAGCCGAAGATGCCCGGGTGCCGAGCCTGCACTCGAATGATCTCACTCAGATTGAAGGCATTATCGCTGCTCATGTTGGTCACGAGCAGAACCCCCACGACCGACAGGGTGAGCGCCAGTTCGTAGCTGACCATTTGCGCGGAGCTGCGCAGGCCGCCGAGGAGCGGATATTTGCTGTTGGAAGACCAGCCGGCGAGGGCAACGCCGTAGACGCCGAGAGCGGTGATGGCGAACAGAGCGAGAATCCCGATGTTGAGATCGACCGGGGCGATGCCGAGATAGATATCGTGGCCAAAAAGATGAATCGGGTCCGGGCCGAAAGGGATGATGGCGATGGAAGTCAGAGCAAGCGCGAGAGCGAGCAAAGGGGCCAGGTAATAGACAAATTTATCCACGCCCGCGGGCGTCGGGTCTTCCTTGAAAAGGAATTTCAATCCATCGGC
>Ga0126378_10000382_pt1 | contig 33577 bp, 32 predicted proteins | sample PanSoiMetPlot_23_FD_92587 | JGI IMG/M metagenome (GOLD analysis project Ga0126378, IMG submission 92587) | Tropical forest soil microbial communities from Panama - MetaG Plot_23 | ecosystem: Environmental > Terrestrial > Soil > Tropical forest > Bulk soil | place: Panama | collected 2016-02-17
GCTGCTTCCAAACTGAGGCACGCCGCTCGGATGGATCGCCAGCGCGGCAGCGTAGAAGGGGAACGCCAGGACGGCCGCGCCCACGGGTTGGAAGTTGGCAACCAGACCGGTGACCGTCGGTGTCGCAGTCAGCGTCGGGTCCACGGAGATGCCGGCCGCCATCGCCGCCCGGTACTCGTCGCGGAAGTCCAGGTCGTGATCGACCGCCAGCGAGTGCAGGTATGCGAAGTAGTTGACTCCGTCACCCTGTACAACCGGGCGGAACGTGCAGGCGAGGCCGAGCAAGACCAGGCAGAACCCACCCGCGAGCCAGCGATTCATAGAGCTAGGGACGATACAGGCACGGGCCTGCCGCGGCCCGCCCAGGTCAGCGACTGTAGCGAAAGTGGACCAAATTTAATGGAATTGTCCTGCCGGGTTGCCGGAAAGGGCCGTTCTCGGGCAGTTGATCCACTTGCGGCTCAGTTACCGCAGGCCTGTCCGGCCCTCGGCAGGCTTGCCGCCACCCGCACCAGGTCCTCCCTGGGCAGGGTGCCGGCAACAAGCCAGCCCTGGTCGGGGCTGGATGGCATGACCAGCCAGCGCGTGCCGGTCGCCTCGCTCTCGATAAGGGCCGCCGGGGCTCCGGCGATTTTGATCACCTCCACCCTGGGCGCACCCTGCTCATCGCCCCAGCCGATGAGCACCGGCTCCTGCGCCGACATCGCCCTCGGTGCCCAGGTCACAGACCAGCCGGACGGCGCAGCTGCAGCGACGCCGTCGCCGGCCGGTGCCAGCCGGGCACCCTCCGGCAGCCAGGGCAGGGGGCCGGGCACCCCGCCCTGCGGGCCCGAACCCGTCCCGTCCGCGCTCGCCGGGCGGCGCTCCGCCACTTTGGGGGGACCCGTACGGTAAATCCGAACCTCGACGCTGCCGACGAGCACCGGCTCCGTCGGGTCCGGCGGAATGACGCCGTCCGCCCGGGCCAGCGCCTCGGCCAGAGGGCGTACGTCCCATTCAGCCCGCTCCTCGTCCGTGGTCGCCGGGTCGACCTCCACGAGCATCCGTGTGACGCCCCACCTGCGGTACTGCGTCCCATACTTCTGGCGCTGGCCTCGGTGCACCAGCAGCCGGTCGAGCGCGGCCGCGGCCAGCCAGCGGCCGGGGCGGTGGCCGAGTTCTGCGGCCCGCAGCGCTAGGTCGCGCGCACGCTGGTAGGACTCCTGTGACCCGCCGTGTTGAAAGACCATCGCAGCGTGGTAGTGGTCGGGGCCGTCGACCACCCCGCCGGCCGCCAGCAGCTCCAGCACCCGGCACCGGCGGTCCCGATCGCGTGCCGCCACCTCGGGCCCCAAGCCCGACCGGCGGTCCGCCTGGTCAGCCTCGAAGATCGTCCGGAGCTCAGCGTTCATTGGCCGCGCCCGCAGTGCCGCTTCCGCGCGACGGCTGTGGCCCCAGCGTGGGTCTTGGCCGGAACCGTCGTCAGGTCTGCATGTCCAGTCTGCGCAGCGCCTCCAGCGTCCCGCGGCCGTGAAAGTGGACCAGGATCACACCGCCGCGGCCATAGACGCGATCGAGGATGTCCTGCGTGCTGGCCCCGGCCCAGTCGAAGGTGTCAACGTCCCACATGAAGATGCGGTAGCCCTGGGACGCGGCGATTCGCTCCACCCGGCCGCCCGGCCCGTCCCAGTCTCCGTAGGGCGGTCGGAGCAGGTCGCAGCCCGCGTGCACCCCGCCGCGGATCTCATTCGCGATCTGGGCGTCGCTGAGCTGCGTCAGGCGGGGGTGTGAGTATGTGTGATTGCAGACTTTGTGCCCCGCGGCCACCATGGCCGGCACGAACCAGGGAAACTTTCGCTGGCACACGCCCGTCGGAAACATGATCGCGGTGAGGTGGCGCTGAGCCAGGACGTTGAGGATGTTCTGAAGCTCACCCCCCGTCGAAGCGCAGTCATCGATCGTGATGGTGATCGGCTTGATCGTCGTGAACTGCCACGACCAGACCGAGTGACCGACGACCGAGACCTGCACCGTATAGACGGTGTCGAATGCCAGCCGGTCAGGCTGGAATCGCAGGGTCTGGGAGTCGAGCCATTCCAGCCTGCCATCGACCTGCGGGTCGATGCTGAAGTGGCGCAGCACCATCAGGTTGAGCGCGCCATCGAAGTGGATCCGGATGTCGGTGCGCAGCGTGGCATAAGGCGTGCTCGGCGACTGGAGTGCGGCCGTGAGCGGGATGGGCGGCGGCGCCGGCGCTTCCTCCGGGGACACGAGCGCCCCTTCCCGCGGAGCAACGCTTGGCGCGATCAGCCGGTGCCCGCTTGTCCACCTCGCTGGGAACTGCACTCCAGTCGCACCACCGAACACCTGTCGGGCGCCGCCCGTGCCGACCTCCTCCGCACAGGAGCCCAACGCCAGGACGGCCACGACCGCCAGACCCAACCCCCGCAGCAGCGTCAACCGCTGCTGTCCGATCAAGCGCTCCTCCCAGCTCCTTCGCAGCGTGGTCCCGCCTCAGCGAATCAAAAGCCAGTGCCGGCGCTTACCATAGCTGGTCCCGGCTACGCGCGTCGATTTTCCGCACGCCTCGGTAACCGTCTCTTAGGATGCGCGTGGTGAACACTCAAACCTATCCCAGCGTCGTCGTCGGCGAGGGCACAGTCCTGGAGCCTGGCGTCGTTGTTGGCGTCCCTCCCCGCGGGAAAGCATCGGGCGACCTCGTCACCAGGATCGGACCGGGCGGTTGGGTCCGCTCTGGCACCGTGGTCTACGCAGGCGCCGTGCTCGGGGCGCGGCTGAACACCGGCCATGGCGCTGTGATTCGCGAGGACAACGTCGTCGGCGACGACTGCAGCATCGGCACCCACGCCGTCCTCGAGCCAGGCAACCGGGTCGGCGACGGCAGCCGCATCCACTCCCGGTGCTTCCTGGAGAACGTCACTCTCGGCCGGCGCGTCTTCGTTGGCCCTGGGGTTGTCTTCACCGACGACCCGCACCCAGCCTGCCCCCGGTTCCGCGAGTGCGTCCTGGGCGCTACGGTAGAGGACGACGTCAGCATCGGCGGCAACGCCACCATTCTTCCCGGTGTCCGGATCGGCGCCGGCGCACTGGTCGGGGCCGGCAGCGTGGTGACTCGGGACGTCCCGGCCGGCGCGGTGGTGGCGGGCAACCCGGCCCGGGTGGTGAAGCAGGTTGCTGAGCTCGTCTGTTTCAAGGGCTTCTTCGAGCGGCCCTACATCTGGCGCGAAGAGGCACGCACGTGAGCGACCTGCGGTTCGGGTTGGTAGGGCTGGGCCACTGGGGGCCGAACTACGTGCGCCTCCTGAGCGGGATCGTGCCCGGCGCCCGGCTCGTGGCCTGCGCAGAGCTGCGCGAGGAGCGCCGGCATCCGATGGCCAGGCTCCATCCAGGAGTTCGGTTTCATTCCGATCACTGCGGCCTTCTGGCGGCGGGCGGGTTGGATGCGGTGATCGTGGCCACCTCAGCCGTCAGTCACCTGCCGGTGGTCGAAGACTGCGTGAATGCGGGTCTGCCAGTGCTGGTCGAGAAGCCTCTGGCCCACACGGTCGAGGCAGCGGAAGCGATGGTCAGGGCTGCGGAGGAGGCTCGCTGCACGCTGATGGTCGGCCACACCTTCCTCTTCAACCCGGCAGTCGACCGCATCAAGCTGGCGATCGACCAGGGAGAGCTGGGCCGCCCTCTGTACTTCGCATTCCGGCGCACGGGCCTCGGTCCCATCCGCCAGGACGTCAACGCGCTGTGGGACCTCGCTCCTCACGATCTTTCCATGCTCCGGCACTGGCTGGGCACGGACCCGGTGGAGGTCACAGCAAGGGGACAGTCCTACCTGCGGGACGACGTCGAGGACGTGGTCTTCCTGACCCTCCGCTACCCGGGCGGCGTCCTGGCCGGCATCCAGGTCAGCTGGCTCGACCCCGTCAAAGACCGCCGTGTAACCATCGTCGGTGACCGGCGGATGGTCGTATATGACGACGTGCACCCGACTGAGAAGCTGCGCGTGTACGACAAAGGTGCGAGCTACCAACCTCGCGGGGGCGAGTTCTCGGAGTTCTTGGCGGCGGTGAGGGACGGCGACATCCTGATCCCGAAGCTGGAGAATAGCGAGCCGCTGCGTGAGGAGCTGGCGCACTTCGTGGAGTGCATTCGGACGGGTGCTCGCCCCCGCTCTGACGGGGGTGACGGCCTTGCGATCGTCCGCATCCTTGAACGTGCCCAGGCGGATCTGGCCAGGCCATCCACGTCAGCAGCAGCGGCCGCCCTGTGAGCGCGTGCGAGATCCCGCTGATCGACCTCCGGGCCCAGCACGCCACGATTGCGGCCGAGGTCGAACAGGCCGTGCACGAGGTAATGGAGCGCTGCGACTTCATCCTCGGACGTGACGTGGGTGCGTTCGAAGCCGAGTTCGCCGAGTACTGCGGCGTCGGCAGCGCGGTCGGCGTCGACTCCGGCCTGTCGGCGCTGGAACTGGGACTGCGGGCGCTGGGCGTCGGTCCAGGAGACGAGGTGATCACCCCGGCCAACTCTTTCATCGCGAGCTCGAGTGCGATCTCGTTCGCGGGCGCCACCCCGGTCTGGGTGGACTGCGACCCGGAGACGTACTGCATTGATGTGGATGCCGCCCGCCGGGCGATCACCGAACGGACCCGGGCGATCATGGCCGTCCATCTGTACGGGCACCCGGCCGACATGGACGGCTCGCTGGCTCTGGCCGGGGACCACGGGCTGAAGCTTGTTGAAGACGCCTGCCAGGCCCATGGGGCGCGCCTGAACGGCCGCCGCGCGGGGTCGCTCGGCGACTTCGCGGCCTTCAGCTTCTACCCGGCGAAGAACCTCGGCGCCTATGGTGACGCGGGCATGCTCACGACCAACGACGCTGAGCTGGCAGAGCGGGTTCGAACGATGCGCAACTACGGACAGCGCCGCAAGTACGAGCACGTCACGATGGCCTGGAATCGGCGCCTGGACACGGTCCAGGCGGCGGTGCTTCGGGTCAAGCTCCGCCATCTGGACACGTGGAACGGGGCGCGCCGCCGGCACGCGGCGCTCTACAGCCGGCTGCTCGAGGGATGCGGCCTGACGTTGCCGCAGACCAGGCCGGGGGTAGAGCACGTCTTCCATCAATACGTGGTGCAGGCGCCGGCGCGTGAGAAGCTGGTTGCGGAGCTGGCCGAGCGCGGCGTCGCCACGGGCCTGCACTACCCGGTGCCGATTCACCTCCAGGAGGCCTACCGTGGGCGGGGCATGCGCCGCGGCTCGTTCCCCGTGACCGAGCAGGCGGCCACCCGGCTCGTCTCCCTGCCGATGTACCCGGAGCTCCGCCCCGACCAGGTGGAGCGGGTGGCCGAGGAGATCAGATCCCTGGTCGCGCGATGAGTTTCTAGCGCACAGCCCGACGGAGGACCGGGCCTCCGAAGGCGTTGAGCAGGGCCGAGATGATCGACAGGACCAGCCCCCCAAGGATCGCGGACAAGAAGTTATCGACCGAGAGGCCCGAGAACAGCTTCGAAGCGATCACCAACAGCACCGCGTTGATGACCAGCGCAAAAAGGCCGAGCGTGAGGATTCGAAGCGGCAGGGCGGCGATCCGCATGATAGGGCCAAGGATCGCGTTGACGAGCCCAAATACGAGCGCCGCCAGCACGTAGGCGGGGACGCCGCCCCTGACCTGCACCCCAGGAACGACCTTGGTCGTGAGAAAGAACGCAATCGCGAGAAGTCCCCAGCTGACGAGCAAGCCCCACATTCAACTACCTCCCCTTTGGCCCGGAAGCCTAGCAGCTCAGCCGTGGCGCGTGTACCGCACCCGGCGCTTGGTCCGGTGGATGACGGCGTCCTTGCCGACGATACTGATCGTCCCATCCGCCTCCAGCACACCCATGCTGACCTCGGATACGTTCGACAGACCGTGCTCGCGGATCGCCATGGCGGTCTCGTCCGCGTCGACGCCTTCGCGGCGCATCCGGTCGGACAGATAATGGCCGTCCTTGATGATCAGGGTCGGCTCAGGTTGAAAGAGCTTGTGGAAGATGCGGAAGCGATCGAGCCGGCCGATCGCGAAGTTGAGCAGGATGAGCGTCGCGATGATCACGAGGCCGCCAGCGAGGGAGCTGTCGGGGCCGGTCATCGCAGGCTGCACGGCGTTTGCGACCAGCAGCACCAGCACCAGGTCGTAGAGCGTGAACTGCCCGACCTCCCTCTTGCCGAAGAGGCGAAGGGCCCCCAGCAGCGCGGCGTAGATGACCACGGCACGGATAACGAGTTCCCAGGGAGGAACGCCAAAGTTGAGCATTGCACTCCTCGCTTTTCGAGCAGCGCTCATTCCTCGTCCACTGCGACGGTGTGCGCCCGCTCGCTGATTGGCGGTGGCATCACCAAGTATCACACTCGTTTGATGGTCGACATCGACAGCCGCTTGCGGCACCGTTCGGTCAGTCGTAGCCTGACGCCGTGGACGTCGGCGAGGAGCACGGTCGGCGGGCGCTGGCCTGGATCGCCGTGGCAGCGCTGGGCACACTGGTCGCCGGAGTCGTCTATCTGAGGCCCAGTCTGGCGCCCCCCGGCGCGGCTACTCCCGCCGCCTCTGCTCAGGTGGCCAAGCGCGGGAGCGTCTGGAGATTGGCCTCGGCTTCGTTCGGAGACGCAAACCACGGCACGGTGCTGTTCCAGGGTTCTGGACCGGCGCCCACGATGAGCTTTCTCACGTCGGATGGCGGCAGGACCTGGGAGCTGGCTGTCCGGGCGCCAGAAAACGGATATGCCTCGGCTGTCTTCCTCGACACCGCAACCGTGGTGGCACAGACCTTGAGCAGCCTCGGGCCCGCCAACGCCGGGCCTGTCGAGACGCGCATCAGTCGCGACGCGGGACGCACATGGCGACAGTTGGCGGACCCGCGGCACAACCGCAGGCTGGGCTGGCCGGCCTTTCTCGACGCCCAGCATGCCTGGTGGATCGACCGCGCGCCGTCGCAGGACCCCCATACGCCGGTGGCCATCTGGCGGACGAGCGACGGCGGTACCACGTGGCACGACGTGGTGGCATTGGGCCTCCCGGCGAGCGGCTTCCCGGGGCAGCCGGTGTTCACCGATCCGCTGCATGGCGTGATGCTCTTCACATTGGGAAACGCCACTCAGTCCGCTGTAGCGACCAGCGACGGCGGCGAGAGCTGGCGGGCGGTCAAGGCCCCCGAAGTGCCGGTCCAGGCCACGCGCCTGGAGACCGGACCGCTTCTGCGTCACGGGCATCGCCTCCTGGCCTGGCTCCTGGCGTTCACTTCGCCGGGAGGACCCTCCATCGACTACATGCCTTTCGTCTCGGTAAGTGACGATAGCGGGCAGACCTGGAGCCAGTCCCGTCCTGCCCCCAACATCGTGCAGCCCTGGTACGCCGGCCTGAATCCGGGGCTGGACGACCGGGGGCGGCTGCTGCTGCTTGACGACCGCCGCCTGTGGATCTCCGAAGACGACGGCGCCACATGGGCGGCGCGCCTTATGCAATTGCCGGCTGAGCTACGGCTGGCGATGCTGGTCAGCACTGTGCCTGGCGCGCTTTACGCCATCGCTGTGCAAACCGGCCCCCTCGACCTCGTGACGCCGGGCACTCCGCTCACGTTGATCCGCAGCGCTGACGGGGGTGCCCACTGGTCCGTGGTGGCCCTTCCGCGACCACCCGGTCCTTGACGGCGCTCGGCGCATAAGGAACGGCTGTTCTCCGCAGCATCAATCCCGATAGTCGCCCTGGATGCTCGTGAACTCGATCAGGTTGTCGAACGGGTCGCGGCAGAAGAACCGTGGCCGGTTGGGGATCGGCGTGTCGTCATAGGGCTGGAAGCCGACGTCGGCCAGTCGCTGCCGGGTCTCTTCGAGGTCGTCCACGCTCAGGCAGAAGTGGCGAGCGGAGCCGGGAGCCAGGTCGCCGGGAAAGAAGTGCAGCTCCAGACCGTCCCCGACCGAGTACCAGACCAGAGGCGCGGTCAGGGTGTGGGGTTGCGGGATCTCGGTCAATCCCAGCACCTCGCCGTAGAAGCGGCGTACGTCGGCCCTCCGGCCGTCGGGATACGGCGACGAGACATGCTGCAGTCCGCGAAGTTTCATCAGAGCCTCCAAGCGTACTTCACGACCGGACGAGGCCGGCGACCTGGCCGGCCGGCAATTCGCGAAAATCGGGCAGCCCGCGCAGCGCCTCCTCAGCGCCGGCAGGAGCGTAGATGGCCAGCAGTGTCAGCGGCTCCCAGCCCGTGTTGATGGTCGAGTGCCAGGCTCCCGTAGGGATGAAGATGGCCTGGCCTGCTGTGACTGGAAAGGGGTCGCGGTCGTCGACCATCTGGTCACCTCGGCCTGCCAGGACGTACAGGATCTCGTCAGCGTCCGGGTGGTTGTGGCGCTCGTGGCCTCGCCCCGGCAGCAGCACAACGTGCAACAGGCTCATCGCGGGACTGTCGGTGTTGGCCTGGGCCACCAGCGGCTTGATGATCCCCCAGTCGAAGGTCTGGGTCGAGATGCTGTCGGGGTCCACAAGTTTCGATGGCATGGCTCCTCCTACGAGACGGTCAGCGCCTTGAAGCGGCGCATGTTCTCAGTCATCGCTACCTCGGTCGGCAGGCGCTCCATGCTCGACGCGCCGAAGAAGCCGACCACTCCATTCGTGCGCTCCAGCACGTAGGCGGCGTCCTCGGGCTCAGCCAGCGGTCCGCCGTGGCACAGCACGACGACGTCAGGATTTATCGCCACCGCAGCGTCGCGCATGGCCCGGATCAGCTCGACGCACTCGTCGAGCGTTCGCGCTGTGCGAGCGCCGACGGTGCCCTTTGTGGTCAGGCCCATGTGTGGAACGAGGACATCGGCGCCAGCCCGCGTCATCGCCTCAGTCGAGCTCACGTCGAAGACATAGGGTGCGGTCAACAGCCCGCGCTCGGCGGCCAGACGGATCATGTCGACCTCGAGCTCGTAGCCCATGCCGGTCTCCTCGAGGTTGGCCCGGAAAAGCCCGTCTATCAGGCCGACGGTGGGGAAGTTCTGCACCCCGGCAAAGCCGGCCGCCTCGACTTCACGCAGAAAGTTCGGCATCAGCCGAAAGGGATCGGTCCCGCACACGCCTGCCAGCACAGGAGTCCTTTTCACGACCGGCAGGACCTCGCCGGCCATCTCGAGCACGATCGCATTGGCGTCCCCGTAGGGCATGAGCCCGGCCAGCGAGCCGCGACCAGCCATTCGATACCGGCCCGAGTTGTAGATGATGATGAGGTCTGCGCCGCCCGCCTCAGCACACTTGGCGGACAGCCCGGTGCCGGCGCCGGCGCCGATCAGGACCCCGCCGGAGTCCAGCGTCTCGCGCAGCCGGCGCCGGGCCTCCTGGCCGGTCATCGCCCTCCCCCCATGTAGTCGTCGAGCTTCGCCGCCATGGCGGCGGCGAACGCAGGATCGTTGATGTGAGCGTCGAGCTCGTGCACCTCGACGTCTTCCGCAAGGTTCTCTCGCAGGCCGTCGAACAGCGCCCGGTCGGATGCCGGGTCGTAGAAAGGGCCGCCCTCGCCTGAGATCGCCGACACGCCACGCAGCGGCAAGTACAGCGCCACCGGCCCGCGGGCAGCCGAGAGCTTGCGTGCGATCTGCCGTCCGAGCTCGGCGCTCTCGTCGGGCGTCGTGCGCATGAGCGTCACGGAAGGATTGTGGATGTACAGGTTGCGGCTCTCGAACTGGGCCGGCACGGTCGCGCGGGCACCGAAGTTGACCATGTCCAGGGCACCCACCGATACGACCTGGGGCACGCCCAACCGGCCGGCCATCTCCAGACGGTCGGGGCCGGCGGACAGCACTCCACCGACCAGCTCGTCGCAGAGCTCGGTGGTCGTGATGTCCAGCACACCGGCCAGGAAGCCCGACTCGACCAGACCCTCCATCGCCCGTCCGCCGGTGCCGGTGGCGTGGAAGGTCAGCACCTCATACCCACGCCGCTCGAGCTCCTCGCGAGCTGCGGTCACGCAGGGTGTGGTGACGCCGAACATGGTGGCCCCGATCAGAGGCCGCCGCTTGCCCAGCTCGATCGGCGGCGCCTTGACCATGCCGGCCACCGCCGCGGCCGCGTTGGCGAGTATGCGTCCCGAGATCGAGTTGATGCCGGCGATGTCGGTCACCGATGCCATCAGGGTCAAATCGCTTGCCCCGACGTAGTCGCGTGTGTCGCCGGCGGCGAGGGTGGAGACCATCAGCTTGGGGACGCCGATCGGCAGTGCGCGCATCGCCTTGGTGGCGATCGCGGTGTTGCCCGAGCCGCCGGCGGCCAGCACGCCATCGCAGCGGCGGTCCTCGTGCAGCCGGCGCAAGTACGCCGCGGCAGCGTCCGCCATGGCGGTGACGGCTCGGCCGCGGTCGCGCGCGGCGGCGAGCTCATCGACGTCGGCGCCGATCGTCGCGGCGACCTCGTACCGCGTGACGTCGGGCTCGGTCAGCGGCGGTTCGAGCGTTCCGACGTCGACGAGGATGACTCGGACCCCCGACAGTTCGAGGCGTTCGCGCAGGTACTGATACTCGGCACCCTTGGTGTCGAGCGTGCCGACCAGAACCACCGTCTTCTCGTTCATCTCACCTCCGGTACCTCCAGCCAGCGGCGCTCACGCCAGGAGCGGAGGCCGAGCTCGGCCAGCTGCACGCCCTTGGCGCCCTCGATGAGTGTCCAGGGAAACGGCCCGTCGCAGGCGACGTGCTTCAGAAACAGCTCCCACTGGACCTTGAAGCCGTTGTCGAACGCCTCGTTGTCCGGCACCTCCAGCCAGCCAGCCCGATAGTCGAATTCGCGCGGAACGTCCGGGTTCCAGACCGGCCGTGGCGTGTTGGCGCGGTGCTGTGTCCAGCAGTCGCGCAGCCCGGCCACGGCGCTGCCCTCGGTACCGTCGATCTGGAGGGTGAACAGGTCGTCGCGGGCGACGCGGACCGCCCACGACGAGTTGATCTGGGCCACTATGCCACCCTCGAGCTCGAACGTCGCGAAGGCTGCGTCGTCGGCGGTGCAGAGGTAGGGACGGCCCGCCTCGTCAACACGCTCGGGGATGTGGGTCGCACCGAGCGCCGAAACCGCCCTGACCGGCGCCACTATGTGATCGAGCACGTAGCGCCAGTGGCAGAACATGTCGAGGATGATCCCGCCGCCATCCTCTCTTCTGTAGTTCCAGGATGGTCGCTGCGAGGGCTGCCAGTCACCTTCGAACACCCAGTAGCCGAATTCGCCCCGCACGGCGATGATTCGCCCGAAGAAACCGGCGTCGCGAAGGCGGCGCAGCTTCAGCAGGCCGGGTAGAAACAGCTTGTCCTGGACGACGCCGTTCTTGACGCCTGCCGCTCGCGCGAGCTGTGCCAGCGCGAGCGCGGTCGCAAGATCCTGAGCGACGGGCTTCTCGCAATAGACGTGCTTGCCCGCGGCGATGGCAGCCCGCAGGGCAGGTGTCCGCGCGGGCGTGGCCTGGGCGTCGAAATAGATCTGGTGGTCTGTGCTGGCCAGGCAGGCAGGGAGGTCAGTGCTCCACCGCTCGAGCCCGTGCTCCCCGGCCAGTGCGCGCAGCTTGCGCTCGTTTCTGCCGACCAGGACGGGCTCGGGCCAGAGGACCTCACCGTCGCTCAGGCGGACGCCGCCTTGCGCGCGGATGGCCAGGATCGAGCGCACCAGGTGCTGGTTGGTGCCCATGCGTCCGGTGACCCCATTCATGATGATTCCGAGTTTCACGACGGAGGACCCCCACCCCGAACCACCCCCTCCCCCGGGTCCCAATCAAGCCTGCTTTGCGGGGTGTGAAGGGGGGAGGCCGGCCTCAACAGGCCCCGCAGGAAGCGCAGGCCGTCGATTGCGATCGCATCCTGGGTCGCCGCCAGCGGACGCCAGATCGCCGCGGCCCTGGCGATGGCCTCGTTCTGGATCGTGAAGGACTCGACCACGACCGCGCCCTTGTAGCCCGTTTCGCGGAGCGCCGCGGCGATTGCAGGCCAGTCGATGTGGTCGGCGCCGGGGGCGCCGCGGTCGCAGCCGCACGCATGGAAGTGCGTGAGATGACCGGCGCAGGCACGAATCGCAGCAGCGAGGTCTCGCTCCTCGATGTTCATATGGAAGGTGTCGAGCAGCACCCCGAGCGCGGGCGACCCGACGGCGTCGACTACCTCCATCACCTGTTCGGCCGTGTTGATGAAGCTCGTCTCGAAGCGGTTGAGCGGCTCGATGGCCAGTGTGACCCCCCGCTCCCCGGCATAGGCGGCCAGCACCTTCAGGTTCTCGACAAGCCGGGCCACGGTCGCAGCCCGCTCAGCGCCGTCCATCGCCCAGGTCTGGCCGGTGGGCGAGTAGATCGGGCCGGCGAACGCCCTGGCGCCAACCCGCGCCGCCATGTCCACTCCGGCCCGGACGTAGTCCTGAGTCGCGCGGATCACCGCCGGGTCGTTGCTGACGAGGTTGCGATCCGCAGTCATCACCGCGCACGCCGACGCCGCCAGGCCGAGCCTGTCGAGCAGGTGGCGGGCACGGGCCGGATCCCAGTCGCCGGGGTTCTCGACCGGAATCTCGATCAGGTCGAATCCCCAACTCCGAATCCTCGGCGCGAGCTCGGCCAGCCGCTGATCCGTCAGTGGCGAGGTCCAGATCCACGTATTGGCACCGATCGCGTTCAAACGCCCGTCTTCCTTGAGGCCGACGGTGAACCCGGCGCGGGCCGGTAGATCGGCCCCCGGACGACGACCGGCGCCAACAGCCCGTCCCGCTCGTAGTCGGGCGGCTGTTCGGGCACGATCGGCACGCTTTGCTGGCCGGGATAGCCGATCGCCTGACGCACCTGCGGGTTGAGGAAGTACCCGCCTGCGACCACCTCGGTCAGCACGAAGAAGCCACCAGGGTCAGACGTCTGCAGGTCGGTGATGGCCATTTCTGCGTCGATCGCTGCATATCGCTCCAGGATCCCGGCCAGCGCCGGGCCGAAGTCGGGCCGAAGCCGGATCACCTCGTCCAGCCAGCGGCCGGCCACGCCCGCCTGGCTCGCCGAGGGCATGCCGTCGCCGGCGGGGATCAGTGCGTCAGCCAGCCGACCCAGTGTCGTCCGCTGCCTGTCTTCGAAGAAGGAGGCGGTCCCATGCTCGATGCGCACCCCATCCATACTGGTGCTCACAGGCCCGTCCTCTGCTCACGCCGCTCCTCGATCAGGTGCTCCGTGCACCGGAGTGCCACAGCGGCGATCGTCGCCGTTGGGTTCATACCTGCCGACGTGGGCCATATGCTGCCATCGAAGATGTAGAGGTTGGCTACGTCGTGGGTTCGTCCCCATGGACCGACCACCGATCGAGCTGGCTCCTCGCCCATCACGGCGGTGCCGAGCAGGTGCCAGCCCGTCGCCCTGATGAAGGGGGCAATCACGGTCTCGTAGGCGCCCGCCGCCTCCAGGGACTCCCTGGCGCGCTCCTGATGGAACGCCATCAAACGTCGCGAGTTCTCCGACATGCGGTACCGGATTCTCGCGGCAGGCAGACCATCGCCGTCGGTCTTGACCGGATCGAGCACGACGCGGTTTTCCTCTTCGGGCAGGTCCTCGGCGATGATGCCCCACATGGCTGAGCGGCCAAGCCGCTTGCGAAGGTCCCGATGGAAGCCTGGGCCCCAGATGGGGTTCTCCGTGCCCCAGGGATAGCTCCGCGTCATCGAAAGCGGGCCGCCTGTCGGCTGCAGTCCCCACTTGGCGCCGCGGACAAACCCGCGCGCGGTGTCAGTCTCGTAGAACTCCAGCGAGTGCAGGTGCTGGCCCCACACGCCCTGCCACGATTGCAGGTCCTCGTCGAAGAGGCCGACCACCGTCCCGAACGGGTGCATCATCAGGCGCTTGCCGACCAGCCCCGACGAGTTGGCCAGGCCGTCTGGGTGGCGGCCGCCGGCCGACAGCAACAGCAGTCGGGGCGTGCCGACGCCATTGCAGCAGAGGATGGTCACAGCCGCCCGCTGCTCGTGCTCCGACCCCTCGCGGTCAACGTACAGCGCGCCGCCGACGAGTCCCCGCGAATCAAGCAGCAGGCGCTTGACGCGCGCTCCGGTCAGCAGCTGCACGCCCCGATCCACGGCGACCGGCCAGTAGGTGCGGTCGACGCTGGCCTTTGCTCCCTCGACGCAGCCCCACAGGCACGTGGCGCGCTGGGTGCACGGGTTGAGCCGGCCGTAGGCTCGCGTCGCGATCGCGTTCGGACCCGGCCACCAGTGCCAGCCCAGGTCGTTGTGTGCCTTCGCCACTCGCCGGCCCATCGCGCTCAGCGGGGCCGGCGGCAGCGGCGGACCCTCGCCCTTGGGGAAGGCAGTGTCGCCGGCCAGTCCCGAGACGCCCCAGTCCTTTTCGACCCGTACGTAGTAGGGCTCCAGGTCTTCGTACGTGAAGGGCCAGTCATCGGCGACTCCGTCGAGAGTCCTGACGCGAAAATCGGAAGGCAGGTTGCGCTGCCAGTGGGCGGCATAGACGACCGTGCCCCCACCGACGCCGTTCCACATTAGAGCGGTGATGTCAGATTCGGTGTCGTCCACCGGGTAGTCCGCCGGAGCCTGCCGGATGTTCGGGTCCCAGCTCCAGTCCCTGCCCGATGTCAGCTCGAAGTCGGCGTATGGCGCGCGCGCCCGACTGTAGTCCGGCCAGCCGCCCTGCTCGAGGCAGACGACGTCGAACCCCTCCTCAGCCAGCCGCTTACTCGCTACCGCGCCGGACGCGCCGGCGCCGACGACAAGGACGTCGGGCGTCCGGTCGAACCCATTCTCAGGCATCCACTGTCACCTCCTTGGCCCGCACACCCAGAGCCGCCAGGGCCGCCCGCGGCCCGAAAACCGCGCCCAGCACCAGGCCCCCCACATAGCGGCTGTCCTGGACACCCCCCGCGTCGGCGCCTGCTGCGAGCAGGCCCGGCACAGGCGCGCCGTCGCGGTCGAGCACCCGCCCGTCGGCGTCGACCGCCAGCCCGCCGAACGGGAACGTGATCGTCGGCTGCACTTCGAGCGCATAGAACGGCGGTTCGGACAGCGGCTCAGGTGGAACCTCACGCGGGGCGTCAAGGTTGGCGTCCGCACCCTCCGCTGCGACGGCCCAGCTCTCGAGCGTCTCGTTGAGGCCGCGCCGCACGACACCCCAGCCGGCCACGGCGTCGAGCAGCTGGGTCAGCGTCCCGGCGCGGGCGAACCGGCCCCCAGCCGCTTCCGCCGCAGCGATGCGATCAACCACCTGGCCGTGTGGGTACGGTGCGGTCGCCGCGTATCGGGTGCGGACCGCCTGGTCGCAGATCAGCACCGCCCGGGCGCCGGGTTGGCGCAGCGTCGCCTGGTTGGATACCTCGTCGCCGAGCGACTCGTCAGTGAAGCGGCGGCCGAGGGAGTTCACCAGCAGCGCGTGGTTGGAGTAGTACTGCGTCAGTGGCAGGAAGTGCCCCTCGCCCCAGTCCGGGAGGGGGCTGGGCACCAGGTGGCCGTAGAAACCGCCGAGACAGCGGCTGGCTGCTGCGCCGGCTTCGCGGCCAAGGCGGAAGCCGTCCCCGACGCTCCAGCGGCTGGAGCGGACCAGCATGGAGTCGGCCGGCCGGCCGATGAAACTTGCGCGCAGCTCGGGGTCGCCCTGGAAGCCGCCGGTGGCTAGCAGGACGGCTTGCGCCAGGATCTCGGCCGCGCCGTTCGGCCCCACGACCAGCGCGCCGCAAACGCGACCACGATCGTCGACCAGCAGCCGGCGCGCCGCGGTGCGTAGCAGGACATGGCCGCGCGTCTCGATCCTGCTGCGCCAGGCCTCGAAGAGACCGTGCATGTCCACCCGGACGGCCGACCCGAAACCGAACTGACCCTCCCACCTACCGCTCACCAATGCGCCCGCCGACCGGATCCACTCGACTGCAGGATCGAAGCCGTCGACCAGCGCACGCCCGAGCTCGGGATCGCCGCCAGGCACCACGCGGCGAAGCGTCTGGAGGTCCGGGGCGGTCCAAAGGATCCCGGCCGAGAGGGCCGCCGAGCCGCCGGGGGCGGGGCCCTTCTCGACGACGGCGACCTCGGCGCCGCTCTCAGCAGCTCTGGCGGCCGCGGCCATCCCAGCCATGCCGCCGCCAAGGACGAGGAGGTCTGGCCTCACGACTGAGCCGTTGCGATCGCGGAAATCGATTTCCGCACGAGGGGCATGCTAGGGGCTCGGCGGGGGCCTGTCAACGGCATCCGGTGGCGATCCTGCAATTCCTTTCACCTAATGTAGGGTCTTGACGGATCTCTTGTGTGAACTGTAACGTGTCATCGGCGTGAACCAGCGTGATTTGCGCTTGCCCTCACGACTGCTCCTTGCGCTCCTGGCTGCCGCCGTCCTCGGATGGGTGGCCTACAAGGGGGCTCAGAACGGTGCCCAGTTCGTGACGGTCTCGCTCAACGGGATCACCCTGGCGGCGCTCTATTTCGTCGTGGCGGCCGGGTTCACGCTCATCTTCGGGCTGATGCGCGTCGTGAACATGGCCCACGGCTCTCTCTATCTGCTGGCTGGCTATCTGGCCTTCACGACGCAGCAGAGCTGGTTCGGGGTCAGCAGCAACCTGCTGTTCGGCCACACGGTGAGCGTCTCCTCGTGGATAGTGCCGCTGGTGTTCGCCACCGTCGTCATCGGGGTGGTCGGGGTGGCGATGCAGCAGGTGCTCCTGCGCTGGAACCAGGGTCAGGACCTGCGCCAGGCGCTCATCACCATCGCCCTTTCGGTGATCCTTGCCGACCAGATGCTCGCCCACTTCGGCGGGATCGCGCAGTCGATTCAGCAGCCGACCTCCTGGCCGAACAGCGTGCCCGTCCTGGGAACCCACTACGGGTTCTTCAGGCTGGTGATCGTGGTCGGCGCTGCGCTGGTCATCGGCGCGCTGCTCTGGGCTGTGATCCGCCGTACCCGGTTCGGCATGATCATCCGCGCGGGGGTGGACGACCGGGCGATGGTCTCGGCCCTCGGCATCAACGTGCAGGTGGTGTTCGCAGGCGCGTTCTTGATCGGGGCGCTGCTGGCGGGGTTCGGCGGGGTGCTCGGCGGGACGATGATCGCCGTCCAGCCGGGCGCTGACGCCAAGTTCCTGCTCAACTCGCTGATCGTTGTCATCATCGGCGGTATGGGGAGTCTGGGCGGGGCTGCCATCGGCTCGCTGGCGCTCGGCCTGGTCAACGCCTACGCGGACGTCTACCTCACGTTCGGCTCAACCGATCTCACCAACTACTCGATCCTGCTCACCTTCATCCTGGTCGTCGTGATGCTGGCGGTGCGGCCGCTCGGCCTGTTCGGACGGCCGGCGTGAGCAGCACAGCCACCGGCGCGGTGGGCCTGGCTAGGACGAGGCGCCCGCGCATGACCCCAGCGCGTGCCCTGACCTGGACCTCGGTGGGCCTCTTGCTGCTTGTGTGTGCGCTCGCGCCCTCCATCTTCACGGCCTACTGGCTCAGCCAGATCCTGACCAAGGCGCTGTGGTTGGGCATCGCCGCCGTCAGTCTCATATTCCTCTCCCGATACGGCGGCATGATCTCCCTGGCACAGGTCGGCCTCTACGCGATCGCCGGGTTCACGATGGCCAACCTCGGCACGGCCTTCGGCGGGCACCACCTGGGCTGGAACGCGTGGGCTGCGGCGGGCGCGGGAGTCGCCGCCGCCACCATCTTCGGTCTGCTCTTCGGCGCCATCGCCTCGCGCAGCTACGGCATCTACTTCCTGATGATCACGCTGGCGCTGTCGGTGATCGTCTTCTACTTCTTCGGCCAGGTCACGTCGCTCTCCGGATATGGCGGCATCCGCGACGTCGCGACGCCAGACCTCGTGGGCAACCCCATCACTCACCCGGAGGGCCTGTACTACGTCTCGCTGGTCGCCTCGGTACTGATCTTCGCGGGGATTCGGTATGTGGCCCGCACGCCGTTCGGCCTTGCGCTGCAGGGCATTCGCGACGACCCGGCGCGCATGCGGGCCCTCGGCTACAACGTGGCCCTGCACCGCACGCTGGCGTTCGGGGTAGGGGCGTTCATCGCAGGGATCGCAGGGATTCTATCGGTGTGGTACCAGACCCAGGTCTCACCTGGTGGGGTCGGTATAGGGCAGACCATCAACGTCCTGGTGATCGCGGTGATCGGAGGCCTCTACTGGCTAGAGGGCGCCTGGATCGGAGCGCTCCTCTTCACCGTTCTTGACAACTACTCTCGCACGTGGCTGCCGACCGCCGGCGCGTGGCTGGGCCCTGAGCGGTTCGAAACGCTCCTGGGGGTGGTCTTCCTGCTCATCGTCCTCCTGTCGCCCGGCGGCCTGGTCGGCATATGGAACGGCCTCAGGCGGCGGCTGGTCAGGGTGCTGGGCCCTCCACGAGGCGCGCAACGCGATCTGGGCCCCGAGCCGGCCGAGGGGCCTTAGAGGCTGCGGCGTCGCACCCGGAGCTGTGCACCTACCTGCTCAACGATCGCTGCGGCACGTTGGTAGACGTCTGCAGCCGTAAACCTCAGGAGAGCGTAGCCCTCTGTCACCAGCCAGTTCTGCCTCCTGTTGTCGTCGACCAGGCGGTCGCGGTGCGCCTCACCGTCATACTCGATCCCGAGTTTGACATCCGGGTAGGCCATGTCTATGCGACGGTCGCCGACCCAGACCTGAACGTCGGGCGGCGGTAGCCCACCGTCGATCAGGATTACTCGAAGCCGAGACTCCATGAGTGATTCGGATCTCCCGTCTGCCAGCGCCAGCGCGCGTCTGGCCCGGCATATCCCGGGCCATCTCGGCCGTTCGTCCAGGTAACTCTCGAGCCCGGACAGCCTGACCCAGCGGTGATGGAGCGCCCAGTCCAACGCTGCAACACTGTCGCCGGGCCGGAGGGTACGAGCGAGGTCGAAGAAGGTGCGTGTAGGAGACGTCACCGGCAGGCCTAGGTGCAGCATTGTGTCCCCCGGCCGCAGCGACACGTGGCGAGCTTTCCAGTCGGAGGTGGGGCGCAGCGGCACACCCAGCGGCGCTGTCACCTCGACCGATTGGTCCAGGCCGAGCTCGAGGCCGTAGACGCGCGCCGCGGTGAGTCCCTGAGAATGCACACGCCCGCGGCAAGCGATGTGCGAGCCCCTCCAGTTTGGTCAGCGGGTTCTCGGACAGGCCGGTCCACACGTAGATGCCCCGCGCCACCCGCTTCCAGCTCGGTCCACGCAACTGAGCTGGGCCGACCCCTGCCGCCAGCACTGTTGCTCTCCGAACTGGCCCGAGATTGAGCGACTTGGGCACCGGCTTCCGCGGGAACATCGCCCTATCCTCGCGCTGCGCCGTTCCTCCACCAACCCACCTTGTTAACGTGGTGGACTTCTACGTTTGTGCTGCTTCGTGGCATTCTCAAGGGTGCGAAACCGTGTAACCCGACGCCCCCAGCCCCCTCAGCGCGCTTGCGGCTCGACCCCTAGGTAGCGCCTCTGCGCATCGGGGTCGCTGGTCAGCGCGCCGGCCGTGGTCGCTGCGGCTATCCGGCCGGCGACCATGACCAGCTGCCGCTCCGCCAGCGCACTGGCCACGCCCAGGTTCTGCTCGACCAGGAGCAGGCCCATGCCCTCCGCTGTCAGCTGGCGGAGCGTCTCGATCAGGCCCTCCACGATCCTGGGCGCCAGGCCCTCGGAGGGCTCGTCCATGATCAGCAGCTTGGGGTCGGTCAGCAGAGCCCTGCCGATGGCCAGCATCTGCTGCTCGCCACCCGAGAGCTGGCCCGCGCTGACGTGCCTGCGCTCGGCCAGCCCCGGGAACATCTCGTAGACGCGCGACGGCGTCCAGCTGCCGTTCCCCCGGCGGGGGATGATGCGCAGGTGCTCGTCAGTCGACAGGGAGGGGAACAGCCGCCGGCCCTGCGGGACGAAGCCCAGGCCGGCCTGGGCGATCCGGTAGGAGGGTTTTCCCATCAGCTCCCGGCCGCGGAAGCGGACCGAACCGGATGCCGATGCGAGCATGCCCATGATCGAGAAGCAGAGGGTCGACTTACCCATCCCGTTGCGCCCGATGATGGCGACCGGTCGCACGTCGACGGTGAAGCCGACGTCCTGAAGGACGTGGGCCGGCCCGTAGTACGCGTTCAGACCCGCTACAGCCAGCACCGGCTCACTCATCGTGGTATCTGCTCCCGATGTAAAGGTCGTGCACCAGCTGGCTGGCGCGGATCTCGGCGGGGGTCCCCTCGGCCACCACCCGGCCGTTGTGCATCATCGTCACCCACCGGGCGGCGCGAAGCGCGACGTCCATGTCGTGCTCGATGAGGATCAGAGTCACGCTCGGGTCAAGATCGAGCAGCAGCTCGGTGAGACGCTCGCGCTCGGCGGGGGAGAGGCCGGCCGCGGGCTCGTCGAGCATCATCAGCCGGGGATCCGACGCCTGCGCCATGCCTACCTCGAGCTGCCGCCGCTCGCCGTGTGACAGCTCCCCCACCAGAGTGTGCAGGCGGCCTTCGAGCCCGACCGCCCGGGCTACCGCGCGAGCCTTTACCCGCATCTCCTCGTCACGGCGCGGCAGCCGCACCGGACGCAGATGACCGCGCCGGACGCCCAGCACGGCCAGGTAGAGGTTGTCCTCAACCGCCAGGCCGAGAAGCAGCCTCGAGGTCTGGAATGTCCTGGAAAGCCCGGCGATGGCCCGGCGCCGAGCCGACTCCCGCGTGACGTCGCGCCCGAAGAGCTCGATGCTGCCTTCGGTGGGCAGGAGCTCGCCTGAGATGACGTTGAACAGCGTGGTCTTGCCCGCGCCGTTGGGGCCGAGGATGGCACGGCGCTCGCCGGGCCTCACGTCGAGGTCGACCTCGGCCAGGGCGTGCAGGCCGCCGAAACGCTGGCCGACCCCCCGTAAGCGGAGGATCGGCTCAGCGTTCTGGGCGTCCTTCGGTGCCGCCGCGCGCTGGGGTGCTACAGCCAAGTCATCATCATCATCCGCTGAAATTGACCGGCACCGCGTTGTTGACCCACGGTGGCGGCGTCTTCTTGGTGCATGTGGGATTGGTCCGGTCTGGGGCCGGCGTCGTCGGGCTGAAGAATCCGCCGAACGTCTGGTCGACGTTCGGTATCCGCTCGATGGTCTTGATGCCTGGAACGTTGCTGCCCGACGGCGGTGGAGTGATCTGCACGACCCAGTTGTCGAAGATCGCCTGATGGCGGCTGTCCAGGCTGATCTTGCCGTATGGACCGTCGATGGTTTGCTTGGCCAGCGCACTTTGAAGTGACTTCTGTCCGCCCGAGATGTCGCCGTTGACCTGCTTCAGAGCCTGCGCAAGCCCCGTCATCGCGCTCCAGTAGCCGAGCGTGAATACGCTGGCGGCGTCCTTTTGCACGTCCGGATAGACAGACAGGTCGGCCTGGTAGGCCTTGGTCTGCGCCGAGTTGTTGTCAGCCGAGATCCCGTTCGCGGCCACCGCCCCAACCATCGGGGTTCCGATCGCCTGCAGGAGCTGCGGGTCGGGCCAGAACGTGTTACCCATGATCTTTTTGGTGTTGAGGGGCCCGTTCACCTGCTGATACTGCTTGAGGAAGGAGATCAGGCCTGCCCCACCAACGCCGACGAACAGCCCGTCCACATCCTTGGGAATCTGGGTGACGAACGAGGAGTAGTCGGTCGTACCCAGGGGCGGCCAGATGCGCTTGGTGACGTTTCCGCCAATCGAACAGAACTCGGCGATGAAGCCTGCTAGGGACGTGTACGGGAAGGCGTAATCGTCGCCGATGACCGCAGCCGTCTTCCAGGCGAGCTTGTTGTACGCGTAGTCGCCCAGCCCGGCCGACCACTGAGCGCCGTCGGGGTTGAAGCGGAAGAAGTTCGGAGCCTGGACCTTCAGCGTCGTGTCCTGGGCACCGGAGATCCCGTTGATGAAGGTCTTGTTCGGCTGTCCTTTGGCGTAGTTGGCGACCGCGATGCCTTCGTCACCAGAGAGCGGGCCGATCAAGATGTCGGCGCCGAGCTGCTCGACCAGGCGCCGAGTCTCCTCGATCGCCTTGTTGGCCGTAGAGTCGGAGCAGCCGTAGCCGACGATGTTGATGGACTTGCCGGCGATGGTGGCACCCGTCATCCCGTCGCTCGGCTTGGAGCCTGACGCCTTGCCCCCGTAGTGGGCAGCCAGGACCGCCTGAGCGCCGCCGATGTCGTCTTGATAGAAGGACCCGAAGTCGCCCTGGCAGTCGGACAGGATGCCGAGCTTGATCGTGCCCGCCGACGTCGTGCTGCTGGGCCCACCGCCCCCGACCTGGCAGCCTGCGAGCGCCAGCGCTGCGAGCCCGACGACGGCAAACCACCGATGGGACTCTTTCCTCCGTTGCTCTTGCTTGAGCAACATCTCCGTTTCACCTCCTCTATACAGGCCGACGTTTGCTCACGCTCGAGCGGTCTCGAGCTGCTTCTCGCTGCCGCGCAGGTGGTCTGCCGACTCCTGCACGTAGCGGTCGTAGTAGTGCTCGGGCACTGCACCTGTGCCGTGGTCACGCAGGAACTTGATGAGACCCTCGGAGGCCTCCGCCTGGGTCGCATCCCCGATCTCCTTCCGCGTCGAACGAGGAGTGCGGTCCACGGGAACGACGAACTCCACCGTGAGGTACCCGGCGTAGCCCATGTCCTGGAGCACCTGAATGGCGTGCTTCCAGTCGATGGCGCCCTGGCCAGGGGGCATCCTGTTGTTGTCTGCAATGTGAACGTCCAGCAGCTTGTCGCCACAGGCCTGGAGTGCACCGGCCCAGCTTTCCTCCTCGATGTTCATATGGAAGAAGTCGAGGCAGACGCCACAGTCGCCGCCAACCTCGGCGGCCAGCTCGAGCGCCTGGTCGTGGCGGTTGATGAAGTAGGTTTCGAATCGATTGAGCGGCTCGATCGCCATTCGCACACCGACTTTCTGGGCGTACTCCTGACACTCCTTGAGGCCCTCGACGGCCCAGCGCCACTCGCTCTCGGGGGTGCTCATCGGCGCGGTCTTGCCGACGGTGGACGGGATGACTGTGAGGATCTGTCCGCCCAGGCCGCCTGCCAGGCTGAGACAGTCCTTCACGTACTGGATGCTTCCGATCCGGACGTACCTGTCCTCGTTGATGAGGTCACGGCCGTGCACCATGAGCGTGACCGAGCCCCAGCACTTGAGCCCGTGCTTGCCTAGGAGCTCGCGCACCTGGCCGGCGTCGTACTGGGCAGGCTCGCCGGAGATCTCGATGCCGTCATAGCCGAAGCGAGCGAGGCGCGCCAGGGTGGTCTCGATCGGCTCCGGTCGCATCCAGTTGTGCATCGCGAGTTTGAAGGCCATGCCGTCTTTCCCTCCGTAGGTCATGTTCAGACGTCGCTCACAGGTCCAGCTTCCCGGGATTCATCACTCGGTTCGGATCCAGCACCTCCTTGATCTGGCGAAGCACGTTGAGGGCCGTCCCGTGCTGCGCTCGCATGTAGGGCACCAGCTTGAGGCCGACCCCGTGATGGTCATTCATCACCGCACCTGCTCCGAGCGCCGCCCGAATCCCGTCGTCCCAGATCCGGTCGTGCAGCGCGATGCCGTCGTCTCCCCCGTCGGGCAGCGTGAAGCGCGCGTAGAGCATGGCGCCCCACGGGTACCAGTGACTCAGGTGGGTGCGAAGCGTCAGGCCGTGGGCTGCATAGGGCACCCCCACAGCCTCCTGCAGGGCCACGTAGGTGTCGAGCAGGGTGGCGTACGTCGCCACGACGTCGATCGTTCCCCATACCGAGGGCAGCTCGGGGTGGTGGGGAGGCCTGTAGAAGTCGTAGCGACGCTCCCACCACGTCTGGCCCAGGCGGCCGTCGAGCGCCCGGCCGCCGTGGATGCCGGCCACGCCAAGCATCGACGACCGCTCCGCCTCTACCACGGCCGCATCTCCTTCGAAGCAGAGCACGGCGCTGGCGCCGGGCAGCGCTACGCCGACGACCGGGCTCAGCGTCAGCTCGGTTGCCAGCCTGTCGTACAGGCGGACCACCGAGGGCTTGAGCCCACTTATGAGCGCCTCCCGTACCGCCTCGACGCCGGACTCTACCGAGGGGAAGGTGACCAGCTCGAATACGCGAGAAGAGGGCAGCGGCACCAACTGCAACTTGACCCGCGTGATGACCCCGAGCGTGCCCTCGGACCCGATGTACAGCTGGGTGAGATCAGGCCCGACCGAGTGCCGGGGCACGGGCAGCGTGTCGACGATCTCGCCGGTCGGCGTCACCACCCGCAGCGCGAGGACGAGATCCTCGATCTTGCCGTAGCGGGTGGAGAGCACTCCCGAGCCGCGGGCGGCCACGTAGCCGCCGACCGTAGCCCATTCCGACGAGGCCGGGTAGTGGGGCATCATGAGGCCTCTCGAGTTGAGCTCGGCCTCGAGACGCCTCCCGTTGAGCCCTGCCTCGGCCGTTACCACCATCGAGCGTTCGTCGATCTCTATCATGCGGTCCATGCCGGTGAGGTCGAGCACGATCCCTCCCTTCGTGGGGATGCAGCCACCCTGCGTGCCCGAGCCGCCTCCCCAGGGGACCACGGGCACCCCATGCGCGTTGGCGACCCTCAGGACCGACGCGACTTCGTCGTCGTTGTCCGGCTTGACGACCAGATCCGGCCTGCCTAGCGGCGAGCCGGCAGCGCGAGCTGCAAGGGCCTTCCAGTAATGGTCAGCCGTGTATCGGTCGAGCACGTCTGGCTCGGCGGAGACGTTCCCCACTGGCGCCGCGCGGCGCACCTCCTCGACCAGGTCGACCTGGGCGGCGGGTGAGACGTTCACGTCGGACGCCCGCGTATCCTTCGCGGCAAGGAAGGCCTCCTTACTAAAGCCTTCATCAGGTTGCGGCATTAGCCTATGAGTTCTTGCATTTTCTGTCAACGGACAGTAGGCTGATGGAACCCGTCCGCGGCTTGGCGTCAAGGGGCCAGAGGGTCATAGGTACGAGCGCACCGGCCATCGCCATCATCGGGACGCTCGACACCAAGGGCGTCGAGATCGAGTACGTCCGCCAGCGGGTGCGCGACCTCGGCGCAGAACCGATCGTGGTGGACTCGGGCATTCTGGGCGAAGCCGTTGGCTGCGAAGCCGACGTATCGCGCTCGGAGGTTGCGCTGGAGAGTGGCCGCGACCTCGATACGGTCAGGGCGGCCGGCAGCAGGGGCGCCGCGGTCGAGCTCATGCGCGAGGGCGTTCGCAGCGTCTGCCTGAACCTCTACCGGAAGGGCAGGCTGCGGGGTGTTCTGTGCCTTGGCGGCGCAGAGGGAGCGCTTCTTGGAGCCTATGCGATGCAGGCGCTGCCGGTAGGACTGCCGAAGGTCATCGTCTCACCGGTAGCCTCGGGCCGTCGAGCCTTCGGCCCGTTCGTCGGCACCGGCGACGTGACCGTCATGCACTCCGTCGTCGACATCCTGGGCCTCAACCCGATCGCCCGGGCCGTGTTCGACAACGCTGCAGCGGCTGTTGTCGGGATGGCCCGAGCTTCGGGGCGTCCGGCACCTGGCCTGAGCGGTCGCAGCGTCGGCATCACCATGCTCGGCCAGACCACGCCGGGAGTGATGCGGTTGCGCGACGCGCTGGAGCGGGAGGGCTGGCAGCCTGTGATCTTCCACGCCAACGGCGTCGGCGGCCCGGCGATGGAAAATCTCATCCGCGAGGGCGCCCTTGCCGCAGTGATCGACTACACGCTGTCTGAGCTTGCCAACTCCCTGATGGACGGCATCCACGCCACCGGGCCCGAGCGCCTGAGAGTGGCGGGCGAAAACGGCGTGCCGCAGCTCGTCGTCCCCGGCTGCGTCGACTTCTTCAACCAGGGTGCACCCGACACCGTGCCCTCGCAGTACCGCGGCAGGCGCAGCTACTACCACAACCCCGTGGCGACGCTCGTCCGTCTGGAACCAGACGAGATGGCGGAGTTGGGCCGCCTGGTCGCAGATCGCCTGAACGGCGCCGGAGGGCCCGTGCTGGTGGTGGCGCCTACCGAAGGATTCTCGCTGTCCGGGACCGCGGGCAACGCGCTCTGGTATCCGGAAGCGGACGATGCCTTCCTGACCGCCCTCGAGGCGGGACTCCGCCCGGAGATCCCGTTCGAGCGTGTTGCCGCCACGGTCAACGATCCAGGATTTGCGGATCTCGTCGCGGACCGGTTCACTTCAATGGTCAAGGAGCACAGCCATGCCTGATACCCGGCCAGCTTCACATTGCCTGATGGACCTGGCGCCGCCGGACATCCGCTGGTTCCTGGAGCGTTCTGACATCGTGCTGATCCCGATGGGCAGCTGCGAGCAGCACGGCGCCCACCTACCTCTGGGGACGGACACCATCACGGCCCTGGAAGTGGCCAGGCGGGCTGCTGAAATTGCCGACGTGCCCTACACCGCACCGTTGTGGGCGGGCTACTCGCCGCAGCACATGCGAGATCCTGATTCCGGGGTCGGCACCATCACGCTGCGGGCCAGCTCTCTGAACGAGGTCCTCTACGACATCGCCCGGAGCTTGATCCATCACGGCTGGAACAAGCTCATCTTTGTCAACGGCCACGGTTCCAACGTCAAGGTGGTCGATCCGATGCTTCGCCGCATTCGCTACGAGACGGGAGCGTTCGTCGCCTTCTACAAGCCGTACGCCGAGCGTTACATCGGCTTGTTGACCGACATCCTGGAGAACCCGCCGAACGAGACTCCTGGCTGGCATGCCAGCGAGTTGGAGACCTCCCAGGTGTTGGCTCACAACGCGACCCTCGTTCGAATGGAAAGAGCGGTGGACACTCGCGCCCACGTTCCAGCATGGCTGCCGGCAAGCTTTGCGAAGCAGGACGGCGCCCCAGACGTCGAGTTCAGGGGTTATCAATACTTCACGTTCCCAATGGACCACGGCGAATTCACGGAGACAGGCGTCATCGGCAATCCTTTCCGGGCGACGGCCGCCAAAGGCGAGGAAGCGCTGAACAGATTTGCGCGCCATCTGGCTGAGGCGATCGACGAGTTCAGGTCGCTTGCGGTGCAGATCAAGCGCCGCGCATTCGAGGACCGGGTGTAGGACGGTTGCGGACGATGGCGGAGCCTCTGCCGCCCGACGTGCGGAGGGCACGGATGCTGGAGCGGATCCAGCGCAACGGTAGCGCTTCTGTGAACGAGCTGGCGCGTGACTACGCGGTGTCCGCCGTAACTGTGCACCGCGACCTGGAGCAGCTGGCGAGGGACGGACTCGTCGCGCGAATCCACGGGGGAGCTCGCTCCGTCGGCGACGCGACCCCCCGAATCGAGAGCGATTTCACCAAGCGGCTGCGGCAGGCGTGGGAGGCCAAAAATCAGATCGCAATTCGCGCCCGTCAGGAGATTCGAGACGGCTCCACCATCTTCATCGACCACTCGACCAGCTGCCTCGCTCTGGCGCAGGAGCTTGAGCGAAACCCGCCCCACCATCTGACGGTGACGACCAACTCTCCGGCGATCGCGTTCGAGCTCCACGCCAGCTCGATCCACCTCATCGTCACGCCGGGCGAGGTCGACCAGACCATGCGCATGATCAGCGGCAACTGGACCGAAGACTTCCTCAGCCACCTGAACTTTGACGTCGCCTTCGTATCAGCCGCAGGGCTCACGCAGGAGCGCGGGCTGACCACGTTGCGTCATTCGCTCTCGGGCACGCTGAACGCCGCGAGGGCAGTCTCTCAACGGACAATTGCGCTGATCGACTCTTCCAAGATCGGCCGCGATTCGCTCTTGACCGTCTTCGGGCCACACGATGTTGAGATCATCGTGGATGACGGCATTCCGCCGAATGTGCTGGACCAGTTCCGACAGGCAGGAATGAGCGTCGTCGTGGCCGAATCCAGCGCGCCTCACTAAGGGTTGTGACAGGAGGTTGACGGCATGGGCAGACCGGTCACGTTGTTCACTGGCCAGTGGGCGGACCTTACCCTTGAGGAGCTTGCGGCCAAAGCGAGCGCCTGGGGCTTCGACGGCCTCGAGCTGGCCTGCTGGGGCGACCACTTCGAGGTCGACAAGGCCATCGCCGACACCGCCTACGTCAAGGGCCGGTGGGAGATCCTCAACAGGCACGGCCTTCAGTGCTTCGCGATCTCGAACCACCTGGTCGGTCAGTGCGTCTGCGACCCCATTGACGACCGGCACCGTGCCATCCTTCCCGCGGAGGTCTGGGGCGACGGGGAGCCGGAGGGAGTGCGCCGGCGGGCAGCCCAGCGGCTGATGGACACGGCCCGGGCGGCCGCGCGGTTCGGCGTCGATCGCGTCAACGGCTTCACCGGTTCCAGCATCTGGGCCAAGCTCTATTCGTTTCCGCCCAACGACTTCGCCGAGCTGGAGAAGGGCTATGCGGATTTCGCCGGACGCTTTGGGCCGATCATGGATGTCTTCGCGAGTGAGGGGGTCAGGTTCTGCCTCGAGGTGCACCCGACGGAGATCGCGTATGACTTCGTCACGACGCGGAAGGCGCTGGACGCAATGGGGAGGCGGCCAGAGTTCGGTCTCAACTTCGACCCCAGCCACATGGTGCCGCAGTTCCTTGACCCCGCTGCATTCGTCGAGGAATATGCCGACCGCATTTACCACGTGCACGTCAAGGACTCGCGCCGGCGGCTGGACGGCCGGCGCTCGATCCTCGGGTCTCACCTGGAGTTTGGCGAGCCGGCTCGAGGCTGGGATTTCGTCTCGGCCGGACGTGGCGACGTGGACTTCGACGCGTTGATCCGCGCGCTGAACCGGATCAAGTACGCGGGGCCCCTCTCCATCGAGTGGGAGGACTCGGCAATGGACCGCGAGTACGGCGCATCGGAGGCGCTCGCCTTCGTGCGCCGCACCGACTTCGAGCCGTCCGAGCTGCTTCCATTCGCGCAGATGCAACAGCAAAGGGGGAGTCTCGCCTCAAAACAAGGCGAGGTCTGACCGGTGGGTTCTGAGCCCGGCAGGGACGCCGGCTTCGACACGATCGGCACGTCGGCGCCCACAGAGCAGGTGCCTGAGATCGGCGTAGGCATGCTCGGCTACGCGTTCATGGGCAAGGCGCACTCCAACGCCTACCGCAAGATCGCCTACATGACGTGGCCGCCGCCGCTGATGCCGCGGCTGGTCAGCATATGCGGCCGCAACGCCGAAGCGGTGGCCGAAGCCGCGCGCCGCTACGGCTACGCCGGCTACACGACGGACTGGCGCGAGCTGGTCGCCGACGACCGCGTCCAGCTCTTCGACAACGGCGGCCCCAACGACATGCACGCAGATCCCACAATGGCGGCCGCCGAGGCGGGCAAGCACGTCGTCTGCGAAAAGCCCTTGGGCCGCACCGCAGCGGAGAGCCACGAGATGTGGCAGCGGGTCGAGCGCGCGGGCGTCAAGCACATGTGCTCGTTCAACTACCGCTTCGTGCCCGCTGTGCGACTGGCACGAGAGATGCTGGAGGCGGGCGACCTCGGGGACGTCTACCACTTCCGCGGTCGCTATCTGCAGGAATGGATCGCCGACCCGTCGTTCCCCAAGGTCTGGCGCCTGGATCGGAGCGCGGCCGGCTCCGGCGCGCTAGGCGACCTGGGCGCGCACGTCATCGACCTGGCCCGCTACCTGGTGGGGGAGGTCAAGTCGGTGATGGGGCTGACGCGGACGTTCGTCGAAGACCGGCCCGGTGGTCATGTCGACGTGGATGACGCGTTTGAGTCGGCGGTGGAGTTCGAGAGCGGGGCGGTGGGTACGATCGAGGCCTCGCGCTTCTGCCCTGGCCGCAAGAACGCAATGGCGTTCGAGGTCAACGGCTCCAGGGGCACCATGGCGTTCGACCTGGAGCGGCTCAACGAGCTCCAGGTCAACCTGACGGGATCATCGCCTGGAGCGCGGGCTCAGGGCTTCCGCACCGTGCTGGTGTCGGAGGCGGACCACCCGTTCTGGGAGCACTGGTGGCCACACGGCCACATCATCGGTTGGGAGCACACCTTTGTACACGAGCTGCACCACCTGCTCAAATGCATCGCGACCGGCGCCTCAGTAGGGCCCCACGGAGCAACGTTCGAAGACGGCTATCGAGCGTCCGAGGTATGCGACGCGATACTGCGCTCCGCCGCACAGGGCCGCCGCGAGCAAGTCAGCTACATGACTCTCCCCGGCCGAGTCGGGGGAGTACCCGGCGAAGCCGGGGGAGGTGGTGCACGCGACCCGGGGTCCCCGTGAAGCCTGCTTCACGGGGTGGGAAGTCGGGGGAGGGTGAACCACGGCTGTACAGGTACGTCGTGCTTGCGCGCCCCAAGCACTTTCCAACAGCCTACTAATGAGATTGACGTTAGCTCTGCCCCAGGGCGACGACCGGACGCAGCCTGAGTATCACTCGATCGTGGGCGATCAGCGCAACGCACCTCAGGCGGCGCTGTTCAGCGCTGCCGAAACCATCCTCCCCGCCTCATCCAGAATGCGATGCAGGTGATCCTCGCCGCGGAAGCTCTCGGCGTAGATCTTGTAGACGTCCTCGGTCCCGGACGGCCGCGCGGCGAACCAGCCGCCGTCCGCAACCACCTTGACGCCGCCGATCGGTTCGTCGTTGCCCGGCGCCCTGGTCAACACCTGGCGAATGGGCTCGCCGGCCAGCTCCTCGGCCTGGACCTGCTCGGGTGACAGCCGCTTGAGCACCTCTTTCTGGGCCGGCGTCGCCGGGGCGTCGATGCGGCGGTACCACGGCTTGCCGAACCGTTCGGTCAGGCGCTGGTAGACATCGCCTGGGTCGCTGCCCAGCCGGGCGGTCATCTCGGCGGCGAGCAGGCCCATGGTCAGGCCGTCTTTGTCAGTCGACCAGGCACTGCCGTCGAGCCGAAGAAAGGAGGCTCCGGCGCTCTCTTCACCGCCGAAACCCAAAGAGCCGTTCAGCAGCCCGGCTACGAACCACTTGAACCCGACAGGCACCTCGACGAGGCGCCTCCCAAGGTGGGCCGCGATGCGGTCGATGATGCTGCTGGTGACCACCGTCTTGCCGGCAGCGGCAGCGGCGGGGCAGGCGCGCTGGCCACCGAACAGATACGAAACCGCCGCCGCAAGGTAGTCGTTGGGGTTGAGCAGCCCGGCGCCACGTGTGACGATACCGTGCCGGTCAGCGTCGGGGTCGTTTGCGAAGGCAACGTCGAAGCGGTCCTTAAGCCCGATCAGGCCGGCCATGGCGTACGGGGATGAGCAGTCCATCCGGATCCTCCCGTCCCAGTCCAGGGGCATGAACCCGAAGGTCGGGTCGACGCGCTCGTTGACGACCTCGAGGTGAAGCCGCCAGCGCTCGGCGATCGCCGCCCAGTAGGCGACGCTGGACCCGCCCAAGGGGTCCACGCCCAGCTGCAGACCGCTTCCGCGGATGGCCTCCACGTCGATGACCGCGGCCAGATCGTCGCAGTAGGAGGCGACGTAGTCATATCGCCGAATATTCCCGCCCGGTGTGACGCGCCGGACGTCGAGGCCGGCGGCCAGCAGCCGGTTGGCCTGGTCCTGGATGTCGTCTGTGACCTCGGTATCGGCGGGTCCGCCGCTGGGCGGGTTGTACTTGAAGCCCCCGTCCTCCGGCGGGTTGTGGGACGGGGTGATCACGATCCCGTCTGCCAGCCCGGCCTGGCGGCCGCGGTTGTACGTCAGGATCGAGTGGGAGATCACCGGCGTGGGCGTATACCCGCGGCCGCTGTCGACCATCACGTCGACCTCGCGGGCCGAGAGCACCTCCAGGGCCGTATCGAAGGCGGGCTCTGAGAGAGCGTGGGTGTCGCGTCCGAGGAAGAGAGGACCGTCGATGCCATGGGCCCTGCGGTACCGACAGATCGCCTCGGTGATGGCCAGGATGTGCGCCTCGTTGAACGTGGCGTTGAGCGATGAGCCGCGGTGGCCGGAGGTCCCGAAGGCGACGCGCTGTTCGGGGTCCTCGACGTCTGGGCGCAGCTCGTAGTAAGCGCGAACCAGGCCCGAGACGTCGATGAGTGTCGATGGGTCTGCCGGCCGCCCGGCCCTGGCGCTGATCATCGGTCTGCCGATGACCGTACCTCATGGCGGGATGGTCGAGGCCTGCCACGATCTCGAGGGGCGGCGCGCTCGCACGCATACTGGCGACGTGGTCGAGGCCTTGCCCGAAGACATCGAGGACCTGAGGCCCCTGATCGACCGGCTGGCCTCGTGCGCCTATCCGCGCACAGGCACCGTTGGCAGGTGGAAAGCGGTGCGCGTGCCCCGCGGCCGGAACAACGTCGTCTACCAGGCCCGTGCGGGAATGCTGGCCGTCGCCGTCAAGTTCTCAGCCCGGGATGCTCGCGACCGCGCCGGCCGCGAGCACCGTGCGCTCCTGCTTCTGGCCGAAGCTGGGCTGGACGTCGCGCCGGCGCCACTGGGGCTGATCCGTGGCGACCTGCCCCACCCGGTGGTGATAAGCACCTGGCTCGACGGCGTGGTGTCCGACGATCCGCCGGCCACTGACAGCGAATGGGATCGCCTTGTCCGTCACTACGCCGCAATACACATTGTGGCGCCTTCAGATGGCCGCGGTGATCTGCCGATGGCGGTGATGACCATGACCGGGACCGCGTCCGGGCGCGCCTTACTGGAGGCAGAAGTCGGACGCCTGCTTCCGTTTGGCGTGCCGCCCGAGATCACCGACCTTTTGCGGCTAGTCACCGCTGCAAGGCTGCCGGACCTCCTCGCGCCCGGGCGCTGCCTGTGTCGTTGTGACACCAACATCGGCAACATGGTCCGGCGTGAGCGCGCGTGGGCCTCAGTCGACTGGGAGTACGCAGGCTGGGGCGATCCTGCCTTCGAGCTGGCGGATCTGATATCGCACCCAGCCCACGAAGCCGTGGCCCCCGGCTGCTGGCGCCGAGTGGCCGAGAAGTACGCCGCCTGTTACGACGATGAGGCGCTGCTCGGGCGCGCCCGCGTCTATGAGATGTTGATGGCTTGCTGGTGGGCGGTCCGGTTCACGCGGATGATCATCGGGCCCGAGCCGAGCCGCCTGTCAGGCAGCCGGCTCGACCCTGCTGATGCGCGCACCAGACAGCGACGCTACCTGGCGCGTGCCCACGAGCTGCTCGATCGCTCAGGCTGAGGGAGCGGACCGTGCGGCCTTCGCCTGCGCCAGCACGTCGCGGACCTGATCGCGATGCGCGTCCGCATGGTTGAGGCCGCCAAGGAAGCGCACAACCGCGTTCGCCGGCCGAGCGCCCTCCCGTGGGGAGTAAGTCTTGTCCAGGTCCGGCTTGTCGGGCCAGGCTTCCAGCATCGCCAGCTGCATGCGGCGGCTCTCTTCGATCCGCTCACGCAGAAACGCAGCCTCGGTCACCTGCTCCCAGGGCACCTCGTAGCGGGATCGGCCGGTGACGTCCACGCCGCGGGCAAGCGTGAGTGCCAGCGCGGCGGATTCCTCCGACGATGCCGTCCAGTGGACGATCACGTGGCCGAGGGTCCACGGCATGTTGACCTCCTCGGCGGTGGCGGCGAATGTGTCGTTGGCGGCCGGGTCCTCTGGCACGAATGTGACGTCCGGGTCGTCGGCGCCGGCTATGAGTTCGAGGAAGACGTCACACATCTCGCTGGCCAGGCTGGCCAGGTCATCCCGCGTCAATCCCTCGGCGATGTCCTCGAGCGCCGTCTCCTTTCTCCGTACGGGTGCGAAATCGATCACGTCCGGACA